>Ga0207646_10000814_pt1 | contig 40565 bp, 44 predicted proteins | sample KBSK5502metaG_FD_184343 | JGI IMG/M metagenome (GOLD analysis project Ga0207646, IMG submission 184343) | Corn, switchgrass and miscanthus rhizosphere microbial communities from Kellogg Biological Station, Michigan, USA - KBS K5-50-2 metaG... | ecosystem: Host-associated > Plants > Roots >... | reverse complement strand
TCTCGGCAACCGACTGGTGGGCATCCTTCACGGCTGCCTGACCAACCAGCAGACCTACCGCGAAGACGTCGCCTGGCGGACGGCAACCGTGATTGCCGCTTGACATTTCCAGCCGTGGGATGTCTAGGGCCCGGGGACCTCTCGCTCCAGCTTCAGCCTGACCTCGAGGATGAACTCCGCCACCGCGCCGTCGTCGAGATCCGGCTTCGCCATGCGCAGCCGCTCCGCCGCCACGCCGGCGAGGTAGCTGGTCAGCGGCGCGAACCGCCGCTCCTGCGTATGCGCCGCCACCCGCGCGAGCTCCAGCAGCTCGAGGGCGACCCGCGAGTCGAGAGCGGGTTTGGCGATCTCCGCGTCGCGGCGCCTGGCGGCGTCCACCCAGTCCTGGCCGAGAGACTCGAAGAACTGATTCATGCAGCCCCACCTATAGCACCTTCTGAGCGGTCCTCCTCCACTTGTGGGGAGGTGGCGCCGAAGGCGCCGGAGGGGCGGCCTCGCTGCCGACCCCCAGTCTTGGCTAGCCCCTCCGTCGGCTTCGCCGACACCTCCCCGTGAACGGGGAGGACTAGGGCACCACGCGCTGCAGGCGCGGCCTTCCGTCGAGGCGGTCGGCCATCGAGCGCAGCCGCGCGGCCATCCACACCCGCATCGGCGGGCCGGCGACAGGCGGAGCCATGCGCGCACGCCGCTCGGCCGCCCTGGCGATCTCCCGATGCCTCTCCAGCAGCAGTCGTTCTGCGGTGTAGTGGTCCATGGCTTGATTATAGGCGGCCAGCTCTCCCAATAGTCAAGCACCTTGGTGGCAATACGGCTAACATAGGGGTCAGGCTATGCCAACCCTGGATGACGAGGTGACCTCCACCGTCCGCGTCGCTCCCTCGGCTGCTTTCGAGCTGATGTGGGCCCTGCACTTTATCGCCGCGAACCACGAGCACGACGAGGCATTCGACCCCCTGGAGACGCTGCGCATGCGGTTCGGACCGGAGCTCAAGGAGCTGCGTTCGGACGGCCTGGCCCAGTACTCGACCGAGCTGATCGTCCTGGCGCACCGCTCCGGCACGCTCCTCGACCTCGACCTCGACCGCTTCTTCGACCGAGTCGAGGACGCGGCGACCGAGACGTCCGCCGTGCCCTCGCTGCTGTCCGAGAGTCCCGCGGAGCGAAAGATCGTCGCCGAGCGGCTGGAACGCCTGCGCACCGACAGGGCGTTGCGGGTCCGCTACGTCCAGCTGCTGTCGACGATCTGGGAGGAGCTCCAGCCCGATTGGAAGAAGGAGGGGCGCGCGGCCGTCGTCGCCGAAGCCGAAAGGTGGAGGCGGGCGCTCGCGGACCAGCGCGGTGGTTACATGGGCGTCCTCGGCATGACCCGGCTGTGGCCGGGCCGGCCCGACCTCGACGACATCGCCGACGCCGCCTCCGCGCAGGGCCGGCTGGTGCTCAACCCCAGTTGGTTCGGAGGCAAGATCCACATCGTCGAGCTCGACGGCACTGTCCACGTCGGCCGGCGGACCCGGATGGTCGACTTCGACTGCCGCAAGGTTGCGAATGACGTGTCCATGAGCATCAAGCCGCTCGCCGACCCGACGCGCCTGACGATCCTGCTCCGGCTGGCCCGTGACCCCGCGTCTGTGACGGAGCTGGCGCGCGAGCTCAGGCTCTCGCAGCCGACGGTGAGCGCGCACGTCCAGGTGCTGCGCGAGGCGGGGCTGCTCGAGGAGCGCGCCAACGGCCGCAGCGCCGAGCTGAGCGCGAGCGAGCAGGCGCTGAAGGACCTGTTCTCGAGGACCGAGCAGCAGCTGGTCCGCATGTTTCGATCCTGACGCACTGATGGCAGTGAAGGCAGCGATCGAAGCGCGCCAGCTGCGCAAGATATACAAGACCACGCGCGGCGTCTTCCGGCGGGAGAAGGTCGAGCAGGTCGCGCTTCGCGGCGTCGACCTCGCCATCGAGCCCGGCGAGCTGTTCGGCCTGCTCGGCCCCAACGGCGCCGGCAAGACGACGATGACGAAGATCTTCACGACCCTCTTGCTGCCGACCTCGGGGACGGCCACCGTGCTCGGGCTCGACGTGGTGCGCGACCAGTGGCGGATGCGGCGGCGCATCGGCTTCGTGTTCGGCGGCGAGCGCGGACTGTACTGGCGGCTCTCGGGCCTCGACAACCTGCGCTACTTCGCCGACCTCTACCGCGTCCCACCGGAGGTCACCCGCAAGCGCATCCCCGAGCTTCTCGAACGCCTCGGGCTGGCGGGACGCGAGCGCGACCGGGTCGAGCTTTACTCACGCGGCATGAAGCAGCGGCTGCACCTGGCCCGCGGCCTCCTCAACGACCCCGAGGTCCTGTTCCTCGACGAGCCGACGATCGGGCTCGACCCGGTTGGCGCGCGCGAGCTTCGGGTGATCGTCCGCGAGCTCGCCGACGCGGGCAAGACGATCTTCCTGACGACCCACTACATGTTCGAGGCGGACGCGATCTGCGACCGCATCGCGGTGATCAAGGGTGGCGAGATCGTGGCCAAGGGGACGCCGAGCAGCATCAAGAAGGTTGTGCAGGACCAGGGAGTCGTCGAGTTCGAGGTGGTGGGCATGCCCGCGGAGAGGGTGGCCAGCCTGCGAGCGCTCACCGGCGTGAGGTCCGTGGCCGTCGCCGACCACGAGCTGGCGCAGGTGGTCACGATCCACTGCTCGCGCCCGGCCGACGTCATGACGCAGCTCGGCCTGGTCCTGGACGGGATGAGCCTGGAGAAGGTCAGCTCCCGCGAGCCGACGCTCGAGGACGCCTACGTCCAGCTGATCGGGGAGTCGTCCTGATGTCGCTCGCCCGCGCGTCGTGGAGGGCCTTCGTCGTCAGCATCCGGCTTCGTGTCATCAGCCCGTGGTCGTACCTCAACTGGCTCGTCTTTCCCCTGCTCTTCGCGGCGGTCGGCCTGTACGTCCTGAACACGCGTGGCGCCTCGTCATCGCACCTCGTGTACGGAGTGCTCGGCGGGGGGCTTATCGGCTACTGGTCGGTCGCCTACATCGACGCCGGCAACGGCATCCAGGACGAGCGCTGGAGCGGCACCCTGGAGCAGATCTTCGCCACCCCCACGCCGCTCTGGGCGATCCTGCTGGGCAAGGTCTGCGGCGGGATGCTCTTCGGTCTGCTTTCGTTTCTGCCCACCGCGGCCTTCGCGTACCTCGGCTTCCACGCCGTCCTGCCCGCGCTCGACCCATGGAAGTTCGTGATCTCGCTCGGCGTGCTGACGCTCGCCTTCTTCTGCATCGCGATCACGCTGGCGCCGCTGTTCGCGCTGTGGCGGTCGGCTTTTCAGATGCTCAACGGCTTCGAGCTTGGGGTCTACATACTCTGCGGTTTCATGTTCCCGGTCGCCGTGCTCGCCCCATGGGCGCAGGGCGTGGCCGGGGTGCTGGCGCCGACGTGGGCGGTGCGCGCGCTCTACGCGTCCACCGTCGCCGGCGGGCCGCACGACTTCGCGCTGTGGTGGCTCGTGGCCGGCGCCCTCAGCGTCGCGTACCTGGTATGCGCCTACTTCCTCTATGGCCTGGTCGAGCGCGAGGCCAGGGTGTCGGGAGAGCTCGCGCTGGCGTGAGGCGGCTCGGGCTCGAGGTCGCGGTCTTCGGGAGGTCCACATACCTGCAGTACGTGGCGCTGTTCCAGTGGGCAACCATCCGCGGCTACATCGCGTACAAGATCTTGCTGCCCGTCACGCAGATCCTCTTCTTCGTCGAGCTCGGCGTCTACGCGACAGGTCGCCAGAACGCGCTGTACTTCGCGCTCGGCAACGCACTGCAGCTGACCGCGAACGCCGGCATCTTCGGCGTGATCGCGACCGTGGCCAACGAGCGGCAGTTCGGCACGCTGCCGCTCCTGCTCGCGTCGCCTGCGAACCGCCTGGTCACGTTTCTGAGTCGCGCGATCGTCAACGTCATCGACGGGGTCGCCACCGTGGTGATCGGCCTCGCCGTCACGGTGGTGCTCTTCGGGCTCGACCTTCACCAGGCTAACCTGCCCCTGCTCGCCCTGTGCGTGGTCGTCATCTCGCTGACCACCGCGGGCCTCGGCCTCATGTTCGGGAGCATCGGCCTGGTGATGCGCGACGCGATCATCATCGCCAACCTCGTCTACTACCTGCTCCTGATCGTCTGCGGCATCAACTTCCCGGTCAGCCGCCTCCCCGGTGTGCTGCAGCTCGTCGCGTACAGCCTTCCCCTCACCCGCGGTGTGCAGGCGGCGCGCGACGCGGCCGCGGGCGCGTCGCTCGGGCAGGTCAGTGGTCTGCTCGGGGGAGAGCTGCTGATCGGTCTGCTGTGGGCGATGGGCGGATACGCGCTCTTCAGGATCCTCGAGAGCTGGGCGCGCCGCGGCGGCCTGCAGGAAGCCTACTGATCCGGCATCGCGGCGATGCGCTCGACGACCTGTTTGAGAACGTCGTACGGCTGAGCACCGAGGACAAGGAAGCGGCTCGCGAAAACGTGCGCCGGTATCGCGTCGATTCCCGCCGAGCTCGCCATGCGGCGGTTCTCGTCGATCACCTCGCCGAAGCGGTTTGACTCGACGGCCTCGCGCAGCGCCGCGCCGTCGAGGCCGATCCCCTCTCCGATGCGGACGAGGTCGTCCACGTCCTCGAGCTTTCCGGTCCCCTCCCAGTGGGCCTGAAAGAGTGCGCGGTGCATCGCCTCAAAGCGCCCTTGCTCGCGCGCGAACTCCGCGGCGCCGAGCGCGCGGCGGGAGTTGATGATCACGTCGCGCGTCGTCATCGTGAGGCCGACCGACTCGGCGATGGACTGCATGTGCGAGCGCATGCGCTCGGAGCGTTCGCTCCCGAAATAGCGCTCGCGCGGAACGCCTTCCGGGGGCGCCTCGGGGTGGAGCTCAAACGGCAGCCACGTGACGCGCGCGAGGCCTTCCTTCTCCAGCTGTTCGACTCGGACCGAGTCGATGTAGCACCAGGGTCAGACGTAGTCGGAGAAGACGACCAGGTCCACAGCAGGCATCAATCTCCCCTAAGCATCCCTTAACGAGCCGGTGCCACAATGGGTCGAGAGGCGGGGGCTCGCCAAGGGTTCCTCATTGCAGGAGGTATGCACATGGCAGACGCCAAGACATTCGTCGTGAACGCGCCGGCATGGATCGACCTTTCGAGCACCGATCCGGCGGCGTCACGCGACTTCTACGCCAGGCTCTTCGGCTGGAAGGTCGACGTGACCACCGACCCGGCCGCGGGTGGATATGCGCTGGCCACGCAGGGAGGAAAGGACATCGCCGGGATCGGCGGCACGCAAGACCCGAAGGGTCCGTCGGCGTGGATGGTCTACATCGGCACCCGCGACGCCAACGCGACGGCGAAGAAGGTGGAGGCCGAGGGGGGCAAGGTGATCGCGCCGCCGTTCGACGTCATGGACCAGGGCCGGATGGCCGTGTTCCAGGACCCGTCAGGCGCCTTCATCTCCGCCTGGGAGCCGAAGAAGATGTTCGGCACGGAGGTCATGGGCAAGGACGGCTCATACGGCTGGGCCGAGCTCAACTCCCGCGGCTTCGACAAGGCCAGGGACTTCTACACGAGCGTCTTCGGATGGAAGACCAAGGTCAGCCCGATGGGCGAAGGCCAGCCCGACTACACGGAGTTCCAGCTCGATGGCCAGAGCATCGCGGGCGGCATGGAGATGAACCCGATGGTGCCGCAGGAGGTGCCGTCGTACTGGATGGTGTACTTCACCGTCGCCGACGTCGACAAGTCGCACAAGAAGGCTGTCGGCCTCGGTGCGCAGGAGACGCTGCCGCCGCAGGAGTTCCCGGGCGGCCGCTTTTCGATCCTCAGCGACCCACAGGGCGCCCAGTTCGGGCTCCTGGTCATGAGGCAGAGCTGAGAGCGACCAAGTAAATTGACGAGCCGGCGGGCGCCGTCGCCCGCCGGCTTTGTTTTGCCGTGAAGAGAGATCCTTACGTCGAGCGCTGGTTGGAGGGCAAGCCCGCCGAGCCCATGCTGCGCCGTGTCCGTGACGTCGTCCTGTGGGCGGACAGCCGGATGGGCGAGTACCTGAAGTACGGCACGGTCCAGTTCGCGTGCGGCGGCGACATGGCCAACTTCGTCCAGCACGACAAGAAGACAGTCACCCTCATGTTCAACCGCGGCGCCAAGATCCAGGGCAAGTTTCCGCACCTCGAGGGGACAGGCCCGTCGGCACGGTTCATGCGCTTCGGCGACATGGCCGACGTCGAGTCGCTGACCACCGAGCTGACCAACGTCGTTCGCGCGTGGTGCGAGATGATGGCGCCGAAAAAGCCCGTCAAAGGTCGCGGCCGGCCGAGGAAAACACCCGCGAAAGCTCGCTGAAGCTGCTCTCCCAGCCAAGGCAAGTCGCCATGCACGTTTCTCGCGAGCTGAACCCGGTGTGCCGCAGCGTCACGCGCGTGCCGTCACCCGCCGGCTCGAGCGCATAGGTGACCGTCGTGGACGCGGAGTCTGGCGCGCCCGCGGGCCGCCACGTGTGCACCAGCCGGCGCGGCGAGTCGACCTCTAGGAACTCTCCCTCCAGCGTGTAAGGCTTGCCTCGGCCGACGCCGGACGCCTTCCACGCGCCGCCAACCCGCACGTCGCCACTCCACTCGCGGGTGTCGAACACGCCCGGGTAGACCCACCAACGGGTCACCTCATCCGAGGCAAGCGCCTGGAACACACGCTCGGGCGGCGCTGGCACCTCGACCGTCGACAGGATGAAACCTTCCGCGAGGTCGGCCGCGGCTCTGGCCATTTCCACTGTCACCATCTATCGCTGCACCTTGACGAAATCGAGCGCCTCCTGCGTGAGCGGAGCCCACGCTTTGCTCGAGGTGGGAGAGAGGACGAACCACTCCCTCATCGGTTTGCCCTTGCCGGCGTCAAAGGGCACGCCCTGCCGCCGCGCGACGAGCTCCTCGACCCGCTCGCGCGGGAGCTTGAGCACCAGCTCGCCGCGCACCAGCATCGCGAAGATCCGGCCCTTCACCTTGAGCTGGCCGCTCGAGCCGAATGCCCTTCCTTCGGAGATGCTCGAGACGCCGTTCAGGGCTGTGAACCTGGAGACCAGCGTCGCGTAGCGGCGCTCGGGCGTCACGCCGCCTCCGCGAGCGCCTGTTCCCTGGGCACGGCCGCCGCGCGGGCACCGACGGCCAGCGCGACCACCGCTCCCAGCACCGACAGGCTCGCCACCACCGCCAGCGCCGGCCGGAAGCCGGCCTGGAAGCTTGCCGCGGTGCCGATGTGGCCGTTGGCCGCGAAGACCGCCGTCGCGAGCGCGATGGCAAAGGCGGCGCCGAAACGCTGAAGCGTGCTGTTGACGCCCGAGGCCTTGCCCATCTCGTGCGGCTTCACCGAGCTGACGACGACCGTCGGCGCGATCGGAAGCGCCATCGAGATTCCGATTCCGGCGACGATGAGAGGCAGCACGAGCTGACCGTACGCCACGCCCGCGGTCGCCAGCAACGCGAACCACAGCAGGCCGGCGCCCTGCAGCAGCATGCCCAGCACGAGGACTGGCCGCCGGCCGATCCGGTCCGACAGAAGACCGGCTGCGGGCGCGACGACGATGGGCATAGCCGTCCACGGAAGGACGCGGAGCCCGGTGCCAAGCGGCGAGTAGCCGAGTCCGAACTGCATGTACTGCGCGACGAGGAACGCGGCGGAGAAGATCGTGCCCGACATCAGAAAACCGGTCACGTTGCCCGCCGCGAACGAGCGGTTGCGGAACAGGTGCATGGGGAGCATCGGCTCGGTAGCGCGGGCTTCCCAGACCACGAAGGCCACGATCAGTGCGACTCCCAGCGCGAGCGTCGCCAGCGCCGTCCCGCTGGTCCAGCCTTCCTCCCCGGCGCGAATGAGGCCCCAGACAACCGCCACCGAGCCTCCGGCGATGAGAGCGGCCGCGACCAGGTCGAGGCGGGTCGCTGGGCCCTTGCTCTCGGGCAGACGGAAGAGGGACAGCAGCACGGTCGCGACGCCGATGGGCGCGTTGACCCAGAAGATCCAGTGCCAGTTGAAGCCCTCGGTGATGGCGCCGCCGACTAGCGGCCCAGCGGCGACCGCCAGTCCGCCGATCCCGCCCCAGATCCCGACGATCGCGCCCCGTCGCTTGGCGGAGAAGGCGGTGGTGAGGATGGTCAGGCTGACCGGCATGACCATCGCGGCGCCCAGGCCCTGGACGGCGCGCGCCGCGATCAGCAGCTCGGCCGTGGGCGCGAGCGCGCAGGCGATCGAGGACAGGGTGAATACGGCCAGGCCGGCGACGAAGATCAGCCGCCGCCCGAAGCGGTCGCCGAGCGCGGCGGCGGTGATGATGCCTGCCGCGTAGGTCAGCGTGAAGGCGTTGACCGTCCACTCCAGGGTCGAGATGCTGCCCCCAATGTCGTGGTGGATCGCGGGCAGGGCCGTGACGACCACCAGCGAGTCGAGCGCGACCATGAAGAAAGCCACCGAGGTCAGCGCCAGGGTCCAGATTCTTTGGCTCACGGAAGTCCCTCCAGCCTTGTGATTCTGCTCAGGTCACTGCGCATTCTCCATGACTCACTTGAAAAAGTCAAGTTCAAACTTGAAAAGAGCTAGGTTGTGGTGTATCGTGGCCGGCATGCGCTCTTACCAGCAGTACTGCGCGGTAGCCAAGGCGCTCGACGTGGTCGGGGATCGATGGACTCTGCTCATAGTCCGCGAGCTGATGACCTCTGGCCCATCCCGCTACACCGACCTCCTCAATGGCCTGCCTGGAATCGCCACCAACCTGCTCGCCGACCGCCTCCGCGAGATGGAAAAGTCGGGAATAGTGCGGTCGTGGGCGGCCCCGCCCCCGGTCGCCACCACCCTGTTCGACCTGACCGACCGCGGCAAGGCGCTGCGCGTGCTGCTCCAGGAGCTCGGCCGGTGGGGCGCGCCGATGATGGGCGTGCCGCAGATCACCAACGTGTTTCGAAGTCACTGGCTGGTGTTCCCGCTCGACGCCTACCTCGTCGACAAGGCGCCGGACGAGCCGCCGATCAAGATCGAGGTCCGCACGGGCGACGAGCCGATGGTGATCGAGACGGTCGAGGGCAAGGTGCGAACGCGCCGCGGCACGGTCGAGAGCCCCGACGCCGTCCTGGAGGGCAAGCCCGGCCCGATCCTCGGCCTGCTGTCGGGGAAGATCGACATGGCCGAGGCGAAGCAGCGAGGGCTGGTCGTGCACGGGAGCCAGAAGGCCGTGCGCCGCGTGATCGGCAACTGGGCGGCGGGTTAGACCTGGTAGAACGCCTTGGCCACGCGCGCGGCGACCCGCGCGTTGTTGATCACGAGCTCGACGTTGAGGTCGAGCGAGCGTCCGCCTGACAGCTCGGCCATGCGGGCCAGCAGGCGCGGCGTGACCTCGCGGCCGCTGACCTCGCGCAGCTCTTCGGCCGCCTGACGCGCCAGATCCTCGGCGCCCTCGAGCTCCCGCGGCGGCGGCACGGCGACGACGATTCCCCGGCTGCCGGTTGCCCAGGCGGCGCGGATCGACCGCGCGGCGTCGCCGGGGTCTTCGACGCGCGCGCTGACCGCGCATCCGCTGTGCGCGGAGTAGAAAGCCGGAAACTCGTCGCAGGCGTAACCCAGCACCGGGACCGCGAGGCTTTCGAGGCGCTCCAGTGTCAGCCGCAGGTCGAGGATGATCTTGGCCCCCGCGCAGAAGACGGCGACCGGCGACCGAGCGAGCTCCTCGAGGTCGGCCGACTCGTCCTCGGGATGGCCGCGGTGCACGCCGCCGATCCCGCCGGTGGCCATGAAGCGGACCCCCGCCATCGCCGCCCCTCGCATGGTCGCCGCCACCGTCGTCGCGCCGGCGGCGCCGTGGGCGATCGCGGGGCCGAGGTCGCGGGTGCTCACCTTCACCGACGCGGACGCCATCCGCTCGAGGTCGAGATCGCCCAGGCCAACGCGCAGCTTGCCGTCCAGGACCGCGACCGTCGCCGGCACGGCGCCCTCCTCGCGGATCGCCGCCTCGCAGCCGCGGGCGGCCCTGAGGTTGTGGGGGGGAGGGAGGCCCTGGCCGACGATCGACGTCTCCAGCGCCACGACCGGCACGTTGCCCGCGAGCGCCGTCGCAACCTCCGGCGCGACCTTCAGGAAATCGTTCAGCTGGGCCGCGCCCCCGCGAGCAGCACCGACTGTGTCGCCGCCTGGACCGCCTGCTCCGCGGACTCGACCGGCGTCGCGCCGCGCAGCCAGGCGCTGCAGAAGGCCGCGGCGAACGCGTCGCCCGCGCCAGTCGGGTCGACCGCGTGGACCTCGGGCGCGGGAATCGTCCGCCCGAACACGACGCAGCCTGCCCGGCCGAGCTTCAGGACCGGGACCTGGGCCAGGCTTTCGAGCGGGACGGCGAGGGTCGCGGCCTCCGCCTCGGTCGCGAACAGCACCTCGGGCTTCAACCGCGCGAGCACGTACGCCATGCGGGACGGGCCGTAGGCCCTGATGCCCGCGGCCGACGAGAGATCGACGGCCAGCATGCCCTTGGCCTCGCGCACGACGCGGATCGCCGCCCGCGCGGCGCCCGCGATCGGCTCGACGAACAGTGAATAGGCGGGTACGTGGAGCAGCAGCGCGTCGCGAAACCACTCCTCTTCGAGGTCGTCTGGGCTCAGGCCGACGCTCGCGCCGCGGTGGGTCGCCATGGTCCGCCGGCCGGCCTGGTCGACGATGACGGCGATCGAGCCGGTGGGCTCGGTCGACCAGACCGCGCGGACCTCGACGCCTCGCGCCTCCAGGTCCGCGACAAGACGGCGGCCCGTCTCGTCGTCGCCGACCCGAGTGACAAGCCGCGCCCGATCGCCGAGTGCGGCGATCCAGGCGCAGAAATTCGCGGCCTGCCCGCCACCGCCGAGCGTGATGGTGGACGGCGAGTCGTCGTCCGGCTGGAGTGGTCCGTCCGGGACGATCGCGATGTCCAGCAGAAGGTCGCCGATGGAGACGATCAAGACCTGTCGAGGATAGCGAGGAACGGATACCGCAAATGTGGTAGGGGGAAATCGCGCAATTGGGGCTGGCGCGCAGAGAGGTGGCCCGCAGATGATTTCGATTCAGCCGGGGAGTTGGGGTCCCTCTGGCAGGCTGATGGGGGATTTGAGCCACGCGCTGTGCCGCGTGGCTCTTTTCTGTCCTCGGCTCGGCCGGCTAGCGGACGCTTGTCAGTGCCGTGAGATCTCCGGGGTAAGCAGCCCGAGCTGCTCGAGCCTCTTGCGCAGAGCGCGCTGGGCAGGCTCGGGGAGCTCACGTGGGGGTGGGGCAGACCACGGCTCGCAGACGCCCTGGGCGTGGAGCGCGGCCTTGATGGCCAGCGGGAAAACACCCTCGCGCAGGCTCAACGTGAGCCCGTAGAGCCGCTCCTGGCTCTGGCGCGCGGCCGCCAGGTCGCCACGCTTGAACTCGTCGAAGACCCGCACCACCCAGGCGGGCGCGACGTTGCCCGCGCCGCAGATCGTGCCGGAGCCGCCCGCGGCGAGCGAGGCGACGAGCATGGTGTCGCTGCCCGTGAAGACCTGGAAGTCGGGCACGTCGCGGGTCGCAATGCACACGCCCTCGAAGTTCTCGAAGTCGCGGCTCGAGTCCTTGATGCCCTGGATCGCGCCTTCGCGCGCAAGCGCCGCCACCGTCGACGGCTCGGTGTGCACCTTCGTGAACTGGGGGATGTGGTAGAGCAGCACGGGCAGCGCGGCGCGCTCGGCGACGCCGCGGTAGAAGGCGACGATGCCGGCCTGGTCGGTCGGGTAGTAGAAAGGCGGAGCAACGAGCGCGGCGTCAGCGCCAAGTGACTTCGCGGCGTCGATCTCCGCGATGGCCGAGCTCAGCTGCGGCTGCGCCACGCCACACAGCACCGGAACCCGCTCGGCCGCCGCCTGTACCACGGCTCGCAGCACCGCTCGGCGCGCCGGCTCGTCGAGGGAGGCGGCCTCGCCGGTCGAGCCGAGGGCCAGCACCCCGTGCACGCCGCCGGCCAGCACGTGCTCGACCAGCCTTGCCACGCCGGCTTCGTCCACGGAGCCGTCGCGGTGAAGCGGTGACGCGAGGGCGACCAGCACGCCGCCGAGAGACTTCACGGCCGGACCGCTTGCCCGGCCCGCAACAGCTGGCCGATGAGGCGCGCGCACTCGCGCATGAGGTCGAGCACCTCCTGCTCGACGTCGACCGGCTCCTTGCTCGCGCCGCAGAGCGTGCCGAAGAAGCGCCCCTCCGCGGTGAAGACGGGGTAAGAGATGAACGTCCGGATGTCGAGCAGCCTGGCGACGCTGCTGCTCGGGAACTGCTTCTGGGCGTCGTCGGTGTAGTGCGGTCCGCCCTCGACGACGAACCGGCACACGCCCTCCGACCACGGCAGGGTCACGTCCTCGGGGATGTGGAAGACCTCGCTTCGGTTGACGGCGAAGACGATGTACTGCTCGTCGGAGATGAGCCGGGTCTCGGCCAGATAGGTCGAGCTCAGGCCGGTTAGCTCGGACAGGCGCTCCAGCACCCCCCGAGCCACTGTCTCGAGGTCGCTCCCAGCCCGAGCCGCCTCCTCGAGCAGCTCGCGCGCGGTCGGCGCCATGCGAAGTACGGTATCAATGTTGATCCGCAACCTCATCGGGTCGGAATGGCGTTTGCCTGAGGACTCGAGCTCGCTGCCGATCTACAACCCCGCGACCGGCGAAGTGATCGAGCAGGTACCGCTCTCGGGGGCCCGCGAAGTCGACGCCGCGGTCCGGGCGGCGTCCGAGGCCTTCCGCCCCTGGTCGCGCTCTGCGGTGATGGACCGCGTCCGCCTGATGTTCCGTTTCAAAGCGCTGCTCGAGGACCACTTCGAGGACCTTGCGGCCATCGTCACCCGCCATCACGGCAAGACGCTGGACGAGGCGCGCGGCGAGGTCAGGCGCGGCATCGAGGTCGTGGACTTCGCGTGCGGCGCGCCGACGCTGCTCCAGGGCCGCACGCTTCGCGACGTCTCGGGCGGCGTCGACCAGGACCTCTACCGGTATCCGGTCGGCGTGTGCGCCGGGGCCCCGCCCTTCAACTTCCCGGTGATGATCCCGCTCTGGATGTTCCCGCTGGCCGTCGTCGCCGGGAACACCTTCGTGCTCAAGCCCTCCGAGCGCACGCCGCTGGGCGCGGAGCGGCTGGCGGAGATCTTCCTCGAGGCGGGTTTCCCGCCCGGTGTGCTCAACGTCGTCCACGGGGCGGGCAAGACCGTCGATGCGCTGCTCGAGCACCCGGGCGTCAGCGCCATCTCGTTCGTCGGCTCGGCGCCGGTAGCGAAGCACGTCTACATGACAGCCGCCGCGCACGGAAAGCGGGTGCAGGCGCTGGGCGGGGCGAAGAACCACATCGTCGTCATGCCTGACGCCGACCCCGAGGTCGCCGTGCCCGCGATCCTGAACTCCGCCTTTGGCAACGCGGGGGAGCGATGTCTCGCGGGGTCGGTAGCGGTCGCTGTCGGCGGCGCCGCGGCCAGGCTGCTGGACCCGCTCCGCGAGAGCGCGTCGAGGATGGTCGTCGGCCCCGGCGACCAGCAGGGCGTCCAGGTCGGGCCGCTGATCCGCGCCGACCATCGCGACCGCGTCGCGGCCTACGTGGACGCGGGCGTCAAAGAAGGTGCGGAGCTCGTGGTCGACGGCCGGCCCGAGATGTCGCGCCAGGGGTTCTTCCTGGGCCCGACGATCCTCGATCGGGTGACGCCGCGCATGTCGGTCGGGCGCGAAGAGATCTTCGGCCCAGTCCTCTCCATCTCCCGGGCGGAGACGCTCGACGAGGCGATCGCCCAGGCCAACGAGTCGTCGCTGGGCAACATGGCGACGATCTTCACGCAGTCTGGCCGTGCCGCCCGTGAGTTCCGGGAGCGGGTGGAGGCCGGGATGACCGGGATCAACGTACCCGTTGCCCAGCCTTTTGCGTTCTTTCCGTTCAGTGGCTGGAAGGGATCGTTCTACGGGGACCTGCACGTCCACGGGACGGACGGGATCGACTTCTACACGCGCAAGAAAGTCGTGGTGACGCGCTGGTGACCGGCCGCCTCTTTTCGTTCACGGTGACCGCGCTGTTCGGTGTCCTCACATTGCTGCTCGCCTTCGAGAGCTGGGCGCTGCTCACCAACCACACCCCGATCACGTACTACATCCGGCCCGCGGTGCACACGTACCCCGGTCTTGCCTTCGTGATCGCGGTCGTGGTGGGGATTCTGCTCGGACACTTCTTGTGGGGCCCGGCCTACGGGCGCACGTCGCCGGTCAAGAAGCCGTGACCTTCACCCCGGACGCGGTCATCGCGCTGCTCGCCACGGCCTTCTCGCTGGTCGCGACCCTGCTCATGCTCCAGGAGACCATCGCGCTCGGCAGGGACCAGGACCCTGTGAACAACGACGTCCGCTCGCTGGTCCGCCGCTTCCCGCGCGTCACTTACGCTCTCGCGGTCGTGATCGGAATGCTGCTCGGCCACCTGCTCTGGCCCTAGAAAAGACCCGCGCGGCGACGAGCCGCAGGACGGAGTGGGTGGGCGTGGCCCTTGTGCTGATCTCCGCCACGGCGTTCGGCACGAACGCGATCTTCGCCAAGCTCGCGTACCGCGAGGGACTCGCCACCTCGCAGCTGCTCGCGTTCCGCTTCGTGCTTGCGGCGATCGGCATGTGGGGGCTCGCGCTGGTCCTGCGGCAGAACCCGCTGCGCTTCGAGCGCAGGAGCCTGCTCGCGCTCTTCGGCCTCGGCGCGATCGTCTACACAAGCCAGTCGCTGACCTACTTCACCGCGCTGCAGACGCTGCCGGCGTCGCTTTGCGTACTGATCGTCTACATCTATCCGAGCCTCGTCGTCATCGCCGGATGGCTGTTTCTTCGCCGGTCTGTCTCACGACTGCACACCCTCGCGCTCGTGGGCAGCTTCGCCGGCCTGTTCCTCCTCGTCGGCGGCGCGGAGCTGCACGTCGCGTGGGGCCTCGTGTTTGCGATCGCCGCGCCTGTCGTCTACACCGGCTACATCCTGCTGAGCGAGGCGGTCATGGGCCGGGTCCAGGCGATCGGAGCGAGCGCGGTGATCATGTCCGGCGCCGGCCTCGCGTTCTCGGTGATCGCGCTCTTCCAGGGACAGCTCAGCCTGCCCCCATCAGGCAGGGCCTGGATTGTCGTCCTCGCCCTCGCGTTGATCCCGACCATGATCGCCATCTCGACGTTCCTGGCCGGCCTGCCACGCGTCGGCGCCGCGCGCGCGTCGCTGCTCAGCACGTGGGAGCCCGTGGTGACCGTGATCCTGGCGGTGATCCTTTTCAGCGACAGCTTCTCGGCCGTTCAGGCGGTGGGCGGCTTATTGATCCTCGCCTCGGTCGTCTTGCAGGCCGGACGCGCGGGCCGCCCAGCACCGGATGCGGCCGGCGTGCTCCCCTGACGCGGCGGAGATCGAACTACGCGGGTATCGGGACACGGCTATCCTCGCGGTGCAGTGGGAGCCTTCGCGCAGCTCGACTACCGGTACACGCCCTCCAGCGACGTCGCTGCAGAGTGCTGGAACACTTCCTGGGCCGGCGCGATTTCTGAGGTGACGTGAGCACCAGGCGCTGGATCCTCGCCGCGGCTGTGCTCGGGTCAGGGATCGTGTTCCTCGACTCAACCGTCGTCAACGTCGCCCTGCCGCGCATCGGCCGCGACCTGCCTCGGCTGTTCCTCGGCGTGCTCGAGGGCCAGTCGTACGTCTACAACGCCTACCTGTTGACGCTCAGCGCACTGCTCATCCTTGCCGGCGCGATCAACGACTTCTACGGCCGCAAGAGGACGTTCCTGATCGGACTGGTCGGGTTCGGCGCGACGTCGGTGCTCTGTGGCTTCGCGCCCAACATGGAGCTGCTGGTCGCGTTCCGGATCCTCCAGGGCGCCACCGGCGCGCTCCTGGTGCCAGGCTCGCTCGCCCTGCTGACCGCCAACTTCTCGGGCGAGGAGCAGGGCCGCGCTTTCGGCATCTGGGCCGGCGCCTCGGGCGCGACCACGATCCTCGGCCCGCTGATCGGCGGCCTTCTCGTGGACACGATCTCGTGGCGCGCCGTGTTCTTCATCAACGTGCCGCTGGTCCTGGTCGCGGCATGGGCGACGTGGAACCACGTCCCGGAGAGCCGCGACGAGCAGGCCACGTCTCAGTTCGACTGGATCGGCGCAGCGATCGTGGGTCTCTCGGTCGGCGGGCTCGCGTTCGGCGCCATCTATGGGATGCAGCGCGAGTGGCGCGACCCGATCGGCTACATCGCGCTCGCGGTTGGAGTCCTCGCCACGGTTGCGCTACCGCTGTGGATGCAGCGCGCACGTCATCCGCTGATCCCGCTCCAGCTGTTTCGCTCCCGCAACTTCACCGTGACCAACATCTCGACGCTGTTGATCTACGGCTCGCTGTACGTGACCTTCTACTACGTGGGTCTCTTCCAGCAAGGCACGCTGGGCTACGCGGCGGCGGCGGCCGGCGCGGCCGGGATCCCCGGCTCTCTCTTTTTGATCTTCGGCTCGCCTCGCTTCGGACGCCTGGCCGCGAAGTACGGCCCTCGGTTTTTCATGGCCGTCGGGCCCGTGATCATGGCCCTCGGCGTGCTCTGGTACGTCCGCGTCCCGGCGAGCAGCGAGCCGTGGAAGCTCGTGCCGGGCAACGCCGGCTCGTACATCCCCCCGCTTTCGTACTTCATCGACTTCCTGCCCGCGGCTGTGATCTTCGGCGTCGGAATCATGATGCTGGTCGCTCCGTTGACCACCGCCCTGATGACTTCGGTGCCAGTGCACAACGCGGGTCTCGGGTCCGCCATCAACAACGCAATCTCTCGCGTCGGACCCCAGCTCGCGGGGGCGCTGATCTTCGTCTTCATCACCGCGAGCTTCTACGCCTCGCTGGCCTCGCACGGGCTGCCGGTCAACGACGAGGGCTTTCGCAAGGTGGTGAGCCCGCTGAACACGCCGCCCGCGAACCTTGTGTCGGTCGCGCGCGACGCGTCGACAAGCTCGTTCCACCTCGCGATGCTGATCGGCGCGGCCTTGTTGCTCGTCGGCGCGATCGTCAACGCGGTCGGGATCCAGAACCGCGCGGCGCGTCCGCAAGAGACGGCCGGACAGGAGAAGCAGCCCGCGTCGGCCTAGATCCCCGTCATCACCAGCTCGTGCGGTGGGTCGAGAGGACCGAAGAACTCCTCGAGCCACTGCGGATGCTCCGGCGGAGGCCGAGAGGGCGCGACGATTCGCTTCCATCCCTGGGACTCGAACCACTCGGGATGCTCCGGGCTGATGAGGGCGATGACCCCGCCTCGGCTCGTGACCCGGCGCAGCTCGGAAAGGACGTCCGGCTCCGGACCGAAAGCGCCGCAGGCCGCGGTGAGCTGGAACGTTCCGGCGGCGAAAGGCAGCGCCTCGGCCCAACCGGACACCGCATGCACGGCCGGGTATCGCGCAGCCAGCAGCGCTCGCAGGGGGTCGGAGGGTTCGACCGCCACGACTTTGTTCGCGCGCAGGACGAGGTGCTGCGTTAGCCTGCCGCTGCCGGCGCCGACGTCGAGGGCCGCCTCCACGCGGTCCGGGAGCGCCTCGAGGAGCTCCGGTGCGATCGGTTCGTGGCGCGCCAGCTCGTCCCACCTGTCCGCGTCGAGGTGGTACACGAGCGTCCAGAAGAGCCCCCGCACGATGCGCTCCTCCGACTCGCCGGGCGGCACGCGCGCCATCTCGTGGGCCCGCACCACGTCCGGCAGCCTCGCGACGTCCTCGAAAGCGAAGTGCCGCCAGCCGGGCGGCGCCTTGTCGGCGGCCTCGTCGAACTCCACCTTGCCTCGCGCTCAGACTAGGCGAGTTAGTGAAGATCGCCGTCGTCGCCTCACCGGTGACGCCTCTGCGCCCGGCGCAGCTGGGCGGCGCGCAGGCGTTTGTGTCCGACCTCGCGTTGGGGCTGGCGCGCCGGGGCCATGACGTCACGCTGCACTGCGCCGAGGGGTCGTCGCTCGACGGCGTGCGCCTGGCGATGGTGCCCGTGCCGCGCGACGCCGCCGCGGCGCTGGTGATGCCGGCCGGGGCCTCGCCTCCGCCGTCCCCGGGCGTCGCTGCCGCGCTCAAGGCGATGTTCGACGGCATCGCCGCCGCTCGCGTCGACGCGGTCAGCCAGCACGCGTTCGACGCTCCCGCGTTCGAGCTTGCGCGTGGGATGCCGGTGCTGCACACGCTGCACATGCCGCCGATCGTGGAGGCGGTGGTGCGAGCCGCGAGGGAAGTCGACGAGGCGCACCTTGCGACCGTGTCGCGCGCCTCCCAGGCTTCGTGGCGCCAGGCGGGCGTGAGGGTGGGGGAGGTGCTGCCAAACGGGGTCGCCGACATCGATATCCCGGAGGTCGAGCCTGACCGCGCCGCCCTGGTGGCCGGGCGGATCTCGCCGGAGAAAGGGATCGAGGACGCGCTCGCCGCGGCTCGACTTGCAGGCCTCCCGGTTCGGGTCGCGGGCGGGCACTACGATCCGGCCTATGAGTTGGACCTGGGCGGAGCGGAGCAGCTCGGGTCGCTGCCCCGCGACGAGCTGCGCGTCGTGATGGCTCGCTCCGCGGTCACCATCTGCGCTGCTCGCTGGGACGAGCCATACGGCCTTGTTGCGGCCGAGGCGCAGATGGCCGGCTGCCCGGTCGCCGCGTATCGCCGGGGCGCGCTGCCCGAGGTCGTGGAGGAAGGCGTCAGCGGTTTCATGGCTCGGCCCGACGACGTCGGCGACCTCGCGCGCGCGATCACGCGGTGTATGTCCCTGGACCGCCGCGCTGTGCGCACCAGCGCCCGCCGCCGCCTTGGCCTCGAGGCCGCCCTCGATGGTTACGAGAGGGCTCTGGCGCGGGTCGCGTCGTGAGCCAGACCGCGGTCGTGACCGGCGGGTCGGGAGGGATCGGCTCCGAGGTCGTCTCCCAGCTGCGCGCACAGGGCTGGGAGGTCACCTCGCTGAGCCGGCGTGAGGGCTGGGACGTTTCCGACGAGGACCAGGTCGTCAAGGCGTTTGCTCGGTTTGACGCGCTCGACGCTCTCGTCTGCTGCGCCGCGGAGCTCGTCAAGCGGCCGTTCATGGAGCTAACCGCGGAGGAGTGGGATCGCCAGCTGGGCGCCGGGCTGCGCGGCGCGTTCCTCTGCGCCCGGGAGGCGTTCCGCCTGATGCGAGGCGGCGGCGGCGCGATCGTGATGGTGTCGAGCCTGTCCGGGGTTTTCGGCGCCGAGAAGTTTCCGGGGATGGCGGCCTACGTGGCGGCGAAGTCAGGTCTCGCCGGCCTGACCGAGGCGCTGGCGGTCGAAGGCCGGCCGCTGCGCATCCGCGTCAACGCGGTCAGCCCCGGCGCGGTCGACACTCCGATGCTGCGCATCGCCGGGGTCGAAGGTCCGGCTCTTTCCCCCGCCGAGGTGGCGCGGACGATCGTTTGGCTGGCGTCGCCGGAATCCGCGCCCCTGTCCGGTGCTAACTTGCGGATGGACCCATGACGCCTCCAAACGTGAGCATCACCCGCCGGGCGACGTTCGCCGCGGGGCACATCCTGTGCCGCGAGGACTGGAGCGACGAGAAGAATCGCGAGGTCTTCGGTGCGTGCGCGACCGACCACGGGCACAACTACGTGATCGAGGTCACGGTCGGCGGCGCGCTGGACGGCGAGACGGGGATGATCGTTAACCTGAAGCACGTCGACGCTGTGCTCCGGCGCGAGTTCATCGAAGCGGTCGACCACCGGCACCTGAACCGCGACGTGGACTTCATGCGCGGGGTGATGCCGACGGCGGAGAACGTCGCCGTGGCGGCGTTTGGGCGCCTCGAGCCGCACCTCAAGCCGGCGCGGCTGCTGAAGGTCAGGATCGTCGAGACCGAGAACAACTCGGCCGAGGCGACCGCCGGCTAGCGGTGTAGTCCTCCGAGTTTAGGGGCGGTGTAGTCCTCCCCGTTTACGGGGAGGTGTCGGCGAAGCCGACGGAGGGGCTAGCCAACACTGGCGGTCAATAGCGAGGCGGCCCCTCCGGCGCCTTCGGCGCCACCTCCCCACAAGTGGGAAGGACCACTCCGCCGCCCTCCCCGTTTACGGGGAGGTTTCGGCGAAGCCGACGGAGGGTCGGCGCCACCTCCCCACAAGTGAGGAGGGAACTCCGGCTGATCCCCAAACCGGAAACGTCCGCGAGTAACGTTTTGACCATGCCCGAGAGGGAGATGGGGGTCATCGGGCTCGGCACCATCGGCGGTGGCCTGGCTCGAAACCTGGCCGCGCACGGCGCCCACGTCGCTGTCTACAACCGCACGCATCGCCGCACGGAAGAGTTCATGGCCGAGCACGGGGGTGAGGGCAACTTCACACCGGCGGCCACCGTCGAGGAGCTGGCGCACGCCCTGCAGCCGCCCCGAGCGGTGGCGATCCTGGTGAACGCCGGCAAACCAGTCGACGACGTCATCGACTCGCTGACGAAAGTCTTCGCGAAAGGCGACGTCATCATCGACGGAGGCAACTCCTACTTTCCGGATACCCGGCGCCGCGCGGCCGCGCTCGAGCGGCAGGGCTTCGGGTATCTCGGCGCCGGGGTCTCGGGCGGAGAGGAGGGCGCCCTGCTCGGCCCGAGCATCATGCCCGGAGGCACGCGCGCCGCTTATAGGCGCGTCGAAGAGATGCTCACGACGATCGCCGCGCAGGTCGAGGGCGTCCCGTGCTGCACCTACATCGGGCCCGACGGCGCCGGGCACTTCGTGAAGATGGTCCACAACGGGATCGAGTACGCGGACCTGCAGCTGATCGCGGAGACGTACGACATCCTGCGTCATTGCCTGCATCTGTCTCCCGACGAGCTCGCCGCCGTCTTTCGCAGCTGGAACGAAGGACGCCTCCAGTCCTACCTCATCGAGATCGCCTCGTACGTCCTCGCCAAGCACGACGACGGGGATTCCAGCTCATCGCTGGTCGACGCAATCGAGGATGAGGCCGAGCAGAAGGGCACCGGGCGATGGACGAGCCAGTCCGCCCTGGAGCTCGGCGTGCCGTTGACGGCGATCACGGAAGCTGTGTTTGCGCGCGTCCTCTCCAGCCAGAAGGCGCAGCGCGTCAAGGCCTCGCGCATCCTCGTGGGTCCGGCCGGAGGCAAGGCTCCAGAACGGCTGGTGGACGACATCGAGGAAGCGCTGTACGCGTCGAAGATCGTCGCCTATGCCCAGGGTTTCGAGCACATCGCGGCGGGATCGAAGGAGTACTCGTGGAACATCGACCGCGCGGCCCTGGCGACCATCTGGCGCGGCGGCTGCATCATCCGGGCGAAGTTCCTGGGCATGATCAAGGACGCCTGCGAAAGCGACCCGAACCTTCCCAGCCTGATGCTCGATCCCTTTTTCCAGGAGGCGCTCGCCAGCGCGCAGCCCGCGTGGCGGCGCGTCGTCACGACCGCGGTCGACCAGGGCGTCCCGATACCCGCCTTTGCTTCATCGCTCGCGTACTACGACGGCTACCGCCGCGCGCGCGGTCCGGCCAACCTCATCCAGGGCCTTCGTGACTACTTCGGTTCGCATACCTACCATCGCGTCGACCGCGAGGGCGCCTTCCATACGCGCTGGGCGCAGGACGGGTCAGAGGTAAAGACCGACTAGCGACGGTCCTACGCCGCGCTCGGCGGAGTGATTCCGGGACCGCCCCACTCCGGCTGCACCGCCGTCACCAGGCTGCGCTTGCGCGCCCACAGCCGGGCGATGAGCTCCTCTCGCGTCGTGAGCTCGTTGCACGGAAAGCCGAGCTGCCACAGGTTGGCCCTGACCTCGAGCGGCAGCTCGTCGTCGGCGCGGTGCGGCCGCGCGATCTTCGACAGCGCCTCTCCCAGCAGGACCAGCATCCTCTCGCGCTCGCTCATGCACTGGAAAAAACGCTTTAGCTGCTCGGGCTACCGACCTCCGCTCGCGTCTCGACGAACGCCCGGACCGCACGCTCCAGCTCGTCGCGCGTGTGCGCGGCCGAGACCTGACAGCGGATCCGCGCCTTGCCCTGGGGGACCACCGGGTAGGAGAAGCCGACCACGTAGACGCCTTTGTCCAGAATCGCCGCGGCTGTCCTTCCCGCGAGCGCCGCGTCGCCGATCATCACCGGCACGATCGGGTGGTCGCCGGGGAGGATGTCGAAGCCCTCCTCGGTCATCCGAGAGCGAAAGAACCGCGTGTTCTCGGCCAGGCGCTCTCGCAATTCCCTGGCGCTCCTCAAGAGCTCCAGCACCTTCAGGCTTGCGGCCACGATCGGCGGCGCGACCGAGTTCGAGAAGAGGTACGGGCGCGAGCGCTGGCGGAGCAGGGCGACCAGCTCCTTGCGGCCCGACACGTAGCCGCCGCTCGCGCCGCCCAGCGCCTTGCCCAGCGTGCCCGTGATGGCGTCGATCCGGCCCATCACCCCGTGGTGCTCGTGAGTTCCACGGCCGTTGGCGCCGATGAACCCCACCGCGTGCGAGTCGTCGACCATGACCATCGCGTCATACCGGTCGGCGAGGCCGCAGATCTCGGGCAGCGGCGCCATGTATCCGTCCATCGAGAAGACGCCATCCGTGACGACCATGCGGAAGCGGGCGTCCTTGGCTTCCTGGAGCTGATGCTCCAGGTCCTCAATGTCGCGGTTCGCGTAGCGGAAGCGCTTCGCCTTGCACAGCCGGATGCCGTCGATGATGCTGGCGTGGTTGAGCACGTCGGAGATGATCGCGTCGCCCTCGTCGAGCAGGGCCTCGAAGATGCCGCCGTTGGCGTCGAAGCAAGACGAGTAGAGGATCGTGTCCTCGGTGCCGAGGAACTCGGTCAACGCCTCCTCGAGCTCTTTGTGCACCTCCTGCGTGCCGCATATGAAGCGGACCGAGGCCATGCCGTAGCCCCAACGGTCGAGCGCCTCCTTTGCGGCGGCGACGACCTCGGGGTGGTCGGCCAGGCCGAGGTAGTTGTTAGCGCAAAGGTTGAGCACTTTCCGTTCCATGACGGCCACGATCGAGCCCTGAGGCGACCCCATGACTCGCTCGGGCTTCTCGAGGCCGGCGTCGCGGATCTCCTGCAGCTGCTCGGTGAGGTGCGATCGCATGCGTTCGAACATCAGGCGCTCCAGTCCAGGACGATCTTTCCGCACTGGCCCGAATGGCCGACGCGGAAGGCCTCCTTGTACTCCGTGTAGGGGAACCGATGCGTGATGACGGGCGAGATGTCGAGCCCGCTCTGCACGAACACCGACATCTGGTACCAGGTCTCGAAGATCTGGCGACCGTAGACGCCGCGGATCGTCAGCATCTTGAAGACCACCTGCGACCAGTCGATCGGGAACTCGTGGTCCGGCAGACCGAGCACCGCGATCCGACCGCCGTGCGCCATGTTGTCGATCATGTCCCTCGTCGCGCTGGGCGCTCCGGACATCTCGAAGCCCACGTCGAAGCCTTCCTTCATGCCGAGCTCTTGCTGAACCTCGTGCAGATTCTCCCTGCGCACGTCGACCGCGCGGGTCACACCGATCTTCCGTGCCAGGTCGAGGCGGTAGTCGCTCACGTCGGTCACGACCACGAACCGGGCGCCGTTGTGACGGGCGACGATCGCGGCCATCAGGCCGATCGGCCCCGCACCGGTGATGAGCACGTCCTCGGCGATGAGGCGGTACTGGGTCGCGACGTGGACGGCGTTGCCGAACGGGTCGAAGATCGAGGCGACGTCCAGGTCGATCTTCGTCAGGTGCGGCCAGAGGTTGCCCGCCGGCATGACGATGTACTCGGCGAACGCACCATCGCGCTGGACGCCGATACCCACCGAGTTCGCGCACAGCGCGCGACGTCCCGCCATGCAGTTGCGGCAGCGGCCGCAGACGATGTGGCCCTCGGCGCCGACGATCTCGCCCTCGTACACCGACTCGACGTCCTCGCCGAGCTCGGCGACCTCGCCGACGAACTCGTGACCGACGACGAGCCCCGGCTTGATCGTGTGCTGCGCCCACTCGTTCCAGGCGTCGATGTGCAGGTCGGTGCCGCAGATGCCCGTGCGAAGGACGCGGATGAGCACCTCGCCAGGCCCAGGCCTGGGCTGGGGGACGTCCTCCAGCCACAGCCCCGGCTCGGCTTTTGCTTTGACGAGCGCTTTCACTGGACGCCAGATTAAGATTCCGCGCGCGGCGGCCGCTGGCCGCCGACTTTCGGTGGTGTGCCGGGAAGGCTGGTCGGCGGAGGTTCGACCGTGCCCCCAATGAGCACCGCCCAGGGTTTCCTCTTCTTCCTCCTCCTGCTCGGCGTCGCGGCGGCCGGTCTCCGCCTGCTCTCCCGGACGACGCCGACCGTCCCGTACCCGGTGCTTCTGGCGGTCGGAGGCGTGCTGATCGGCCTGGTGCCGGGCTTGCGGCTGCCGGCGATCGGCTCCGACCTGATCCTGCTCGCGTTCGTACCCGGGCTCGTCTTCGAAGTCTCACTCTCGCTCGACCTCGACGAGCTGCGCCGGCGCATTCTCCCGATCAGCCTGCTGGCCACCGCCGGCGTCTTTCTGACCGTCGTGCTGATAGGCGTGCTCACGCACCTGTTCCTCCGCCTTGACTGGGCGGCTGCCTTCCTGCTCGGGGCGATCGTGGCCGCCACAGACCCTATCGCGGTGGTCGGCCTGCTTCGCCAGCTGCGCGCGCCGAAGGGCCTCGAGGCGATCCTGGACGGCGAGAGCCTTTTCAACGACGGCACCGGTGTGGCCGTCTTCGCGGCCGTGCTCGGCACGATCGCGGCTGGACACCCCTCCGTCCTCGACGCGAGCGTGCGGTTCGCGCTCGTCACCGCGGGCGGCGCCGGCGTCGGCCTAGTCGTCGGCCTCGCGGGTCTCCTCCTGCTCCGGCTGGTCAAGGAGGCGGAGCTCGAGATCCTGACCACGCTGGTCGTCGCGTACGGCTCCTACCTGGCGGCCGATCTGATCCACGCGTCAGGCGTCGTCGCGGTGGTAGTCGCGGGCCTCGTCGTCGCCCGTCACGTCCAGGGCACGCAGCTGCACGGTTTCTGGAACCTGGTCGCCTTCGTGCTCAACGCGATCCTGTTCCTTGTCGTCGGCATCGCGATGCCGGCGCAGCGCCTCGTCTCGGTCGCGGGTCTCGTGGCCGGCGCGTACCTGATCATGCTCATCGTTCGCGCGGCGGCCGTGTACGGCCTGCTCGGCGCCTTCCGCTCCATCCCATGGAGCTGGAGGCACATGACGATGTGGGGCGGCCTTCGCGGGGGGCTCTCGGTCGCGCTGGCTCTGTCGGTCGCGTCGTACCCGACCGTGCCGGTGGTCGCGTACGGAATGATCTTGCTGTCGCTGGTCGTGCAGGGCGGGCTGCTGCTGCCGGTGGCCGACCTGTTGCGACTTCGCCGGCGCCCGGTCGATTAGATTCTTTTCCGGCATGCGGGTGCGCGTGGGGGTCGCGCTGCTCTTGATCGTCGCCGCGGTGGCGGCGGTTCAGTGGTTCCGGCCCATCCCGGCGGTGGCCGCGACCGCTCTGCTGCCGAGCTCGGACGTGGTGCCAGGAACGGCGCCCGCCCTCCCGTGGCCGGCTCGCGGCTCGGCAGCCGTGGGGGTGTCAGGTCTCGGACTGATCGCGAGCTCGGGCAACGAGCAGCCGATTCCGGCGGCCAGCGTGACGAAGGTCATGACCGCGCTCATCGTCCTGTTCGATCAGCCGCTGGTCATCGGCGCCATCGGTCCGGGCGTTACGGTGACCGCCGCCGATGTCCAGGCGTATCAGAACGACCTCGCGCAGGGACAGTCGGTCGTCAAGGTCGAAGATGGCGAGGTGCTCTCGGAGCTGCAGATCCTCGAGGGCATGCTCATCCCGTCGGCGAACAACTACGCCGAGCTGGCCGCGCGATGGCAGGGGGGCTCGAGCGATGCCTTTGTCACCAAGATGAACCAGCAGGCGGCGGCGATGAAGATGACCCACACGCACTTCGCCGACCCGGCGGGCGCCTTGCCGCAGAGCACCAGCACGCCGTCGGACCTGTTCATCCTCGGGTCCGCGGCGATGAAAGACCCGGTGTTCGCATTTATCGTCGCCAAGCCGCAGGTGGACCTGCCGGTGGCGGGGACCGTCTACAACGTCGACTCCGTCATCGGCCAGAACGGCATCGTCGGGATCAAGACCGGCTCGGGGCTCAACACGGGTGCGAACTTCCTGTTCGCCGCCGACGTGCTCGTCGACGGCCGCCATATCTTCATCATCGGCTGCGTGATGGGCCAGCCGTCGCTCGCCCTGGCGTTCTCGAGCGCCCGGTCGCTGATCGCCACGATGACGCCCGTGCTGCACGTGCGACGCGTGATCGCGCGCAACGAGTCGGTCGCCAACTACACGACGCCGTGGGGCAACTCGACCGACCTGGTCGCCCAGGTCGACGTCGACCTCGCGGAATGGCCGGGGATGGTCCTGCGCCAGCGACTGAGCGCCAACGCCATCGTCGTCAATCATCCGTTGGCGTCGGGCACACTCGAGGGGACGGAGCATGTCGTGCTGGGAGACTACGTGTTCGACGTGCCGCTCCTGACCGCTGACCCGCTCTATCCGCCCGGACGGTTCTGGCGGCTGACCCGGGTGACCTTCTAGCCCTCGCCCGCAGGGCTAGCGCGATCTGGTCAGAATTTCAACCGTGGGGTTCGTCTCGCGGGGGTTCCGCGGCAAGCGCCGCGACAACGTCTCCAGCTCGCGCGTGCCGCCCGGCCAATACGTGGTGACGGACTTCCCGGTTCTGTCGGCTGGTCCGACGCCGCACGTCAACCTCGACCAGTGGACATTCTCCATCGAGGGCGAGATCGACGAGCCCAAGAAGTGGACCTGGAAGGAGCTCTCCGCGTTGCCCGCGGACACCGTCACCAAGGACATCCACTGCGTCACCAAGTGGACGAAGCTCGACACCACGTGGAAGGGCGTGTCGGTGGACACGCTCATGGAAGGGGTCGACACCGCCGCGGAGTTCACGACGGTCTACTCCGACGGCGGCTACACGACCAATCTCACCCTTGACGACGTCACTGGCAACAAGGCCTGGGTCGTCTACGAGTTCGACGGCCAGCCCATCGAGCCGCAGCACGGTGGCCCGGTGCGCTTCTTCGTCCCGCACCTCTACTTCTGGAAGAGCGCGAAGTGGGTGCGCGGTATCCGGCTGCAGAAGGAAGAGCATCCGGGTTTCTGGGAGTCGAACGGCTACCACATCCGTGGGGATCCGTGGCGAGAGCAGCGGTACTGGGGAGATTAGCCTGGCAGTTCGGCACCCTCGCCGAAGTCGTCCAGGAAACGCCGCGGGTCTCGAGCCTCTACCTCGACGTCCCGGACTGGCAGGGACACCTCGCCGGCCAGCACGTCGACGTCCGCCTGACGGCGGACGATGGTTACCAGGCCGAGCGCAGCTACTCGATCGCGTCCGCTCCTGACGATCCGCGGCTTGCGCTGACCGTCGAGCGGCTCGACGACGGCGAGGTCTCGCCATACCTGGTCGGCGAGCTGCGCGTGGGGGACAGGCTCGAGCTGCGCGGCCCGATCGGCGGCTTCTTCGTGTGGCGCGGCGAGGACGACAGGCCGCTGCTGCTGATCGCCGGGGGCTCTGGCGTCGTGCCGCTGATGGCGATGCTTCGCCACCGGGCGAACGTAGAGTCGACCGTGCCCGCCCGTCTTCTCTTCTCCTCGCGGACCCAGGCCGACGTCATCTATCGCGATGAGCTCTCTCGACTCGGCGCCGCGGGCGACGGCCTAACCGTCTTCCACGCGCTCACGCGCGAGAAGCCGGCGGGCTGGAGCGGCTACACGAGGCGGATCGATGAGGCGATGCTGAAAGAGGTCGCGTGGCCGATCCAGGAGAGCCCCGCGGTCTTCATCTGCGGTCCGACGCCGTTCGTCGAGGCCGCGTCGCAGCTGCTCGTGGCGATGGGCTACGAGCCGCGTTCGATCAAGACGGAAAGGTTCGGCGCCACAGGAGGAACGGCATGAATTCAGAAAGTCACAACCATGCGCGGCTTGCCGCCACGACTCAAGTCGAGGAAGCGAGGCTGGACGGCAACGCGATCGGCGGACTGCTGCGCGAGATCTTCGCGGTCGAGATGACGGCCGCGGTGGGCACCTGCGCTTTTTGTGGCGCGGTCAACGAGGTCGGACGGGTGCAGGTCTACGTCCGCGCGCCAGGCACGGTGGTGCGGTGCCCGGAATGCGAGCAGGTGCTCATGAAAATCGTGCGCGGCGGCGGGCGCTACTGGGTGGACATGACGGGGGTGCGCTGCCTGGAGTTCTCGGAGGCTTAGGCTCCCGGTTTCTTCATGGCCCACGGGCCGTACTTGATCACGCCGACCAGCATCCAGACGAAAATCCCGAGGCTGGCCAGGGACAGCACCTCGCTGACTGCGAGCGCGCCGACGGGGATCGGCGACGTCGAGGGCCGGGCCAGAGTACCGAGATTGGTCAGCGCGCCGATTCCCCCAAGGCCGAACAGGACCAGCGCGGCCCAGAACATCCACCGCCATCCCAGGTAACTGCCGATCGCCGCGACCAGCTCAAGGATCGCGAAGAAGATGACCACCCCGATGGCAAAGCCAATGCCGACGCTGACGACCGTGTTCACATCGGTGCCGCTGGGGAATTGGGTGCCCTGCGCCTGCAGCGCCCGGAGCATGGTGTCGTGGTTGATGAAGAGGAAGGAGGTGACCACGGAGTAGATTGCCTCGACGGCGAACAGCGCTGCGGCCGCCAGCTGCATCGGACGTGTCCACGGCGTCGCCTCGCGCTGGCCTTGAGGGATGGGGACCCACTGGCTCCCGTCCCACCGGAACTGCCCGTCGGCGGATACCTGCCCGACCGCCGCGTTTTGCGCCTGGCTCAATTCGGCGTTACAGTAGCGCCCGGCTTGCGGCTACGAAAGATAGCCTCAGCGACCCGGAAGGCGCTTCCGACCGTTGAGGACATGAACCTTCTTAAGAGAGCATTCCCGAGAGGGGGAAGAGGTGCTTTGTCTGTTCACCCGCCGGTACAGCACCAACTGAGAGGCTGGTTCGACGCGGTCGTCGCCCTCGGGTTGAGGGTCAAGGACCGCGAGGCCCGCGCGCACAACATGCGCGTGGCGCGGCTGTGCGTGCACATCGGCCGGCAGCTGTCGATGAGCGCGTACGAGCTGCGCGTCCTCGCTCGCGCCGGCCTGATGCACGACATCGGCAAGCTCGGCATCCCCGACAACGTGCTGGGCAAGCACTCGCCGCTCGACGAGGCGGAGTGGAACCTCATGCGTACGCACCCCGAGATGGGCCTGACCCTGCTCGACCGCGCGGGCCAGTCGCGCCGCGAGGTGCTGGCCGTGCTCTATCACCACGAGAGGTTGGATGGCAGCGGGTATCCCTACGGCCTCAGGGCTGAGGCGATCCCCATCGAGGCGCGCATCGTAGCGGTCGCGGACACATACGACGCGTTGACGTCAGACCGGCCCTACCGGCTGGCGTGCAGCGACGCCCAGGCGCGGCGCGTCCTCATCGAAGAGGCCGGCGTGCGCCTCGACCCGCGCGCCGTCAACGCGTTGCTGGGCGCGCTCGACCTGACGCGGAGGACCAGACTCGCTCTAGCCTGACGCCCCTCACCCCGCACGCCCCTCACTCTTTATGCCCCTCACCCTCGATCCCTGCGCGCGGAGCGCGATAAGGTCGGCGCGCTAGCGCGCCTCGCCAATTGAATGCTCCCCGAGGGGGAGAGGGCAGTGCTTCTACGATTCGGGGTGTGAAGTTCGGCGTCGCGATCTTCCCGACCGAGTACGCGATCTCGATGACCGAGCTCGCGCCGTCGGCCGAAGGCCTCGGCTTCGAGTCGCTCTGGGTCGCAGAGCACACGCACATCCCCACCAGCCGCCTCTCCGCCTGGCCGGCGGGCGGCGACCTGCCCAAGCACTACTGGCACACCATGGACCCATTCGTCGCGCTGACCGCCGCCGCTCTGGCCAGCAAGACCATCCGCATCGGCACCGGCATCTGCCTGCTCATCGAGCGCGATCCCATCCACACCGCCAAGGAGGCGGCGAGCCTCGACGTCATCTCGGACGGGCGGTTCATCTTCGGTGTGGGGGGTGGCTGGAACCGCGAGGAGATGGGCGACCACGGCACCGACTTCAGCACCCGCTGGAAGCTGCTCCGTGAGCGTGTCGAGGCGGTCAAGGCGATCTGGACAACGGACCCGGCCGAGTACCACGGCGACATGGTCGAGTTCGGCCCGATGTGGTCGTTCCCCAAGCCAATGCAGAAGCCGCACCCGCCCGTCATCCTCGGCGGCAGCGGCCCGAAGGTCCTCGAGCGCGTGGTCCGCTACGCCGACGGCTGGATGCCCAACCGAGGCGACGCCGTGGAGCGCGTCCCCGAGCTGCAGCGGTTGGCAAAGGCCGCCGGCCGGGACCCGATCCCGGTCACCTACTATCCGAAGGCGAGCGCCGAGGAGATCGACCGGCTGGCGAGGGCTGGCGTCGAACGGCTCATCTGGTATGTGCCGCCCGACGGCCGTGACGCGGCGCTGAAGAAGCTCGACGAGCTGGGGAAGATGATCCGTCCCTACCTGAAGGACTGAGGGGCGCGGCCCGACCTTTTCTCTTTGTGAAAGAGCTCGCGGAGAGATAGCCGCGGAGCCTAGGAGGCCTTCGACACCTCGGCGCCGGCCGCAACTTTGATCGGCAGCGTGAAGTGGAAGTCGGAGCCCTGCCCCTGCTCGCTGTTCACCCAGACCTTACCTCCGTGCATCTCCACGATCTGCCGCGTGATGGCAAGCCCAAGCCCGGTACCGAGGATCTTGCTCGGCGTCTTCTCGTAGCGCTCGTAGCGGGTGAAGAGGTGCTGCTTGAACTCCGGCGCGATGCCGATGCCGTGGTCGCGGATGCTGATGTCGATCTGGCCGTCGTTGACGACGCTGGTGACCACGATCTCGCCGCCGTCGGGCGAGTACTTGATCGCGTTGCTGAGCAGGTTGGAGACGACCTGCGCGATCCGATCGGGGTCGCACTGGACCGAGGGCCGGCCGTCGAAGCTGCACACAATGAAGTGGCGGGCGCTCATCGCGCGCGCCCGGTCGACAGCGTCCTCCAGCAGGCCGGTCAGGTCGACGTCTTGCGGGTGCATCGTGAGGCGGCCGGCCTCGATCCGGTCGAGGTCCAGCATGTCGTTGATCATCCGGTTCAGCCGGTCCGCGTCCTTATTGATGTCCGCCGCGTAGCTCTTTGCCTCTTCGAGCGTGACCTCTTCGTCGCGGATCATCTCGCTGAACCCCGAGATGCCGACGAGCGCGGTGCGGAACTCATGACTGACCAGGGACACGAATTCGCTCTTCAGCTTGTTGAGGCGCTCCAGGCCCGCGAGGTGCGCGGCGGCGGCTTCATTGGCGGCGTGCTCGGCGTCCACGTCCTCGTACATGACCAGGAAGTACTCGATCTTGCCCAGCCTGTTGCGAACCGCGGTGGCGCTCCAGTGCAGCCACACCTCTGTGTTGTCCGCGCGGATCGCCCGGCTCTCGGACTCGATGCTGTCGACAGCACCCCTCCACAGGGGTTGAAAGACCGCGAAGACGCGCTCGAACTCGTCGGGGTGCAGGTACTTGGCGACCGCCGTGCCGACCATCTTCTCTGGGAGCGTCCGCAGCAGCGCGGCCATCCGGGGGTTCACGTCGATGACGCTCATGTCGGTGTTCGCCCGCGCGATGCCCAGGGGCGCGTGGGTGATGATCTCGTTGAGGAGCGCGTTGCGGCGCGAGACCTGGCCCTCCGCGTAACGACTCTTGTAAAGCAGATCGAGGGAGTCGCGGTGGGTGAGTAGCTGGTTGGCGACGATCAGGATCCCGATGCCGCCCGCGAGCACCGTCTCGAAGTGGTCGAGGTTCTGGTTGTTCAAAGCGAGGTAGACCACGGACAGCGCCCCAGCGAGGACCGCGACCCAGGGCAGGACCAGCTGCCACAGCTCGATGGGGCCTTCCTCGCGTTCCTCGTCGACGATGCGCGCCGGCCACAGTGGAGCAAGCGCGATCAGCAGGTAGCCGACCACCCATCCGGCGTCGAGGACGCTGCCCGACGCGCCGTAAGTGCCGTTGGCGGTCAGGTAAGTGAAGGCGCTGTCGGCCAGGGCGATGCAGGCCAGGCCGCCCAGCAGGAGGAGCATGCGGCCGACCTCCGAAGTGCGCGCGCGACGAAGCGCCACCACCAGTGCGGTCGCGGTGACGATGTCGCCGACCGGGTAGGCGAGCGAGATGAGCAGCGCCTGCGGCGAGGACGCGGATGTCTCGTACACCTTGCCCAGGCCGAAGATCCAGCCGATGAACAGCAGAGACAGCGCCACGATCGCCCCCGCCAGCACCGTCTCGCCCCGGGTGGCAAGGCGCGTCGGCGCCGAGGTGAAGGCGAAGATCCCGGCGAGCGTGAGGGGGACGGCGAGCAGATAGAAGGCGTCGGCGATCGACGGGAACGGCAGGGCCTGGCCTTGGAGGACCTCGTTCCAGGACCAGATCATCTCGCCGATGCCCCAGGACAGGGCGGAAAGCGCGAAGAAGGTCCAGGCCAGGCGGACACGGCCCTCGTTGCGCCCGGCCGCGACGACGCAGCTGCCTGCGGCGATCAGGGCCGCGACCCCCTCGCCGATGTCGTCGATGCCGATGGTCACGTCCTCGCCGACGAAGCGCTTCCACGTCCAGGCGATGAAGACGATGGAGACGATTGCCGTGGCGATTGCGCCGGCGAGGAAAGGCCTCCAGGTCTGGATGCCCAGACCCCTGACCACGACGGGCCGCCGCCGGGCGAGCGTCAGCGCCGGATTCTGCTCCACCCCCCGAGCGTAGGCCTGGCTACTCAAAGTCGCGCCTGAATACGAAAAATTCCGGGGCGGCCGTTAAGTGAAGCCGGTTTTCATTTAACATGGCGGGCAGTTACTTGTAGCACAGCCGAGCGGGTGTGGAACACCGCTAACGGGAGGCACTGCGATTTCGGCTGAGGTCGTCAGGGAGGGGTCGGGCCGCGACGCGTTCGTGGCGGTCGAAGAGGCTCAGACAAGCGCCGGGAGAACGACCGCGTGGCTCGTCGTAGGCGTCCTCGCGGTGACCATGGCGGTGCTGCCCGCCACCGTCGCTTTGCGCGTCGCGGGTGGCGTCGTCGCCGGGCCACTGATGGCCGGGCTCGGGGGTTTGGCTGCGGTTCTTGGTGGGGTGAAGTTGGCGGCGGCGGCGGGGGGCCTGGTTGCGAAGCTCCTCGAACGTCCTTGGCTCCGAGCTGTCGCGGGCTCGATCGATTAGCGCAAAACCTCGTCTTCCAATCCTCGGCCTGCAGGCGAAGGAGGTGAGATTGAATGCGCAAACTCCTGTTTGCCGCCATCCTGGCGGTGTCAGCCATGATGACGATGGCGGTGACGGTAGCCGCCGACGGCATCGGACACTGCTGCTGACCTGACGTTTGTAAACGTTGTGTCAAGTCATTAGTCGTGCGTTAAGCTGGCGACGTGCCAGAAGTTTCCGCTTACCCTGAGAACGCGACGGCTAAATCGAGCCGGCGTCGCGGCCGACGCCTGGGTGTCGAAATTCGCCCGGGCTCTGTCAAGCAGGCGCGAAGTGAGGCTGGGATGAGCCTCGGCCAGGTCGCGCAGGGCGATATCAGCAGGACGGCGATCTACTTCGTCGAGACAGGCAAGGCGAAGCCGTCGATGGAGACCCTTCAGCTCATCGCGACCAGGACGAGGAAGCCGATCGACTTCTTCATCGGCGAAGCCGGGGCCAGCGACGAGACCGCCCTGGCTGAGGTCGAGCGGCTCGTCGCCATCGGCGACAACCCCGGCGCGGTGGCGGCGGGCGAGGCGCTCGTCGCGCACTGTTCCGACCGCCGGGTGGTCGCCAACGCGCGGCTCGCGATGTCGACGGCCCTGGTCAGGCTGGGCAAAGGGCTGCGCGCGAGAAGCCAGGCCTCCGCGGCCCACGCCTATTTCGAAGAGGCGGGCGACGTGCTCATGGCCGCCGAGTCCCTCGGTTGGGAGGCGGCGGCGGCGCGCATGATGGACGACCCGGCCTCCATCGAGCTGGCGACCGAGGCGCTAAAGCTCTGCCGGTCGCTGGATCCGGTGCCGCAGATGACCGAGGCCAAGCTGCTGGCGATGCTCGGCCACGTGCTCGTCGCGCGGCACGAGTTCACAAAGGCGATCGAGGTCTACGAGGAGGCGACGGCCGTAGGGGCAAGCTTCCTCGACCTGCGCCGGTTGTCCTACATCTACGGCAACCTCAGCCTTGCCTACCAGGAGACGGGCCAGTTCGCTCACGCTGGCCACTACGCGCGCAAAGCGATGGCCATCTACGAGACCCTCCAGGACCGCCTCCAGATCGCCATCGCCGAGAACAACCTCGCGATGCTGATCCTGCGGCAGGGCGACCTCGCGGCGGCGCTGCGCCACGCCGAGGAGTCGCTGCGTCTGTCCGAGCAGCTGACCGTCGAGACCAGCAAGGCCAACGTCCTGATGACCCTGAGCGAGATCGAGCTGGCGCTTACCGAGTACGAGCTCGCGACCCACTACGCCCGGGCGGCGATCCAGGTCGCCGAACGGCTGGGTGAGACGACGAACAGCGGTGAGGCCCACCACTGGCTCGGCCGGATCGCCGCGGCGCAGGGCGACGAAGCCAAGACTGACGCTGAGTTCGCGATCGCCTTCCAGAAGTTCGACGAAAGTCGCGCGGCGGACTGGCAGGCTCGCGGCCACGCCGTGTATGCGGAGATCCTCGAAGCCCGTGGTGACCTACCCGCGGCCAATCGGCAGCTGCGTCTCGCGCTCGCCGCAATCGGGCCGCGCGACACCGCTCGGGAGAGCGCCCGGATCGCCATCGCTTAACGACGTTTGGTTCGCGGCCGGCTGTCGTGCGTTGGTACTTGCGACCGTCGGCGGCCCTCGGTTATCAATAGGAGCGGGATGGTGAGCCGGTGCCCGTAGTCCTGGTCGTGGACGACAGTGCCGCGAACAGGGAGCTGATTCGCTTGTACCTGTCGGCCATCGACTGTGACGTCATGCTCGCTCCCGACGGTTCGAGCGCGCTGGCCCTGATCGAGTCCAGCCCGCCCGACCTGGTTCTCCTCGACGTCCGCATGCCGGGCATGGACGGTTACGAGGTATGCCGCCGGATCAAGGCGATGCCCCGAGGGCGACTGCTGCCCGTGGTGATGATCACCGGGCTGAGCCAGACAACGCACCGCGTGATGGCGCTCGAGGCCGGCGCCGACGACTTCATGGCCAAGCCGGTGGAGGGCGCCGAGCTCATCGCCCGCGTGCGCTCGGCGCTGCGCCTCAAACAGCTCTACAACACGCTCGACAGCGCGGAGCACGTGATCTTCTCTCTGGCCAGCGCGGTGGAGGCGAAGGACTCGTTCACCGAGCGGCATACCCACCGGGTTGGCGAGTCGGCACGGCTGCTGGGCGAGAAGCTGGGCCTGCCGGAGCAGACCCTGGACACGCTCTACCGCGGGGGCATCATCCACGACATCGGCAAGATCGGCGTGGCCGACTCGATCTTGCACAAACCGGGGCCGCTGGACGCCAGCGAGGTGCCGCAGATGCAGGCGCACGTGGCGATCGGGGAGAGCATCGTGCGCCCGCTGCATTCGACGTCGGGCCTGCTGCCGATCATCCGCCACCACCACGAGCGGTTCGACGGGTCGGGATATCCAGACGGCCTGCGGGCCCGCGAGATCCCGCGGGTCGCTCGCATCGTCTCAGTGTGCGACGCATTCGACGCGCTCGTCAACGACCGGCCGTACCGCATGCGTTGCTCGACCGAGGAGGCGGTGGCGGTTCTGCGCGCGGGCGCGGGGACGCAGTGGGACCCGGAGACGGTGGACCTGCTGGCGAGCGAGCTGCCCGCGCTGGAACACCTAGGCGCGGCCTGAGCTGTTCCCTCTCCCCGAAGGGGAGAGGGTGAGGGTGAGGGGCGCGAAAGCAGCTACCCGGTGTTCTGCAGCCCGGCCGCGACTCCGTTCACGCTCAGCTGAAACACCCGCTCCGCCTTTGCACGTTCCGACCGCGATGTAGCGGGGTTGCGCAGCGCCCGCAGCGCGCGGAGCTGCAGGTGCGACAGCGCGTCGACGTACGGGTTGCGCAGCTCGATCGCCCATGACAGCACCCGGCGGTCCTCGAGGAGCCGCCGGTGGCCGGTGACGGCGAGGACCATCCTCATTGACAGGTCGTACTCGTTCAGCACCATCTGCGCCAGGTCGCTTCGGCCACCCAGCGCGAGATAACGTTCGGCGATCCTCCGGTCGGTCTTGGCCAGGCTCATCTCCGCGTTGTCGAGCATGGCGTTGAACAGCGGCCATTCCGCGTAGGCGCGCTGCAGGTCGCGGATCGGCGCCGCCGCAAGCCCGCTGCCCATGCCGTACCAGCCGGGCAGGTTGAGTCGCATCTGCGACCACGCGAACACCCACGGGATCGCGCGCAGGTCTTCGAGCCTCCTGCTCTTTGCACGCCGCGGCGGCCGGGAGGCCATGCGCAGGCGGCCGAGCTCCTCGAGCGGGCTGACCTCGAGTAACCACTCCTCGAACCCGGGCGCACCGACCAGAGCACGGTAGGCTGCACGCGACGGCTCGTCGATCTTCGCGACCAGATTGCGAAACGCGTTGGCCGGGTCCCCGCGCTTTGAGGTTGGCGCCGACGCCTCGAGCACAGCCGACGTCACCTGCTCGATGTGCCTGCGCGCGATGGCGCGGTTGCCGTAGCGGGCGAAGATCACCTCGCCCTGTTCGGTCACCTTGAAGCGGCCCGCGACCGAGCCCGGAGCCTGAGCACGGACCGCGCGGTTGGCCGGTCCGCCGCCGCGGCCCAGCGCGCCGCCGCGGCCGTGGAACAGCGTCAGGCGTACGCGCCGCTTCTTCGCCCACGCGGTCAGCGCGGCCTGCGCGTCGTGCAGCGCGATCGTCGCCGACAGCGGACCGATCTCCTTGGCCGAGTCCGAGTAGCCGAGCATGACCTCGACCGACCGGCCGTTGGCCGCCATTCGCCGGCGCACCGGTTCGAGCCGCAGCACGCCGTCCATCACAGCCGTCGCGCGCGAGAGGTCGTCGAGCGTCTCGAAGAGCGGGACGACGTCGAGCACCGGCGTGGGCCTCGCGCGGCGCGCCAGCTCGTAGACCGCGGCCACGTCCTGGGCGGAGCGCGCGAAGCTCACCACGTAGCGGCGGCAGGCCGCTTCGCCGAATCGTGCCTGCAGGTCGGCGACGACGGCCATGGTCTCGAGGACGTCTTTGGCGGTCTGCGACTGTGGCTCGGCGAGAGCCTGCTCGTGGACCTTGCTGTGCTGGCGCACCTCCAGCTCGGCGAGGTGAAAGCCGAACGTCTGCGCCTGCCAGACGAGGTGCTGCACCTCCCCATGCGCGAGGCGCGTCGCACCTGCACGCGCCAGCGAGTCGCGCAGCACGCGCAGGTCGTCGAGCAGATCGTCCGGCGATGCATAACCGCCGGTCTTGTCGCCCAGTCGAGTTGCGCGCAGGCGGCCCGCGACCTGGAGCAGGAACTCGCGGTGCGGCTCGGCGGCCCGTCCCTTCAGCCGGCGGCGCAGCGCCGGAGACGGCGGCGTCGTCTCGCCGTCGACCGTGAGGGCGCGCCCGATACGGTTGGCGGCGGCCTCCAGGGCGAGCAGCACGTGCTCCGCGTGGATCGCCATCGCTTCCGCCGTCACCTCGGCGGTGACGGCCGGGTTGCCGTCGCGATCGCCGCCGACCCAGCTGCCGAATCGGAGAAAGGTTGGAGCCGCAAAGCCCAGCGCGGTGTCGAGGGCTCGGATCACCTCGGGCACCATGCGGAACAGCGTCTCGTCGAACACCGCCATCAACGAGCGCACCTCGTCGAGCGGCGTCACCTGGTGCGTGCGCATCTGCGCCGTGCGCCACAGCGAGTCGACCTCCTCGCCCAGGCGGCGCCGCGCCTCCGCCTCCTCCGCACCGGAGACGCGCGGGTCCTCGAGGCGCTCGAGCTGCTCGCCGATGCGGCGGATCGCGGTCACGACCGCTCGGCGGCGCGCCTCGGTCGGGTGGGCGGTGAAGACGGGGTGGACCTCGAGGTTGGCGAGCAGGCCGGCGAGGCGCTTGCGCCCGAGCTTCGGCCGCAGCTCGGCGATCGTAGCGGCGAGCGACTCCGGCATCGGCTCCGGTCCGCGGTCGCGTTCGCGGATGACCCTCGCGCGGTGGTGCTCCTCGGCCAGGTTGGCGAGGTGGAAGTAGCAGGTGAACGCGCGTGCCACCAGCTCGGCGCGGTCCAGCGACCACGACGCGACGAGCCGTTCCGCCTGGCGCTCGAACCGCCCGCCGTCGCGCGCTCGGATCACGAGACGGCGAAGCTTCTCAACGTCGCGCAGGAGCCGCTCGCCTCCGTAGTCGGCGACGACGTTGCCCAGGACCTCGCCGAGCATGCGGACGTCGCGCCGCAGCTCCGGCGGGATCTCCTGGCGGGCGGCTTCTCTAGCCCCGGTCAACCAGGGCGAATTCAAGCGAGTCGAGGAGCGCGAGCAGCGAGGCCTCGATGATGTTGGCCGAGCACCCGACCGTTGTCCAGCGTTTCGTGTCGCGGCCGGATTCGATCAGCACACGAGTCGTCGCGGCCGTGCCGGCGTCGCCGTTGAGGATGCGCACCTTGTAATCGTGCAGGCTCACGTCGTGTAGCGCTGGAAAGCGCGGGCTCAGCGCCTTCCGCAGCGCCGCGTCCAGCGCGTTGACGGGCCCATTGCCCGAGGCGGCCGTGTGATAGAGAGTCCCGTCGACCTCGACCTTCACCGTCGCCTCGGCGTGCACGGACCCGCCGTTCTTGCGCACCTGCGCGGTGAAGTCGGCGACGTTCCACGGCGCGGCGTATCCCAGCTGCAGGCGGCGCACGAGCATCTCGAACGACGCGTCGGCGGCTTCGTACGCGTAGCCCTGGTGCTCGAGCTCCTTGAGGTGGTTGACGAGCCTGCGCGTCTGCGGGTCGTCACGGTCGAGCTCGAGGCCGAACTCGCGCGCCTTCGCGAGCACGTTGCCGCGACCGGAGAGCTCGGAGACGAGGACGCGTGCCTCGTTGCCGACCAGCGCGGGATCGATGTGCTGGTACGCGTCCTTGTGCTTGAGCACGGCGGCCACGTGCTGGCCGCCCTTGTGGGCGAACGCGCCGTGGCCGACGAACGGCTGCTGGACCGGGAGCGCGAGGTTGGCGATCTCCGCGACCGTGCGCGAAAGCTCGCTGAGTCGCCGGACCGACTCTTCCGGCAGCGCCTCGACGCCCATCTTGAGCACGAGGTTCGAAACCACCGATACCAGGTTGGCGTTGCCGCATCGCTCGCCGTAGCCGTTGATCGTCCCCTGCACCATGTCGGCGCCGGCCATCACCCCCTCGAGCGAGTTGGCGACCGCGAGCTCGCAGTCGTTGTGCGTGTGGATGCCGACGCGCGCCGCGCTCTTGGCCTCCGCCAGCGCTTTGCAAACGGCCGCGACCCCGCTTCTGATCTGGTCGGGCCGGCTCCCGCCGTTGGTATCGCACAGGACGACCCACGACGCGCGCGCGCGGGCAGCGGCCAGGCACACCTCTATCGCGTATTCCGCATCGCGTGCGAAGCCGTCGAAGAAGTGCTCGGCGTCGAAGATGACCTCGCGTCCCTTGCCGACGCCATGCGCCACCGACTCCTCGACCATCGAGAGGTTCTCGTTGTTGGTCGTCTGGAGCACGTTGGCGACCTGCCAGGTGTCGCCCTTGCCGACCAGCGTCCAGACCGGTGCCTTGCTCTCGATGAGTGCGTTGAGGTTGGCGTCGTCCTCGCAGCGACCGCCGGCACGGCGCGTGGCGCCGAAGGCGGCCAGGCGTGCGTGGGCCAGAGGCTCCGCGGCCAGGCGCGCAAAGAGCTCCTCGTCCTTGGGGTTCGAGCCGGGGAACCCGCCCTCGACGTAGTCGAACGCCAGGCCGTCCAGGAGCCGGGCGATCCGCTCCTTGTCGGCCGCCGACAAGGAGACGTCCGGGCCCTGCGTCCCGTCGCGCAGGGTGGTGTCGTAGACCACGATCTTTCTTCTGACGGACATAAAAAAACCTCCCGACCCTGTCTGGCCGGGAGGCCCAACCGACGTCAGCGCGGGCGCGCTAAGTCGGGGGACCTCCCCGGGTAATCTCGACGGCGATCGAGCGCAGATTGCGCACTGTGCCGGCAAGCCTATGGCATTGCGTCGCTCGCGCGCATGGTTTTCGTCGCCAATCTCGAGCTTGCCGGTTAGTGCGGCGACGACAGGACGCGCGATCCCAAATTTGCCTGTTGACAAAGTCCCGGGATGGGGGTAGGGTGTGCGAAACGCATTCGACAATGTCGAATAGCAGTCAGATACGAGGGGGTTCTAGACAATGTTCTCGATTCGACAGCGGGCTCTGGCGGAGGTGTTCGGCACCGCGGCCCTGGTTCTCGTCGGGCCGGGCTCCGTGATCGCGACTTTGACGCTGGCGGGCAAGGCAGTTCCGGCCGTGACCGAGGCTGACCTGCTGGCGATCAGCTTCGCTTTCGGCTTCATCATCACCGCCCTCGTCTACGCCATCGGCAAGGTCTCCGGGTGCCACATCAACCCGGCGGTCACCTTCGCGCTGGCGGCGACCAGGAGGTTTCCGTGGCGCGAGGTGCCGGTCTACT
>Ga0207646_10000812_pt1 | contig 40631 bp, 33 predicted proteins | sample KBSK5502metaG_FD_184343 | JGI IMG/M metagenome (GOLD analysis project Ga0207646, IMG submission 184343) | Corn, switchgrass and miscanthus rhizosphere microbial communities from Kellogg Biological Station, Michigan, USA - KBS K5-50-2 metaG... | ecosystem: Host-associated > Plants > Roots >... | reverse complement strand
CGTGGGTCTGGAAATAGTGAACGTAGACGACCCGCGTCCCGTCCGGCGAGAACGACGGATAGCCGTCGCTGGAGCCGAGCTCGCTGAGCTGGCGCTGCGCTCCGGTCGTCAGATCGACGAGGTGCGTCTGGAGATTGCTGGAGACGTCGCTCCAGCTCGTGTACACGAGGTACCGCCCGTCCGGCGATAGGAGCGGCTGCTGGTAGGCGTTGTCGGGATCACCGTCGACCGGCGTCAGATTTCGAAGACCGCTTCCGTCGGGATGCACAGCGAAGATGCCGCTGCGGATCGCCTGGCCGACGACCTGACGGCCACGGAAGACGATCTCCGCACCGTCCGGCCCGCGGAAGCTCGGGACGGTCTCGGCCGCGAGCGCGATCGGGATCGGCTTCGGTGCGGCCGGATGGCGGAGGTCGACGAGGTACAGCCTCGAGCGCTGGTCGTCGCTCAGGAACGACGGCTGCTTCGGATCGGCGGCATGGACCACCAGGGTCGAGTCGTCTGGCGACAGGTCCATCCAGTTGGGGGCGATCAACGGGCCGGTGACATCGATCGCGTTCGAGCCGTCGGCGTTGGCGACCATGAAGCTGAGCCGCTCCGTGGTCGTGCCCGCCGTCCCGCCGGTGAGACGCAGGAAGGTCAGGCGCTCGCCATCGCGCGTGAACGACGCCGCGAAGTCCCGGCTCGAGCCGGGTACCAGGATGCGCGACTGGCTCTGGATGGCGTCTCGGACATAGATGTCTCCATTGCTGTCGTACACCACCGCTCCGTTCCGGGCGGGACCGAACGGCGGCGGGACGTGGCGAACCGAGCCGGCGATGAACAGGCCGGCAGCCAGGAGCGCGAGGATCGTGATGAGCGCGAGCAGCGGCCGCCAGGGTACGGGGGGCGCCGTCACGCGCTGACGCACGAGGATCATTGGGAGCCACCTTTCGAGGAAGGTCCAGCGCGGCCGCTGCCGGGTTGCGACCGTGACCGCGAGGACCTCGTCCGTGTAGTCGGGGATGTGGGGCGCCGCGATCTCGGTCAGGAGATCGGGCAGCCGATCGGGCAGGCGCTCGTATCGCTCGAAGGCGCTCATGCGAGGCTCCTCCGTCCGAGCTCGAGCGCATCCGTCGTTGCCCCGGCCATGAGCTCGATCCGCATCGCATGGAGGGATCGATGCAGCCGGGACTTCGCCGTCCCGAGCGGGATCCCGAGCGCCGCCGCCACCTCGGGTAGCGGCTGACCCAGGAAGTAATGGGCGACGACGACGGCCCGCATCCCGGGCTCGAGCCGGCGGAGCACTCGCTCCACCTCATCTCGTTCGACGACGAACGATCCCTCGTCAATGACGGGGAAGTCCATCGTCTCGCTGAGCTCGACCTCGAGGACGCGGCGACGCCGTCGCCGTAGGATCGTCAGGCACGACCGGACCGTGATCCGGTGGATCCACGCGTCGAACCGGTCGGGATCGCGTAACCCCGGCAGGTCCCGCCACGCGTGGACGAGCGTTTCCTGGACCGCGTCGCGCGCGAGCTCCGGGTCCCGGAGGATCAGGCGAGCCGCCGCGTCCAGCCGCGCGACGATCCCGCGGACGAGCTCAGCGAAGGCGTCATGATCGCCCTCTCCGGCCCGCTCGACGAGAACTCGCTGGTCCACAGACGGTCACCCGTGTCGGCGCGGCCATTCGACCGTGCTCGAATCGTACGGTGCCGGTCAGCGGGAAATCGTTCCCCGGTTCAAGCGGGAGGCGAGCGACGGACCGGGCGTCGGCGGCGGCGCGCCACGACCCGTGGCCGGCGCGCAGTTGGCCGGGTCGACGCCGGACGTGGAGGCCGGCGTCGACCCGATGGCCGACGCGGGGCAAGCCCCTCGGACACGTGACGGGTTGGTTCGGACGTCGAGGGGTCAGGCTTCGACAGGAACCCTGGCGTAATGGAGCCGGAAGAGCGTCGCCCACAGGACGAACGCCGCCGCCGACCCGATGAGGACAGTGGGGTCGCCCGTCGTCAGGCGGACGATGGCGTCGACCGAGACGCCGGCCCAACAGATGGCGCCGAAGACGAGGATGAAGTTGCGCGACATCTGGTCACCTTGCTCGAGAACGTCCCGGCGCCGATGGGGTTCGCCGCCGTGCGCGAGGGCACTGCCCGCCAGGCCACCCTATCCGAAAGTCCTATCCGTTCAAGGCCCAAAAGTCCTATCTGGTTCGCTCCGGCAACGGAAAGACGGAGCCGCCTCCACCAGACCGCACGGGACCGTCGCGTTCCCCCAGCCGGCCGCTCGCTCTACGGCTGGTCAGCGTCGAGGAAGTCGAGCGCCACGGTCGCGAACAGCGGCGACGCACCGAGGTTGTAATGGGTCAGACGCGGCAGGATCGCCAGCGCGTGGCCTCCCTTCGGCCGGCCCTCGCCCATCCAGCCGCCGTCGCGGAGGCCGCCGTCCAGGAGCTTGAAGACCTCGACGTAATGGCTCGGCGGCGCCATGTCGGCGTCACCGGCGACCACCAGCGTCGGGACCCGGAGGCCGCGGACCTCCGCGGAGAAGTCGAAGTCCTCCGCCATCGACGCGCCGACCTTGTCGAGCAGCCGTCCGAAGTCCTCCGGGCGCGGCGCGACCTTCTGGTACAGCTGGTACATCGGCGTGTCCTTCATGAACTCGGCCGCCGCCCCGCTCACCTGCTCTTGTTGGGCGAGCATCTCGGCCGGGATCGCGTCGCGGGTGATGTTCGTCGCCGCCATCACCAGCCGCCGGACCTTGGCCGGGTACCTGGACGCGGTGAAGAACGCGACGCCACCGCCGAGCGAGTAACCGACGACGTCGGGGTGGTCGAGCCCGAGGTGGTCGATCAGGACGGCGATGTCGTCGGCCATCAGGCGCGTGTCGATCGGGCGGTCGATGTCTGCCGCCGACCGGGGCCCTGGAGGTCCGGGACGATGACCCGGTGGTGGTCCGCCAGTGCCGGGATGATCGGACCGAACATCTCGCCCGAGCCGAGACCGCCATGGAGCAGCACCAGCGGGCGGCCGCTGCCGTGCGTCTCGTAGTAGAGGTGAAGGCCATTGACGTCGGCGTATTCGCCGGTGCCCATCGCCTCGGTCGTCCAGTCGATGGCGGTCATCGCGGTGCTCCTCCCGGTCGGGTCTCGCTGTCGATACCCATGAGACGAGGCGGACCGAGTGAACTCATCGATCGTCGTCGGCCTTCGCCGATCGTCAGGGGCCCGCTCGTCGAACAAAGGTGCTAGGCTTATGGCTCGCCCCGTTGTGGTGGCGTGCGCGTGTGGTCGACTTCCTCTCGAACTGACCTGCGTCAGCTGTCTTTTGTTCGAGAAGAGTGGAGGTCACTGTGACCACCGGTACTGTCAAGAAGGTCGTCTCCGACCGCGGCTTCGGCTTCATCGCCGCTGACGATGGGAAGGAGTACTTCTTCCATCGCAACGGCCTGACGTCGTCGCTGGACTTCGACCGCCTGAGCGGCGGCGAGAAGGTCGAGTTCGAGATCGAGCAGAGCCCGAAGGGGCCGCGCGCGAAGAACGTCCAGAGCGCCTGACCGAGCACCGAAGAGCCGCCCGCGAAATCGCGGGCGGCTTTTTCATGTCCGGCGATTGGTCGATGAGCGGCCGGTGGCCGTTCCGTCGTCAGGCCGAGCGAAGCTCGAAGACCGGCCGAGTGGCCGCCGCGCTCTCCGGATCCGTGAGGACCTCCGAGCCGACGAGCCGGAAGAACACGCGACCGAACAGCCGGCCGATCAGCGGCAAATGGGCGACATAGGGCCGGAGCACGTCACGGAAGAACACGACGGCCTCGTCCTGGCTCAGCTCTCGAGCGACGACGTGGTCAATTCGGCCGTGCGACTCGATGTCGCCCTCGCCGGCCGCCCGTAGGTTGCGGGTCCACTGGACGTCGCCATAGGCGCCGATCACCCAGCGTCGGCCGCCAACATCCACGACCGCGACGGGAGCCGTGCGTGGCTCGCCGCTGGTTCGACCGCGGACGGTCAGCAGCAGGTTCGGGCCCATGGGCAGGCCGGCCCGGAGGAGCCGGCTGGCGAGTGGGTTGGACTTTCGGATCAAGGCAGGAGCTTGAGTCATCATCGACCTCCAGGTCGCGGGGCGGGAGTTGCGGCGACCAACGTGGAGTCGGTCACGAATGAGCGCAAAGCCTCGTCAACCGGTTGACGGAACATGAGCGGAGAACGTGACCGGATGACATCGACCGAGGACCACGACTGGCTCGCGCAGCGCTTCGAGGCCGAGCGGCCCCATCTGCGGGCGGTGGCCTACCGGATGCTCGGCTCGGTGACCGAGGCGGACGACGCCATCCAGGACGCGTGGCTGCGGCTCAGCCGAACCGACGCAACCAAGGTCGACAACCTCGGTGGCTGGCTCACGACGGTCGTCGCCCGGCTCTGCCTCGACATGCTCCGCTCGCGAACCGCCCGCCGCGAGGAGCCGATAGGCGTCCACGTCCCTGAGCCGATCGTGACATCGGCCGACGGGGTCGATCCCGAGCAGCAGGCGATCCTCGCCGACTCCGTCGGGTTGGCGATGCTCGTCGTCCTCGAGACGTTGACGCCCGCCGAGCGGCTGGCCTTCGTCCTGCACGACACGTTCGCCCTGCCGTTCGACCAGATCGCCCCGATCGTCGGGCGGTCGACCGAGGCGACCCGGCAGCTGGCGTCTCGCGCACGTCGGCGGGTGAGGGGAGCGTCGACCTCGTCGGACGCGTCGGTGGCCCGGCAGCGGGAGGTGATCGACGCCTTCCTGGCGGCCGCCCGGGCCGGGGATTTCGAGGCGCTCCTGCGAGTCCTCGACCCGGATGTCATCGCGCGGGCTGACGCCGGAGCCGGACCGAGCATTCTCGGGCGGTCGCGGGAGATCCACGGCGCTCGCGAGGTGGCCCGACAGGCGATGGCATTCCGTCAGCTGGCGCCGGGCGCTCGACCGGCGCTCGTCAACGGGGCGGCCGGCCTCGTGGTGTTCAGCGGCGATCGCCCGTATGCCGTCCTCGGCTTCACCATCCGCCGCGGCAAGATCACCGAGCTCGACATCCTCGCCGACCCCGAGCGGCTGGCCAAGATGGACCTTGGGGCGGTCGAACCGGGGCCAGCGGCCGACTGAGCGTCAGGGCAGCGCCAGGCGCTGCCAGGTGGCGGCCCAGTCCGGGAGCTGGTCGGGGGTCGGGGCGGCAGCTGGGAGGACGATCGGGGGCGAGTGGCCGTTCACGTCGAGGATGACTCTGACGGCGGGTCCACCCTCGAGGTTGTCCGGCTGATCGTCGGTCACGACGATCTTCGTTCCGTCGGGCGACCAGATCGGCTGGTACCAGCCGAAGGCGCCCGGGAACCCGCGCAGCACGTTGCCGCGTGGGTCGGCGATGTACGGGATCGGCCCGAATCCGTGCCCGTTGTGCATGTAGGCGATCCGTGTGCCCTCCGGCGACCAGCTCGCATCGCGACCTCTCTTCGCGCTGCGGCTCACGAGGGTCTCGGGGGAGCCGTCCAGGGCCACGACGTACACCTCCTGCTCGAAGTCGCTGTTGCCGTCACCCGTGATCGCTGTGAACAGCAGCATCGTCCCGTCCGGGCTCCATTCGGCGATCTCGCCACGCGAGCCGATCTCGGTGTAGTCGTTGTGGTTGACACGCCAAGGATTCGTCCCATCGCGATTGATGACATAGAGCCCTCGATCCGTACCGATCGCGAGCCGCTCACCGTCGGGTGACCAGACCGGATCCCAAGCCCCGGACATCGAGGTGAACGCGACCGGCGGTGACGAGCCGTCGGACGGCGCGATCCAGCCGCTACCAGGGCCGCCGTTGATCGATCCGGAGAACGCCACGAATCGCCCGTCCGGGGACCATGCGACGTGGCTCAGCTCCTTGACGGCTCGGGCAATCGTGATCGGGTGCGAGCCGTCGGCATCCGCGAGGACGGCATCGGCCGTCTCGGGAGCGCCCTTCGGATCGAACTGCCGCCACGCCAGCCGAGTCCCGTCCCGGGAGAAGGCCGGATCCTGCTGGAGGCCGGCGTCGAACGTGACTTGCCGCGGGTTGCTGCCGTCGAGGTTCGCGATGACGACGTGCCCGTTGACGTCGTAGGCGATCACCCCATTCGCCGCTGGCCCGAACGGCGGTGGCACTCGTTGATGCGACCCCACGAAGATCGCCAGGAGCACGATCAGGAGGGCGACCAAGAGGAGAGTCATCGCCACGACCGCGACCCGGCGGGCGCCGGCCGGCCGCCAGGCTGCTCCCGCCGCACGCCGCAGGTCTCGAAGCAACCGGCCAAACCGGCTCGCGTCCTGCGCCCGCGCGCGGCGGACGCGCGGCAGCAGGTCCGCGACGCTCGCCTGGATGAAGGCGTCGTCCGGCGCCGCCGGGACCTCCAGGCGGCGGAGCATGGCGTCGACTCGGGCGTCCATCCGTGCCTCAGTCATCGCTCAGCTCCTCGCCGTAGGCCCGACGAAAGCTGGCCCGGGCCCGATGCAGCAGCGACTGGGTCGCGCCAGCACTTCGGCCGAGCAGTCGACCCGCCTCTGCCGCCGACAGGCCGTCGAGCACGACGAACGTGAGAACGGCTTGCTGTGCAGCTGGGAGCGAGCGGAGCGCGTCGGCGATCGCCGCCCGATCGTCCAGGCCGGGCCGCTGTGCCGCGTCGTCCTCGACTCGGACCTGACGCACCACGAGGTGCATCCGCCGGCGCTCCTCGCGCTCGAGCGCCCGGAAATGATCGGCGAGCTTGTGGCGGGCGATCCCGCACAGCCAGGTGACGATGTCGGACCGTCCGTCGAAGCCGGTCCGCTGGTTGATCGCGGCGACGAACGTCTGCTGGCTGAGCTCCTCGGCCAGGCCCTGGTCATTCCCGCAGCGGCTCAGGACGTAGCCAAAGACGCGAGGGAGGGTTCGCCGGTACCAGGCCTCGAAGGCGGCGTCGTCCGCGAGCGCCAGTTGGAGCTCGTTGACGCCGTCGACGGTGCCGGTTCGAGCGGTCATCTCCCTCGCGCCTTGCGGCGAAAGCGTCCTAGCCTACGAGCAGGTCGCAGAGCTCGGCGATTCCGACTGGGTCGTCGCTCGTGAACAGACCGATGTTCCGGTCCTCAGCCGAGATGTAGAGCCCTGACTCGTGAAGCTGGCGGCCGAGGACGGGGACCAGCAGGCTCGTGCCCCGGACGTCGAGGACGCCGCTCGAGATGTCGCCCGGGATCGTGAAGTGCTCGTCCCAGCTCGAGTCCTTTCGGAATGCCACAGTCGGACCGTCGCCCATCGGCGACAGGCTCCAGGTCCCATGCTCCTGCTCCTGGACGGCGCGCCGGATCAGCAGACCGTCCTGGTACCACCGCGTCGAGTTGCTGACATCTGATTCCGATTGGTAGACCTGTCCGCATGGCAGTTCGTCGAAGGGCTCGTTCTCGATCATGGTGTTCCCGCTCGTGTCGCACTGGACGTACGGCCCGAGCTGATAGCAGATCCGGAACGGCTTCAGTGGGGGAGTGAGGGTCGTTGGGTCGACGAGCGTCCGGGCGGACGCCGGCGCCGCGCCGCCGAGGGTGGCGACCGCCACCACGATGGCGACGAAGATCGGACGGATTGCGCGCATCGGAGCCCTCCAGCCTGCCGGTTCGGCCGATCGATCCGGCCGCTGACAGTTGGTCGCTCGGGAGGCCCGGAATCGTTCGCGCTGTCAGATTCGGAGTGACGCTGGCTCCCAATGCCAACGCGAACCGCGCTTGTCGACGTGGCCGAGGCTCAGGAAGGGCGGGAAGTGGAGCGCGAGGACGATCGCGTTGACGACGTGCTGACCCGCCTCGTAGGTCGTGTGGCCGTCATGGATGGCAATGCAGCGAATCGCGCCGTCATCGAAGGCGTAGGTTCCTATGCTGGCGTCATGTCCGCTGGCGTTCGTCGGTGTCGGCTCCATCACCACCAGGGCCGGAGCGGTCTGTCCGGCCTCGACGCGTCGGCCAGCGGGCGGGCCAAGAGCAGCTGGGCGACGTCGAGTTCGCCGCGCTCGAAGCGGACCCGCGCCCCCGACATGTACAGCCGCCAGGTCCGGGCAACCTCACTCCCTGCCGCCGCGACGGCAGCGTCCCAGCTCCGTTCCAGGCGCTCGACCCACGCCCGGAGCGTCAGCGCATAGTGCGGCCGAAGGAGCTGGACGTCGATCACGTCGAAGCCGACGCCGTCGCGGGCGACCGCGATCGCCCGCTCGACCGGCACCAGCTCGCCGTCAGGGAACACGTACCTGTCCCCGAACTGGGAGTTCCGGCGCAGGTCGCCGCCCCGGGGCCGCGACCGCTCGGCGGTCGCGATGCCATGGTTGAGGAACAGACCGCCCGGGGCTAGGGCACCCATCGCGGCGCCGAAGTAGGTCGTGAGGTTGGCCGCCCCGACGTGCTCGAACATCCCGACCGACGCCACCGCGTCGAACGACCCGAGCGAACCGAGATCGCGGTAGTCGCGGACTTCGGCGCGCACCCGCGCCCCGAGGCCGGCTTCCTCCGCCCTGCTGTTGGCCTCCGAGGCCTGGCGGTCCGACAGGGTCACCCCGACGCAGTCGACGCCGAAGCGCTCCGCCGCATAGATGATCAGCGAGCCCCAGCCGCAGCCGATGTCGAGAAGCCGCTGCCCGGGCCCGAGCCGGAGCTTGCGGCAGATCAGCTCCAGCTTCGCCTCCTGGGCCGCGTCGAGATGCGCCGCCGGATCCACAACCGTGTCGAAATAGGCGCACGAGTAGGTCAGACGCCGATCCAGCCACAGCCGGTAGAAATCCTCGCCGACGTCGTAATGGAAGCGGATGGCGGCGAGGTCGCGGGCCCTCGAGTGGCGGCGCCCGGTCAGGCGGGCGACCCGCGTGAGGGGTGGCGGGCTGGGCGTGCCGCGGCGGAGCTCGAAGCCGAACCGGATGAGTCGGCGCAGATCGGTGGGCCGAAGGCGTCGAAGGTCGAGCGACTGGCCGGCATCGACGGCCTCGCCGACATCACCATCGATCTCGATGTCGCCGCGGAGATAAGCCTCGGCGAATGCATCGGGACTCGGCGGGAAGATCAGGCGGGCGACGGCATCGGGGCCGCGGATCCGGACCCGGGCGCGGACAGCCGTGTCGCCGAGATCGATCTCGTTTCCGGGCTCGGCGTCGTCGAGCTCGATCGTGAGCCGGTGCTCGTCCGGCAACGTCCTGGCGATGATCGCGACGACCGCGCGAGCGAGGGCGGTCCGACGATCAGGGATGCGAGCGCCGGAAGGCTTCGCCGCGATGGTCGAGGCAGGCGCCGGACCAGCCGCCGGCCTGGATGGCGTGTCGATCGCCACGGGACGCCTCGATCAGCGACGCGAAGCCGTCGGTTCAGGTTTCGCGCGGACGATGTGGGCCGTGCCGCCGGCGGGACGGATCGTCGACTCGTGGCCGTCGTCCCAGGCGACCCGGTAGCGGGTGCCGTACTCCGCCTCGATGACCTCGAGGATGTCGCCTTCCCGGGCCGGCTGTCCGGCCTTGTCGGAATCGATCAGGATCCGGTCGCGAGTCTTGACCGCCATGGCCATGACCTCCTCCGTGCGTCGGACGGTAGAGCCGCCGCGTCCACCTGATTGTCTCGCGGAGGTCGAGGCGCTGCCGAATCGAACGAGGGGAGGAGCGCGGCTCCTCCCCTCGTCTCAGGTCCCCCCAAGCGCTCAGTGCTGGGGGTGTTGCTGCTCGTACTCCCGCTGCCACTCGATTCCGTACTGGACCAGCTTCTGGTTCAGGATCGTCGGATGCTGCTGCTCGTACTGGGTCTGCCAGTCGATCCCGTATTGCGTCAGCGCCGAGTTCACGGTCTGCGGGTGCTGCTGCTCGTACTGGGTCTGCCACGCGTTCCCGTACCTGGCCCAGTCGACGCTGGCCGCACGCGCTGCCGCTGGTGCCGCGGCGGCAGGAGCGCTCGCGACCAGTCGGGCGCCCAGCATGCCGCCGAGCACGCCCGCGACGAGTGCCGCCGCGAGAACGAAGCCCATCACGGCCACCTGGCTGATCCGTCGATCGGTGCGAATGAGCTCTGCCATCGGTCGATCTCCTTCGATCCCTCTGGCCCTCTCACTGGGGGCCGCTGGATCGATGCTCGACCCGGTGGAGGCCAGGCGATATCCCGGGGAACCCTACAAGTGGCCCTCAGCCGACGTCGGTGGATCCCGGATCGTTCGGACGGACGACGACCCGCGTGCGCCGGTCGGTCAGGACGGCGCGCGCTCGAATGGATACCGCGCCAGCTCGGTTCGGGTGTGGATGTCGAGCGCTCGGTAGACGCGGGTCAGGTGCGCCTCGACCGTGTGCACGCTCATGAACAGCGCATCCGCGATCTCGCGGTTCGTCTGCCCAGCGGCGGCCAGCTCAGCGACTCGCAGCTGAGTCTCCGTGAGCGCCCCACTCGGAGTCCGTCGGGTTTCGGACCGGTCGAGCTCCGCCCGCGCGCGGTCCGCCCAGCGCTGGGCGCCGAGCCGCTCGAAGATGGCCAGTGCCTTCGCCGCGGCGTCCCGGGCGGCCGCCCTGCGGCGATCGCGGCGGAGGATCTCGGCCTGGGTCAACGTGGCCCTCCCGGTCTCGAACGGGAGGGAGAGCGACTCGTAGGTGCGGACCGCCGTTTCTGCGGCTCGAACCGCGGGCTCGAGGTCTTGCCGGGCCGCCAGCAGTAAGGCGCGGCACATCGCGACGTCGCCCAGGCAGATCGTTCGGTGGCGGCGTCGGGCGAGCCGCGCATATGGCTCGAGGAGCGCCTCGGCTTCGTCGAGCCGGCCGAGTCCGATGAGAGCCTCGACTGCCAACGGCACGAGCGTACGGATCATCGTCGGCTCCGCCTGGAGGGGAGGAACGACCGAAAGGCCCCGCTGCAGTCGGTCGTGCGCCGCAGCAGCATCACCGAGTGACAGCTCCAGCAATCCCAACGACGTCAGCAACCCGCGGGCGATGAACGGCAGGCCACTCTCCTCGGCCATTCGGAGGCTCTCGGCTGACGCGCCCCGGCAGGCCGCTTCATCGCCGCGGAGGGCGAGCAGGCCGACGTAAGCGTTGCCACCGTCCACGATCGACTGCTGCTGGCCGGATTGGACGCCCGCGGCTCGCGAGTCGTCGACGTGCCGTTCCGCGAGGTCCCAGCGGCCAGCAGCCTCTTCGATGAGCGCCAATTCGTCGTACAGGTAGGGCTGGCTGGACCAGTCACCGCGTTGGCGAGCGTCGTTCAGGAGCCGTTCGCACCGGCGGCGTGCTTCGGCGATGTCGCCGAGTCGTCGAAAGATCCGGCCGAACTGGAGGTCGGGATGCTCGAGGACGATGACCTCGCTCCGCGATGACTCCAGGCCCGCGGCCCGGTCGAGCAGGCGCTGCGGGAGGCCGCGTCCGAGGACGAACTGCCATGTCGCGTAGTGGCCGATTGCCTGGAGGATCAGCGCCGGATCGCCGAGCTCTTCCGCATGATTCAGAGCTCCGGCGATGTACCGCTCGCCCGCCCGCGAGTCGCGCCCGGTCAGATGGGCAACGCCGGCGAGTCCCATCTCCGCCCGCGTCCGAAGAGCGAGGTCGTCCCCGGCGAGCGGCAACGCCTCGCGGAAGGCCGCTCGAGCGGCGTCCATCTCGGCCACGAAGATCAGGATCTGTCCCAGCTGAGCGAGGATCCGGCCACGCTCGACGCCACGTGTTTCCGGGAGGAGGTCCTCGAGCGTCGACCGGGCGAGCGGGACGTCGCCCGCCGTCAGGTGGTAATCGGCGGTGGCAATCGCGCGTCGCCGTCGCGAATCGTGGTCACCAGGCGGCGTGAGCCTGACCGCGGCCTCGGCCAGCTCGGCGGCGGCGCCGGGTGCCCCGCGGGCACGGGCGATCCCCGCGGCTTCTTCCAGGGCGGCAGCGACGCCCGCGTCGGGCGCGGCGACGGCCAGCGCCAGGTGTCGTGCCCGCTCCTCCGATTCCGCAACGACATCGGCGAGGGTCCGGTGGACCTCGCGGCGGCTGTCGGGCGAGGCCCGACCATAGATCGCCGCGGCGAGGAGCGGGTGGCTGAAGCGGATGGGGTCATCCGGGCCTTCGAAGATGCCGGCGGCCGCGCCGTCGGCGAGTCCGGAGCGAACGCGCTCCGCACCGAGCGCGGCGTCCATCGCGCTCCGCGTGGGTGGCGACAGGGCCGCCGCGTACAGCGCGACCTCGACGCTGCCGGGCGGGAGCGCGTCGATGCGGTCGGCCATGAGCGCCTCGAGCGTCGCCGGCACGGGCAGGTCCTGATGGTCGCCGAGATGACCCCGGCGTTGGAGCGCCCGCGCCACCTCCAGCGCGTAGAACGCGTTGCCGCCCGAGAGCTCATGGATCCTGACGAGAATCGGCCGACGAAGGTCCAGTCGCAGGTCCCGAGCGATGATCTCGGCGATGTCGTCGACCGACAATCGGCCAACGCGAATGGAGGACCGGCGCTCGGCTGGAACGGACGCGACCAGCGGCGGGATCGCTGTGGAATGCCCGACGGTCCTCTGCGCGGCGAGCAGGCCGACGGGAGAGTCCTCCACCCGGCGGATGGCGAATTCGAGTGTCGCGACGGACGAGGCATCCAGCCACGGAACGTCGTCGATCGCGATCAGGACCGGCCCGGCCGCGGCGGTCGCCCGGATCGCTCCGAGGACGCCCAGGGAAACTCCCAGCGCTGACGGCGCAGCTCCCGGCGAGAGCCTCAGAAGGGCCGCCCCGAGCGCCTGCCGCTGGGGTTCCGGGAGCTGGGGCAGGACATCATCGGCGACGCCGTCGAGTAGGTCGACCAATGCGGCGAACGAAAGCTGCGTCTCTACCTCGGTCGGCCGGCAGGCGAGGACGCGGAAGCCGAGGCCGGATGCCTGGTCGACCGCCGCCTTCCAGAGTGACGTCTTGCCGATCCCAGCCTCACCGGACAGGAGCAGGGCCTGGAGGCCGGTTCGCGCGGAGTCAAGGAACCGGTCGATCTGCCCGAGCTCGGTCAGCCGCCCGACGAGGTTCGCCGCTGCGGGTGCCTGGTCCGTGCCGGTGAGGGAGGAATCCACTGGTACCTGCTGTGTGGGCAGAACGCGTGTGACGAGGGTCCCGCCACAGTATCGATCAGCTGCAAACGAGGCCGCGTCCCACGGATTAACCCCTCGAAGGACCGGCCCGCTGCAGGGTGTGACACGGCTGTCGATCGGGCATCGATCGATCGTCGTCCTCCACTGGCCCGAGCCCGGCGCCGAGATGGCACTCGCGGGACAGGGCTCCGGTCTCGATCGTCAGGCCCGGGATCGGGTGACGACGGAGCGCGGCTCGTACCGTCGGATGTCCTGCGTCGATCGAACGAGCGCCCGCAACGCTTCGAGGTCGCCTGACAGCTGGCCGTGCGCCCGCGCCTGCACCAGGACATTGCCCAGCGCGGTCGCCTCGACCGGTCCGGCGAGGACTGACAGTTCGCACGCGTCTGCGGTCAGCTGGCAGAGCAGCGCGTTCTGGGCGCCGCCGCCGACGAGGTGAACCACTTCGACGCGCGTGCCCGACAGCCGCGCGGCGTCGCGAACCGCCGCGGCAAACGCCGCGGCAAGGCTGTCGAGGATGCAGCGGACGATTGCCGGGCGGGTCGTCGGCGGACGTTGATCTGACCGCACGCAGGCCTCGACGATCCGCGCTTCCATGTCACCGGGCGGAAGGAAGGCCGGGTCGTTCGGGTCGATCCGGGGTCCGCCAGCCTGCAGCTGAGCGGCGGCGATCAGGAGGCCGGGGAGGGACTCTGGGGTGCCGGCCTGACCCCACGTCCGGAGCGACTCCTGGAGGAGCCAGAGCCCCATGACGTTGCGCAGGAACCGGATCCGCCCGTCTACGCCGCCCTCGTTCGTGAAGTTGGCCCGGCGGCTGTCCTCGGTCACGACCGCCCGATCCAGCTCGACGCCGACGAGGCCCCATGTCCCGCACGCGATGTAGGCGAAGGGGACATCGCCGGCGGGAACCCCGACGACCGCCGACGCGGTGTCGTGCGACCCAACAAGCGTCACGCGTGTCTCGGGGCCGGCATCCAGCTCCTCCCGGACGTCCGGCCGAAGCGCGCCGAGGACCTCACCTGGAGCAGCGATGGATGGAAAGAGACCGCGCGGCAGGTCGAGCATCGAGATCAGCTGGTCGTCCCAGGTCCGGCGATGAACATCGAGCAGGGCGGTCGTCGACGCGTTCGTCTCCTCGGCGCTTGCGATCCCGCAGAGCCAGAAGGCGAACAGGTCCGGAACCATCAGCATCGTCCGCGCCGCCGCGAATGCCGGCATCGCCGCTCGTTCCGCGGCCACCTGATAGATCGTATTGAAAATCAGGTGCTGGATCCCCGTTATCGCGTACAGGTCGGCCGCCGGGACGATCTGGTGGACGGCCGGGACGACCGAGACCGTCCGCTCATCCCGGTAGTGGACGGGATTGCCGAGGAGCGACCCGGCCTCGTCCAGGAGCGCGTGGTCCACGCCCCACGAGTCGACGCCGACGCTCACCAGTCCGCCGCCCGCCCTGGCGGCTTGGGCCGCCGCCCTCAACCCGGTCCAGACCTCGTGATGCAGTCGCAGGACGTCCCAGTGGAGGGTGCCCGCGATCCGGACCGGCTCGTTCGGGAAGCGATGCATCTCCGTGAGCTCGAGCTCACGCTGGCCCACTCGGCCGACGATCACCCGGCCGTTCGAGGCGCCGAGATCGACCGCGGCAACGAGCCGGCCGATCATCGTCCGATCACCCGCGGTCAGCGAAGGAAGGCGGCCGCGACGCCCGCATCGACCGGAATGTGGAGACCCGTTGTCTGGCTGAGGTCGCCGCCGGTGAGGGCGAAGACCGCCGCGGCGACATGCTCCGGCAGGACCTCTCGCTTGAGGAGGGTGCGCTGCGCGTAGAACTCGCCGAGCTTGTCCTCGCTGATGCCATATGTCCGCGCCCGATCGGCGCCCCAGCCCTTGGCGAAGATGCCGGAGCCCCGGACCACCCCGTCGGGGTTCACCCCGTTCACGCGGATGCCGTATTGCCCGAGCTCCGCGGCCAAGAGCCGGACCTGGTGGGCCTGATCTGCCTTCGACGCCCCGTAGGCGACGTTGTTCGGGCCTGCGAAGAACGCGTTCTTGCTGACGATGTAGACGAGATCGCCGCCCATCCCCTGTTCGATCAGGATTCGCGCCGACTCGCGGGAGACCAGGAACGAGCCGCGGGCCATGACGTCGTGCTGGAGGTCCCAGTCGGCTGCCGTCGTCTCCAGGAGCGGCTTCGAGATCGACAACCCAGCGTTGTTGACCACGAGGTCGACACCACCAAAGGCGAGGACCGCTCGCTGGAGGGCGGCAGCCACCTGCGATTCGTCGGTGACGTCGGCCGCGACGCCGATGGCGACATCCGGACTGCCGAGCTCGCGAGCGACGATCTCCGCGCTGTCCGCGTCGATGTCGGCCACGACGACGCACGCCCCCTCGGCCGCGAGGCGATGGGCGATCGCCTTGCCGATCCCGGAACCGCCGCCTGTCACGAATGCAACCCGGGCCGCGAGCGGCCGGGGCGCGGGCATCCGGGCAAGCTTTGCCTCCTCGAGCGCCCAGTACTCGATCGCGAACTTCTCCGCCTCGTCGATCGGGCGGTAGGTCGAGAGCGACTCGGCGCCGCGCATCACGTTGATGGCGTTGACGTAGAACTCCCCGGCGACGCGCGCGGTCTGCTTGTTCGGGCCGAACGAGAACATCCCGATTCCGGGCACGAGGACGATCGCCGGGTCGGCGCCCCGCATGGGCGGGCTGGCGGGTATGGCGTGGCGGGCGTAGTAGGTCGCGTAGTCGCTGCGGTAGGTCTCATGCAGCTCACGTAGCCGCGCGATGACCTCCTCCAGCGGCGCGCCCGGGGGCAGGTCCAGGACGAGCGGCCGGACCTTGGTCCGGAGGAAATGATCCGGACACGACGTCCCGAGGGCTGCCAGCCGCGGATGCTCTGACGAGGCGAGGAAGTCAAGGACGACGCTGTCGTCCGCGTAATGACCGACCATCGGGCGATCCGTCGACGCGAGGCCGCGGACCAGGGGCAGCAGCGCGGCCGCCCGGGAATGGCGCGCGTCGGCGGGGAGCGGCTCGTTGGCCGTGATCCGTGACCCGAACGGCTCCGCCCGACCGTGCCTGGCGATGTACGCGGCCGCCGTCCGGATGATCTCGAGCGATCGCGCCTCGCACTCGTCCGACGTGTCGCCCCAGGCCGTGATCCCGTGACCGCCGAGGATGGCTCCGATCGCCTCGGGCTGCTCGCGCTGGATCGCGGCCATGTCGAGGCCAAGCTGGAAGCCGGGTCGCCGCCACGGAACCCAGGCGACGCGATCGCCGAAGCAGGCCCGCGTGAGTGCCTCGCCATCGGCCGCGGTCGCCAGCGCGATGCCCGAATCGGGGTGGAGGTGATCGACGTGCGGCTTGTCCACCAGCCCGTGCATTGCCGTGTCGATCGACGGCGGGGCGCCGCCCCGACCGTGGAGGCAGTAGTCGAATGCGGCAACCATCTCGTCTTCACGGTCAACGCCCGGGTAGACGTCGACGAGCGCCTGCAGGCGATCGAGACGCAGGACGGCGAGGCCGTCCTCAGTCATCGTGCCGAGGTCCCCACCGGAGCCCTTGACCCACAGCAGCCCGACCGGTTCGCCGGTTGCGGGATCCCTGGCAGTGCCTTTCGCCGACGTGTTCCCGCCGGCGTAGTTCGTGTTGGCCGGGTCGGTCCCCAGCCGATTCGAGCGTCCGACGAGCGCGGCGACGGTCGACCGCCCGGCGATGGATCGACTGGCAACGGGCTCGGCCCGGGTGGTCGTCACGCGCCCCACCCCGCCTGCTGTCCACCGACGCGATCCGCGGCGATCTGCTCGAAGTAGCCGGACCGCGCATAGGCCGCGAGCGGATCCGGGTCGAGACCCATCATCGTCCGCACCTCCGCCAGGAGCGGCCGGACATCGACGTCGTAGGCGTCCATCAAGGCCGCGTTCGCGCCGAGGACGTCACCGGCCGCCTGCGTGGAGGCGAGCGCCTCGCGATCCACGAGCAGTGCCTTGGCCGTCGCCTCCTGGACGTTCATCACGGACCGGATCTGGCCCGGGATCTTCGGCTCGATGTTGTGGCACTGGTCCAGCATGAAGGCGATGCCGGACTCCTCGCCCAGCCCGCCGGCACCAACGACCTCGACCATGATCCGGAAGAGCTGGAACGGGTCGGCCGAGCCGACCATCAGGTCATCGTCCGCATAGAAGCGCGAGTTGAAATCGAAGCCGCCGAGACGGCCGAGGCGGAGGAGCGAGGCCACGATGAACTCGATGTTCGTCCCGGGAGCGTGGTGGCCGGTGTCGACCACGACCGTCGCCTTGGGCCCGGCGGCCAGGCACTGGACGTAGGCCGTCCCCCAGTCCGGGACGTCCATCGTGTAGAAGGCGGGCTCGAACAGCTTGTACTCGAGGAGCATCCGCTGGTCCGGCCCGAGCCGGGCATGGACGGCGGCCAGCGCTTCGGCGAGACGGTCCTGGCGCGCCCGGATGTCGTCCTGGCCCGGGTAGTTCGTTCCGTCCGAGAACCACAGCTTCAGGTCCCGTGAGCCGGTCGCGTCCATGATGTCGATGCAGGCGAGCAGATGGTCCAGGGCCTTGCGCCGCACGCGAACGTCCGGATTGCAGACGCTGCCGAGCATGTAGTCGTCGTCCTGGAAGACATTGGAGTTGATGGTCCCGAGCCGCACGCCCTGATCCGCGGCATAAGCGGCGAGCGCGGCGTAGTCGTCAACGCGGTCCCACGGGATATGGAGCGCCACGCTCGGCGCGACCCCCGTGTAGCGATGGACCTGGGCGGCGTCGGCGATCTTCTCCTGCGGCGTCCGCGGCACACCCTGTTGGGCGAAGACCTTGAAGCGCGTCCCGGAATTGCCGAACGCCCACGACGGCAGCTCGATCCGCTGGCTCATGAGAGCCGCCTGGAGGGCCGGGTTGGTGCTCACGTCTGCCTCCATGTTGATCGCTTCCAACCGGCGCCGTCGGCGAGTCGGAGGAGACGGCCCGCGGGCCGGCGCTCGGTTGGAAGCGAGGTACCAGCAGGAGCCGCGACCGACCCGGCCGTGACCGGACCCGAACGACGCCACTGGCGGTGCGAACAGGCTGACACAAGTTTCGATTGATTGCAATTCCTTTCTTGACATTACCATATGATGTGTAGATAGTGTCGATCAGCAACCAATCGAAACCCCGATTTGGTGCGCCGGATCGGTCCGGCATCCCCGTGACCTCGAGCAAGGGAGCGCCTGTGCCCGGTTCCGCGAAGGATTCACCCGACGACGTGTTCGCACCGGAGCGACAGGACCGGATCGCGCGCCTCGTCGAGGAGCACGGTCGGGCGAGGGTCGTGGACCTCGCGAGCCGATTCGGCGTTTCGTCGGTGACCATCCGGAAGGACCTCGTGGCGCTCGAGGCCGCCCAGCGGGTCGTCCGCGCCCACGGCGGTGCGATCGCGATTGATCGAAGCCGGCCGGAGCTGTCGTTCGACATCCGCGAACGGCTGCAGGCCGAGGAGAAGGTCCGGATCGGCGCAGCCGGCGCCGGCCTCGTTCGTGACGGCGAGAGCATCGTCATGGACGCCAGCACCACAGCCCTATCGGTCGCTCGCGCGCTGAAGGCGCGCGGCGGCTGGAGCCAGCTCACGGTCATCACGAACGGCCTTCGAGTCGCCGCGGAGCTGGCGGGCCATCCTGGCCTCACCGTCCTGATGCTCGGCGGACGCGTGCGCTGGGAGGCCCTGTCGGTCGTGGGCCAGCTCGGCGACGGCCTGTTCGATCGGATCAATGTCCAGAAGGCCTACCTCGGCGCGGCCGGTTTTACGCTCGAATCCGGACTCTCCGACGCGACTGACGAGGAGGCACAGATCAAGCGCTCCATGGTCGGCGCCGCGCGCGAGGTCATCGCGATCGTCGACCACACGAAGTGGGAACGGGCGGCCTTCGCGACCTTCTGCTCCACCGACCAGATCGACATCGTCCTGACCGACGCCGGCGCACCGGCTGCGATGGTCGCGGGCCTGGCGAGCCGGAACATCGACGTCCGGCTGGTCGACATGGACGGCGTCAAGGCACGCGAGTCGGTCGACGAGCCCGACGCCCGGCGGTCGGCGCGATGACCGAGCCGTCCACGGGCATTGCGGAGACCGCGACGACGATCCCTGTCCCTCGCGCAGAGCTCCGCGGGATCTCCAAGCGCTTCGGTGCGACCCAGGCGCTCGACGACGTCAGCCTGACCCTGCTGCCAGGGGAGATTCACGCGCTCGTGGGAGAGAATGGCGCCGGCAAGAGCACGCTCGTCAAGATCCTGGCGGGGATCCACCAGCCCGATAGCGGGACGATCGCCCTCGACGGTGAGCCGAGTCAGATCGCCGGCCCTGCCCGGGCGCGGGCCCTTGGGATCGCCGTCGTTCATCAGGAGCCGCGCCTCTTCCCCGACCTCACCGTGGCCGAGAACGTCTTCATCGGCCATGCCCCGACAGGCCCACTCGGCACCATCGATTGGGGGGCGACGCACCGCTCCGCCCAACAGCTGTTCCGCCAGCTCGACGTGCAGTTCGACGTCGGCGCTCACGTCCGGGGCCTGTCGATGGCCGACCAACAGCTGATCGAGATCGCGAAGTCACTCTCGGTCGAGGCCCGCGTTCTCATCCTCGACGAGCCCACAGCGTCCCTTTCGGCCCACGAGGTCGAGCGGCTGTTCACCATCGTCCGCCGCCTCCGCGACCGTGGCGTCGCGGTGCTCTTCGTCAGTCATCGTCTGGACGAGGTCTTCGACCTGTGCGACCGGGCGACGGTCTTCCGCGACGGACGCCACGTCGTCACGACGTCGACCAAGGACCTGACGACCGCCGACATCGTCCGGTACATGGTCGGCCGGGCCGTGTCGCTCTTCCCGAAGGTCGAGACGCCGATCAGCGAGGTGCTTCTCGAGGTCGACGGCCTCAGCCGAGCAGGCGAATTCCGCGACATCGGGTTCTCCGTTCGGGCAGGCGAGATCGTCGGGTTCGCCGGGCTGGTCGGCGCCGGTCGAACGGAGGTCGCGCGCGTCCTGTTCGGCATCGATCGGCGGGATGAGGGGGTGATCCGTCTGGGGGGTCGCCCGGTGAGCTTCGCGAGCCCATCCGAGGCCATGGACGCCGGCATCGCTTATCTGCCAGAGGATCGCCACCAGGAAGGTCTGGTCCTCGATTTCTCGATCGCCCAGAACGTGACCTTGCCGATCCTGCCCCGCCTGTTCCCGCGGCTCCTCGTTCGCGAATCGACTGAGCGCCGCGTCGCCGACGAGTACACGCAGCAATTCAACGTCCGGATGACCGGGGTGGATCAGCTCGTCGGCGCCCTCTCCGGCGGAAACCAGCAGAAGGTCGTCCTTGCCAAATGGCTGGCCGCGAAGCCGCGCGTTCTCATCCTCGACGAGCCCACTCGCGGGATCGACATCGGGGCCAAGGTCGAGGTCCACCGGATCATCTCGGAGCTGGCCGCGTCGGGCCTCGGAATCATCCTGATCTCCAGCGACCTGCCGGAGGTCCTCGCGATGTCCGACCGGATCCTGGTCCTGCACGAAGGCCGGCTGACCGCAGAGATTTCTCGCGACCGGGCGACCGAGGAACGAGTGATGTTCGCGGCGACTGGCAACGTCGAGCAAGTCGTGGCCGCTGGGACGACAGGCGGGACCGTCGATGGCTGAGAGCGGCGTGGCCGTGGGCACTGTTCGGGCCCGACCCGGCAGCCAGTGGCTCGCCGTGGTCGCACGCCAGCGCGAGCTCAGCCTCCTCGCGATCATGATCGTGCTGGGCGCGCTCGTGACCCTGACCGCGCCGCAGTTCCTGACCGTCTCCAACCTCAGCCAGGTCGCCGTCCTCGCTTCGGTCATTGCCGTCGCGGCGGTCGGCGAGGCGCTCGTCGTTATCACCCGCAACGTCGACCTGTCCGTCGAGGCGACGATGGGCCTCGTCGCCTACTGCGTCGCCAGCCTCCTCGAGCGGCACACGCTCGACTCCACCGGCGCGATCGCCTTCGGGCTTGGCCTCGGACTGGTGCTTGGCATGATCAACGGGGTCGTCGTGACGGTGTTCCGGGTGCCGGCGATCGTGGCGACGCTCGGGACCTTGAGCATCTTCCGGGGCATCGACTACCTCGTGGCCGGGAGCCACCAGGTCCCGCTGGCCAGCCTCCCGGATGGCTTCACGGACCCAGCCCGCGATTCCATCCTGGGAATCCCGGTCTTCGTCGTGATCGTCGTGGTCATCGTCGTTGTCGGCAGCGCCGCGCTCCGCCTGACGCGATTCGGACGGCAGCTGTACGCGGTCGGCAGCAACCCCGAGGCAGCTGCGATCCTCGGCATCCCGTCGCGGCTCGTCGTCTTCATCGCGTTCTCGCTGTGCGGGCTGCTGGCCGGAGTCGCCGGGGTCCTGTACATCATGGAGTTCGGGACGATCAACGGGACATCGGCCACGGGTCTCGTCCTGGCGGTCGTCGCCGCGGTCGTCGTCGGCGGCGTCAACATCTTCGGCGGCTCCGGCACTCTCGTCGGAGCCGCCCTCGGCGCACTGTTCCTCGGGTTCATCGCGAACGCCCTGATCCTGGTCGGCCTGTCGCAGTTCTGGCTGCAGGCGATCTACGGGCTGGTGATCCTCCTCGCCGTCAGCGCGGACGCGATCATCCTCCGCCGGATCCAGCGAGCCACTGCGGCACGGCGGGTCCGATGACCGGCGACGTGGCCATCGCGCGACCCGGACGCTCCTGGCTGGCCGGCCTCGCCCGATGGGAGACGCTGCTGGTCGTCGCGATCGTCGGGCTGGTCGTCCTCGGGACGACCCTGTCGCCCCACTTCCTGACGGCCGGCAACTTCTCGAACCTGATCGCAGCGCTCATGGAAGTGGCGATCATGGCCATGGCGATGACCCTGATCATCGTCGCCGGCGAGATCGACCTCTCGGTCGAATCGATGGCCGGCCTCGCCAGCTCGCTCATCGGGTTCCTGTGGGCCGCCGGCGTGCCGCTGGGCCTGGCCATCCCGATCGTCCTCCTGGTCGGGGCCCTCGGCGGCCTCCTCAACGGCCTGCTGGTCGCGCGCGGCGGCCTGCCGTCACTCGTCGTGACCCTCGGGACGCTGGCCCTCTTCCGCGGCCTCGCCCTCATCGTCCTCGGGCCGCGCGGCGTCAGCAATTTCCCGCCGGAGTTCACGGAGCTCGGCTTCGGGCACGTGCCGGGGACGCTGATCCCGTGGCCGTTCGTCATCTTCCTCGGCCTGGCCGTGGTCCTCGGCATTGTCCTGCATCGGACCTGGATCGGCCGCCAGATCTACGCCATTGGCCGGAACACGGGCGCGGCCCGGTTCTCGGGTGTCCGCGTGATGCGCCTCCGGACGAGCCTGTTCGTCCTGTCGGGCCTGGTCGCTGCCCTCGCCGGAATCATCCTGACTTCCCGACTGTCCAGCGCTCGAGCCGATGCCGGTGCGGGGATGACCCTCACCGTCGTGACGGTCGTCCTGCTCGGCGGGGTCAACATCTTCGGCGGCTCGGGGTCGATCCCGGGCGTCGCGCTCGCCGTGATCGCCGTGGCGGTCATGCAGAACGCTCTCCGCCTCGCCAGCGTGACCGTCGAGGTCCAGAGCATCGCCCTCGGGCTGCTCCTGATCCTCTCGGTGGTCATCCCCAACTTCGCTCACCAGGCCAAGTCGGCCATCGATCGAGTCCGTGGAGGACGGCCTCCGCCGGCCGGCTCGGTTCGCCGTGGTGAGTCACCTGCAGGATAGGAGGATCCAACCTTGAAGCTCAGATCAGCCGGGCGAACGATCGCCCTCGCGACGGCCACCGTCATGCTCTTCGCGGCGTGCGCGACGACCACGCCCAGCGGCTCCACCGGCGCGTCGACGGCGCCCGGCGGCTCCACGGCTGCCGGCGGCTCTGCGGCCGCCGGCGGCTCCGCGGCCGCGGGCGGCGCGATCACCGTCGGCTACCTGCCGAAGGACATCGTCAACCAGTACTTCGCGGCGGCCAAGACCGGCATCGACAAGGGTGCCGCCGAGACCGGCAGCAAGATCATCCAGGTCGGGCCCAACGAGCCCAAGGCCGACCTGCAGGTCCCCTTCATCAAGGACCTGACCACGCAGAACGTCAACGCGATCATCATCTCGGCCGACGGCAAGGATGAGGTCGCCCCGGACCTGAAGGCCGCGATGGCAGCCGGCATCAAGGTCGTCGGCTTCGACTCGAGCCCGGCCGTCGGCGCCTACAACGTCTTCGTCAACCAGGTCGACTTCAGCGGCGTCGGCGTCAACCTCTCCGACTGGGCGTGCGAGCTCGCGCCGAACTGCACGGGCGACATCGCGATCCTCTCGGCCGCGGCAACCGCGACCAACCAGAACGCATGGATCGACCTCATGAAGACGACCCTTGCCCTCGACAAGTACAAGGGCCTCAAGCTCGTCGACGTCGTCTACGGTGACGACAAGCCCGACGTCAGCACGACCCAGGCCCAGGGCCTGCTCACCAAGTACCCGAACCTCAAGGTCATCGTCGCGCCCACGACGGTCGGCATCCTCGCGGCCGCCCAGGTCGTGAGCCAGGCCGGCAAGTCCGCCACGGTCAAGGTGACCGGCCTCGGCTTCCCGAACGACATGAAGAAGTTCGTCAAGGACGGCACCTCCCCGGTCTTCGGCCTGTGGAGCGTTCCCGACCTCGGCTACCTCTCCTACCAGGTCGCTGCGAAGCTCGTCAGCGGCGAGATCACGGGCAAGGAAGGCGAAACCTTCACCGTGAAGGGCCTCAACGGGGACAAGCCTTACACGATCGGCAAGGACAGCGTCGTGATCCTCGGGCCGGCCTTCCGGTTCGACTCGAAGAACGTCGACCAGTTCAACTTCTAGCGCCTCGCGCGCTGGTCGCGGATCGGCGCCCCGAAGGCCTCGCCTTCGGGGCGCCGCCGATTCCTCGGAACCTCAGGAGGGGCCATGGAACGAGTGGGCTTCACGATGCGGCTGCTGCCCGGAGCGGAGGCGGAGTACCGGCGCCGCCATGCGGCGGTCTGGCCGGAGATGCTCGACGCCCTCCGCGCGGCCGGCGCCCGCGACTACACCATCTTCCTTGACGGTGACCGCCTCTTCGCCTACCTCGTCGTCGAGGACTTCGACGCGTTCCGGACCTCGATGGCGGCCACCAAAGTCAACGAGCGCTGGCAGGCTGACATGGCTGAGTTGATCGATCCGCTGACGGATCCGACGACCGGGTTCCACCGCCGCCTCGACGAGGTCTTCCACCTCGACTAGCGTCGTCCGCTGACGGCGCCAGACGAGTTCCGGCAGGCATGGCACGATCAACCCGTGCCACCAGTCGAGGGAACCATCGGGACAGGGACGGTCGACGCGCCGCCGTCCACCGCACCGCGCGAGGCGCCGCTGACCTTCCTCTTCACCGACGTCGAGGGAAGCACCCGGCTGTGGGAGCAGAACCCGGATCAGATGCGAGCCGCGTTGGCGCGGCACGACGCGATCCTGCGGACCGCGATCGCCGGCTCCGACGGCGAGGTCGTGAAGTCGACCGGGGACGGGCTCATGGCCGTCTTCGCGGCTCCGGCGACCGCCGTGACCGCCGGTATCGCCGCGCAACGGGGCTTGCTCAACGAGCCGTGGCCCGCGATGTGCGCGATCCGGATCCGGATCGGGATCCACACCGGTGAGGCGGAGTCGCGAGGCGGGGACTTCTTCGGGCCGGCTGTCAATCGGGCGGCCCGGATCATGGCGGCCGGTCACGGCGGCCAGATCCTCCTGTCGGGCGCGACCGCCGCGCTGCTGAACGGCGGCCTTCCCCCCACAGCGACGCTACGGGACCTCGGCGAGCACCGATTGAAGGACCTCGGCCGGCCCGAGCATCTCTTCCAGCTCGCCGACCGCGACCTGCCGTCCGAGTTCCCGCCCCTCGCGACCCTCGATCGCCGGCCGAACAACCTGCCGACGCAGGCGTCTGCGTTCGTCGGCCGCGACGACGTGCTGAGAGACCTTCGCGAACGCATCGATTCCGCCGACATCCGACTCGTCACCCTCACCGGACCGGGCGGAACCGGCAAGACCCGGCTTGCGCTGCGGGCCGCCGCCGACCAGATCGACCGGTTCACGGACGGCGTCTTCTTCGTCGACCTCATCACGGCGACCGACGGCGACGCCGTTCTCGGCCTGATCGCTGCGGCGATCGGGCTGGCCGACTCGACCGAGCGGTCGCCGCTGAACGAGCTCCGCCGGCAGTTCCGGGCCCAGCAGGTCCTGCTCGTCCTCGACAACTTCGAGCAGGTCACCGTGGCCGCGCCGGTCCTCCTCGACCTCCTGGCCGACTGCCCCGGACTGAAGCTGCTCGTGACGAGCCGCCAGGCGTTGCGCGTCCGTGGCGAGAACGTCGTCTCCGTGCCGCCACTGTCGCTGCCGGCCGCCGCCACCGCGGCCCAGACGGCCAGCGCGAGCGAGCTGAGCCAGTTCGAGGCGATCCAGCTCTTCGTCGAGCGGGCCCGCGCCGTCCGCTCCGACTTCCGGCTCACCGACGACAACGCCTCGGCCGTCGCCGAGATCTGCCGCCGGCTCGACGGGCTGCCGCTTGCGATCGAGCTCGCGACCGCCCGGATGAACCTCTTCTCGCCGGAGGCGCTGCGGGACCGCCTGGGGAGCCGCCTGAAGCTCGGCGGCGGCGCCCGCGACCTGCCGGCCCGCCAGCAGACGCTCCGCGCGACGATCGAGTGGAGCTACCAGCTCCTCGAGCCGGCCGAGCAGCGGCTGTTCGAGCTGCTGTCGGTGTTCGCCGGCTGCTCGGTCGAGGCGGTCGAGGCGGTGGCCGCCGGGCTCGACGAGCCCGCCGGCGTCGATCTCGATGCCCTCGACGGCCTCAGCTCGCTCCTGGACAAGAGCCTCGCCCGCCAGGCCGAAACGACGGCTGCCGATCCGGCGCCGCGGATCGTGATGCTCGAGACGATCCGGGAATACGCGGCCGAGCGGCTCGACGAGAAGGCCGGCCTGGCCGCCGCGGCCCGCGATCACCATGCGCGCTACTTCGCCCAGTACGCAGCCGACGCGGCCAGGGCCTCCACCGGCGACGAGGGCGAGGTGTCGGTCGATGCAGCGGCGCTCGAAGCCGACAACCTCCGGATCGCCTGGCGGCACCTGGTGGTGGAGCGGGACGTCGCGCGGCTGAAGCAGCTCAAGTCCGTGCTGTGGCCGCTGTACGACCGGCGCGGCTGGTACCACTCGACCGTCGAGGTGATCCGCGACATGCTCGGCGTCCTGCCGGCGAACCCCACCGACGACGGCTGGCAGGAGGAGCTGGCGTTGCGGACGAGCCTCGCCCGGACGCTCACCCTCCTGCGCGGGTACACGGGCGAAGCAGAGGACGCGTACCTGGAGGCGCTGGCCCTGTTCGAGGGCCGGCGCGAAGTTCCCCAGCTCTTCCCGATCCTGCGGAATCTGGCGAGCTTCCACGGCTTCCGCGCCGAGTTCGACAAGGGGATCGACTACGGCAACCAGATCCTGCGACTCGCCGAGGCCCAGAGCGACCCGAGCATGCGGGTCGACGGGGAGTTCCTCATCGGCAGCAATACCGGGTTCTCGGGGTCCGTCGAGGAGGGTCTGGTCCACCTCGACGAAGCCATCCAGGCATTCGAAGGCGATACCTATCGGCCGCGCCGGTTCCGGCTCGGGGTCGATGTGCGGGTGTCCTGCCTGACGACGTCCAGCTTCTTCCTCTGGCTGCTCGGCCGGCCCGACCAGGCCGTCGAGCGCATGGATCACGCGGTCACGCTCGCCACGGAGCTGGACCACTCGTTCTCATTGGCTTACGCGCAGTTCCACTCGGGCTTCCTGCATCTCTGGCGACGCGAGCCCGAGCTCGTGGCCGCTCGCGCGACGAGCGCGGTGCGAGTGGCGGAGTCCAGTGACCTGCCGATCTGGCGCGCCCTCGGGACGTGCCTGCTTGGCGCGGGGACAAGCGCGCTCGGACGGCCGGCGGACGGTCTCCGCCAGATCGCCGATGGCCTCGACCAGTACCAGGATCTGCGGACGCCGCCGGTGTTCTGGCCATTCGTCCGGTTCATCCAGGGCGGGGCCTACGCCGACGCCGGGACACCGGGGCCGGGGCTGCCGCTGATCGACGAGGCGATCGAGCTGGGCGGATCGGACAACGCGATTGCGCCGCTCTTCCACGTCGTCCGCGGCGACCTGTCGATGGCCGGGCGGAGCCCGGACGTCGCGGCGGCGACCGCGTGCTACGAGCGGGGGTTGGCGATGGCGGAGCGGCTCGGCGCCCGAACGCCTGCGCTTCGGGCGGCGGCCCGGCTCGCCCGGATCGCCACGCCGGAGGATCGCCCGGCCCGGGTCGACCAGCTCCGGGCCATCCACTCGACGTTCACCGAAGGGTTGTCGTCACCGGACCTCGTGGAGGCGGCCGAGCTCTTGGCGTAGTCGGGGGTAGAGACGCCAGCCCCTTAGGGCCGGCGTCGCTACGTTGGGCGGACCCTCCTACGGGGTGAAGGTCACGACCGCGGACTCGGTGAGGACCTCAACCGGGGTGTTGATCCGGTTGCCGTGGCAGGGCACCGAGTCGTTGTTGCACGCCAGGAAGTAGTGGCGGGTGAACTCATGATCCCCGGTCAGGCCCGCCGGGAAGTTGTAGTACCAGAGCTCGCTCACCGTGAATCCGTCGCCGACGGGAGCCCGCCGGATGAAGTCAGCGGTAAGTGGCGTTCCATCCATGTCGAGCACGAAGCTGGTGAGCCCGATCGTCTTGTCACCAATCGTGAAGACGAAGCCGTGGTCGATGTGGAATGGCGTCGATGCGGGGAAGTCCTGGTCGCCCGCCCGAAGGTCGACCCGGTCCCCGACCGGCTGATCCTTGGGCGCCGCCATGGACGGGGCCGCGGTCAGGCCGAGTAGGAGCGTGGTCGACATGACCAGAGCGATCGACAAGTGGCGCATGGGTGAACCTCCGGTGCTCGATGGATTGGGTTGTCCAGTGGGTGCCCGAGCGTCCGATCTGCCCCTCCCCTCGCCCCGGAAAATCCTTTCGGCGACTTGACCTGTTCGGCCATCGCACCGAGTAGGGCGAGTCGCCCCGCTCGAACGGTTCCGGAATCGCCGCCACCCCCCGGCGATGGTTAGTCGCTCGGCGGGTGCCACATCGTTCGGCGAACAGAAAATTGAACAGCCGGTCGCCGTCTTGGTCACCGGACGGGACGCAGATCCTGTTCTCGCATAGCCCATCCACCGGTGACTGGGCCGACTTCTTCGTGATGGATCGCGACGGCAGCAATCAGCAGGTCATTGCCGCGACGACGCTCCACGAGAACCATGGAGAATGGGGACCGAGCCCTGCACCGTCGCGGGCCCGGCAGGCGCAGCGGGCCCGGCGGGCGCGACGGGCGCGACGGACGCTGTGGGCGACCCGTCGAGGCTCGCCGGGTCGTGTAGCCCGAGAGAGCCCAGCCATTCGACCAGCTGGCGGTAGACAGCCGGAGCGCCGACGAGTCGCGTCGGATTCACCGCCCAGTCCGTCGGGTGCAGCAGGAACGCGTGGGTCTGGGCGCCGCCGAGGCCGCCGTGGCTGCCGACAAGCTCCTCGAACGCCGCGACTTCGTCGGTGGACGAGTCGAGGCGCGAGTTCAAGAGGATGTCCGGGACATTCGGCATCGCGTCGAGCCTTCGGAGGTCGTCGGCCGCATCGGGCCCGAAGGGCGCCAGCGGGTCCTCGCCGAGCACGGTCCCGGTGTCGAGGTGGTGCTCGCCCCTGGGGCCGAGCGCGACGGCGCCGTGAACCTCCGAGCGGACCAACGCGAACCCGATCCCGTCGTGGTGCGCCAGGCCGTCGACGAGTCGCGGATTCGCAGCGCGCAACTGCTCGAGCGTCATCCGATCCGGCTGCTCGGTCAGGTACACGAGGCCGAGATTGCCGGACGCGCAGACGACGAGGTCGGGCTCGTCCCCAGGCTTGCTCGCCGGCGCGGGCGCCTCCTCGCGGCCGGGACCGAGCTCGACTGCGCCCGACCGGGAATGGCTCGCGAACAGCCGCCGAACCAGTCGCGCGCCAAACCCGATTCCACGCCCCACCTCGGTGAGCAGGGCGTTGACCGGGCCCCACGACTCGGTCGTCGACGTGGCGGTCGCGATATCCGCCTCCGGCGCGACCAGGCTCCGGACGAGGTCCTCGATCGTCATCCCGTACCGCTGGAGGAACGTCGCACCCTGGCTCTGGCCGTGATCGGACAGGACGACGAACCGGTAGGGCCGCGGCGCTTCCTGGGCGACCCGCTCCAGCAGGCCGACCATCCGGTCGACGCCGTCCAGAGAATCCAGCGACTCGCCCCGCTCCGGACCGGAATGGTGGGCGATCTCGTCGTAGTCCACGAAGTCCGCGTAGATCACCGGGACGCCGCGGAGCATTCGCTCCACGATCAGGCCGCTCGTCACCTGGCGGAGCAGCACATTCGTGACGCCCCGAAGGATCGGGTACGCGCCGCCGCGATGGATCCGCGGCTCGATCCCGCTGACGCGCTGGCGGCGCGCCTGCCACAGCTCTTTGCCGGCCTCGCCGAGTGTGAGGAACACCGCGCGGGCGAACGCGAACGGGCTGACGAAGAAGTAGAACCAGCTTTGCGTCGGACCGAGCGCCGCGCTGGGATGACCGAGATGAGACATCGTGAGGATGCTCTCGGCGGCATCCCCCGAGAACAGGTTCCCGATGCTGACGCCACCGTGCGCCAGCAGGCCGGTGCCCTTCGAAAGACGGCGCTCGATCTCGGCCGCGTCCGCCGGTCGGTTCGAGACGAGCAGTCGACCTGGATCCTTCTCGAACCAGCGGAACGCCGGGATGCCGTCGTTGGAGCCGAGGAGGATCCCGGCCTGGCTCGCCGAGGTCTGGGACGGAAGCTGGCACTCCCAGGGTGTCAGTCGATGGGACTCGGTGCGGACCCAGCGAGCGATGTTCGGGACCCGCCCCGCGCGGATCTGGTGGACGAGGACCGGCTCGGACAGGCCGTCGATCTGGATGATCACGACGCCAGGGGAGTCGGTCGGTTCGACGCCGTACCCGATCATCATCCGGATCAGGTGGCTGAAGTACGACTCGTCCTCGCCGATGGCGATCAACCAGCTGATCGCCGTCGTCACGACGGCGTAGATCAAGGCGGCCTCGACCGCCGCGTCGAACCCGGAGACGTGGATCCCCGGCGTGATCGACGCGATGACGAAGAGCACGACGAACTGCAGCGCCGTCGACAGGAGAGCCACGCCGGCGATCCCGAGGGGGATCGCGAGCCACAGCAGGATCGGCCTGACCAACGAGTTGAGGACCGCGATCAGGGCGACCCCGCCGATGATGCTGGCGGGTCCGTCGGCCGAGATGCCGGGCACCGCCCAGATCGCGACAGCGAGTGCGATGTACGCGACGACGCCGGTGAGGACCAGTCGACGGACGAAGGCGCGCGGCTCGAGCCGCCAGGTCCGGAGCAGCCGGAGCTGGAGGCCGAGGAACGCCGTCAGGCGCCGGAGCGCGCCCCTCACGTGCGGAGTCTACGGCCGGCGTGGGCCTCGATCGTCGCGGGAGGCGACCGTGACCCGATGTCCGGGCGGGGTGACCTGGACGACGCTGCCCGGATGCGTTTGCGCAGCCCGTTTCGCGAACTCGAGTGGTGGTTCGGCCAGCCGGTCTGGTCGAACGCGCCCAAGGCCGAACGGCCACAGCGTGCCCCAGTGGATCGGGACGGCGAGGTCGGCCTGCAGCAACCCGACCGCGGTCGCCGCCCGAGCCGGATCGAGATGTCCCCGGCCCAGGCTCGGCCCCCAGCCCCAGACCGGGAGGAGCGCGACATCGATCGGGGCGAGGTCCGCCATGCCGGGGAAGAGGTCCGTGTCGCCGGCGAAGTAGATCCTTTCGGCGGCGGCCTGGATGACGTAGCCGACGGCGCCGGCACGTGGGCCGAACGGCGGACGGAAGCCGCCATGGCGGGCGGGCGTGGCTGAGATCGTCACGGCCCCACGCCGAAGCTCAATGCCGACCGGCAGCTCGCTGACATTCGCGAACCCGAATCCCTCGAGGAGTCGCCCGGCGCCGGCCGGCACGACGATGTCCACGTCCGGCCCGAGCTCTCGCAGCGACGGCACGTCGAAATGATCGAGATGGAGGTGGCTGAGGAGGACGAGGTCGATCGCCGCGTGCAGCCGCGGATCGAGCGGATTCGCGACCCGGCGCAGCAAGCCGACCCGATCGAACAGCACAGGATCGGTCAGAATCCGCAGCCCGCCGGCCTCGATGAGCACGGTCGAGTGACCAAGGAACGTCAGCTCGGCCCTCGGTGGCATGACGCCATTGTCGACGAGGTCCTAGGCCATTGGGCACGAGAGTAAGCGCCCGAGCCGATCGCCTGAACTCGACGGCGAGCCCGAATCGATCAGCCGCAGACCGGAGGCGCAGGTCGTCGATCGTCCGCCCGGTCGAGGTTGCTAGGTCGACGCCTTCCTTCTAGACACGGATGGCACTCTTCTTGGCCCTGGTGACACGGCCCAAGGTCTTGTTGGATGCACATGCGGCCACGCTGAGCGACGATCTTTAGCTACAGCCGCTCGTGGAGCCGCAGTTCAGGCACTTGTAGCAGCTGCCGTTGCGGACCATGATCGAGCCGCACTCGGCGCAGCTGGGCGCGTCCTCCTGGATCTTGAACGCGACGTTGGTGCTGCCCAGCGACAGGGTCACCGTGCCCGAGCCGTTGCCGTTCGACGCCTTGCCGGGCGCAGGTGCGGCGTGGCCGTTGGTGGCCACGACCGCGAGCTCGTCTCGAGCCGGGGAGGAGGTACCGCTCGAAATCGGGCTCGCGGCCGCGACCGGTGAATTCCCACTGTCTGAGGTGACGGGCTCGGTGGCAACGGCCGCCTTGGGCTTGTCACTCGCCGTGTCCGGGGACGTTGACCCGCCGGAAGCGGCCGGAGGCTGCGGCACAGGCGGCGCCTCGGTTGAGCCGAAGGCGAAACCGCCAGCGCCGCCGGAGGCGCCAGCCGGAGAGCCGGATCCGGCGTAGCTATCGCTCACGGAGCTGCGATCGACCAGGCCCAGGGCGGCCTTGTCGTCGGGCCCGAGGAACCGGGAGCCGAGCCACCGGAAGATGTAGTCCACGATCGACTTGGCGATCGGGATCTCCTGGTTGCCGGTGAACCCGCTCGGCTCGAACCGGACGTGGGCGAACTTGTTGACGAGGTCGCGCAGCGGCACGCCGTACTGGAGCGCGACCGAGACCGTCGTCGCGAACGAGTCCATCAGGCCGCTGACGGTGGACCCTTCCTTCGCCATCTTCAGGAAGATCTCGCCCGGCTGACCGTCGGGATAGAGGCCGACCGTGATGTAGCCCTCGTGGCCGGCGAGGTCGAACTTGTGGGTGACCGCGGTCCGCTCGACCGGCAGCCGGTGGCGGTGCGGCTTGCCCGCCTCGGCCTGGGCGGCAGCGAGCTCCTTCTTGAGCTTCGCGACGACTTCGGAGTCGACCGCGTCGCCGTCCTTCTTCTTACCGGTCGACAGCGGCTGCGACCGCTTCGAGTTGTCGCGGTAGATCGCGATTGCCTTGAGGCCCTGCTTCCAGCCCTCGAGGTAGACCTGCTCGATCTCCTCGGCCGTCGCCGCCTCGGGCATGTTGACGGTCTTGCTGATCGCGCCGCTGATGAACGGCTGGATCGCGCCCATCATCCGGACGTGGCCCATGTAGTGGATCGAGCGCTCGCCGTTGACCGGCTTGAAGGCGCAATCGAAGACCGACAGGTGCTCGGGCTTGACGTGGGGCGCGCCTTCGATCGTCTCGCGATCGTTGATGTAGGCGAGGATCTCCTCGACCTGGGCGGCGTCGTACCCCAGTTTCTTCAAGGCCGACGGGACCGTCTGGTTGACGATCTTCAGGAAGCCCTCGCCGACGAGCTTCTTGTACTTGATGAGGGCGATGTCCGGCTCGACCCCGGTCGTGTCGCAATCCATCATGAACGCGATCGTGCCGGTCGGCGCCAGGACGGTGACCTGGGCATTCCGGTAGCCGTGCTTCTCGCCGAGGGCGAGCGCCTCGTCGAAGACGATCCGGGCGCCGTCCTGGACGGCGCGGGGGACACCGGGCGACGGGATCCGGTAGGCCGCATCGCGGTGCTTGTTGATCACCCGCAGGAACGGGGCGCGGTTCTCGTCGTAGGCCCAGAACGGACCGCCGTGGTCGCGGGCGATGACGCTGCTCTGGCGATACGCCTCGCCGTGCATGATCGCCGTCAGGGCGGCGGCGAAGTTGCGGCCCTCGTCCGAGTCATAGGCGAGGCCGCGTGACATCAGCAGCGCGCCGAGGTTCGCGTAGCCCAGCCCGAGCGGGCGGAACTTGTGGGAGTTCTCCTCGATCCGCGGCGTGGGGTAACTGGCGTTGTCGACCAGGATCTCCTGCGCCGTGATCGTCAGCCGCGCGGCGTAGCGGTAGCTGTCGACATCGAACTCGCCGTCGGCGTCGACGAACTTCATCAGGTTCAGTGACGCAAGGTTGCACGCCGTGTCGTTCAGGAACATGTACTCGGAGCACGGGTTCGACGCGTAGATCCGGTCCGTGTTCGCCGACGTGTGCCAGTCGTTGATGGTCGAGTCGTACTGGATCCCCGGGTCGCCGCAGACGTGCGCGGCGAGCGCCATCTTGCGGAAGAGGTCGCGGGCCTTGTAGGTGTCCATCGGCCGACCGTCGACGATCGCGTGCGTCGTCCAGTCCTTGTCCCCGATGACCGCGTTCATGAAGTCGTCGGTGACGCGGACGCTGTGGTTGGCGTTCTGGAAGAAGACACTCCCGTACGCCTCGCCCGTGAAGCTCGGGTCGTAGCCCTGCTCGATCAGGGCCCAGGCCTTCTTCTCCTCGTTGAGCTTGGAGTCGATGAACTCGACGACGTCGGGATGGTCGGCGTCGAGGATGACCATCTTGGCGGCTCTTCGCGTCTTTCCGCCGGACTTGACCACGCCGGCGAAGGCGTCATAGCCCTTCATGAAGCTGACCGGGCCCGACGCGGTGCCGCCGCCGGTCATCTTCTCCTTGGAGGAGCGGATCGTTGACAGGTTGCTGCCGGCGCCGGAGCCGAACTTGAAGAGCATCGCCTCGGTCTTGGCGAGGTCCATGATCGAGGACATCGTGTCCTGGACCGAGTTGATGAAGCAGGCCGAGCACTGCGGCTTCGGCTCGATGCCGACGTTGAACCAGACCGGCGAGTTGAAGCTCATCTTCTGGTGGACGAGGAGGTGGGTGAGCTCGGCCTGGAAGGCCTGGAGGTCCGCGTCGGTCGCGAAGTAGTGCTGGGTCTCTGCCCAGGCCGCGATCGTGTTGACGACGCGGTCGATCAGCTGGCGGACGCTCGTCTCGCGCTCCGGCGTGCCGACGTGGCCGCGGAAGTACTTGCTGACGACGACGTTGGTCGCGAGCTGGCTCCAGAAGCTGGGGACCTCGACGTCCTTCTGCTCGAAGACGAGCTTGCCGGACTCGTTGCCGATGCTGGCGGTCCGGGTCTCCCACTGGATCTCGTCGTAGGGATGGCGACCGGGCGTCGTCCAGCGGCGCTCGAAGGTGAGGCCCTTGACGGGATGGCCCTTGCCGTCGGTCCCGTCGAAGCTGGCGCCGTACGGCCCGGCGAGGGTCCGGTGGAGGATGGCGCGGGCGGCCGCTGCGCTCGTGGCCGCTTTCTTCGACTTCGCGTTCGCCTCGTCGGGCTTCACGCTTGCCTCCTCGCGCTCCGTCACCGGGGCCGACTCGGAGATCGTTCGGGCCATCTGTCCTCGTCCTCCACCTTCCTCGCCGGGTCGCTCGGGGCCCTGGCTCCGGTTCGTTCCTCGTGGCTTGTGCCGTCCTGCCGGCGTAGCTACGAGCGGTGCGCCTTGCCGGTCGTTTCGTGGGCCGTTCGAGGGTCTGCCGCGGCCGGCGGATTGGGCCGGCGGGGCGTCTCGGTCGGGCGTCGCGGAGCGATCAGCGCGAGGCTCAAGAGTACGCCGGGAGTCGGGCGGAGTCAAGGGTCAAACCACAAGATGTAGTGGTCTTGTGCAGTGACCGACCGCTAGATGTTGCGATTCACGCTGTGGGCTCGTGCGTGGAAAAGTGGCCCCGCCGAGTGGACAACCGTGGTCTTCCGCGTGGACCATGGTGCGGTGCGCGGTGGACAAGCTGGAGCACATCGTGGATCGGCCGTTCTAGCGCCAGAATAGAACATCCGATCTGTTCTTGGCCAGGGTTGCACCGGAGGAATGTTGGCGGCGGTCCGTCTCGAAGGCCGTGCAGCGGTCTTGGCCAGACGGTCTGCCGGCGCACATCCGACTGACTCGAGGCCCCGCTTCGCCACGCAACGTTCCTGGGGCGCAAATAAGGCCATGTGCACCGGCCGGCAACCGCCCGATGAGGGCCCTCGGCGACTCTCCGGCCCATGGACGACCTCCGCCTCGGGACCCTGCTCCGGACGATCCGGATCCGTCGTCATTTTCGGCAGATCGATGTTGCTCGCCTGGCCGGAGTCTCCCCGTCGACGATCTCGCGGATCGAGCGTGGGCACATCGGCACGTTCAGCTTCGACGTCGTCCGCCGCGTGGCCGCCGTCCTCGACGTCCGGATCGACGTCGTCCCGAGGTGGCGCGGCGGGGACCTCGATCGGCTGCTCAATGCCAGGCACTCGAGCTTCCATGAAGTGATCGCACGACAGTTCGACGAGATCGGCGGGTGGATCCGGGAGCCCGAGGTGTCGTTCGCGATCTGGGGCGAACGTGGTGTTATCGACATCCTCGCCTACCACGCCCGGCGCCGGATGCTCCTGGTCATCGAGCTCAAGACCGACATTGCGGACGTCAATGAGCTGGTCGGGATCGTCGATCGGAAGCGTCGGCTCGCCATCCAGGTCGCCACGGAGCGCGGCTGGGCTGCGAAGGGAGCTGATGTGTCGGTCTGGGTCGTGATCGCCGATGGTTCCACGAACCGCCGCCGGATCGCGGCGCACCGAACGATGCTGCGGGCGGCCTTTCCGGATGATGGTCGATCGATCGCCGGCTGGCTAAGCGATCCGAGGTCGCCGATCCGGGCGCTGTCGTTCTGGCCGAACGACGGCGCCGAGGCGTCATCGCGGTTGAGCGTTCAGCGTCGCGTGACAAGGCGTTCTGAAACGTCGATTCAGCGTGAGCGGGCCGGGCAGGCGGCGCCCACGAGTGGCGGGCGCGGGCAAGAATCCAGGCATGCGTGATCAGTTGACCCGGATCGGCAAGCGGTTCGTTTCGGATGTCCAGCGCGACGACGTCGGTGGGCTGGCCGCGGAGCTGGCTTACCGGTTCCTCTTCGCGATCTTCCCGTTCGGGATCTTCGTCGCGGCGCTCACCGCGTTCGTGGCGACGGCGATCGGCATCGACGATCCGACCGGGAAGATCATCGGCGCGCTCGGCGACAACCTGCCGAAAGACCTGGCCAACGGCCTGCGGCCGCAGATCGAGGCCGTGATCGGCACGGCCCGGCCGAGCCTGCTCACCATCGGCGCCATTGCGGCGCTGTGGGCGGCGACCGGTGGGACGAATGCGCTGATCAAGGGGCTGAACCGAGCGTACGAGGTCGAGGAGAACCGACCGTTCCTGCCGAAGACGGCGCTCGCGATCGGGCTCACGCTCCTCGCGAGCGTCGGGATCGTCGTCGCGTTCGTGACGATCGTCGGCGCGTCGCTCCTGACGAGCGAGGTCGTCCGCCAGCTCAACCTCGACCAGCGCGTGGTCGACCTGGTCAGCCTCCTTCGCTGGCCGGTTGTGTTCATCTTGCTGTCAGTCGCGGTCGGCGTCCTCTACAGGCTCGCCCCGAACGTCCACGTCCCGTTCCGCTGGTGCCTGGCCGGCGGGGCGATCTTCTCGGTTGGCTGGCTCGCCGCGACCGCCCTGTTCGGCCTGTACGTCGCCAACTTCGCCAACTACTCGAACACGTATGGCGCGCTCGGCGGCGTGATCGTGCTGATGCTGTGGTTCTACATCTCGGCCTTCATCCTCGTAGCCGCCGCGGCGCTCGTGGCGTCCGCGCTGAAGGAGACTCGACCGGCGGTGGTTGAGGCAGCTCGGGCCGACAAGCCACGGGCCGAAACAGCGGCACCGCCGGCGAACGCGACCCGCCCGCGAGCGCTCTCGACGTCGATCGGACGACGCCAACCCCGCCTTCGAGCGAAGCCGGCGGGCTGGCGATCCGGTCCGGAAGACTGGGCCGTCGCGGCCGGAATCACCGCCGTCGGTGCGTCGATCGGGACCGCGATCGCGCTGGTTCTGGGCCAGAGCCGGACCAACGGGTCAGGGACGGGCTGAACCGGCCAACGGTGTGATGCGTATCGAACGCAAATGAGGGGAACGCTCGAGCGCCTGTTCGCGCGCGCGAGCGTAGACTGCGCCCCATCGGCGAGGGCAACCACGGAGCGGCGATGCGACGGCGGCGCTGGACACGACGGATCGGGGCACTAGTCGGGACGGTCGCGCTTGGCGCCGTGCTCGGCTTCCTGATCCCCACGATCGCCGCCGAGTACCTGCCCAGGACGCCGAACGCAGCGCCGACTGGCGACCTCGCGAACACCGCAGCCGAGCTGCCGATCGCCCGCGACTTCATCAACGCCTTCGTGGCGAACGACCAGGCGAAGCTGCACAAGCTCGGCGCGGACGAGACTGACACCGTCAAGGCCAACGACCTTGCATCGCAGGTATCGCAGATCGGCAAGCCGGTGCTGCTCGGCTCCGTCGGCGGACCGGGTGTGTCGATCCAGGCCTACGCCTCCCAGGCCGTCCTCCGCGACGGCACGGTCACGATCCTGAGCTGGCGGGTCTGGACGACGTCGGGCCGGGCGACGCTCATCCTGCCGCCCGACGCCCTCGAGTCGAAGCCATGACGGCCGATCAGCCAGAACGCGACCCGCAACCGGCGCCCGAGGGCGAGGGCGCGACCGCGGGCGCGGGCGGGACCGAAGGCGGTTCCCCGGCGCCGGAACAGACGGCGACGGGATCGACGTCGGCCGAAGCGACGGAGTCGGCGTCGGCCGAGTCGACCGCCGAGGCCGCCGAGGCCACCCCGGCCGAGCCGCCGGCGCCTTCCGTCTGGCGCCCGCCCGAGGTTCCCCAGCCCGAGCCGTGGCACCCCAAGGCGAAGGACCTCGACCCCTCGTCCGACACCGGTTGGGAGGTCGCCGCCAAGCACGAGCTCAGGGCGGTCCGCCCAGAGGATGTCGCCGCACTCGTCCAGGCGGACCCGGAGTTTGCCGCCGCTTACGCCCGCGCCACCGCCGACGCCCTGGTCCCGGGATCGGCGGCCGGCGCCACCCTCACCCTCCTCCCGGACGCGACCGCGGCCCCCGCCGAGGCACCGAAGGAGCCGCGCGGGCGCCGCGCCGGGCGCCGCGTCAAGCGGGGCCTCGAGGCGAGCGCGCGACCATTCCTGATGCTGTCCCTGTTCGGGCTCGGCGTCGCGTTTGGCTGGCGGATGTTCGTTGGAACGATCCCGGCGCCGACCGCGGTCTCGCCGGCGACGGCCACCACGCAGGCCGAAGGGACGACAACCGATGTCCCACCGCAGGTCCAGTCGCTGCTCGCCGCCCTCCAGTCGGACGACCAGAACAAGGTCCAGACCGTCGTCCCGAGCGATCCCTACCGCTACCTCGCCGGGGAGCTCACCAAGTGGGGCTTCAAGTCGATCCGTGGCGCGGAGGCCCTGTGGACTTTCGCCAAGGGCAATGACAGCGTGACCGAGATCCTGATCGCCGGGACCACATCCGACGGCAGCGGGATCACCATCAACCTCGTCGTCCACCTGCACAACGGAGACATCACCGAATTCCGATGAGATCCGACGGAACCGTCCCCGAGGAGGATCGATCGTGACCCGCGTCCGCAATTTCGCATCCGCGACCACCTACTTCCTGGAGAAGAACCGCGGTCGGGCCGTCCTGCTGTTCGGCGTCCTGACGGTTTTCGTCCTGCTGAACTCGATGCACGCCTTGATCGACGCGGTCGTCGGCCTGATCGGGTTCCTGCCGGCGTTCGCCATCCAGCTGTCGTTCGCCGTCGTCTTCATCGGCGCCCAGTTCTTCATGATGTTCTACTGGCTGTCGCGGCCGAGGAAGTACGTCGTGACGCCTGACGACGTCCAGATCGGGGTCAACTTCGACAGCTATCGCGGCCAGCCGGACCTCCTCGACCACGCCCGGAGCACCGTCCGGATCCTGCAGGGCGTCAAGGAATTCGAGCTCCGCGGCGGCGAGATGCCCAAGGGCCTCCTCCTCTCGGGCGGGCCGGGCACCGGCAAGACGTTCCTCGCCAGCTGCATCGCGGCCGAAGCAAAGCTGCCGTTCGTCTACCTCGACGCGTCCTCACTGCAGGGCGCGTTCATCGGGACCTCCCAGCTCATGGTCATGAAGCTGTTCCGCGACGCACGCGGACTCGCCCGCAAGTACGCCGAGCCCGGCCGGCGCGGCGCGTGCATCGTCTTCCTCGACGAGCTCGACGCGATCGGCATGAACCGAGGCGGCCAGATGGGCGGCGGCATGGGCCTCGGCCTGGGCGGGATGATGGGCGGCATGGGCGGCGGCTCGCAGGGGCTGAACGCGCTCCTCAACCAGATGGACTCCCTGACGGAGCACATCGAGGACCGCCTCCGCTACAAGATCATCCGCTGGTTCGGGCTCATCCGAGGCCCGGTCCACAACCGGCCGCTGATCTTCGTCATCGGCGCGACGAACCGCCCCGAGGTTCTGGATCCGGCGCTCATTCGACCGGGCCGGCTCGACCGGATCATCGAGGTCCATCCGCCCGACGCGGACGGCCGTCGCGACATCATCAACTTCTACCTGTCGAAGAAGGAACACGACCCGAACATCGACATCGAGCTGATGGTCACCGACTCGATGGGCTGGACCCCGATCCTCATCAAGACCGTCATCAACGAGGCGTTGATCGTCGCCCACGACGCTGGTCGCGACAAGCTGAACTACAAGGACTGGCTGGCGGCGGCGGACGAGCGGTCGGACGGGATCAAGCAGCCGATCCGGTCGTGGCACCGAGACGACCGGCGCAAGACGGCGTACCACGAGGCCGCCCACGCGGTCGTCGGGCGCTACGTGCTCACGGAGTCGCGCATCTCGAAGGCCACGATCATCCGCCGCGGCCACGCGCTCGGCATGGTGGTCCCGAAGCCCAAGGAAGAGCGGACCTCGATGTTCCGCCGGTCGATCGAGGCCAACATCATGGTCTTCCTGGCCGGCCACGTGATCGAGACGAGATATCTGAAGGATCTGTCGACCGGTCCGTCGTCGGACCTGCAGGGCGCTACGGCCCGAGCCATCTTCTACGTCTCGCAATGGGCGATGGGCCCGACGAAGCTCGTCGTTCCGTTGAAGCTTGGCGAGCTCCCGCCCGCGCCGTTCACGACCGCCGCGCATGAGCTGCTCGACCAGCTCTACGCCGAGACCGAGCGGCTCGTCCTCCAGAAGATGACCGCCGTCCACTACGTCGCCCGGGCGCTGATCGAGCGCGACGAGCTGATCGGCGAAGAGCTCGAGGAGGTCTTCCAGGAGGCCGAGTCGGTCGACCCGACCCTGACGCAGCCGTTCGAGCGGAAGCTCCTGCAGTTCCGGACGTTCGCAC
>Ga0207646_10000810_pt1 | contig 40719 bp, 34 predicted proteins | sample KBSK5502metaG_FD_184343 | JGI IMG/M metagenome (GOLD analysis project Ga0207646, IMG submission 184343) | Corn, switchgrass and miscanthus rhizosphere microbial communities from Kellogg Biological Station, Michigan, USA - KBS K5-50-2 metaG... | ecosystem: Host-associated > Plants > Roots >... | reverse complement strand
ATCGGCGTCGGGGCCCAGCACCGCCGCATTGAGGCTGTCGGCCTCGACGTTCACCCGGACCGAGTTGAGGATCACCTGGGGAAGGACGCGGATCCTGGCTCCGGTGTCGCTCGAGCCGGTGAACGCCACGACGTCCTGCGGCCCGAGGTGATCGAGCAGTTCGCCCGGGCCTCCCACGAGCAGCGAAAGGGCGCCCGGAGGGAGCACCTGCTTCTCGATGAGGATCTCCACGATCCGGTGCGCGACCATGGCCGAGGAGCTGGCGGGCTTGCTGACGACCGGCACGCCGGCGAGCAGCGCGACCGCGGCCTTCTCGGCCAGGCCCCACGCCGGGAAGTTGAAGGCGTTGACGTGGACGGCCACTCCCCGCCGCGGCACCATGAGGTGCTGGCCGTGGAAGCGGGGACTGCGGGCCAGCGAGATCCCCTCGCCGTCGACGAGGAAGCGCGCCTCGCCCAGGCCCTGGCCGAGCTCGGCGTAGGCGCTCAGGGTGAACGTGGCGCCGTCGACGTCGAACTTGGCGTCGCTGCGGGTGTTGCCGCCGTTGCGCACGGCGAGGTCGAGCAGCTCGTCGCGGCGAGCCTGCAGCGCATCGGCCATCGCCTGGAGGAGATGCCCGCGCTGCGCGAAGGTCAGCGCACGCAGGGCCGGCCCCCCCGTGCGCCGGGCAAACTCGAGCGCGGCGGCGAGGCCGAGGCCCGCGCTTCCCGCCCGGGCCAGAGGCTCCTCGGTCGCGGGGTTCACCAGGGTCTGGGGCGAGGCGCCCTCGACCCAGCGGCCCTCCAGATGGCTCCGGAGCGTGATCATTCGGAGATATTCAGTCTCGTCAGCATGAACGCGTAGTCGAAGGCCACCTCGCGCAGGTAGTCGTATCGGCCGGAGGCCCCTCCGTGGCCCGCCTCCATGTTGGTCTCGAGCAGCAGCACGTTCTCGTCGGTCTTGTGGGCCCTCAGCCTGGCCACGTACTTGGCGGGCTCCCAGTACATCACCTGGCTGTCGTTGAAGGACGTCTTGACGAGCATGGTCGGGTAGGCCTTCCGCTCGATGTTCGTGTAGGGGCAGTACGTCTTCATGTACTCGTACTGCTCCCGCACGTGCGGGTCCCCCCACTCTTCCCATTCGCCCGCCGTCAGCGGCAGCGACGCGTCGAGCATGGTGTTGATCACGTCCACGAAGGGCACCCTCGAGACGACCACCTTGAGCAGCTCCGGCCGCATGTTGGCCACGGCGCCCATCAGCAGTCCCCCCGCGCTGCCGCCTTCGACGATCAGCCGTGCGGGCGAGGTGTATCCCTCGCCCGCGAGATGCTCGGCCACCGCGATGAAGTCGGTGAACGTGTTCCGCTTCCTCAGCATCCGCCCCTCGTCGTGCCAGGCCTTTCCGAGCTCCCCGCCTCCGCGGACGTGGGCGATGGCGAAGACGAACCCGCGATCGAGCAGGCTCAGCCGGTTCGACGAGAAGCCGACGGGAAACGGGAAGCCGTAGGACCCGTAGCCGGTGAGGAGCATCGGCGGCGAGCCGTCGCGCTTCAGGCCCTGGCGGTGGACGAGGGAGACGGGCACCTTCACGCCGTCGGCGGCGGCGACGAGCAGCCGCTCCGAGTGGTACTGGGCGCGGTCGTAGCCCCCGAGCACCGGCTGCTCCTTCAGCAGCGTGGACGTCTTCTTTTCCATGTCGTAGTCGAACACGGAGTTCGGCGTGACGAGGGACTGGTAGGTGTATCGGAAGACCCGGGTGTCGAACTCCGCGTTGGCGCCGGGGAACGCGGAGTACGCGGGCTCCGGAAACGCGATGTCGTGGGTCGCGCCGCTGCGCAGGTCGGTCACGCGCATCCGCGGCAGGCCCTGCTCGCGCTCGAGGAGCACGTAGTGGTCGCGGAAGACCGCGAGCCCCTCAAGCATCACGTCGCGTCGGGGGGGGACGACCTCCTTCCAGTTCTCGCGCCGCGGGTCCTCCACCGGTGCCCAGGCGAGTCGGAAGTTCCGCCCCCGATCGTTGGTGCGGATGAAGAAGCGGTCGGGGTGGTGCTCCACCTCGTACTCGTGCTCGTGCTCGCGCGCCGCGATCGTCTTCCACACGCCTTCGGGCTGGCCGGAGGGAAGGTAGCGCACCTCGGTGGTGGTGTGGCTGGCCGCGACGAGGAACACGAACTCCCGGCTGTGGGACCGGCCCGCGAAGACGCGGAAGAGCTCGTCCGTCTCCTCGTAGACCAGAGCGTCGGGTCCGGACGTGCCCACGACATGCCGGTACAGGCGATGAGGGCGTTTGGCCGCGTCCTCCACCGTGTAGAAGAGCGTCCGGTGGTCCGCCGCCCACGACACCGAGCCGGACTTCTCGATCCGCTCCGGCAGGATCTCGCCCGTGCGCAGGTCCTTCACCTGCAGCGTGTACTCCCGGAAGCCCGTCAGGTCGGTGGAGTAGGCGAGCAGGCTCCCGTCGTCGCTCACGACGTAGGCGCCGAGGGAGAAGAACTTGTGGCCCTCCGCGAGCGCGTTGAGATCGAGGGTCACCTCCTCGGGCGCCTCGAGGCTCGACCGCTTGCGGCACAGGATCGCGTACTGCTTCCCCTCCTCCGTGCGCGAATAGTAGAAGTATCCGGCCTCGCGATAGGGGACCGAGAGGTCGGTCTCCTGGATCCGGCCGAGCATCTCCCGGTAGAGGGCCTCCCGGAAGGTCGCGGTCGGCTTCATCACCGCGTCGGTGTATGCGTTCTCGGCTTCCAGGTACGCGACCACCTCCGGATCGTTCTTGTCCCGCATCCAGAAGTACTCGTCGACGCGGCGATCGCCCTGGACGACGTCCACCTTGGGGATCTTCCGCGCTTGCGGGGGTCGAGCCGTCGCGGTCGGAAGCTCGGCGAGGATCTTGGTTTCCAGAAATCGACGTTAATCCGCGACGGCGGGGCTGTCAATCCGGCGGCGCCGCTTCGCCCATTCGACGAGCGCAACGCCGCCGATCACCGCCGCCACGGCCACGGCCCCGTCCGCGGCCGCGAGCGGCGCCGTCTTGAGCGCCACGCGCAGCGTCGGCAGCCGCACCGCGAGCAGGACGAACGCGACGGTCGCAAGGCCCCACGCCAGCATCACGCGATTCGTGGCGAGGCCGCGCCCCGTGAACGGCTCGCGCTCGCGGCGAAGGCTGAACGCGAGGGCCACGTGCCCGAGCAGCCAGGTGACGAAGGCGACCGTGCGCGCGTGGGCCTCCCCGCGCGGCCAGCTCCAGAGGTAGGCGGCCGACACGGCGAGGAAGAGGCCGGCCGCGGCGGTGAAGATGCTGGCCACCATGGCGCGGTCGAGGAAGCGCGCCCGCGGATCGCGGGGAGGCCGGCTCATGAGGCCGCTCTCGCCCGGCTCCGCCACGAACGCCGCCGAGGCCGCCAGGTCCATGAACAGCTCCATCACGATGATCTGCACCGGGGCGAAGGGCACGCTCAGGCCGAGCAGCACGGAGAGCAGCACCACCGCCGCGAGCGCCGCCTTGCAGGCCAGGTAGTAGCGCACGGCCTTGCGGAGGTTGGCGAAGAGCACGCGCCCCTCCACCACCGCCCGCACGATCGTCGCGAAGTCGTCGTCGGCGAGGACGACGTCGGACGCCTCCCGGGCCACGTCGGTCCCGCCCCGGCCCATGGCGATGCCGACGTCCGCGGCGGCGAGGGCGGGGGCGTCGTTGACGCCGTCCCCCGTCACCGCGACGCGCTCGCCCGCGGCCTGCCAGGCGGTGACGATGCGCAGCTTGTGCTCGGGCGTGGCCCGCGCCACGACGGCGGCGCCTTCGAGGGCCTCTCGCACCTCCTCGTCGGTCAGGCCGTCCAGCTCCGCCCCGGTGAGGATCTGGCCGGGCTCGAGGCCGACCGCCCGGGCGACGGCGGCGGCCGTCTTCGGATGGTCGCCCGTCACCATCAGCACTCGGATGCCGGCCGTCCGGCAGGCCTCCAGCGCCGGCCGGGCCTCCGGGCGCGGAGGGTCGTGCAGCCCGATCAGGCCGAGCCACGTGAGGCCGGACTCCGCTTCGTCGCGGGTCAGGGCTCCCGGGCCCGCCGGCTTCTCCGCGAGGGCGAGCACGCGCAATCCGTCCTGGGCGAGCGCCTCGGCCTCGGCGAGCAGCGCCTCCCGGTTCTCCTCGCTCATGGCCTCCGGGCCGGACGGTGTGAGGACCCGCGTCGCGCGCGAGGCCACCGCCTCCGGCGCGCCCTTCACGACGACGCGGCCGCCGGACGCGGTCTCGACGATCACGGTGGCGAGGCGGCGCGAGCGGTCGAAAGGGAACTCCATCCGCAGGGGCGCCTCGCCGCGCAGGCGTTCCGCTTCGAGGAGGTGCCCTTCGCCGCCGGGGGCCACGAGGCGCGCGACCTCCAGGCGGTTCTCGGTCAGCGTCCCGGTCTTGTCGGTGGCGATCGCGGTGAGCGTCCCCAGCGTCTCCACCGCGTCCATCCGTCGCACGATCGCGTTCCGCCGGGCGAGCCGGCGGGCGCCGAGGGCCAGGGTGAGGGCGAGGATGATCGGCATCTCCTCCGGGATCATTGCGAACGCCAGCGCGAGCCCGGTGAGGATCAACGGGCGAACGGCTCCGTCCCGGAGCAGCCACGCGACCATGGGCACGGTGAGGCTGACGGCGATGGCCGCGACGAGCAGGGACCGGCTCAGCTCGCGCATGGCCCGGTCGAGCGGCGTCGGCGGGGGCCTTGCTTCCCGGGCACGGTGGGCGAGGCGACCCAGCTCGGTCGCGTCTCCCGTCGCCACCACTTCCGCCTCCCCGCGGCCGCGGACGACGAGCGTGCCGGAGAAGGCGACGAGTCCCGCCTCCTTTTCCATGGGCACCGATTCGCCGGTGAGCGCCGACTCGTCGACGGCGAGGCCGTGCGCGGCGAGGAGGCGCGCGTCGGCGGGAACGCGCCGGCCCGATTCGAGGAGCACGACGTCGCCGGGCACCACCTCTTCGCGCGGCGCTTCACGCACGCGGCCGTCGCGGCGGACGGCGGCGGTGGGCTCGGAGAGCTGGCGCAGCGCCGCCACCGCGCGCTCGGCCCGCCTCTCGCCGGTGACCTCTACCGCCACCAGGGCCACGATCACGACCAGGATCGTCGCCGCGTCCCCGGGCTCCCCCCACAGCGCGTAGAGCGCGCCGGTGCCGAGGAGGAGCAGAATCATCGGCTCCGCCAGCCCCTCGAGCAGCTCTTCCCAGAGCGGCTCGGGCTCCTTCTCGCGGAGGCGGTTGGGTCCGTGGCGGCGGAGGCGCCGGGCGGCCTCCGGCTCGGACAGGCCGGTCATGGCGCGCCTACGGCTTCATGTCCGCGAGCAGCGTTTCCTCGAAATCGCCGGGGGGGATGGTGCCCTGCTGCATGAAGAGCAGGTGGAAACGCCGGCGGCCGTCGGGGCCGGGGACGATCCTCGCCGCCCGCGTGCGCAGGGCCAGGATCCGCTGCTTTCCGAGCTGGTACGTGATGGCCTGCGTCGGCCACTTGGAGTAGCGGAAGATCGCGCGGGTGGCCGTTTCGCACGAGGCCCTCTTCTCCGGCGCGAGCGCGTCGCCGCGGCACGAGCCGGGGAGGAAATCCACCACCTGCGAGTAGAGGTCCACGGCATCGTCGAAGGTGATGCGGCCGGTGTGGATGCCGGTGTCGATGCGCACCCGCAGGTCGCGGAGGAGCTGCCCCTGCAGCTCGTAGACGTGCTCCTCGGGGGTGTAGAAGCCCTGGGGCGCCCGGGGCTCGGGCTCGGACATGAGGTGCTCCGCGTAGAGTGCCCAGCCCTCGGCGGCCATCGAGTCCTCCCACATCGACGACGAGCCCTCCACCTCGCCGGGCGTCAGCCACCGCACGGGGCTGATCGCGTCGCGGTACTGCGTCATCACCTTGTAGTGCCAGTCGTGGCCCGGGAACCCCTCGTGGGCCGCGAGGTCGGCGATGGACGCGCGGTTGTTCTGCTTGAGCTTCTCCACGTCGCCCCCCGTGGGGGTGACGTAGAAGCGCCCGACACCGGTCGTCCGGAAGGGCGGGGCCGGGTAGTAGGCGGCGCCGTCGATCGACGACCACAGCACCGGCGGCGTCACCACGACCTCGAGCTGGTAGTTCTCGGGGATCTCGAACATCCGGTCGTCGCGGGCGAACTGCACGAGCCGGAGCGCGGTGTCGTGGTACCAGCGCACCATCTCGTCGTCCGACTTCGGGTAGTCGCGGGAGAGCAGGTCGAAGACGGCGCGGGTCGAGGCTTCGCGATGCGCCTCGTCCCACGGCCGATCGAGGCCGTTCTTCTCGGCGACCACGCGGGCGGTGGCCATCAGCTGGTCCCGTGTCTTCTGCACCACCGGCCAGGACTTCTCGTGGAGCTCGGCCGCGGTGGAGGCGACCCGCAGGTTGTTCCGCAGCGCCCAGTCGTACTCCTTCTCTCCCGCGGCGAAGCGGTCCTGGCGCGGCAGGGTCGCGAGCGAGCGCTCCACGAAGCCGTGGAAGTCGCGGAAGGCCACGGCGGCCGCGGCGCCGCCGGTCTTCAGCTCGGCCACCACCGCGTCCCCGAAGGGCTGGCCCTTCGTTCGCTCCGCGGCGAGCGAGGGCAGCGTCGTCTCGAAGTACTTCGCGTTCTCCTCGGACGTGGCGAGGCCGTCCCTCTCCACCATGCGCCAGTCCGGAACGTCGCCGGCCTGGACTCCCGCCTGCAGGTTGGCGCGCGCCACCGCCAGGTACGCGGCGACGGCGCCCACGCGGGCCGCCACCGTCCGCCACTCGCCCTCCAGGCCGTAGCGGCCCTGGCCCTCGTCGCGCATGCCCTGGAGGAACCAGTCGACCCCCCGGAAGGCCTCGTTGACGTAGGTGTCGAGGGCGCGGTGCCAGTACTTCCGCTCCTCGTCCTGGTGGAGCATGAAGTCGATCTGATGAAGCGCGGCCTTGCGATCCACGCGGTGGCGGGACGAGAGACGGGCAGGGTCGAGGCGCTCGAGCTCGGCGCGGACCTCGCGATAGACCCGCGCCTCCTCCGCGAGCGCCGCCGGCGACCAGTCTCGCAGCGCGCCGTCGGCGCGGGCCAGCTCCGGATACAGGCCGGAGCCGCCGAGGTAGGTCGACACCACCGGGTGCCGGCGCAGGAACTCGCGCACGTACCGCGATTCGATGCGCCGGTAGGCGGTGTCGGCCGAGGGACGCGCCGCCGCGGCGACGAGCGGAAGCAGCAGCACCCCGAACCCGAGGACCGTCAGTTGCATCCCTGAATTATATTGGTCGTGGCTATCAGCAAAGGCAGCGAGCGGAGCGGGATTCACTCCCGCGTAGCGGGCGGGGGGTCTGGGGGGCGCGCCGCTAGCGCCCCCCAGCTCAATTACGGCGCGACCGGCGTGAGCGGCACGTCCCAGTGGGAGTCGAGGATCTCGAACCGGCGCTGCTCCTCTTTCTGGAAGCGGTCGTAGTCGGGGTAGAGCTTCTTCGTGATCGCCTCCTCGTCGCTGGGGCTGCCGAGCGCGGCCCAGCTCGGGTAGGTGATCACGACCAGGAACGTCCAGTCGTCCTTGAGATGGTAGGTGGGTCGGAGGAGCTTGACGTCCTGCACGCGTCCCCGCTGCTTCATCTCCATCAGCACCGGGTAGTGGTTCTTCAGGAAGAGGCGCTCGAACTCTTGCTGGAAGCCCCAGCGCACCTTGTAGTAGTAGGCGACCTGGTGGGGAACTTCCTGGGCCCTGGCGGCCGAGACGGCGGCCAAGACGAACGCGGCCACGCCGGCGGCGACGAGCTTCCTCATGAGACCTCCTATTTCTTCTTGGGCTTCAGGGCGGCCATCAGCTGCTTGGCTTTCGTCCGGTCCAGATGGGCGAGGCCGGCGAACTCCTGGCCGGAGAAGAGCGCCTCCGCCCCGTCGATCGTCACGAGGTCGCCCGTGAGATAGGGACTGGCGTCGCTCATCAGGAAAGCCACCAGGTTCGTCAGCTCCTCGTGCTCGCCGAAGCGGCGGGACGGGATGCGCCGGCGGGCCTGCTCCTCCAGCTCCCCCGTCAGCAGGCGCGAGAACGCGCCTTCGGTGGGGAAGGGTCCGGGGGCCACCGCGTTCAGCCGGATCCCGTAGGCCGCCCACTCCACGGCCAGCGAGCGCGTCATGGCCAGCACTCCCGCCTTCGCGGTCGCCGATGGCAACACGAAGGCGGAGCCGGTCTCGGCGTAGGTGGTGGCGATCGACAGGATCTCGCCCTTCTGCTGGCGCTGGATCAGCCGCCGGCCGAGGGCGAGCGTGCAGTGGACGCTTCCGTAGAGGACGATGCGCACCACCGAGTCGAAGGCGTTCGGCGAGAGATCCTCCGAGGCGCACAGGAAGTTGCCGGCCGCGTTGTTGATGAGCTGGTTCACCGGCCCCAGCTCCTCCTCCACGCGGCCGAAGGCCGCTTCCACTGCGTCCGGGTCCCTCACGTCGCAGGGCGTCGCCGCCGCGCGTCCGCCCGCGGCGCGGACCCGATCCGCGACTTCCCGCAGCGGCTCGGGCCGGCGGCCGACCACCGCCACCTGGGCCCCGAGCGCCGCCAGGCGCAGGGCCATCGAGCGGCCGAGTCCGGTGCCCCCGCCGGTGATGAGCGTGGTCTTGCCCGCGAGCAGATCGGGACGAAACGGCTCCATGGGAGCACCTCCGGCGAATAGCATAATTTATCGGGGGCCGGACGCCGTCCCCGGCCGGTTATCATTGAGAGGATGCGGGGCAACGCCTTCGACCGCTACGCCTCCGCCGTGCTGCTGGTGGGCGGCGTCCTGCTCATCAAGCTGATCCTGGCTCCGCTGCTCGACGAGCCGGTGCCCTTCCTGCTCTTCCTCGGCGCGGTGGCGGCGGCGGGTTGGCGGGGCGGAGTCGGTCCGGGCCTTCTGGCCGCGGGCCTCGCGGTCGTCGCCAGCCACGTCTTCTTCCTCGCTCCGGGCGGTCCTCCCGCCGACGAGTCGCTGCGGCTGGGCCTCTTCGCCGTCGAGAGCGTCACGGTGGCCGTGCTGGCCGCGCTGAGCAATGGAATCCCGCGCCCCACGAGCGACCCGGAGCGCGACCGCGCCGAAGAGGGGCTGCGCTCGGCGGCGGCCGAGATGCGGGCGGTCCTCGATTCCGCGCTGGACGCGGTCGTCGGCATGTCGGAGAAGGGGACGATCACGTTCTGGAACCCGCGGGCGGAGGCGATCTTCGGCTGGACGGCTCAGGAAGCCCTGGGCCGCGACCTCGCGGAGCTGATCCTGCCCCCGACGGATCGCGAGGCCCACCGGCACGGGCTCGAGCGCTTCCTCCGGACGGGCGAGTGGTCGATCCTGGACCAGAGGATCGAGACGCGCGGCCTCCGTCGCGACCGCTCGCACTTTCCGCTCGACCTCAGCGTCACCGCGCGCCGGGAGGGCGGAGGCTGGGCGTTCACGTCCTTCATGGCCGACATCACGGAACGCAAACGCGGAGAAGAGCGCCTTCGCCACCAGCTCGCGTTCACGAGCGCGATCACCGGCCACCTCGGGGAGGGCGTGTTCGCTCTCGACCGCGACGGGATGATCACCTTCGTCAATCCGGCCGCCGAGCGCATGCTCGGCTTCCGCGAGTCGGAGCTGCTCGGGCGCCACCTCGGGGAGCTTCTGCACGCCCGCGTGACGGAGGGGCCCGAGGCCGACGACCCGCTGCCGCGGGTGCTCAGCTCCGGGACCACCGTCCATCAGGACGGCGGCGCTTTCGGAAAGGCCGACGGCTCGTCCCTCGCCGTCTCCCACACCTGCTCGCCGATCGTGACCGGAGGCGAGGTCGTGGGGGCGGTGCTCGTTTTCCACGACGCCACCGAGCGGCAGCAGATGGAGGAGCGTCGCCAGCAGCTCCTGGCCCGCGAGCAGAACGCCCGCGGGGAGGCGGAGAACGCGAACCGGATGAAGGACGAGTTCCTGGCCATGCTCTCCCACGAGCTGCGCACGCCCCTGAGCGCGATCGCGGGCTGGGCCCACATCCTCCGGGAGGGCGGGCTGGCGCCGGCGGAAGCCGCACGCGCCATCGAGGTCATCGACCGCAACGCGAGGGTCCAGGGCCAGCTCATCTCCGACATCCTCGACGTGTCGCGCATCATCTCCGGGAAGCTGAGGCTGGAGAAGAAGCCGGTGTCGGCGGCGGCGGTCGTCGAGGCCGCGCTGGACACCGTGCGGCCCTCGGCGGAGGCGAAGCCCGTGCGCCTGGAGGCATCCCTGGATCCGAGCGCCGGCCACGTCTTCGTGGATCCCGACCGCCTGCAGCAGGTGGTGTGGAACCTGCTCTCCAACGCCATCAAGTTCACCCCCGAAGGCGGGCTCGTCTCGGTGCGTCTCGCGGGGTCGGGAACGCAGGTGGAGATCGTCGTCCGGGATTCGGGCGAGGGGATCAGCCCCGAGTTCGTGCCCCACGTCTTCGAGCGATTCCGGCAGGCCGACTCCTCCACCACGCGGCCCCACGGCGGGCTCGGCCTGGGCCTCGCGATCGTGCGCCACCTGGTCCAGGCGCACGGGGGGACGGTGGTGGCGGAGAGCGCCGGCAAGGGACAGGGATCGAGCTTCACCGTCCATCTTCCGCGGCACGCCGCGGGCGACGAGTCGGCGGCGCCCGGACAGGCCGCGTCCGCGGAAGCCGCGCCCCCCCGCTCCCTCGAGCACGTGCGCGTGCTGCTGGTGGACGACGATCCCGACACGCGCGGGATGATGCAGACGGTCCTCTCCCAGCGGGGCGCCGAGGTGACCGCCGCCTCCTCCGCCGCCGAGGCCCTCGCCTGCGTGGACCGGGAGACTCCGGACGTGCTGTTGAGCGACATCGGGATGCCGGGCATGGACGGCTACGCGCTCATCCGCGAGCTGCGCGAGCGGCCCGCCGCCCGAGACATTCCCGCCGCCGCCCTCACCGCCTACGCTCACGCGGACGATCGCGGGCAGGCCATCGCCGCCGGCTATCAGATGCACGTCGCGAAGCCCGTGGAGCCGGCCGAGCTGGTCGCCGTGGTCGCTAGCCTGGCCGGACGGACGTGATAAAATCCCGCGTTCGGGATCGGCAGCGCGATCCCGGGGGGAGCAGCCTATGGCCAACAAGGGCCGCGCAACGTTTGCCAAGCGGCAGAAGGAGATCGCCCGCCAGGAGCGGGCGCGGGAGAAGGCGGCCAAGCGCGTAGAGCGCAAGGAAGCCAAGGGCAAGCTCGACCGCAGCACGCTTGCCGAGGACCCCGACATCGCCGGCATCGTTCCCGGCCCCCAGCCCCTTCCCTACGATCTCCTCGAGGAAGAAGAGAAGAAGCCGCAGTAGCCCGCGCTCAGCGGGTGAGCACCTCCACCCCCCCCGGACCCACGTACACGGTGTGCTCGGCCTGGGCCACCGGATGTCCGGTGGTCTCCCGCAGCGGCGCGTAGGACATCAGCCGGCCCTCTTCGCGAAGCCAGCGCAAGAGGCCCTCGAGCCGCGGGCCCGCATACGCGGCGAGCTGCCGGCGCGCGAAGGGCAGGCCGTGGAAGGCCCGCACTGCGGCCAGCGCCTCGGGGTCGGGCCCGGCCGCCGGCTCCCGGCGGGGATCGAGGCGGAAGACCTGAGGCTCGCCGTGCTCGGCGACGACCCCCGGGCCATCGGTCACGAAGGGCTCGATCGCGACGACCGCTCCGGTGCTGAGCCGCCCCCCGGCCAGGTCCGGGGCGTTGGGGATGGGCGGCGGCCCGTGCACCTGCCAGCGGCCGACGCCGTGGCCGCAGAGGCTGCGCACCGCGTGGAGGCCGAAGCGGCGGACGGTGGACTCGATCGCTTCGGACACGCCGCGGATCTCGGCCTCCGGCGCGACCGCGGCGATGGCCGCTTCGAGTGCGGCGTGCGCCGCGTCCACGAAGCGCCGATGGCGGGGAAGGTCGCCGACGTTGACGGTGACGGCGGTGTCCACCACCCAGCCGTCGATGTGGACGCCGATATCCAGCTTGGCGAGGTCGCCTTCGGCGTAGCGGGTCTCTTCGGCGGGGGAGGGACAGTAGTGGGCGGCCACGTCGTTACGGGACGACTGGACGGGAAACGCGCAACCGGCGCCGCGGCGAGCGATCTCCTCTTCGACGGCCACGCAAACGTCGCGTACGCGTGCCCCCGCGACGATGAGGCGGGCGCCGGCGTCGCGGACGTCGGAGGCCACCCGTCCCGCCTGCCGCAGGCAATCGAGCGCGTGGGGGGTGAGAGAAGGTGGATGGGACGTCACGCCGCGTTAAAACGAAAACGCCCGGGACCGTGAGGCCCCGGGCGTCGGGTTGGCTTCGTGGTCCGAGTCGTTAGATCTTGGTGACGTTTGCGGCGCGGGGACCCTTGGGGCTGTCGACCACCTCGAAACGCACCCGGTCGCCCTCGTTGAGAGTCCGGAAGCCCTCGGCCCTGATCTCCGAGTGATGGACGAAAACGTCCGGACCGCCTTCACGGGAGAGGAAACCGAAACCCTTCGACTCGTTGAACCACTTCACCGTACCTTCGATCATGAACGTGCAGGCCTCCTTAGCCCTTGCCTAGCGCCACGTCACCTGCGCGCCCACGACGAGAGACCGAGCCACCGTAGCCGGCCTCCTCCGAACGCCAGAGCAGAGGCAACTAGTGCATTTCGACACTATCAGAGCCCGCGGAAAGCTGTCAAGGGATCCTCGTCGAGCTGGGGGGTGCTCGCGGCGCACCCCCCAGACCCCCCGCTCGCTCCGCGCGAATGAATCGCGCTCCGCTCCTCGTCGAGCTGGGGGGTGCTAGCGGCGCACCCCCCAGACCCCCCGCTCGCAGCGTGTGGCTGCTGGCTTTAGTCATTTCCCTTGATGGAGGCGATGGGCAGGAGTCGGACTTCCACCTCGGCGAGGTCGGCTTCCGTCACCGCCCTGATGACTTCGTCGGACGACTTGTAGCAGGCGGGGGACTCGTCCACGGGCACGCCGCCGCCGGCGTTGACCATCACGCCCAGCGCCTTCATCTGGCGGTTCGCGTCGGCCTGGGAGATCTCCCTCCGCGCCGCCGTCCGGCTCTTGCGGCGGCCCGCGCCGTGGTTGACGGAGTAGAGGGATCGGGCCGCGCCCGGCCGCGGCCGCAGGACGTAGGAGGCATCACCCATGGATCCCGGGATCAGCACCGGATGCCCCGTCTTCTCCCATCGCGTCCCCGAGAGCATGGGATGGCCGGCGGGCAGGGCCCGGGTGGCGCCCTTGCGGTGCACCCAGACCGGCCGGTCGAAGAGATCCGGATGGTGCTCCTCCTGGACGAGGTTGTGGCTGATCTCGTAGACCAGGTCCGCGGCGGCGCCGAACGTCTCCGCGAAGGCCGCGCCCACCGCGCGGCCGATCAGGAGCCGGTTGGCGATCGCGTAGTTGCCCCCGGCCGCCACCGCGTTCTTGTAGTCGCGCCAGTGCCGGGAGCGCGGCGCGAAGTATCCCAGATCCATCTGCCCGCGCGAGAGGCCCTGCTCCTCGCGCGCCCTCTCGAAGAAGTCGGTGGCGAGGCCGTGGCCGAAGCCGCGCGAGCCGGTGTGGAACATCACCCACAGGCGCTCGCCGTCGTGCTGCAGCTCGATGAAGTGGTTGCCGCCGCCCAGGCTCCCGAGCTGCTCCTGGCCCCGCCAGGCCCGGGAGTCCTTCGGCACGTCCCAGTCGTCGTCGACCGGGATGCGGTCGCGCTCGGCGGTACCCCGCCGCGCTCCCAGCGCCTCCGCCCCGCCGCGAATGATCTCCTGGAAGCGCTCCTTCGAGACGTGCTCGCCCTTCGAGCCGGGCCCCAGGCCCACCCTCGACATCACGCGCCGCGAGAAGTCGCCGACCTTCTCCGGCGTTGCCTGGTCCCGAGGCACCTCCGAGCGCAGCGCCGCGATGCCGCAGCCGATGTCGTAGCCGACGGGACCCATCGCGAGCGTGCCCGTGGTGGCGATCACGCAGCCGACGGGCACGCCGTATCCGTGATGGGCGTCGGGGGTGACGGCGACGTCGACGACACCGGGGAAGCGGCGCGCGTTCGCCATCTGCACGCCCAGGGTCTCTTCCATCTCCGCGAAGAGCGCCTCGCTCATGAAGATGCGCACCTCGCCCCCCTCCGTCCGCCAGCGGTAGAACCCCGCCGGATCGCGGCGCGCCGCGCTCTTCCACGACATCGCTCCCATCCCCCGGAGCCAATGGTAGTCTCGGACGGGAGGACCATGTGACGATGCGCCGTCTGGCCGCCTCTCTCGCGCTGGCCGCGACCGCCGCCGCGCAAGCGCCCGCCGCGCCCCGGGCCCGCGACCTCGGCATCCCGTTCGAGTTCGGGACGCCCGGCCGCTTCGACGCGATCACCGACGTGCCGGGGGTGGAGGTGGGCCACGTGACCCTCGTCGAGGGCGATCGCGTCCGCACCGGTGTGACGGCGGTGCTACCACGCGGCCGCGGAAAGAGCGGCCTCGATCAGTGCTTCGCCGGCGCATTCAGCCTCAACGGCAACGGCGAGATGACCGGCATCGCGTGGCTGGAAGAGTCGGGCCTGCTCGAGGGGCCCATCCTCATCACCAACACGAACTCGGTCGGGGTCGTTCGCGACGCGGTCATCGACTTCGCGCGGAAGCGCTGGCCCTCGGCGGAGGGCTGGGCGGACGCGATCTGGTCGCTGCCGGTCGTGGCGGAGACGTGGGACGGTCACTTGAACGACATCTACGGCATGCACGTGCGGCCGGAGCACGCCGTTCAGGCCATCGACGGCGCGCGGCCGGGCCCGGTGGCCGAGGGCAACGTGGGCGGTGGCACGGGCATGATCTGCTACGAGTTCAAGGGCGGCATCGGCACCGCGTCGCGGCTTCTTCCCGCCGCCGACGGAGGCTACACGCTGGGCGTGCTCGTCCAGGCCAACTTCGGCCGCCGCCACCAGCTCCTCGTGGCCGGCCTGCCCGTGGGCCGCGAGCTGAGCGCCGACCTCGTCTATTCGCGGCGGGGGACCGCCGATTCGAGCGAGACGGGCTCCATCATCATCGTGGTGGCCACCGACGCGCCGCTCCTGCCCCACCAGCTCAAGCGGCTGGCGCGGCGGGCGGCGCTGGGGCTGGCCCGCACCGGCAGCGTCGCCGGCAACGGATCGGGCGACCTGTTCGTCGCCTTCTCGACCGCCAACCCCCGGGGGGGAGACGCGAAAGGCACGGTGCCGCTCGCCATGCTTCCCAACGAACGCCTGGGGCCGCTCTTCGAAGCGACGGTGGGGGCGACCGAGGAAGCCATCCTCAACGCGCTCGTGGCCGCGCGCACCATGACGGGCATCGACGGCCATCGAGTGGTCGCGCTCCCGCAGGACCGCGTGCGCGAGATCCTGCGCCGCCACCTCCGCCTCGCGCCGGAGGCCGCGCGCGACTGAGCCGCATGCGCCGCGTTCATTCAATGACCCCCCACCCTTCATTGGGCCCCTCCAGTCCCCACGTAGGGGGAGGGGAGGGCTGGTGCCAGCGTTGCTCCGCCGTCTTGCTCCTGGTTGTCTTTTCCATTTCCTGCAACTGGATCCGGGAGGGCCGCTGGCAGGTCTACCAGGACGACGGCACCCGGTCGCTCGAGAAGCGGCGGTACGCCGACGCCGAGAAGCAATGGAAGAAGGCGCTGGAGATCGCCGAGGGGTTCGGGGCGCAGGACCCGCGCCTGGGCACGAGCCTCAACAGCCTCGGCCGGCTCTACGCGGGCCAGGGCCGTTACGCGGAGGCCGAGCCGCTCTACGCCAAGGCGCTCGCAGTGTGGGAGAGCACGTGGGGGCCCGAGCACCCCGCGGTGGCCAAGGCCCTCGACAACATGGCCGCGCTGCGCTATGCCCAGGGCCGTTATGCGGAGGCCGAGCCGCTCTACAAGCGGTCGCTCGAGATCAAGACCAAGGCGCTCGGGCCCACCCATCCCGACCTGGCGACGACCGAGCACAATCTGGGGACCCTCTACCGTGCCCAGGGCCGCTTCGCCGACGCCGAGCCTCTCTACAAGCAGGCGTTGGCCGCGCGCGAGAAGGCCCTCGGCCCCACCCACCCCGACGTGGCCACCAGCCTCAACGACCTGGGCAACCTGTACCGGGCGGAGGACAGGCTCGCCGAAGCCGAGCCCTTCCACCGCCGGGCGATCTCCATCTGGGAGAGGAGCGGCGGGGGGCAGAGCCCGGACCTGGCCGCGGGGCTCGAGAACCTCGCCGACCTCGAGCGCCTGGAGGGACGCGCCACCGAGGCCGAGCCGCTGTACCAGCGGTCGCTCTCGATCCGCCGCGAGGTCCTCGGCCCGGGCCATCCCGACGTGGCCCGCACCCTCAACGGCCTGGCCCTGCTCTACAAATCGCAGGGACGCTACGCGGAGGCGGAGCCATTCGAGCGACGGGCCCTCCAGATCTGGGAGAACGCGTTCGGACCCGACCATCCCGACGTGGCCACCGCCCTCAACAACCTCGCGCTGATGCTGTTCGCCGAGGGACGGCCCGCCGAAGCGGAGCCGCTCTACCGGCGCGCGCTCGCGATCCAGGAGAAGGTGCTCGGCTCGCAGCACCCGGACCTGGCCCGGACCCTCGACAACTACGCGGCGCTGCTGCGCAAGCAGGGGCGTGACGGCGAGGCGCGGAGCTTCGAGACGCGGGCCCGCGACATCCGCACTCGCCACGCCTGGGACCAGCCGAGCCGGTGACCGTCCGCGAGAGAGGGACCGCCGCGAAGGTCAAGACCACCCGAGGCCGCCGCCCCCCGAGCGCAGCGCGAGGTCGCGCGCGAAGTCCTCGATGTCGGCGCGAAGGGACGGCGCGGGCTCGGCGTCGAGCCCGCAGAGGTGGAGGCCGGTCACGAGGCCCGGATCTCCCTCCCGGCGCACCGCCTCCGCGTCACGGGCGCGCGTGACCTCTCGCGCATAGTCCTCCAGCGCCACCTCGCCCGCGTCGTCGACCGTGTAGCCGTCCGAGAAGTCGAGCTCGCGGCATCCGGCGACCGGACGGGCACGCATGGACCTACGCCGGTCCCAGAAGCCGGTCCGGCGCCGCCGCATCCAAGAAGCGCAGGTTCAAACGGGGGATGTGGTCGGAGCCGATGTAGACGTTCCGGATCTCGGCCCGGACCTGGAAGTCGCCGTCCACCTCCTCCAGGCGCAGGACGTCGCCCTTGGCGACGGGGAGCGAGGTCATCACCCGCGCGCCGCCCCGGCCGATGTTCTCGGCGATCGTCTGCTCCTCTATCTGCTCTCCGCCCGGCGTCGTCCAGTGGAGGCGCACGTTCACGAAGACGGCCGTGCGCGGCCACTTGCGCCGCTCCTCCTTGGTGACCGGCGGTGGGTCGGTGGGGAGGAGGTACAGGCCCCCGGGGTTGGCCTCGTAACCCTTGGGCGGGCTCTTGCCGAGGAACAGCACGCCCACCCGCTGCTCGCCGCCGTCGGCGGCCGTGTGGCGCACGAGGGCGTACACGCGATAGAACGCCTCCGAAAGGTCGTAGCGCCGGAAGTGCTTGGGGAGCGGCAGGGAGAGCGAGAGGACCTGGCCCCGCACCACCGGCCGCTTCATCCGCATCGCGCCGCCGCCGAAAGAGGTGTTCTCCATGGCCGCCATCTCTTCCCAGGGCTGGTTCCTCGCGTCATGCCCCTGGACGCGCACGGGCAGGCGCAGGGCCATGCGGGTCTCGCGGCGGCGCTCGGCCTTGGGGGCGGGCTTGTCGGCGGCCATGCTCAGTCGGATCTCGGAAGGAGCGTAGCGTAGCACGGGGGGGGATTTGACGCCCCCTCCGCGCGGCGCTACAGTCGTCCTCTCCCTCCCGCCGAGAATGTCCGCCGATCCGAGTTCGCCCGCCTATTTCGGCCGCTACCAGGTCGTGGAAGAGCTGGGCGCGGGCGCGATGGGCGTGGTCTACCTCTGCGTCGACTCCCGGCTCGCCCGGCCCGTGGCCGTCAAGGTCCTGCGCGAAAACGAGCTGATGACGGAGGCCGAGCGCGAGCAGTACCACGCCCGCTTCCGCCACGAGGCGGAGGCGGCCGGCCGGCTCACCCACCCCGACATCGTCCAGATCTACGACATCGGCCCGTCCTATCTCGTCATGGAGTTCCTGGAGGGCCGGGCCCTCGGCGCCTTCCTCAAGGCGGGGGGCACGTTCTCGGTGCGGCAGATCTGCTCGCTGGTGCTGCGCGTGGCGGACGCCATCGACTACGCCCACCGCCACGGCATCGTGCACCGTGACATCAAGCCGGCGAACATCATGATGATGGACGACGGCTCGGTGAAGGTGCTCGATTTCGGCGTGGCGCGACTGGACTCGTCCAACCTCACCGCCGCCGGCACCGTCGTCGGCTCCGTGCAGTACATGGCACCCGAGCAGATGATGGGCGAGCGGGTCGACGGCCGGGCCGACATCTTCTCGCTGGCCGCCGTCGCCTACGAGCTGCTCACCGGGCGGGCCCCCTTCCCGGGCAAGACCATCACCGAGGTCGTGTCCCGCGTCGTCCACGGGGCTCACGTCCCTCCGCGCGAGGTGGACCCCCGCTTCCCGGAGGCCGTGAACGGCGCGTTCGCCCGCGCCTTCGCGATCCAGCCCGCGTCGCGGACGGGGCGGGCGATGGACTTCGCCCGCGACCTGTACGAAGCGGCCCAGCCGGTGCTCGACATGGAAGTGATCCACGGCGCGCCGGAGTCCACGCCGACGCAGGTCCCGGTGCCGGGCACCACCGTGCAGGTGCCGCCCGGACTCGGCCCGCGGGCGGCGCCGGAGCGCGCGGGCGTGCTGCTGCTCGACAGCGATCCGCCTCGGGCGCGCGTGTACCTGGACGGCAGCCCGGTGGGCGAGACGCCGCTGCCGGGGGTCGAGGTCGCCCTCGGCCGCCACGTCGTGCGCATGGAGGCCGAGGGGCGCGAGGCCGTCTCGGCCGATGTGGAGCTGGAGAGGGACCGGCCGCTACGGGCCTTGAGCTTCACGCTTCCCCTGCCCACGCCCGCCGACGCACCGATCCGGCCGGGCCAGCTCGTGGAGTTCTCGCCGGCGGTCACCCCGCCGCAGCGGATCTCGGGCGCGGTGCCGGCGTACCCCGCCGCGGCCCAGGAGCGGGGCCTGGAAGGAGCGCCGGTGGTCGAGCTGTGGGTCGGGGAGACCGGCCAGGTAGTGGACGTCGCGATCGTCGAGTCGGCCGGAGCGCTGCTCGATACGGCCGTGCTCGAAGCGGTGGCGGCCTGGCAGTTCAACCCCGCGCGGCTGCGCGGGGTCCCGGTCTCGGTGCGCCTGACCTTCCAGCACCTGTTCCGGCGTTAGGTCGGGGGTCTAATCGTACGCGGTGGAGGCTCCGCGTCGCGACGCGGCAGGGCCCGGCTATTTCCGCTTGGCGTACCAGTCCGCGTCCATCTGGGTGTACTGCGCCCACTTCTCGGGCAGCTCTTCCTGGGGGAAGATCGCCTGAACCGGGCACACCGGGACGCAGGCGCCGCAATCGATGCACGTCTCGGGGTCGATGTAGAGCTTGGTCTCCCCCTCGAACTCCGGCTCGTCCTTCTTGGGATGGATGCAGTCGACCGGGCAAACCTCGACGCAGGCGGTGTCCTTCGTGTTGACGCAGGGCTCTGCGATCACGTAGGTCATGGGACGGATCCTCCTTGGTGATCCAGCTCCCGGGTCGGCCGGGCGCCTCGGAATCGTACCCCAAAATCCAAACCGTTTGGAAAAAGCCGCGAGCGGAGAGATCAGCGCGTCAGCTCGCGAAAGAGGGCGAGCAGCCGCGCGTCGTTGGGGCTGACGGCCAGGCCCGCCCTCACCTCCGCCAGGGCCGCCTCGGGGTCGCCGCGGTTCAGGGCGGCGCGGGCGTTCCGCAGGCGCGTCTCCACCACGGTGGCCGCCTCCGCCTCTTCCGCGATCATCCTCGCCTCCGCGTTGCCGGGCTCCCGCCGCAGCACCGCGCGCGCCTCGGCGAGGGCGGCGCCGAAGCGTCCCTTTTCGAGCAGGTCGTTCGCGCGGTCGATGCGGCCGTCCGCGGGCCCCGGCCCCTCCCCCTCCGGCGACGGCGGCGGGCGAGGCGTGGCCTGCTTCAGCGGGCTCGCGGACGGGGCCGTGGGGGCGCTCGGGGGCCGGATCGCGGGCGTCGACATCGATGGCGGCGTCGCCGGAGTCGTCACCGGCGGGGGCGGCCCGGAGGCGGCGAGCGACGTCACGGGCGCGCGTGCCATGCGCGATGGCCGCGAGCGGGCCCGCATCAGGACGCCGACGGCCAGAACGGCCAGCGCGGTCGCGGCGGCGATCGCGAGGCCGCGGCGCCGTCCGCGCGCGGCCGGCCTCGCGACGTTCACCGCGGGCCCGGCCACGATCTCCGCCGCGCGGGGAGCCGCTTCGGCCGCCACGCGCCGCCGGCCCGAGCCCGCCAGCAGGCCACGATCGGACGCGGCCGTCCCATCCGCGGTTCCTCCGAGGTCCCGAAGCGCGAGGGAGAGCTGGTCCTGCATGTGGCCGGCGTCCGGGTATCGCGCCTCCGGGTCCCGCGCGAGCGAGCCGGCCAGCACGTCCCGCAGCCGCGCCCACTCGTCGCCGCGAGGCAGCCGCGACAGGTCCGGATCCTCGTGCGCGATCTTGTAGAGGAGGGCCACCACGGAGTCGCCCGGGTACGCCTTCTCTCCCGTGACCAGCTCGTAGAGGATCAGGCCGGCCGAGAAGACGTCGCTGCGGCCGTCGACGCGGCCGCCCCGCACCTGCTCGGGAGACATGTAGCTGGGCGTGCCCACGATGCCCGCGGCGGCGCTCCCTCCCGCGAGACGGGCGACGCCGAAGTCCATGATCTTCGCCGGCCGGCCCCGAGGCAGGAAGAGGTTGGAGGGCTTGACGTCGCGGTGGACGATGCCGTGCTCGTGGGCGTGGCCGAGCCCCGCGAGGAGCTGGAGCACGATGGGCAGCGTGACCCTGGGGTCCGGTCGGAGGCCGGCTTCGATCGCCTGCTGCAGGTCGAGCCCTTCGAGCAGCTCCATCGCGATGAACGGCGCGCCTTCGTGCTCGTCCGCCTCGTAGATGGTCACGATGTTCGGATGCTGGAGGCGGGCGGCCGCCCGCGCCTCCCGCAGGAAGCGCGCGCGCTCCTCGGCGCCCCCGGCTCCCCGCATCAGCTTGAGGGCCACGTCACGGTCGAGCGCGTCGTCGCGGCCGCGGTACACGACGCCCATGGCCCCCTGTCCCACCGGGCCCAGCACGCGATAGCGTCCGATGCGCGTCGGCGCCGCCATGGCGGAGCGATGATACTTGACGCCGCCGCCGGCTCTCCTTAGCCTCGCCCGATGGCGATCCGCGAAGGCAAGTGGCGCTGTCCCTACTGCTCGGTGGCGAACCGCGGCGCGGCCATGGCCTGTAGCGGCTGCGGCGCCACCCGGGGCAAGGACGTCGCCTTCTTCCTGGACGGCGATGCGCCCGAGGTGACCGACGACGCGCTGATCGCGCGCGCCCGGGCGGGAGCGGACTGGCTGTGCAGCTTTTGCGGCGACGCCAACGCTCCCGAGCGCGACCACTGCCGCAATTGCGGCGCCGAGAAGGGCGCCGCGCCATCGCGCCCGGTCCTTGACGTTCCTCTCACGCCTCCGCCGCCACCCCGAGCGGTTGCCGCTCCATCGCCGCGGCGCCTCCGGGCGTGGGCGGTGGCCGTGCTTCTCGTGCTGGTGGCCTTCGTCGTGGCCGCCGCCTACTTCGGCCTGCGGCGCACCGACGAGACGCTGACGGTCGCCGGCTTCGAGTGGGAGCGGCGCGTCGCCGTCGAAGCCTGGCGCACCGTGCGCGAGCAGGCGTGGGAGGGAAGCGTGCCCGCGGGGGCGCGGGTGGTCTCACGCCGGCCGGAGGTCCACCACACGGAGCGCGACCAGGTGGGAACGCGGCGGGTCAAGGCCGGTCACCGCGATCTCGGCAACGGGTTCTTCGAGGACGTCTATCGCGACGAGCCCATCTACCGCGAGCGGCCGGTGTACCGTACTCGTATGACCTACGACGTGCAGCGATGGGTCCCCGACCGCACGGTGCAGGCCTCCGGTCAGGACCACGCGGCCCATTGGCCCGACCCGCATTTGCGGAGCGGGGAGCGGGAGGCTTCGCGGGCGGAGAAGCTCGTCGTCCTGCTCGACGGAAGGAGGACGTACCGGATGGAGCTGCCGGAGGCGCGGTGGGTGGCCCTGCGGCCCGGACAGGCCGTGAGCGCCGTCATCCGCGGGGGCCGGTCGGTGCTGGAGCTGAAGTGAGAGGGGTAATCCAGCGGGTCGCGGAAGCAGCCGTCTCGATCGAGGGCAAGGCGGTGGGCCGGATCGGAGCCGGCCTCCTCGTCCTCCTCGGCGTCGGGCAGGGCGACGCGGAGGCGGACGCCGACTACCTGGCCGAGAAGGTCCTGCACCTGCGCATCTTTCCCGACGGGGAGGGTCAGATGAACCTCTCCGTCCTCGACACGCGTGGGGACCTGCTGGCGGTGTCGCAGTTCACGCTCTACGCGGACACGCGCCGCGGTCGCCGGCCCGGCTACTCGGCGGCCGCGCCGCCGGAGGAAGCGAACCGCTTCTACCGCTACTTCGTCGACCGCCTGCGCGAGTCCGGGCTGCGCGTCGAGGAGGGTGTCTTCCGGGCCATGATGGACGTGAGCCTGGTGAACCGGGGGCCCGTCACCATCCTCCTCGACAGCGCGAAGACGTTCTAGGCCGTGGCCGGTTGGACGCGGCCCTTGCCCGACACGCGCTTCGTCACCCACATCACGATGGACGCCACCAGCCACCCGACCAGGGAGAACCCGACCATGCCGATCAGGAGGTGGCCCAGGATGTGGGCACGGGGCCCCGCGTTCCCGCCGTACTCGGGCGCGCTGTAGATGTTCACGTGATGCGTGAGGCGCGCGAGCACGATCGCCCCGATGATGAGGGTGTGGGTCACGACGTTCTGGATGACGATCAGCGGCAGCAGCTGCTTGTAGCTGCCGAAGCCGGTCGTGTGGACGCGGATTCCGTAGTAGAAGATCCCGACGAGCCCGATGACGGTGATGCTCAGGAACCTCACCGTCACGTTCGGCATGCCGGCCAGGGACGCGAAGAGCCGGGCGAGGCCGACGACCACGATCAGGATCAGGAACACGCGCTGGAAGCGGATGTACTCCGACAGCGGCTTGCCGAAGATCATGTGCGCTCCTTTGAAACGGGCAATCATTGTGCCGGGCCGGTGGCCGCTGTCAAGGAGAAATGCAGTTGCCGGCGGGCGGCCGCCGTCCTACAGTGGGGCCATGGACAGGATCAACGTGTCGTCCGGCATGCCGTGGGAGCCCATCGTCGGCTACTCGCGGGCGGTGCGGGTGGGACGGGTGATCCACGTCTCGGGCACCACCGCCACCGACGAGAACGGCCGCGTGACGGGAGCGGGCGACGTGTACGCGCAGGCGGTGCAGACGCTGCGCAACATCGAGCGGGCGCTCGCCCGTGCGGGGGCCGGGCTCGAGCACGTAGTGCGGACGCGCATGTACGTCACCGACATCTCGCAGTGGGAGGAGGTCGGCCGCGCCCACGGCGAGTTCTTCGGCGGCATCCGGCCCGCGACCTCCCTGGTGCAGGTGAGCCGCCTCATCGATCCCCAGATGCTGGTGGAGATCGAAGCCGAAGCGCTGCTGCCCGGGGACGACCCGAAGTAGGAGACCAGGCCATGGCCACGCCCGCCGTCAACAATTTCATGCGGCAGCAGGGCTTCCCCGACGAGCCCGCCGACGCCTGCAACATGCGGTTCGCGGGACTCTATTTCCAGCCGCGCATCGTCTTCACCCTGGTGATCGTCGGGATCGTGCTGCAGTCGCCGTGGGTCTTCCTCCTGCTCTCGGCCGTACTGTGGTGGAACGTGCTCTTCCCGGGCTTCAACCCCTTCGAGCGCGCGTACAACCGCTTGATCGCCACCCCGCGCGGACGGGTCCCCCTCGGCGCGGCCCCCGGCCCGCGACGCTTCGCTCAGGGCATGGCCGCCGCGTTCCTGCTCGGGGCGGCGCTCAGCTCGCTCGCGGGGCTCCACGTGCTGGCGTGGATCTTCGAAGCGTTCCTGGTCGTGGCCTTCAGCGCCCTCCTGCTCGGCAAGTTCTGCCTGGGGGCCTACGTCTTCCACCTGCTGCGCGGTAAGGCCGGCTTCGCCAACGCGACGCTCCCCTGGGCGCGGCCGCCCCGCTCCGGAGGCGCATAGGACGGCATAGATGTCCCTGAAGATCCTCTGCGCCGGAGGCTCCAAGGAAGAAAAGGAAGCGGTGGAGACGGCCGTCCGCGCGGGGATCGGGGCACGTCCCGCCGGAGAGGCATGGACCGTCTCTCTCGTCAAGGTCGGCCGGCAGTGGTCGGTGACCCTCGACGGTCCGGAGAAGTCCTCCCCGCGCGCCACCTTCATCGCCGGCGAGGGCCGGCTGCGCGACGCGATCTCGCAGTCGCTGGCCCAGCGGGGCGCCGGCATCAGCGCTCGCCCCGCCGTGCCGAGTGGCGGGGCGACCGCCGTGTCGGGGCCCGCCGGCGAGCAGCGCAACGGATACACGTGCCAGAAGTGCGGAAAGGGCTTCGTGGTCAGCTACGAGGTGGAGGAGGGCGAGGGCGAGGAGACCGTTCCCGCCGCCTGCCCGTACTGCTGGCAGATCGAGAACGTGAAGGTCGGCATCACCGCGGCGGTCAACAACGACTACCGCGTCGACAAGACATAGCCGCGGACCTCGTCCCGACCCCGGTCGTGATAGCGTCTACGGCCTCGTGAAGACCAATCTCCGGAAGACAGCGATTCCGCTGCTCGGGCTGGCCCTCGCCGGCGCCACGTGCCGCGGCCGCGACCCCCAGGCCCAGGGTCCCGGCGGGGTGCCGGTCAAGATCGAGGTGGCCCGGATCGTCACGGTGGACGACAGCAACGAGTACATGGCCACCCTGAAGTCGCGCCGCTCCGCCGCGATCATGCCGCAGGTCGAGGGGCACGTGACCAGGATCTTCGTGCGGGCGGGCGACCGCGTTGCCCTCGGCACGCCCCTCATGCAGATCGACCCCGCCAAGCAGCAGGCGACGGTGACCGGCCAGCAGGACGTGCGCGCGGCCAAGGCCGCCGCCCTCGAGTACGCGCGCCAGCAGTACGGGAGGGTGAAAGGGCTCTCCGCCACCGGCGTGATGAGCAAGCAGGATCTGGACCAGGCCAAGGCCGCGCTCGACGCCGCCGAAGCCGACCTGCGCTCGGTCGAGGCGCAGGTGCGGGAACAGGAGGTGCAGCTGCGCTACCATCGCGTGACGTCCCCCGCGGCGGGGATCGTGGGCGACATCCCCGTGCGGGTGGGTGACCGGGTGACGGTCTCCACCCTGCTCACCACCGTCGACAGCCCCGGCGGGCTCGAAGCGTACATCTCGGTGCCCGTCGAGCGTGCCGCGGGGCTGCGCCTGGGGATGCCGGTCAGGGTCGTCGACGACACCGGCGGCGTCCTGGCCGACAGCCGCCTCGCCTTCGTCTCGCCCCAGGTGGACGACCAGACCCAGACCGTGCTCGCGAAGGCCGCGGTCGAAGGCGGCGGAAAGCTCCGGCCGGCTCAGCTCGTCCGGGTCCGGCTGGTGTGGGGCACGCGCCAGGGGCCGGTCGTCCCGGCGCTGGCCGTCTCGCGCATCAGCGGGCAGTACTTCGCCTTCGTGGCCGAGGGCGAGAAGGGTGCGCTGGTGGCACGGCAGCGGCTCCTGCAGCTCGGGCAGATGGCGGGCAACGACTACGTCGTGCTCGCGGGGATCAAGGCGGGCGACCGGGTGATCGTCTCCGGGACCCAGTTCCTGCGCGACGGGGTCCCCGTCAGCCCGGTCGGCTAGTGCCGTTCCAACTTGATGGACCTACGATGATCTCGAAGATTGGAGTTGGGATGCCGCATCGACACTCGCGCCAAGCTCGGCGCGAAAAGTTGGAACGGCACTAGCGGACCGGCCCATGTTCGTCGACTTCTTCATCCGGCGCCCGATATTCGCCACCGTCTGCGCGCTGATGATCATCCTCGCCGGAGCGGTTTCCATCCCGACGCTGCCCATCGCCCAGTTCCCCGCGCTGGCGCCTCCGCAGGTGACGGTGCTCAGCAACTACATCGGCGCGAGCGCCCAGGTGGTGGAGACCGCGGTCACGATCCCCCTCGAGCAGCAGATCAACGGCGCGCAGGGGCTGAAGTACCTGACCTCGAGCAGCGGCAACGACGGCACCAGCGCCATCGTCGCCACCTTCGACCTGACCCGCGATCCCGACCTCGCGGCGGTGGACATCCAGAACCGGGTCAACATCGCGACGGGACGGCTGCCCAACGAGGTGAAGCAGACGGGCATCAGCGTGGTCAAGAGCGCCAGCAACTTCGTGTTCGGCGCGGCCGTCTACGCCGAGGACGGGCGCTACGACACCGCGTTCATGAGCAACTACCTGGACGTGTACGTCCGGGACGCGCTCAAGCGGGTGAAGGGCGTGGCCGACGTGTTCATCTTCGGCGAGCGGCGGTACGCGATGCGGCTCTGGCTCGATCCGGTGCGGGTGGCCAGCCGCGGGTTGAGCGCCTCCGACGTCGTCGCCGCGCTGCGGGAGCAGAACGTGCAGGTGGCGGCCGGCCAGGTGGGCCAGCAGCCGGCGCCGGCCGGCCAGAGCCTGCAGGTCAGCGTGCGGGCGGTGGGCCGCCTGAGCGAGCCGGCGGAGTTCGAGAACATCATCGTGAAGGCCGCCGGAGACACGAGCGTCCGCCTGAAGGACGTAGGGCGGGTCGAGCTCGGCGCCGAGGACTACGCCTCGAGCCTGCAGTTCAACGGCCACGACGCCGTCGGCATCGCGATCACCCAGCTCTCCAACGCCAACGCTCTCGAGGTCGACCGCGCCGCGCTCGGGGAGCTGGAGCGCCTGTCCCAGAACTTCCCGCCGGGCATGAAGTACCGCGTGGCCTTCGACACGACCGACGTCGTCAGCGAGTCCATCCGGGACGTGCTCGAGACGCTGGGCGCCGCCATCATCCTCGTGATCCTCGTCATCTTCATCTTCCTGGAGGATTGGCGCAGCACGCTCATCCCGGCCGCCACCATCCCGGTGTCGCTGATCGGCACCTTCGCCTTCGTGAAGCTGCTGGGGTTCTCCATCAACACCCTCACGCTCTTCGGCATCACGCTGGCCACGGGGCTGGTCGTCGACGACGCCATCGTGGTGATCGAGAACATCGAGCGGCACATCCGCGAGGGACAGCGCGACGCCCACGTCGCCGCTTCCACGGGCATGAAGGAGGTCACGGGCGCGGTCATCGCCACCTCGCTGGTGCTGGTGGCCGTCTTCGTCCCGGTGGCCTTCTTCCCCGGCACCACCGGCATCCTCTTCCGCCAGTTCGCCCTGACCATCGCCTTCTCGATCGCCATCTCCGCCTTCAACGCCCTCACCCTCACCCCGGCCCTCTCCGCCCGCCTCCTGGGGCGTGAGCACGGGACGAAGGGCCGGTTCTTCACCGTCGTCGACCGCTCGATCACGCGCGTCACGGAGGGCTACCGCACGTCGCTCCGAAGGGTCCTCGGTCACCGTCGCCTGGCCGTCGTCCTGTTCCTGGCCGGCCTGGCCCTGAGCTACTTCGTGTACCGGACGGTGCCGCGGTCCTTCGTGCCCGACGAGGATCAGGGGTGGGGAATGATCCTCGTGCAGGCGCCCGAAGGCGCCTCGCTCGAGTACACGAGGAAGGTCGGGGAGCAGGCGCAGTCGGTGCTCCAGCGGCAGCCCGAGCTCGACACCGTCTTCGCGATCACCGGGTTCAGCTTCGCCGGGACCGCGCCCAACCGCGGGCTGATGTTCTTCGGCCTGAAGCCCTACTCGAAGCGCCGCGGGGCGGATCACTCGGCGCAGGCGGTGATCGGCCGCTTGCGCGGGGCGCTCGGGGGGATCACCGAGGCGCTCGTGCTTCCGTTCCTGCCGCCGGCGGTCCAGGGGCTCGGCACCTTCGGCGGCTTCCAGTACGTGGTGCAGGACCAGGGGGGTCACACGCTGGAGGACCTGGCGAAGGTCACCCAGGACCTCGTTCAGGAGGGTAACGCCAGCAAGGACGTGACCGGCCTCTTCACCAGCTACACGGCCACCGATCCGCAGTTCGTGGTGACGATCGACCGCGAGAGGGCGAAGGCGATCCGCGTCCCGCTGCAGCAGGTCACCGACGCGCTGCAGATCTACATGGGATCGGCCTACGTGAACGACTTCGACTTCAACAACCGGTCGTACCGCGTGTACGTGCAGGCCGACAAGCAGTTCCGCTCGCACCCGAGCGACATCCGCCAGTTCTACGTCCGCGCGGAGGGCGGGACGATGGTCTCGCTGGACAATCTCGTGAACGTCACCCAGTCCACCACCCCGGGCGTGATCACGCACTACAACCTGTTCCGGTCGGCGGAGATCGACGGGGCGGCCGCCCCCGGCCGCAGCTCCGGGGACGCGATCGCCGCCATGGAGGCGCTGAGCCGCAAGGCCCTGCCCCGGGGCTACAGCTACGAGTGGACGGGGCTGTCGCTCGAGGAGCTGCAGTCGGCGGGGACGTCCGCCCTCCTGTTCGGGCTCGGCGCCCTCGTCGTCTATCTCACCCTGTCCGCCCAGTACGAGAGCTTCGTGCTGCCCTTCATCGTCCTCCTCGCGGTGCCCATGGCGGTCCTGGGCGCGCTCGGCGCGCAGCGGCTGCGCGGCCTGGAGAACGACGTGTACTGCCAGATCGGGCTGGTGATGCTGGTCGGCCTGGCCAGCAAGAACGCCATCCTGATCGTGGAGTTCGCGGAGCAGCTGCGGGAGCGCGGGCTCCCCGTCGTGGACGCGGCGGTGGAGGCGGCGCGCCTGCGGCTCCGGCCCATCCTCATGACCTCGCTCGCCTTCATCCTCGGGGTGGTGCCGCTCGTGCTGGCCCGAGGCGCCGGGCAGGCGGGCCGGCATTCCGTGGGCACGACCGTCTTCGGGGGCATGATCCTGTCGACCGCGCTGAACCTCTTCTTCATACCGGCGCTGTACCTGGTGGTCGAGCTGGCGCGCGAGAGGCGCGGGGGTAAAGCGGTCCGGTGAGGGCTTCCCACCACTTCATCGTGTAGGTCGTCGAGATCCACTTTGGCGGCGAGGAGCCACGGAATCACCCGAGCGGTTCGTGGTCTCACGGCGCGGATGAGCATCACCGTGTCCTTCGCCGGCCCGCCTCAGTGCCTTGCGAACTTGAGATGCGTCACCTTCGGCGTGGCGACCGTCCGCACGAGCTCGAGCCCGTGCAGATCGTCGCCGACGCCGACGAAGAGCCGCTCACCTCTGCCGAGGAGGGTGGGCGCGAGGTTGATCTCCATCTCGTCCACGAGGCCGGCCGCGAGATACTGCTGGGCGGCGTTCGCTCCGCCTGCGAGCGACACATCCTTGCCGCCGGCGGCGCGCCGCGCCTGTTCGAGCGCGGCCTCGATGCCGCCGGTGACGAACGTGAAGATCGTTCCGCCTTCGAGTTCGAGGGGCTCGCGCGCGTGATGCGTGAGCACGAACACGGGGTGATGGAACGGCGGGTTGACGCCCCACCAGCCCGGCCACGGTTCCTTGGCATCCCAAGGGCCCGGGTGGCCGCCGAACATGTTGCGTCCCATCACGGTGGCCCCGATGTTGGCCAGCGAATCCTCGACGACCCGCGTGCTTTCGTCGACGTCTCCGCCGGGAAGGCCGTGCATCGCGCGCCAGACCGCGAGCGGAAATACCCACTCGTGCAGGCGCATGCCGCCGATCCCGAGCGGGTTTTCCACGCTCTGGCTGGGACCGGCCACGAAGCCGTCGAGCGACATCGAGATCTTGAAGCGCAGCTTGGACATGTGCTACCTCGCTCTGCTCCACGTGGTGGAGGCGCGCAGCCATCCCGCTCCGCCGCCCGGCCGTTACTTCTTGCCCACCATCTTCTCCGGCTTGACCCACTCGTCGAACTGTTGCGGTGTGACGAGCCCCAGCTCGACGGCCGTCTCCTTCAGCGTCTTGCCCGTCTGGTGGGCGGTCTTGGCGATCTTCGCCGCGTTGTCGTAGCCGATGTGCGGGTTGAGCGCGGTCACCAGCATCAGCGAGTTCTCCAGGTGCTGGCGGATCCGCTCGCGGTTGGGCGCGATCCCCTCCACGCAGTGCTCGCGGAAGCTGCGGCCGCCGTCGGCGAGGAGGCGCGCGCTCATCATGAAGTTGTGGATGAGGAGCGGCTTGAACACGTTCAGCTCGAAGTTTCCCGAGGCGCCGCCGACGTTCACCGCCACGTCGTGGCCCATGACCTGCGCGCAGAGCATCGTCATCGCCTCGCACTGCGTCGGGTTGACCTTGCCGGGCATGATCGAGCTGCCGGGCTCGTTCTCGGGAATCGTGATCTCCCCGATCCCGCACCGCGGCCCCGAGGCGAGCCACCGGATGTCGTTGGCGATCTTGTTGAGCGCGGCGGCCAGGCCCTTCAGCGCCCCATGGGCGTAGACGATCGCGTCGTTGGCGGCCAGGGCCTCGAACTTGTTGGGGGCGGTGACGAAGGGGCTCCCCGTCAGCTCCGCGATCTTCGCGGCGACCTTCTCGGCGTAGCCGGGCGGCGCGTTGAGGCCCGTCCCGACCGCGGTGCCGCCCAGGGCCAGCTCGCTCAAGTGCGGAAGCGCGTCCTCGAGGTGGGCGAGGGCGTGGTCGAGCTGGGAGACGTAGCCCGAGAATTCCTGGCCGAGGGTGAGCGGCGTCGCGTCCTGCAGGTGCGTGCGGCCGATCTTGACGATGTCCTCGAACGCCTCCGCCTTCTTCGCGAGCGCGTCGCGCAGCCGGGCGACCGACGGGATCACCTCCCGGCGCAGCGCCTCCGCCGCGGCCACGCTCATGGCGGCCGGGAAGACGTCGTTGCTGGACTGGCTCCGGTTGACGTCGTCGTTGGGGTGGACGAGGCGCGACTCCCCCCGCTCCCCGCCGAGGATCTCGCTCGCGCGGTTGGCGAGGACCTCGTTCATGTTCATGTTGGTCTGGGTGCCGCTGCCCGTCTGCCACACGACCAGGGGGAACTCGTCGTCGTGCTTGCCCGCCAGCACCTCGTCGGCCGCGGCCACGATGGCGCGGCCCTTCTTCTCGTCGAGAACCTTCAGGTCCATGTTCACGAGGGCGGCCGCCTTCTTGACGAGGGCGAGGGCACGGAGCAGATCGCGCGGCATCCGCTCCCCCGAGATCCTGAAGTGCTCGAGCGAGCGCTGGGTCTGCGCTCCCCACAGCCGGTCGGCGGGAACCTCGATGGGGCCGAACGTATCCTTCTCCACGCGAGTCTTCATGTGTATCCCAATTCTAATCGAGGCGCGAGGCACGCGTTATCATCGGGTATGGGCCTCCGCGCCGCCGCGCTCCTGCTGGCCGTCCTCGCCCCCGCGGGGGCTCGGCCCGTGCGCGGCATGGCCGCGACCCCGGGCTCGCCGGAGGCGCTCCTGGAGGAGATCGACCGGCTCGGCGCTCGCACGGTGGTGGGCGAGCTCTACGAGGACGACCGGCGCTGGGACGCCGTGCGCTCCGGCGTGGCCTCGGGCTCGAAGGCCTGGCTGGAGGTGGCGCGGCGGCTGAAGCGTGAGGCGGAGACGAGCGGCCCCGGCCAGGACCTCACGGAGGCGGTGGCCTCCGCCCTCGAGCGCGCGCCCGGCCGCGTCCTGGCCGTGCTCGACGGCGAATCCTTCGACGCCGACGACGTCTGCTCCCTCAACACCATCGAGGACTCGCTCGGCTCCGACTTCCACGCCGCGCTGCGAACCGTCGAGCGGCGCGAGCGGGCGGTGGCGTCGGTGGCCGAGCCGGCCCTGGCGACGCGCAAGCGGGACTGCCTCGGCTTCCTGCGTGAGCTGAGGCGCGAGGTCATCCGCAACCGCGCCCAGTGGTTCGCGGAGAGCGGCTCCCGCTAGTCCAGGGCATGCAACAGCACCGCGAGGTCCCGTTCGTCGACGGACGCGAAGTCGTCGGCGTCGCCGAGGCCAGCGCGAGGAGCGCGGCGACCACGCCGAGGCCGCGACGAGGCGTCGCCATCTTCTAGTCCTTCGTCGCTGGCTTGATGACCACCGCGGGGACGTTCTGCTCCCGGACCAGCGTGTTGAAGGCGGGCACGTCGGTGTCGATCACCTGGCGCAGCCGCGCGAGCTGGGCGTCGATCTTGCCGGTGAGGTCCTCGTAGACGACGTACGACTGGTCGGTGGGCGCCGCGGCGCCGCCGCCCACGACCCCGGCCAGCGCCGCGAGCTTGTTGTTGAGGCGGATCGGGAAGTTGAGCGGGTCCTGGCTGCTCTGGTTCTTCGTCTGGTAGAGCGCCTCCTCGACTCCGGTCAGCTTCTTGTCGAGGGCGTCGGCGGCGTCGGCGATCGCCTTGTTGCCCTTGGCCCGCTCGGCCACGCCCTTCACCTGGTCGCGCGTCTCCCGGATGCGCGTGATCGCGTCGTGGGTCTCGGTGACCTTGTCGCGGATCTTGAGGAGCAGGTCGTACTGCTTCCGGTAGTCGTCGTCGCTGGTGGCCAGGCGCGGATCCTTGCGCACCTCGAGCGGCTGCGTGAGGCTCTTGCCTCCCGCCGTCAGGCGCACCTGGTAGGCGCCCGGCGCCAGCACCGGGCCCCGCGTCAAGCCGCCCCAGAGGATCATCCCCTTGAAGCGCGACGCGTCCTCCACCCGCAGGTCCCACGGAAAACGGTTGAGGCCCGCCTTGGCCGGGATCGTGCGCGGCGCCGGGGGTGGGCCGAATCCCTCTTCGTCGCTGCCGCCCGCGGTCTCGGCCCTGTCCTTGTCCTCCTTGCTCGAGAGCTTCTTCAGCACCTTGCCGGTGGAGTCCAGCATCTCGAGGGTAACTTCCTCGCTCGCCTTCGGCTCCGCCTTCAGCGTGTAGTACACGACCGCTCCGTTGGGGGGGTTCTGGCCCACGAGCGGGCCGGGCCGCGTCCCCCCGCCGAAGAAGCGGTAGGCCGGCGCGGGCTTGAAGAGGTGCACGTCGTCAGCGGCGACGTCCCGGCTCATCTGGCGCAGCGGAGACACGTCGTCCAGGATCCAGAACGACCGGCCCTGCGTCGCGACGACGACGTCGTTGTCCTTGACGACCAGGTCCGTCACCGGCACCACGGGCAGCTTGCCGGCCAGCTTCTCGTCCGCGGCGCTCGGCGAAGGTGACGGCGAGGCCGACGGCGAGGGTGAGGGCGCCGGCGGGGCCGCGAGCGTGACCGTTCCGGGCCGCGCCATCTGCAAGGGCTGCCAGCGCCCGCCGTCGTCGAACGAGACGAAGACGCCGCGCTCCGTGCCGGCGTAGAGGAGGCCCTTGCGCACCGGGTCCTCGCGCACGACGCGAACGAACGCGCCGTCCGGGATCCCGCCTACGATCTTCGTCCACGACTGCCCGTAGTCACGGGTCACGTAGATGAAGGGGCGGCCGTCGTCGAGCTTGTAGCGGTTGACGGCCAGGTACATCGTCCCCGCATCGTGCGGGGACGGGTCGATCTGGCTGACCATGCTCCACTCCGGCAGGTCCTTCGGCGTGACGTTGGTCCAGTGCGCGCCGCCGTCGCGCGAGACGTGCACGAGCCCGTCGTCGGAGCCGACCCACAGGAGGCCCTTCTCCCTCGGCGACTCCGCCATCGCGAAGATCGTGCAGTAGTACTCGACGCTCGTGTTGTCCTTGGTGATGGGTCCTCCCGATGGGCCGAGCTTCGAAGGGTCGTTGCGCGTCAGGTCCGGGCTGATCGCCGTCCAGCTCTGGCCGCCGTTGGTCGTCTTGAACAGCACGTTGCCCCCCGCGTAGATCGTCTGGGGGTCGTGGGGCGAGGCCACGATGGGGAACGTCCACTGGAAGCGGTACTTCATGCCCTCGGCGCCCCAGCCCATCGGGTTGTCGGGATAGACGTTGACGTTGCGGGACTGGCCGGTGCGGTGGTCGTAGCGCTCGATGACGCCGTCGTAGCAGCCCGCGTAGGTGATCATCGGGTCGGACGGGTCGACCGCGATGTAGCCGCTCTCGCAGCCCTCCACCGGATACCAGTGCACGCGGTCGATGCCGCCCTCCGCCGTGCGGCTGGCGATGGCGACCGTCGTGTTGTCTTGCTGCGCGCCGAAGACGTAGTACGGGAAGCGCGTGTCGGTGACGACGTGGTAGAACTGGGCGGTCGGCTGGTTGTAGACCGAGGACCACGTGCCGCCGCCGTCGAAGGAGACGTTGGCGCCGCCGTCGTTGCTCTCGATCATGCGCCGCGGGTCGTCGGGCGCAATCCACAGGTCGTGGTTGTCGCCGTGCGGCACCGGGATCGCGGTGAAGCTCTTCCCGCCGTCGAGCGAGCGGTAGAAGCCGGTGTTGAGCACGTAGACCGACTCGGGGTTCTTCGGGTCGGCATAGATGTGCGTGTAGTACCAGGCGCGCTGGCGGAGCCGGCGCTCCTCGTTGGTCTTGCGCCAGGTCTGGCCCGCGTCGTCGGAGCGGAAGACACCGCCGTCCTCCGCCTCGATGATCGCCCAGACGCGGTTCGGGTTGGCGGGGGAGACGGTGACTCCGATCCGTCCCCACACGCTCTTCTTGGGCAGGTTCTCGTCGGCGAGCTTGCGCCACGTGTCCCCGCCGTCGGTGGACTTGTAGAGGGCGCTGCCGGGGCCGCCGCTCTCCATCGTCCACGGCTTGCGCACCGCCTGCCAGAAGGCCGCGTAGAGGACGCGGGGGTTCGTGGGGTCGAGGGCGAGGTCGACCGCGCCCGTCTTGTCGTCGACGAACAGCACCTTCTCCCAGCGCGCGCCGCCGTCTCGCGAGCGGAACACGCCGCGCTCGGCGTTGGGCCCGAAGGCGTGGCCGAGGGCGGCCACGTACACGAGGTCGGGGTTGGCCGGATGGACGCGGACCTGGCCGATCGTGCGCGTGTCGCGCAGGCCCACGTTCTTCCAGGTCTTGCCGGCGTCGGTGGACTTGTAGACGCCGTCGCCCTCGGAGAGATTGCCGCGGATGCACGACTCGCCCATGCCCACGTACAGCACGTTGGGGTCCGACTCGGCCACCGCCACCGCGCCCACCGAGCCGGTGCCGAGCTGCCCATCGGAGACGTTGAGCCAGCGGATGCCGCCGTCGGTCGTCTTCCAGACGCCGCCGCCCGTGCCGCCGAAGTAATAGACGTGCGGCTGGCTCGTGACCCCCGCCACCGCCACCACGCGGCCCCCGCGATGGGGACCGACGTTGCGCCACTCCAGGCCGCGGAGCAGGTCGCGATCGATCGCGTCGCCCGCGGGCGCGGGTGCGGGCGCGGCCTTGCTCTTCTTCTCCGGAGCGGCGGCGGCGATGGACAAGACGGCGGCGGCCAGGGCGGCCGCGCGGAGAGCGGACCTCGTAGTCATGAATCAATCCTCATTGATTGGTGCAGGGTGGGCGATGTTATCAGAGGACGGCGCGGAGGGCGGCGGTCATCTCGGCGGTCGTGGCCTTGCCGCCCAGGTCCGGCGTGCGGACCTTTCCCTCGCCGAGCACGCGCTCGATGGCCGCCACGACGCGGTCGTGGGCGTCCCGCTCGCCGAGGTGGTCGAGCATCATCGCGCCCGCCCACACCGCGCCCACCGGGTTGGCGATGCCCCGGCCCGCGATGTCGGGCGCGGAGCCGTGGATGGGCTCGAACATCGAGGGGAAGCGGCGCTCCGGATTGATGTTCGCTCCCGGCGCCAGACCGAGGCTCCCCGTGAGCGCGGCGCCGAGATCGGTGAGGATGTCGCCGAAGAGGTTCGAGGCCACGATCACGTCCACCGTGTCCGGATGCGTGATCATGCGCGCGGCGAGAGCGTCGACGTGATAGCGCAGGACGGTGACGAGCGGGTAGGCGGGGGCCACGGCCGCCACCACCTCGTCCCACAGCACCATGGAGTGGCGCAGCGCGTTCGACTTGGTGGCGCTCGCCAGCATCTTCCGGGGCCGGCGCCCGGCCGCCTCGAAGGCGAAGCGCACGATGCGCTCGATGCCGTGGCGAGTGAAGAGGGCCGTCTCGGCGGCCAGCTCGTGCGGCGTCCCGACGTGCAGACGGCCTCCGGCTCCCGAGTACTCGCCCTCGGAGTTCTCCCGGACGCAGAGCATGTCGAGGTCGGCCGGACCGCGGCCGGCGAGGGGCCCCTTCATGCCCGGCATCAGCCGCATCGGCCGCAGGTTCACGTACTGCTCGAAGCGCTGGCGGATGGGCAGGATCAGCTCCCAGACCGACACGTGGTCGGGCACGCCCGGCGCGCCGACGGCGCCGAAATAGATCGCGTCGAAGTCCCGCAGGCGGTGGAAGCCGTCCTCGTCGAGCATCCGGCCCGTGCGGCGGTAGTAGTCGCAACCCCAGGGAAACTCGGTCGTCTCCAGGCGAATCCCCGAAGACCGCGTGGCCGACTCGAGGATGGCGAGGCCGGCGGGAATCACCTCGCGGCCGATTCCGTCACCGGCGATGACGGCGATGCGATGGCGGTGATCGGCGCTCACATTCCCGGCGGGGTGAAGCGGCCGTCGATGGCCGTCCAGCCTCCGTCCACGAACAAGACGGCGCCCGTCACGTAGCTGGCGGCGTCGGAGACGAGGAACACGGTCGGGCCGGCGATCTCTTCCGGCCGCGCCCAGCGGCCGAGAATGCTCTTGGCCGCATAGGCGTCGTACCAGTCTTTGTTGGCCTTGACGGGGGCCGTGAGCGGCGTGTCCACCACGCCGGGAGCGACCGCGTTGACCCGCACGCCCCGTGGCCCGAACTCGGCCGCCGCCGCCCGCGCCATCTGGACGATGCCCGCCTTCGTGGCGGCGTACACGCTCTGGCCGGGCTCCACGACCACCCCGCGGATCGACGAGAAGAGCACGATGGCGCCGGAGCCTTGCCCGGTCATGATCCGGCCCGCGGCGCGCAGGAGATTGAAATTGCCCTTGAGATTCAAGGCCAGGACGCGGTCGACTTCCTCGTCGCTGTAGGCGAGAACCGTCTTGCGCACGTTGATGCTCGGCGTGCAGATGGCGATGTCGAGCCGGCCATGGCGGCCGCGGAGGCCGTCGAGGGCGGCGTCGACGGCCTTCCCGTCGCGCAGATCGAGCCGGGCGGCCTCGGCGGCGCCTCCCGCGGAGCCGATGCGCTCGGCGACCGCCCTCGCCCGGCCCTCATCGGCATCGAGGCACGCGACGCGCGCGCCCTGGCGGGCGCAGGCCTCCGCGACCGCCTCGCCGATGCCCGAGCCCGCCCCCACCACGGCCGCGACCTTGCCGTCGAGGCGGAAAGCCGCCAGATCCCGCATGCGCGGGATCATACCTCTGGCGGCGGAGGCTCCGCCTACTTCGGCAAGTCGCGGGCGGCGGGAATCCCGGGAAGACCCGTGGCCTGGGTCGCCGCGCGCACGATCGCGTCGGCCATCACCTCGGCGGCGAGGGCGCCGACGAGGCTGGCGTTGGCCTCGCCGACGAGCGTGCCCGTGGCGAGGGCGAAGATCGTGTCGCCGTCGCCCGGCGTGTGCACCGGGGAGATGGCGCGGGCGTAGCCGTCGTGCGCCATCTGCGCCACCTTCGTCGCCTCGGCCTTGGTCAGGACGGCGTTGGTCGCCACGACGCCGATGGTGGTGTTCTCGCCGGGGCGCGGCGCCGCATCGGCCCCGGGCTTCTTCCGGTCGGGATCCGGGTCCCGCCGCCCGAGCGCGCCGGAGCGGACGAGGATGCGTGCGTCGGCGAGGCCCTGGCCGTCGGCGTTGCGCACGCCCGCGACCACGCGACCCGTCGCGGGATCGATGATGTCGCCCACCGCGTTGACGGCGACGAGGGCGGCCACCACGAGCCCGTTCGGCAGGACGATCGCCGCGGAGCCGACACCGCCCTTCATCGATCGCGCCGGCCCGCCCAGCTTGCCGATGGTGGCCCCGGCGCCGGCGCCGACGTTCCCCTCCGCCACCGGCCCGTCCGTGGCCGCCCGGGCCGCGGCGTAGCCGCACTCCGCCGTGGGCCGGATCTTCGGGTTGCCCCCGACGCCGAGGTCGAACAGGATCGCGGCGGGAACGATCGGGACCTTGGCCACGAGCGCGTCGAAGCCGATGCCCTTCTCTTCGAGGTAGCGCATGACGCCGCTCGCGGAATCGAGACCGAAGGCGCTGCCGCCGGCGAGCACGATCGCGTGCACCTTCTGGACCATGTTCACCGGATCGAGCAGGTCCGTCTCGCGCGTGCCCGGCGCGCCGCCGCGCACGTCGACGCCGGCGACCGCGCCCGCTTCGGTGAGGATGACGGTACAGCCCGTCGGTCTCTCGGTGAGCGTGTGGTGCCCGACCTTGACTCCGGTGACGGCGGTGAGGCCCGGGACCGCGGCGAGCGGCGCGGAGGCCGCGGGCCCGGCCAGCACGACGGCGAGGGCCGGAACCGATGTGTGAGGTGAGATCCTCATGGCGTTCTCCTTCCTGGCCCCCGCTCGAGGACGCGGTGGACCGGCGTGGGATCCATGGCGCGCGGGATGCGCGACGGGGTCTATCTATCCTCACCCGCGCGGGCTTGTCAATCGCGTTGACTCCACCCGGTGGCAGGCGTAACGTCGCCCTCTCGCGGGAGGCGGAGATGGCGACGAAGACGACGGGCGCCCAGACGGGGCGCGGCGCGGCGCTGTGGAAGGAGCGGGAGGCCGTCGTCTCCCGCGGCAGCGCGGCCTACACGAAGCTCGTCATCGACCGGGCCCGCAACGCGACGCTGTGGGACGTGGACGGCAAGTCCTACGTGGACTTCGCCGCCGGCATCGGCACCCTCAACGTCGGCCACTGCCACCCGCAGGTGGTGGAGGCGCTGCGGGAGCAGGCGGGACGGCTCACCCACACCAGCCTCCACGTCGCGGCGTACGAGGGGTACATGCAGGTCTGCCGGCGGCTGGTCGATCTCGTCCCCGGCGCGGGCCCGAAGAAGGCCATCCTCTTCAATAGCGGCTCGGAGGCGGTCGAGAACGCGGTCAAGCTCGCCCGCAGCTACACGGAGCGGCGGGCGGTGGTAGCTTTCGACTACGGTTTTCACGGCCGGACGCTGCTGTGCATCACGCTCGACGGCCGCTACAAGCCGCTGCGCCAGGGCTTCGGGCCGCCGCCGGCCGAGGTCTACCATTCCCGCTTCCCGTACTCCTACCGTCCTCCGCGCGGGGTGGACGGGCGGGATCTGACCGCGTACTGCCTGGAGGAGCTGGACCGCCTCTTCCTTACGGACGTGGCGCCCGAGGACGTGGCGGCCATCATCGTCGAGCCGGTGCAAGGCGAGGGCGGCTTCATCGTTCCCACCGCCGGCTTCCTCTCGGGCCTCCGCGAGGTGTGCGACCGGCACGGCATCGTCCTCATCGTGGACGAGGTGCAGTCCGGCTTCGGTCGCACCGGCCGGATGTGGGCGATGGAGCACGACGGCATCGCCGCCGACCTCGTCACCGTCGGCAAGTCGCTGGGGGCGGGCCTGCCGATCTCGGGCGTCGTGGGCCGGGCCGACATCCTCGACTCCGCTGCCCCCGGATCGATCGGCGGCACCTACGGCGGCAACCCGCTCGCGTGCGCGGCCGCCCTCGCGGTCTTCGAGATCTTCGAGAAGGAGAAGCTGGTCGAGGCGGGGGCGCGGATCGGTCAGAGGGTCCAGGCGCGGTTCGACGCGCTGCGCGATCAGCTGGACATCGTGGGGGACTCGCGCGGCCGGGGCGCCATGCGCGCGGTCGAGCTCGTGGAGGATCAGGCGTCGCGCCGTCCGCTCCCCGCCGCGACCGTGCGGGCCATCCTCGACGATTGCGTCGAGCGGGGCCTGGTCGTCATCAAGGCCGGGATCCACGACAACGTGATCCGCACCCTGATGCCGCTCACCATCCCCGACGCCGACCTCGAGCGGGGCCTGGGGATCCTGTCGGACGTCCTCACGATGTGGGACCGGCGCCCGCGGGGGTAGGCCGAGGCCGACGATCGCGGTGGTCGTCATGAGCAGGGCCCGGGAAGCGCGGGAGATCTCGATCCCCGCGGGTGCCGTCTCCCTGAAGGGCGATCTGGTCATGCCCGTGCCGGCTCACGGCATCGTCCTGTTCGCCCACGGTACGGGGAGCAGCCGCCACAGCCGACGCAACCAGTTCGTGGCCCAGCGGCTGCAGGAAGCCGGCCTGGCCACGCTCCTCATGGACCTTCTCACGCTGCCGGAGGAACAGGAGGACGCGCGGACGGCCCGGCTACGGTTCGACATGGGCCTGCTGGGCCAGCGCCTGCTCGCGGCCCTGGATTGGCTGGCCGAGGACCCGCGCGCCCGCGCTCTGCCCGTGGGCTGCTTCGGGGCCAGCAGCGGCGCCGGCGGCGCCCTGGTCGCGGCGGCCGAGCGGCCGGAGTCGATCAAGGCGGTGGTGTCGCGCGGCGGCCGGCCGGACCTCGCCGGGGACGCTCTTCCCCGGGTTCAGGCCCCGACCCTGCTGATCGTGGGCAGCCGCGACCCGGCGGTCATCGAGATGAACCGCCAGGCCCTCGAACGGCTCCGATGCGTGAAGGAGCTCGTGATCGTGCCCGGCGCTTCGCACCTGTTCGAGGAGCCCGGCGCGCTGGAGATCGTGGCCGAGCTCGCCGCCGCCTGGTTCACGCGCCATCTCGAGGCGCCGTGAGGACCGATCGCTGAGCCTACAGAGCCAGGACGAGGCGTAGGCCCTCGTCGATCTGCTGCATGAGCGGCTCCGGCACGCGGCCGATCCGCTCCGTCAAGCGCTTGCGGTCGATGGTCACGATCTGGGAGACGTTGATCACCGACGGGCGCGTGAGACCGGTGCTCTTCGGGCGGCCGACGACGTTGCCGGGCGCGAAGGCCAACGCCATGTTGCTCGTAATCGCCACGACAACGGCGGTCGCGATGCGGGACCGGTTGAAGTCATCGGACTGCACGACCAGAACCGGCCGGCGATGGCCGGGCTC
>Ga0207646_10000808_pt1 | contig 40751 bp, 31 predicted proteins | sample KBSK5502metaG_FD_184343 | JGI IMG/M metagenome (GOLD analysis project Ga0207646, IMG submission 184343) | Corn, switchgrass and miscanthus rhizosphere microbial communities from Kellogg Biological Station, Michigan, USA - KBS K5-50-2 metaG... | ecosystem: Host-associated > Plants > Roots >... | reverse complement strand
CGCCCCACAACGTGAGGATCGGCGCCAAAGCGAGATTGCCAGCAGGCATAGCTGACCACGACTACAGGCTCGGAGTTAGGCTTGTCCTCGTCAGGACCGATGGACCGGCCGAGGATCGGCTTCACGCCCAGGATTTCGAAAAAACCGGCTGAAACCAGGCGACCGTTGAGACGTGTCGGGGGATCGATACCAGTGATCGTGCCGGCATACGCACGATAGCCCGCCAGTCCGTCGAAGCTGCGAGCCTCCGCTCGCCAGTCGAGGAAGCTGGGAAGGGAGATTGACATTCTTTCGCCCGTGTTGGGCATTTGTTCGGACAGCACTACCAAACGATCAGGATCAGCGAACGGGAGGGGCTGCAGCAAAACCGCGTTGACAATGCTGAAAATCGCCGTGTTGGCCCCGACCCCCAAGGCGATTACCAAAATCGCGATTGCGCTGAAAGCAGGGTTTTTGATGAGGGTTCGCGCGCCGAATCTAAGATCTCTCAGACCACTCTGCATAGGCGAATCTCCGTGAGTGATTGCTACATGGACGGACTGAAGCAGGAGGTGAGCACTGATTCAATTCCTTGCTACGGTCACGGTCCTGAGTCGTTGAGGAACCTCAGTAAGGCTATTCCTCACCAGGCATGAGATTCTCTCAGTGCAAGACTATTACCAACCGATGCAAAGCGTAACCCCTTGACTGCACAGGACAAGAGAATACCGCCGTCGGACCAGAGTGTTCAAAGGTGTCCACCGCCGGCCTTTGATGTCCGCAAGCGAACAGGTAACCACCAATCCTCTGGGTTTATGAGACCGGTTGTAGTACATTTTGCGAATTTATGCGACCGTAAAATGGCACGTCTTCAAGGTTGGAAGTCTCTCATGAAGGGCGAAACAGTTGTCGTTACCGGTGCGTCCGCCGGACAGGGACGAGCCCTGGCTCGCGAATTCGGTCGAAAGGGTGCGCAGGTTGGTCTTATTGCACGTGGGGTTGCAGGACTTGAGGCCGCAAAGTGCGAGATCGAACAAGCGGGGGCTAGGGCGTTGGTAGTGCCGGCGGACGTTGCCGATGCCGGACAAGTAGAGGCGGCGGCGACAAAGATCGAGGCCGAACTTGGTCCGATTGATATCTGGATCAACAACGCCATGGCGTCCGTGTTCTCACCGGTTAGGGAGATGGAGCCGGAAGAATACAAGCGCGTCACTGACGTAACCTACTTGGGCGTAGTCTACGGCACGCTCGCCGCACTGAAACGCATGCTGCCACCTGATCGTGGAACCATTGTGCAGGTGGGATGAGCATTGGTGTATCGGAGTATTCCGCGCAGGACGACGGCGATACCAATCATAATTCCGCTAATCAAGCGCAAGGGATTTCTCCTCATAGACGATAGCGTGCGACCGATAGTCAGTTGGGCAGCTCACTCACCATCGCCGTGAACTTCGGATGATGACGCGGGCAAGATCTGGCCCCGATCGGAGACAAAAAAATCCTAGATTAGGTGCGTAATTTGGTTGGCGACGTTGTCGCTTGTCGTAACTTTTGTCTTCTCAGGCAGAGGAGACCATTGGGGTCTCGACCCCAGCCTGGCTCCTGCTCAACGAAGGGCCTTGGTCAAATGTGACAATGTGGGACACTGTCGCTATGCAAAAGAAGTCAGAGGTCAGCTCGAAGATGATTTCCCGCGCCGCAATGGACGCAATTGTGAGTGAGTTTAGGGCCGGGCTTGCCGCCTGGAAGAAGGGCAATCAAATGAAGACAGCCCGCCAGGACCACCCCGAGAGACGATTGTATGTCATGCGGGCCGAGTCGTGCTCTGGGCCAGAATTGTAGTGCCGAAACGGTTACCTCAAAGAACAAGGCACGCTATCTCCGTTCCCACTTGCCCGTGTCATGGGAACTCCTACATGTGGCAACTCGGCTGGACGCCGTTGATCAATGCACAGCGCGCATCCTACGATTATTTAGAGCACAAACTTGTAGCCGACACCATGAATGGTTCGGAAATGCACCGGCGTCGAGGGATCTCGTTCGAGCTTCTTTCTCAAATGGAGTATCTGATTGTCCACCGACCGAAAATGCCTGTTTTTGCAGATGTGCTGCTGAAGTTCCTGGCGCGGGATGACATATCCGTTATTCCGCAGCAGAAACTCAAGGAGCCTAAAATTACGGAGCGAAAGCGAAACCAGTCGACCATTCCGCGTTACCTCCATCTTTGGAAAGTTCACAATGACGTCGTCGAAAACAACAATGTCTCCCTCACCGACCCGAAAGGGTCGCCTCATCGCTGCGCGCACACGGGCAACAAGTTCCGGAGCGCTAAATGGCTTGGTTACATAGTCACTGGCGCCAATCTCCAAGAGCTGGACCTTCGTAGCGGTGTCCGAATTAGTGCTAAGGATGACGATAGGAGTTGAGGGGGTGATTCGGGTGAGTTCCCGACAGACGTCATCCCCCGCCATTCTCGGCATATCCAAGTCGAGGACGATAGCCGCCGGAGCCACCTTCGGAAGGACTTCTAAACCGGCGATACTATCCCTGGCGACATGCACATCATATCCCTCTGCCTGGAAGATTCTTCCGAGAACTCGTTCACCAATCCCATCATCCTCAATGACCAGGATCTTCTCTAGGAGTCTAGTTTCAGAGACTGGTCTCCTCAGCTTCGGCATCGGGCTACCTCTCGAAATTGTTGTGCTCGTTCTCTGGTGTTCAGGAGCAGCAACGTACCCACGGCATACTAGGTTGTTGAGCAACGGCAGTTGTCATTCAGATGTAAAAATTGCCTCAAGATAGCCTTATCCTTTGCCGCGCCATTCTCCTCACAATCCAAAACGCGGCCCCGGAAATTGGTATGGCCTTCTGCTCCATCTCTTCCAGAAACAACGCGATCGAGCTCTTTGATGTGGCCGTTTTCCCAAACCACAGGCTTCTCCTGGAACACTTGAGGGCCCCCCGGGTGGGCAGGTCGAGTCCGGCGTTGTGTTCTCCGCATTGCCGTTATGCCACAGGAAAGGCTGACATATGAGGTGGGTGCGCGCTGGCAGCGGAGTCATCACGCGAACGGTGCGGTCCTTGCAACTCTAGACGGGAACATTCCCGGATCCTATCTGATTCCCAAGTAGTATCCAGCGCTGAATCGTATTTCGGCTTGCCTTCATTACACGCCCTGCGGTAACGTGCGCTAGCGCGCTCAAAATCAGCTCTGATGACACGAAGGATGCTAGGGCGCGGCTCCTGGTTTTATTCTATGTACAGGTGCGGAACAGAGCTGCTTGGCCCGCCGCGGCAAAAAGGGAACCTTTCTCCCAGATAGGTACTCCACTGAAGGTATGAAGCCGGAGGAACACCAATCGTCATCGGAAACGAAGGACCTGGTAGTCTTCGACATTCTGCGCGAGTCGAAATGCGCAGAATGCCTCCATGAATTGTGGAAGGGAGATTTTCTCTTCATGGAAGGGCGGCGCCCTCTTTGCCTGAGCTGCGCCGATCTGGATCACCTGGTTTATCTACCCCGAGGTGATACCGCTCTTACACGGCGTGCCCGGAAGCACAGCCCTCTTTCCGCCGTGGTTGTTCGTTTCAGCAGGTCTCGTGGCCGTTACGAGCGCCAGGGTGTGCTGATTGAAGAGGCCGCCCTTGATCGAGCAGAAGAGGAATGCCGTGCGGATAGTGACGAGCGCTCGGCGAAGCGGGCGCAAAACCGATTGCGGACGGCTGAAAAGGATCGCGATCTCGCCGCATCGATGACAGGAGCAATTCTTAGACTGTTCCCCGGCTGCCCTGCAGAAGAGGCGCGGGCGATCGCAATGCATACAAGCGTCCGTGGGAGTGGCCGGGTGGGACGCACCTTCGCCGGGCGCGCGCTCGAAGAAGATGCATTGACGGCAGCCGTAATAGCGGCTGCCCGCCATAGGCACACCCCGTACGACCGGCTTCTGATGCGCGGTTACAGTCGGGGGGAAGCGCGTAACGCCATTCGCGACGCGCTGGATCGTGTGCTCGAGTCTTGGCGGTGCCAGGCCAGTTGCGGCAACTCCTGATGTGGAACGAGGCAGAGTGGATGCCCTGATGACGCCGATCGATCTTCGGAACCATGCTGCTTTTCGCGAGCGGAATAACCGTTCCCACTAACTCTGTGGGCTGTGTAGTCAACAAACAAGAACTAACTCGGCTCCTTCCTCTTTTCCCGTCAGCCTTGGGGTTGGAAAAGTGTTGTTTTGTGAAAACGGACCAAAGGGGGCAAAAATCTTGCGCGGGAGGAGCGTGCAAACTGCACCCGATTTTGCACCGACTGCTTCGATCCGGCGCTTGCCGGGGCTTATTGACTATTTTCCCGCCGATCCGTGCAAGTGATTGGGCTGAAAGATAAAAGCGCTGTTATGAGAAAGTTGGAGAGAATCAGCAAACCCACGACCATCGATGGTGTGTCTGCCAGTTCCACCGCTTCCGCACAAACGCCAAAGGACTCCGCGGCAGCAGTTGATCGTAACAAAAGCTGCTTTCGCGGTATGCGGTCTTCGCGGGTATGCACGCGCAACCTGGTAAATGAGAGAGCCACTTCATCGAGGAATCTGACGCCGGGTGACGGTGGGTGGCTTCTGGCCCCTGATGGGGACGCGCACCGTCGAAACGAAAAAAAGAGGCACGGTCTGAAGCCGCGCCTCCAGTTGGCGAATCGTGCGGTCCAGCAATGAACCTGATCGAGTCTAGTCTCCTGAGGGCTGCAGCATCTCTTCCTGTGGCAAATCCGAAATCGGCGGCTGGCTCGGGATCAGGGGCGCTTCGCTTCGCGGGATCTTTTGCCCGTCGGCCGAAAATTGTTCGGCTTCCGTTGAGCCCTCCAGAGCGGTGGTCGAAGACAAGCCGCCGCTAATTACCTGCTGCACCTGATCGAAATATCCCGTGCCGACGAAGCGCTGGTGTTTCGTGGCCTGATATCCATGCTCACGCTCGCTGGCAAACTCCTTTTCCTGGAGGTTCGAGTATGCCGACATGCCGGTTTCTCGGTAGTGGCGGGCAAGCTCGAACATGCTGAGGTTGAGCGCGTGGAACCCGGCCAGTGTGACGAACTGGAATTTGTATCCCATACGGGCCAGCTCGGGCTGGAAGCTGGCAATGGCCGCCTCGTCCAGCTTCTTGCGCCAATTGAATGACGGCGAGCAGTTGTAAGCCAGCATCTTCTCCGGATAACGCGCGTGAATGGCATCAGCGAAACGGCGTGCCTCGTCGATGTTGGGCTCGGAGGTTTCGCACCAGATCAAATCGGCGTAGGGCGCGTAGGCGAGACCTCGGGCAATGGCGGAGTCGATTCCTCCACGAATGCAGAAGAACCCTTCCGGAGTACGTTCGCCGGTGCAGAATGCGCGATCGCGAGCATCAATATCGCTGGTGAGAAGGTGCGCGCTGTTCGCGTCGGTGCGGGCCATAACCAGCGTGGGTACGCCGAGCACGTCAGCAGCGAGACGGGCTGCAACCAGCTTTTGTATAGCCTCGGTCGTGGACACCAGAACTTTTCCACCGAGATGGCCGCACTTCTTTGCCGAAGAGAGCTGATCCTCGAAGTGAACGCATGCGGCACCAGCCTCGATCATTCCTTTCATCAGTTCGAAGGCATTAAGCGTTCCACCGAATCCGGCCTCGGCGTCGGCGACTAGCGGTGCGAACCAGGTCTGCGCGGGAGGGACCTCCCCCTCCGCGTGATGAATCTGGTCGGCGCGTTGCAACGCGTTGTTGATGCGGCGGCACATATGGGGAACACTGTCGGCAGGGTAAAGGCTTTGATCGGGATACATCTGGCCTGCGTTGTTAGCATCCGCCGCGACTTGCCATCCACTGACGTAAATGGCCTTTAGACCGGCCTGCACCTGCTGCACGGCTTGGTTGCCGGTCATCGCGCCCAACGCGTTGACATAGGGCTCGGTCTGTAGCAATTGCCACAAGCGCGCGGCGCCCATGCGAGCCAGCGTGTGCTCGATGTGGACCGATCCACGGAGACGCAGCACATCTTCGGCCGAGTAAGCCCGTTCAACCCCCTTCCAACGCTCATTGTTGGCCCAGTCGTGGTGCAGGCAATCCTGAGCCAAGGCATATTGTGCCAGGCGCTCGGTTTCACCAAGGACCGGCTCCGTCTGGTTGTGGTGGCGCCGGGTTGCGTGCTTTCCTTTTCCGTTAGCCGACATGGGTTTACTCCTGAAGTTGGATTGGGCGGAGACTTATACCGGGTTGAATTCTCCATTCACGATCATGGACTGGCTGAGTTCGCGCGCCCGGCGGAAGCGATCCGCTTCTTCGGGAGCGGAGTCAGAAGCAAGCTCGCGAAGCAGGCGATTGAGTTCTTCGTCGAAGAGGCGTGTGATGAAGTCCGGCGTGTGTTTGATGCTTTGGCCTTGATCGTCAATGATGCCGGCGAGATCGCGGTGCAACACGCGCTGCGCAATCATCAGACGGTAGATGCGGTCGGTTGCCAGGTCTTCCATGTAGCCATCGAGCAGGCTTGCACCTTTACCGCCGAGCACTCCGTGGCGATAACGGATGACAGTCCGTACGGCCGCGCGTGTTCCGTTTACCGTGCGCTCGCCAATGCCTTCGGGCGCGGGCCGCAGATTTGGATAGCGCCCCGGATTCTTGGGTCTGGAGAGAAGCTGGTTCGGGTAAGGGAACTGCGCGACCGCGATAGCATTTTGATCGGGATGCCCGGTCCAAGCTCCATCCATCAAACAGTCGGCTTCATTTTTCTTGTCTTGTTCGAGCACCGCCAACGCGCGGGCGTTCAGTTCGGGATCTTCGCGGCTGGGGTACAGCGCCGTCATTCCCCCGATTGCGAGAATCCCGCGACGATGGCAAATCTCGGGCATCAGCTCGCGCAGATTCTGAAAGAAGGGGACATTGTGGGGAATGGTGTTGCGATCGGGCAGTACCCAGGAGGGGTCTTCAAGATTGAAATGAATCAGGCTGGCCATGTAGTCCCAGCGTCCCAGATCAAGACCCAAGAGGTGATCGCGCAGGTTGTAGGCGAATTCTTCCATCTGAAATGCCAGCGGGTGTGATTCCACCAGCGCCATGCACTTGACGTAGTCGTGCGGCAGGCCACGCAACTTGGCTAGAGCCTGGAACAGATCGCGCCACCACAGCGCCTCTTCTGCGGATTCCGACTTTGGAATGTAGAAGGAAAGCGGATGCTTCAGCTCAGCCGGATCGACGCCGTAGAAAATGCGCGCCACATCGAAGAGGGAAGCGGAAACCACTTCCGAGGGAACGAGTCCGGCTTGGCTCATGTGCAAGCCACGCGGACGAGTGAAGATCACCGTGCTGCTGGGTTTGATGGAAACGCTGCGTTCACGCTTCTTGTCGTAATAGGTGAGGTCACCGCGCAGGCAGGCAAGAATATTCTGTACGCCGTTCGCATGGTGCTCCCACTCATTTACGCAGGAGTCTTCCAGGTCGAGCATCACTCCAGGCGCGCCCGAGTTGAGCATTTTCACGCACAGGTCGGCATCGTCGGCGGGTCCGGTCATCTGATTGCGCTGATCCTGACACCACTCGGGCAACTCAATGCGCCAGCCGTTACGAACAATATCGGAAGGAAAGCTGAGCGCAGGCTTCTCGCCTTCGAGCGATGCCTCGAGTATCTCAATGCGCCGGTCAGCGAGTTTCCGCTGCCAAGGCGTGAAAATGTTGTGGAGGGGGAGGAAGAAATCCAAAAAGCCCGCGGGCAGATCGTGGGTTGGATCGAATGGTTTGGGCGCGGTGCTGACAGGGTTGACTGGATTGCCGATTTCCGATGCCGTGGCCGTCATTCGCAGCTCCTGCGGTGGACTTGCTGATTCCATGTTGTACAATATACTGAACAATGATTCCAAATACCGGCCGATCGTAAGACAGGCCCGAGGATTGGTCAAGACGGTTGTTCAATATACCGAACATACATTCGATTTGTTGTCCGCCTAGGGGTTTGTTACCATGACGCTACGTATGTCCCCACCGACTGATTCGCCCTCCGTCGCGGTTGAGCGGGCGCTGGCCATGTTGGAATCCGTAGCGGAGGAATCGGAAGGGCTCAGCAACGCTGATATTAGCCGTAAGTTGAAGATTCCAAAGAGCTCTGCCAGTTACATCCTCCGCACCTTGGAAAAAAAGGGGTATCTCAATCGCGAGCAGGGGACGGGTAAATACCGTGTGGGGCTGAAGGTTCTGAGCCTCAGCCGGGGAGCGCTCAGCGGTTTAGACGTGCGCGAGGTGGCGTTGCCAATCATGCGTCGGCTCATGGAACAAACCAGCCTGACGTGTCACCTGGCTATTCTCGACGGCCCCGATGCGGTTTACATCGAGAAGGTCGAGCCTCAAGGATTCATCAAGATGGATACCTGGGTAGGTCGCCGCATGCGTGTGCACGCGACCAGCGTGGGTAAGGCGCTGGTCGCTCATATTACCCGAGAACGGCTGGAAAAAATTCTGAGCGAGCAAGGAATGGAGAAACGCACGCCCAAGACCATCACAACTGCGCCCCGACTGCTCAAGGAGCTAGAAAAGGTGCGTCAGCAAGGTTACGCGGTGGATGACGAGGAAAATAACATGGGAGCGCGCTGCGTGGGTGCGCCCGTCTTCAACCAGCATGGAAGCATCGAGGCGAGTCTGGGATTGAGCGGCACCATCAACCAGGTCAACCCACAGACCATGCCGCGAATTTTGGAAGCGCTGAAGGATGCCGCGCGTCATGTCTCCATGCAGCTGGGATATCGCGGTGCCCGGCGCGCCAGTGGGGCATAGCGGCCTTGCCATGAAGTCGGATAAAACGGAAGAGTCACTGTGCGGGAATTGTTCGCCACGATTCGCTGCCCGATGAGTCGTCGCCTTTGCGCGCCTTATGGTTTTCAACCCGAGCACGCGCGCACGCAAGAATTGATCTTGCGCCACCTGCCAAATCCGCCCGCTACCGTTATTGACGCAGGTGGAGGCGCCGGTGTTTATGCTTGCTGGCTCGCGGCTCTCGGATACCATGTCCACGGGATTGATCCGGTAGCGAAGCATGGGGATCAGGCATTCAGGGCTTCGGCAGCGCAACCGCGGCATCCGTCGGGCCAGCGGACGTTGGGGATGCGCGTTACTTGCAACATGCCCACAGCAGCGCGCCGATCCTACGGTAGGGTCCGCGGTGTCACTTGCGCTGACCGCGACCATCGTCGAGCTTGTTTGCGTGAGGCCTATCGCGTGCTGCGGCCAGGCGGAATTGTGTGCGGAGCATGCATCCGTGGTTTTGCCTCGCTGCTCCATTCGTGAAGCAGCGGTTTTTTTGACGACCCACATGTTTCCCAGATTCTTGTGGGTGATCTGGGAGATGGGCAACATCGGAATCAGACGGGCAATCTGCAATATTTCACCGATGCCTTTTTTCATCGGCATGGGCCACAGGAGCTTTCTCGCGAGTTTCTTGACGCCGGATTTGAAGTCGTAGCATCGGCCGCAAGGGAAGGAGCGGAGTGGCTCGCACGCCATCTCGATCGGTTGTGGAGTGAGCCCGCACAACCGGGGCGCTTGCTCGCATGGGTTCGAAAGGTGGAGCAAGAGCCGTCGATTCTCGGCGCCAGCGCTCACAGTATGGCGATTCGCAGAAAGTAGCCAGGTCCACCGAGGAGCGTCAGTACTTCACAATCGCGGCGAATGATTTCGGCTCCAGCGAGGCGCCGCCGACCAACGCTCCGTCAATTTCTTCCTGCGCCATCAGGGCAGCGGCGTTTTCTGGTTTTACCGATCCTCCGTACAAAATACGCATATTGGCGGCGAATTCTTCTCCGAACACTTCGCCGGCCTCGCTGCGGATGACGGCATGGGCCTCGGCCGCGAGTTCTGGAGTAGCTGTTTTTCCCGTGCCGATGGCCCAAACCGGTTCGTAAGCCACAACTAGCCGCGCCGCCTTCTTTGCGGAAATTGCGTGGAAAGCCCGGACGCATTGTCGCCGAAGAACATCGTCGCTAAGCCCCGCCTCGCGCTCTTCCAGCACCTCGCCAACGCAGCAGATGGGGGTGAGTCCGGCTTCAAGTGCGGCCTTCAGGCGCAGATTGACGGTGTCGTCGGTCTCGCCGAAATACTGCCGACGCTCGGAGTGGCCCACAATCACGTGAGTGACGCCGAGGGACAGCAGCATGGGAGCCGAAATTTCGCCGGTGAATGCGCCCACTTCTTTCCAATGCAGGTTTTGGGCGCCGACTGCAATATTCGATCCCTTTGCTGCCTCCATGGCAGCCGCGAGGTCAACGTAGGGTGGGCAAACCACGATTTCATCGCGGTCGTGACCTGAGACCAGCGGCAGAAAATGGCGGAAGAAATCGCGCGTTTGATCAGGGGTTTTGTGCATCTTCCAGTTGGCGGCAATGAGCTTGGTGCGCGGCATCGGTTCCTTTCAGATGAAGTGCGGGTCGTATTGCGGTTCGCCGATCGCTGCCGTAAACCTGAGCAGGTCACTGGAGTGGATATGCACTCCCATGCTGAAGATTGCCTAGCGTTTGTCGGTGAGGGCCTCGACCCCGGGAAGTTTTTTCCCTTCCAGAAATTCCAGCGAGGCTCCGCCGCCAGTGGAGATATGCGTGATCTTGTCCGCCACCCCGGCGGCGCGCACGGCGGAAACAGAATCCCCGCCACCCACAATCGAAGTTGCTCCCACATTGTCCGCCACCGCCTGAGCGATCTTGTAGGTTCCCTTCGAAAATGCCGGCACCTCGAAGACGCCCATGGGGCCGTTCCATACGATGGTGCGAGCGCGCGAAATTTCCTCCGAGAATAATTCGATAGTCTTAGGACCGATATCCAGTGCCATGAGATTTGAAGGGATTGGCTGGCCTTCGCCAATTTGCTGCACCACGGCATTGGGTTCGATTTTGGCCGCGGCGACGTGATCGACCGGCAACAGAAATTTAAGCTTTCTTTTCTTGCCTTCCTCCAGCAGTGTTCGCGCCAGCTCAAGCTTGTCGGCCTCCACCAGCGACTTGCCAACTTCCAGCCCTTGCGCCTTGAGAAATGTGTAGGCCATGCCACCGCCGATGAGGAGCGAGTCCACTTTGGTCATGAGATTTTGAATGACTCCGATCTTGTCGCTGACTTTAGCGCCTCCTAGAATGGCGATGAACGGTTTCTCGGGATGTTGCAGGACCTTGCCCAGGTAGCGCAGCTCCTTCTCCATGAGCAGCCCGGCTGCGGCTTTCTGCACGAATTTGGTGATGCCCACGGTTGAGGCGTGGGCCCGATGTGCTGTGCCAAAGGCATCGTTAACGTAGAAGTCGGCGAGGCGGGCCAGTTGCCGGGCAAAGGTTTCGTCGTTGGCTTCCTCCTCAGGATGGAAGCGAAGATTTTCCAGCAGAAGCGTCTGCCCTTTTTCCAATTGGCGGGCGACTTCTTCCGCCTCGGGACCGACGCAATCCGGCGAGAAACCCACGTTTTCGCCCCGCGCCAGTTCCTTGTCGAGCAGCATTCGCAGGCGCTCGGCTACCGGCTTTAGGCTCATCTTCGGATTCGGTTTTCCCTTGGGCCGGCCAAGATGTGAAGCCAGGATCAGACGCGCGCCATGGCGGAGTGCGTACTCGATGGTGGGCAGAGTTTCCCGCATGCGCGTGTCGTCCATGACGCGTCCATCGTCCAGTGGGACGTTGAAGTCCACACGCATGAAAATTCGATGATCATTGACTGGAAGATCACGGATGGAGAGCTTCGACATTCGATTCAACCTTCTATCATAGTGAGGAAGCAGGGCGCCCACCCCCCTCGGCCAAGATGGGCTCCCCTTTTTTGAGACAGCCGTTACAGACCTTTAGCGCCGAGATAATTGATCAAATCGCGAACGCGAGACGAGTATCCCCACTCGTTGTCGTACCACGAGATCACTTTGACGCAGGTGCCGCCGACCACCAGGGTCATGGGTGCGTCCACGATGGAAGAGCGGGGGTCTCCGCGAAAATCGGCCGAGACCAGTTCCTCTTCTTCATATCCGAGATAGCCTTTCAGCGGCCCTGCTTCAGAGGCTTTTTTCAGCGCCGCGTTCACTTCTTCTTTTGAAGTCTTCTTCTCGACGAAGACAACCAGGTCGACCACGGAGACATTCGGTGTCGGCACGCGCATGGCGAAGCCGTCCAATCTACCCGCCATCTCTGGAATCACGAGTTTCAATGCTTTGGCGGCGCCGGTTGAAGTCGGAATCATGGAAATCGCCGCCGCGCGCGCGCGCCGCAGGTCTTTGTGCGGGAAATCAAGGATGACCTGATCGTTAGTGTAGGAGTGAATCGTCGTCATGGTCCCGCTGATAATCTTGAAATTGTCATGGACGACCTTGGTGATCGGCGCCAGGCAATTCGTCGTGCAGGAAGCATTCGAAATGATGTGATGCTTGGCCGGATCGTACTTGTCGTGGTTCACTCCGAGGACGAGAGTAACGTCCTCATTCTTGGCCGGAGCCGAGATGATCACTTTCCTTACCGAACCGCGCATGTGCTTCTTAGCATCTGCGGCGTCGGTGAAGCGACCAGTGGACTCGACGATTACCTGCGCGCCCACGGATTCCCACGGAAGCTTCGCGGGGTCCTTTTCTGCGAAAACCTTAATCGCCTTTCCGTCTACGATAATGCTGTCCGTGCCGGCAGAAATCTTGTTCGGCAAATTGCCCAGGATGGAGTCGTACTTCAGAAGGTGAGCCAGCGTTTTGGGATCGGTGAGGTCGTTGACGGCTACGAAGTCAAGGTTAGAGTCTTTGAGGGAAGCGCGCAGCACGTTCCTGCCAATGCGTCCGAAACCGTTGATGCCGATTTTGATAGCCATGTTCCTCCGTTTTTTATGAAGACGAGATCAGAAAGCTGCCGGAACCGATCTGCAAACAAATTATGTTAGCAGGGACAGGGAAGCGGCGTAAATGAGCGCGCTCGCACCAGCTCTCAGGGAAACGCAATTTCTATATAGGCGTCAGTTCTGCTCCACAACAGCGGCAGGCGCGCCAGCCAGTACTTGCGATTGATGATCTGGCGTGCGCGCGAGTGTTCTTCAACCGGCAGAATGCGTGCCATTGCCGGGAACTCCGGGCCCGTAACTCTGCCTCGAATGGTCGATGGCGCAACCCGAACCTGGGGATTGTTTCGGATTCGCTTGTACTTGCCGAAAATCGATCGGGTCATGATGTAAAGCTTGCCATCCCCTTCACCGAACCATACTGGGGTCGGAACCGCAGCCCCGTTCTTGCGGAACGTGGTGAGAGAAATGTATTTCTGACCTTGAATGGCTGCCGGAATCACGGACACTGCCATGCGCACATTCTATGGGTTCGGCTCCGTTATTGTTCGCCGCGACAATTAAGCAGCACAGAGTTCGCTCGCCCACCCGCGCGCGGCGATCATAAGCGTCGGGTGGCGGTTACAGAAATGTATTTGTCACTCTCAGACAAGTCCATTGTCCTTCCCAGACAAGCCCAGAGGCTCGGCTCAGGCGTATTCTGTGGCGCAGGAGTTCGACTGTATGGTCGGACTTGCAGCGCAAGAGATCGCGGTTTTCACTAAGTTTCTGGCCCCGAGCCGTCTCGTTCCGCTCGGTCCTGATAAGGAATTTCTGGGCAGGAGGGCTGTACATGAAGTCGACAAAGCAGTTTGCGATTCTATGGATAGTGCAGTTGGTGGTCACGGCCAGTCTCACCGTCGCCCAGACCTCATCCAGTTCGCTGCAAGGCACCGTAACCGACCCCAGTGGGAGTGCCATCAGCGGCGCCAGCGTCATGCTTTCCAGCAACGAGTCGAAGCTGGAACGCACGATGGTGACTGGAACTCAAGGAGAATACCGACTCTTCGCCCTGTCCCCCGGGACCTATACCCTGACGGTGACGGCCAAAGGATTTTCCCGTTACGAGCAGACCGATCTGCAGCTCCTGGTCAACACACCTGCCACCGCGAACGTCCGGCTGAAGGTTGGATCTGTCACTGAGAGCATTACCGTCAGCGGCGAGGCCCCTGCGCTAAACATGGTCGATGCCTCAATTGGCAATCCTTTCAGCGAAACGCAAGTGAAGCAGATTCCGCTGGATGGCCGCAATGTTCCGGACTTGCTGAGTCTGCAAGCCGGAGTCACCTCTATCGGAAATGGCCCGCATCTGGATGATCCCAAGGTCAAGGATCAGGACACCCGCAACGGCGCGGTAAATGGTGCGCGCAGCGACCAAAGCAACATAACCCTGGACGGCGTGGACGTGAACGACCAGTCCAACGGCTATGCCTTTACCTCTGTCCTGCCGATTACACCGGACTCCGTTCAGGAATTCCGCGTGACTACATCCAACTACAACGCTGATCAGGGTGAAGGCTCGGGTGCGCAGGTGTCGCTGATCACCAAGAGCGGTACCAACAGCTTCCACGGATCGCTCTACGAATACCATCGCAATACGGCCACCAGCGCCAGCGACTACTTTGTGCGTCAGCCCCTTAAGTTGATCAGAAATGTCTTCGGCGCATCTGTGGGAGGCCCGATTCAGAAAAACCGTTGGTTCTTCTTCGCTAACTACGAGGGCACGCGCCGGCGGGAAGAAGAGAGCACGGTGCGCGCAATTCCGACGCCAAGTCTATGCCAAGGCATCATCCAATACGTAGACGTAAACGGGCAAACCCAGAGTTTGACCCAGGCCCAGCTCTCAAATCCGAGCCTGGATCCTCTCGGTCTCGGAATCAATCCTGCAATCGAGAACTCGAGTCACACCGGCTACTTCGACAAAACATTCTGCACCGGCCAATTCGTAACCAATGACACCTCCGTGGGCGATGGCTTGAACTATTCCGGATTTCGTTTCCGTGCGCCCATCCGCTTCGATAACAATGCTTTCATCGCCCGACTCGATTACCACATTACCGCAGACGGTAAGCACACCTTGTTCTGGCGTGGTGCCTTGCAGAATGTATTCAATCCGCAGGACCCCTTTCTGCCCGGATCGGCACCCGAACAGACCATGACCGACCACAGCAAGGGATTCGTCGTCGGATATACGACGGTTCTCAGCTCCTCCGCGGTCAATGCGTTCCACTGGGGGTTCACCCGCCAGAGCGTTGGCATACTGGGAAACACAAGCCAGGATTGGAACGTCTTCTACGGGCTCGACCAACCCGTCTTCTATAACCACAATGCCCAGACGCCAGTACAAAACTTTCTCGATGATTTTTCCTGGACCAAGGGGAAACATAGCATTCAGTTTGGCGGCAACATCGGTATCGTCCGCGATCCTCGCCTCAGCTTGCAACACTCCTTCAGCGAAGGAAAAGGAGCTACCAATTGGATGTCGCCGACAGGATTCGCCAATACCGGCGGCTATCTGGATCCCGCAAACATTGGGCTCCCTGAGCCGGCTTCGGCTTTTCAGTACGACTACCCCGTGCTGGGCTTGCTCGGCATGGTTTCCGACATCGTCGCCAACTACAACTACGACAAGCAGGGGAACGTGCTCGCTGCGGGCATCCCGGTGAAGCGGAACTATGGGCTCGAGTGGTACGAGTTCTACGGACAGGATTCGTGGCGCGTGAAACCGAATCTCACAGTGACTTACGGTTTGCGCTGGTCGCTGTTCCCGCCGCCATGGGAAGTGAATGGATTCCAAGCTTCTCCGGATGTCAATCTGGGGACACAGTTTGATCAGATCGTAAAGAACATGAAGCAAGGCACGGGATATGACGCTCTCCCGCCGGTCTCTTTTGTTTTAGGGGGACCAGCCAATCATGGACCCGGTTGGTACAATTTTCAAAAGTCGAATATCTCGCCGCGCATCTCCGTGGCATACTCGCCTCGTCCCCATGGCGGTTGGCTGAGAAACATCTTTGGCGAGGGCGATAAGACAGTAATTCGCGGCGGTTTCAGCAAGGTCTACGATCGCGCTGGAATGCAGTTGCTCAACACCTTCGACGCGAACCCTCCCGGCGGATTAGGGGCGACGATTCAAAACGCCTGCTGTACCTTTGGCTATGACGATGCCGCCCACGTCCCCCGCATAACCGACATCAACAAGATTCCCACTTGCGGCCCGGTCGACAACTGCGGTAATCCGGCGAACCAGGTGTTTTTTCAGCCGCCGCCGCCAGCGCTTCATCCGCTGCCAAACAACCAGGCGATCACATGGGGAATCGATCAGTCGATGAAGAATCCTTACGCTTACGCCTTCGATTTTTCCATTGGCCGCGAGTTGCCGAACAGATTGTCGCTGCAACTCTCTTATGTTGGGCGCTTGGGTCGCAATCTGCTCACGCAGCGCGACCTGAGGCAGCCGCTTGATATAGTGGATCCCAAGAGCGGGGTTGATTACTACGCTGCCGCCACCGCCTTGGCCAAGGTTGCCCTCGCGCACCCAAACAGCTCGTTTCCAACCTTTCAGGACTACGTGAGTTTTGTGAACTCCTCAATTAACGACGCGGCTATCGGCCCGACTGCCGTCTACTGGCACGATATGCTGCCGCCGCTTCAAGCCGGCGCCACCGCATACCAGAGCTTTGGCAATTTTGCAGGATTAAGCCCCGCTCCCGGCAATCAAAGCCTCATTCAGGCCATTTACGACCTTTACTACGATCCATTTCTTTCCTACGTCGGCAACGAGGTCGTTGGGATCGGGGATCTCGACCTCTACCGCGGTCTGGGGGATAACACGGGAAAGGCCTACACATTCTGCGCTCAGCCGGGCTGCACTGGCTTTGGGGCAGGACCAGGCAACTACCTAAATAACCAGGCGACTAGCATGTTTGCTTGGAGTTCCATTGGCAAATCGAATTACAACGCCCTGCAGGCCACTCTGAGGAAGCAGTTTGGCAGCGGATTGCAATTTGACCTCAACTATACGTATTCCAAGTCTATCGATATCACTTCCTCGGCAGCGCGTCTGGGGTGGGCATCGTGCTGCAACGTCGGATCTCCCGGAACTCGCCTGGCAAATGCCTTCGATCCCAATGGGCGTCGCGCAGTCTCGGATTTCGACACCACTCACCAAATCAATGCCAACTGGATTGCCGAGCTGCCGTTCGGAAAGGGCAAGCGCTTCGCCGGCAACGCCGCCGGCGTTACCAACGCCTTGATTGGAGGTTGGCAACTTTCCGGATTGGCTCGGTGGACAAGCGGCTTCCCGTTCACCGTGGATAATGGCAACTTCTGGCCTACAAACTGGGACGAGCAGGGCATCGCGCAAATGATCACCAGGCCCCGGACCGGACACTTCCGGCAGGCGAACGGTTCGATTAGCGTTTTTGCCAACTCAACGGCGGCGTTTGCTGATTTTCAGCATCCTTTCCCCGGCCAAAGTGGTTCACGAAATGTGGTCCGTGGAGACGGCGACGCTGGGTTGGATATGGCCCTGAGCAAGCGATGGATGATGCCATTCGAAGGCCAAAGCCTGCAATTCCGCTGGGAAGTTTTCAACCTGCCGAATCTCCACCGGTTCAATGTCGCCTCAGGCCTACAGACCGGATCCGCCTGCGCATGCATTGCTTCGCTTCAGCAGTTGCCAGAGTCCTTCGGCGCTTTCACTGGCCTGCTGACACAACCGCGGGTAATGCAGTTCGCTCTGAGGTACGAATTCTGAGAGCGATGCGGGGCGCAATTCCGACGGTCATGGAGCCATGGCCGTCCGACCTCGTCCGTCGACCAATGGCCTGTAACCGCAGTATTTTCGAATCTGGGCAACAACTTCCGGAAACGATAATAAGATGTGCAGGCACTTGTCCCGGAACTTCCCAAAACTTCTATGACCACGCTGGCCCGTAAGCTACGTTTGATCGACTACTTCGCGCTGGGTTTCGGCGTGATGGTGGGCACGGCCTGGCTGGTGGTTATGGACGACATCTTGCAGCGTGGCGGCCCGCTGGGGGCCCTGCTAGGATTCACCACCGGCGCGCTCATGCTGCTCCCGATCGGTTATGTCTACGGCCAACTGGTCCGGGCCATTCCCGATGCGGCTGGAGAAGCCGCTTACGTCGCCCGCTTCTTTCCCCCGAGTGTGAGCTTCGCGACTGGCTGGATGATGTTCCTGAGCTATTTTTTGACCTGTCCGTTCGAAGCATTAGCCGCGGGCCGGATCAGCGGCTACCTGTTCCCTTCCCTGAATAGGTTCGAGTTGTATCGCCTGGGCGGATATCCCGTGTATTTGCCGCACGTGCTGCTCGGGCTCACCATCACAATCGTGCTGATCTGGTTGAACTATCGAGGTATTCAGACGAGCGCAAGGTTAGGCAAGACGACGACTTTCACATTCCTCACCTTAGTTGTAATTTTTGCCCTGGCGGGGGCAAGCCATGGTTCCCCTGCGAATTTTCGTCCGTTGTTCAGCCACGCTCCGCTCCTGTCCGTGTTGCTGGTGTGGCAGGTTGTCCCGTGGCTGCTCTCGGGCTTTGAGTCCGTTGGTAAATGCGCCGAGGAAGCTCGGCCAGGGTTTCAGGCCCGCGACTTCTCAGTCGCGATTTTATTGACGATCTTTGTCGGCCTCGTTTTTTTCTGGGTTGTAATCTCTGCTGTCTCTTATGTTGCGCCGTGGCAAAGCCTCAACCGCAATCAGCAGTTTCCGAGTGCGCTGGCCTTCGAGCGAGCGTTGCACGCCCACTGGATCGTCGACCTTATTATGGCCTCCGCGCTGGTGGCATTGTTACAAGCGTTTAATGCGAATGTGGTGGCTTCGTCACGGTTACTGTTCGCCATGGGAAGGCGAAACCTGCTCGATCAAAGGATGGCGAGAGTGCATCCAAAGAACCAGACGCCCTCGACGGCCATCATCACCGTAGGCATTGCCACGGCGTTGGCTATGTTGCTGGGCGAGGCGGGGTTGGTTCCCATCCTGGAAGTGGGAGCGCTGGCTGCGGCTGTGGGTTGGATGTCTGCATGTGCCGCCTACTTACGCATGAGACCGAACTTGCGAGGTCGCGCCGCTGCGGCCTTTGGATTGCTGGTCACGGGACTGATGGTCCTGGTTAAGGTTGTGCCGGTCGTTCCGGGTCACTTTACGCGCTACGAATGGATTGCGCTCGCAATCTGGATCGTGCTTGGAATCCTTATTACATTGCCGGTTTCTGGAACTTACCGGCAATCGGAGCAGAGGGTTCTGGTAGGACCCAATTAAGCCACAAAAACCCCAGTAAAAAGCGCTTATGAGAACCCGTTGATGGCGAATGCGTAAGCACCATTCAAACTCGGTTCGTGCATCCGGCGCCAGCTGGTTAGCCCGACATTAGAGTGTGGAGACAATCATGCACAAAGCGTGGATTCTAATCGTCGGAGTGCTATTCGTGTGCGGCCCGGCGACTGCCCAGGATGAAGACTTCACCAAAGTACAGATGAAGGTCACCAAGGTGGCCGGCAGCGTTTACATGCTGGAAGGCGCGGGAGGAAACATAGGCGCCTCTGTGGGCGACGACGGAATCGTGATTGTTGACGATCAATACGCACCGCTGGCCGAGAAGATTCAGGCAGCGCTAAAAGGAATTACCGAGAAACCTGTGCGGTTCATCATCAACACTCATTACCACGAGGACCATACTGGCGGGAACGCATACTTTCAGAAGGAAGCGCCCATCATCGCCCACGATAACGTGCGTAAGCGCCTGGAGACGGGCGGAACGGCTGGCAATGGCAGCTCGGTGCATTTTGAAGCCAAACCCCAACCCAGGGAAGCCCTGCCGATCATCACTTTTGACCATGACGTTACGGTGCATCTGAATGGAGAAGACATCCGCGCTCTGCATTTTCCTGCCGGGCATACGGATGGCGATTCGATCATTTTCTTCCCCAAGTCAAATGTTGTGCACATGGGCGATGACTTTGTGACTTATGGCTTTCCCTTCATCGATGTGGACAGCGGCGGCAGCATTGACGGCATGATTGACGCAGCGGAGAAAGTGATTCGGGAGTTGCCGGGCGATGTAAGAGTAATTCCGGGCCACGGACCGGTCTCGAATCTGGGTGACGTGCGACACTATCTGACCATGCTGAAGGAAACCCGCGACCTGGTGCAGAAAGCACTAGCGCAAAAGAAAACGCTTGATCAGATGAAACAAGCGAAGATTCTCGATCCTTGGAAGAAGTATTCAGGAGAGTTCATCAGCGAGGACGCATTTTTGGAGACACTCTACAACTCGCTGACTGGGCAGAAGAACGGCAAGTTTATCAAGCACAATTGATCGCGTAGCTCGCCCGAGCGCCAGCCACTCTCCATGACTCCATGACTCCATGCTCCCCGCACCCCGCTGTTCCGTCATTCCGCCTCCCTCGCTGCTCCGCTGCTCCCCCTTTCCACACTCAACCTATCCACGAGAGATATATCGTACTACGATAGATACGCCATACGTGGAATGTGCGTGTGGATCGGCGAATGGCTAAGGCGAAACGCATGTCTGCCGAGTTCCAGAAAATTCTCAACCAACGCCCGTCTATGTGTCACGGCGAAGCCTATCTGGCAGCGCATCAGGGCAGCGCAGCCGCTATGCAGGGCGATACCGCCAAAGCCTTACTTGGACCTGTTGCGGCGGATGGGGCTGCCGCAGTGAAGCCTCAGGAATCGCAGAGGGAAGGTATGCCCTGTGAACTGCCGCAGATGTTCGCTCTCTGTAGAAGAGAAGTGCCGAACGGGACACGCCATTCCAGATCGTAAGTCTTGTGCACGCTTCGTATCCTGCCAAGCCCCACCTCGGTGCTCCTCGCGTTATCGCTAGGTCAGTTTGGATACAGTGGCCGGAAGTTCGCAACTGCCTGCAGACTGCGTGCCCGTTCCGGGCGTTCCGCATTCCATGATTTATTCCAGGAGCGCAAGCGGAATGTGCGCGGAGAGACCCCGAATTGTCGCTTGAAACAACGGCTGAAGTGGGCGGAGTCGCTGAATCCCCAGAAAAACGCGATTTCCGTGATGTTGCGTTCTGCGGAACGCGGATCACAGAGTTCCATCCGGCAGCGTTGAAGACGCCACTCGCGAATACATTCCGTAACCGTGGACCCCCTGCACGAAAAGAGGCGATGCAGATGTCGTACTGAGATGCCGACTGCATTGGCGATTTCAGCGGGATTCAGCGTAGGCTCCGCCAAGTGAGTTTCCATGAATTGCTCAACCCGAGAAAGCAGTTCCGTGCAGTGGCCTACATCTTGACTCCGTCGTTCCGGGTGACCGATGCAAGCGGACAAGATTTCCAGATAAGCCTCAATGGCGGAAGTCCCTTCTTCCAGCGTCAACACCGGGGCTTCCTGGTAAAGCGAGCTTGCAAGACGGAAAAGGGTTACGCCGAGTCCGGACGCGCCTGAAATGCGGGGCAACAACGGCAAATTGGCGAGGCGTAGCCTGTTCTCCATCAACCAGCGTGGGACCCGCAAATACAGCCTTGAACACTCTCCGGCACAATTCGAAGACCATGACTGTCCGGAGTCAATCAGCGTGCTGTCGCCGGGGTTCAGGATAGCCGCCGCCCCATCCTGCGCATAACACCTCACGCCCTGAAGTTGAGTGATGACGATGCAATACCGGTCCACTGAGTTTGCACTTACAACCGGAAACTTTGCGAAAGAAACCGGAGTGGACGAAAACCGGGTCAATTCCAGGCCAGCTATGTTGCGCCGCTCAATCGACCCATGAAAAAGATGCCGCCGGGGGAATTCAAACCGGCAATCGCCGCAAATCTGTCGCGCATTCGACAGCCATGCGTCCAACCGATCGGCGATGGGTACCAAGTCTGTCGAAAACGTCTGTGACATTTGATTCACCGTGATTCGAAGTTGAGCCGATGGCGTCTTCGCACAGCAGTATGGAGGGGCGCCAGCATCGGCCCGTCTTTAAAGTACCGATCTATCGATGGGGCGAACGCTAGCACACTGTTTAAACCATGTGCAAGCTCAATCTGGCCAAACCTGAATGGAATCCATTGAGCGTTCTGGCGGATGAGAGCCCTGAAACCCAGACCTCGCGACGGCCCTGCCTACGGAGTGTCCTTCCTGGGATTAGCCTACTCCTCCATGGTCAATCGGTCTGTGGTGAATGGCCGTCCGCGCTTCGCCAAGCCCGTTACGGCGGGCTGCACCTTCGTAATTTGAATGCCTGGAGGGAAAGGATAATGATCACGAGAAATGTCTTTTCCCCAAAACACGCGACGATGGCCAAGACATCCCGTCGATCTACAAGTGCGCGTCCTTGCGCCGGGAGCGTGGCCTGAGACTACGATCCCCGGCCGTGGAACCGAGATGAGCGAAGGCGGCATGCTGTTGTATGCCGGGATCTTGCTGAATCCCGGCGATATGCTGGAGCTCGAGTTCAGCACTCCATCTCACTCTCGGATGAAGGCTGTCGTTCGCTACCGAGACGGTTACTGCTTCGGGTTGGAATTTATTGCTCCAATCACTGCTTGATTTTCTAGCTTTTTTTTGGTTTTAATTCCACCCTTGGTTAGCCCTGAATCTCCTATCGTTCCAATGCGGTCTTGACCTGCGTGTAAACTCTCTAAGCGAGTTCGCACGCCGCTCGAAGACAGAGGTCAAGCGAAATGAAGAACGAAAAGCTAGCAAAATCTTATCGGGTTGAGGACGGCAAAGACTTTCGATTGAAGGATTACGACCCCGCTGATACTGATGGCTGGCATTCAAAACAGCGTGCCGAAGAGGCTTTGCAACACGGTGTTGCGCGCCTGGCTGAGTTGCAGGACAAACTTTATGCCCAGGATCGTTGGGCTGTTCTGCTCATTTTCCAGGGCATGGATGCGGCCGGGAAGGACGGTGCTATCAAGCATGTGATGTCGGGGGTGAATCCGGAGGGCTGTCAGGTCTATTCCTTTAAGGTTCCGACGGAAGCGGAGCTGCGACATGACTTTCTGTGGCGAACCACGCTTGATCTTCCCCAGCGCGGACACATTGGCATTTTCAACCGCTCCTACTATGAAGAGGTGCTAATCGTGCGCGTGCACCCTGGGGTGCTGAAGGGCGAGAAAGTTCCTCCATCGCTGGTGACCAAAAATCTCTGGGGCCAACGCTTCGAAGACATCCGGAGTTTTGAACGGCATTTGGCGCGGGACGGAACGGTGATCCGAAAGTTTTTTCTAAACCTTTCGAAGAAGGAGCAAAAGCGGCGCTTTCTTGCCCGCCTTGATCAGCCCGAGAAGAATTGGAAGTTTTCTGCCGCCGATATTCACGAGCGCGAATGCTGGGATGACTATATGAACGCTTATCAGGAGATGATCATAAACACGGCCAGCAAGTACGCCCCCTGGTATGCCGTGCCCGCGGACAATAAGTGGTTCACGCGCTTGGTGGTTTCGTCGGTCATCGTCGATGCGCTTGAAGAACTAGACTTATCCTATCCCAAAGTCGACGGGGTCAAACGCAAAGAACTGGCTGCCGCACGCAAATTGCTCCTGAAGAAATGAATGTCTGAGCGGCGCAGCTGCCTTTTTGTTATGTTTCGCGAATGTGACCGTAGGCCAGTTTCTACACGCAAGACGTCTCGTCCGCGCCCTGCCCTTTGCAGCGAGCCAAGATGGCATTACTATAGTTCTCATTCATGCTTCATTTCTCCGGAGATGACCTCTAATGGCTGATCGAAACGCTGTGGGTGGGAACAGATTTGGAAGCGCCGCAGGCCACGGTTGGATGCTTGGTCTTGTCGTGGTTTTCTTGCTGGCATTTCCGGGCACAAGTTTCGCCCAGACCAAGCCCGAGCGGCAATCCAAGGCGGTAAAGCCGACACAGGCTGCGCCTACGGGCAGCACTGCTGCGCAGCCCAATGCCCCCAGCGATTCCGAATCGACCAGACCGGAAGATCGTCCTTTCAAGGGAATGAAATACCGCTTGATCGGCCCGTTCCGCGGCGGCCGATCGCTGACGGCAGCTGGGATTCCGGGTGATCCGACGACCTATTACTTCGGGGCCACCGGCGGCGGAGTATGGAAGTCGACCGACGGCGCCATGACATGGAGTTCAGTTTTCGACAAGGAGGGATCTGGAGATATTGGCAGTTTAGCGGTGGCGAATTCTGATCCCAATATTATTTACGTGGGAACTGGCGAGGCGTGCATTCGCGGGAATATCTCTCACGGTGATGGGGTGTACAAGTCGCTCGACGGCGGCAAGACCTGGAAAAACGTTGGGTTGAAGGACACGCGCGCTATCGGGAAGCTAATCATTAATCCCAACAATCCTAATATTGTTTTCGTGGCTGCACTCGGCCATCCCTATGGTCCCAACACCGAGCGCGGCATTTTCCGTACCACTGACGGCGGCAAAACTTGGGACAAAGTTCTGTACAAGGACGAAAACAGTGGCGGTATCGATGTGGCTTTTGATCCTCACAACGCAAATATCCTGTTCGCGGCGCTGTGGCAAGCGCGTCGGAGTTCGTGGAACATGTCCGACGGCGGACCAGGCAGCGGACTTTATCGTTCCGATGATGGCGGAACCAGCTGGAAGCGGATCGAGGAACACGGTTTGCCCAAGGGTCCGTACGGGAAAATTGGGGTTTCAGTAAGCGCGAATTCAGACCGTATTTATGCCTTGATTGAGGCGCACAATCCTGACGGAGGTCTCTATCGCTCGGATGACGGTGGGGAGAACTGGATTCTGGTGAATCCTGACCACAGCTTGTGGCAGCGCCCCTGGTACTACATGCATGTCATTGCTGATCCCAAGGATGAAAACCTTCTTTACATCATGAATGTGGAAGCCTACCGGTCGACCGACGGCGGCCACCTGTTCAACAAAATTAAGATCCCGCATGGAGACAACCACGGGCTGTGGATTGATCCTGCGAATACACGCCGCATGATTGCCTCAAATGATGGAGGAGCCACGGTGACGCTCGATGGCGGCAAGACGTGGACTCGTGAGGACAACCAGCCGACGGCACAGTTCTACCACGTGACTACGGATACCGCGACGCCATATCGCATTTACGGTTCGCAGCAAGACAGCGGGACCGTCGCTATTGTCAGCCGCAGCGATCAAAGCTCCATCGATCGATCAGACTGGTATGACGTGGGGGGCGGGGAAGCGGGCTACATCGCGCCGTATCCGCCCGATCCAAATATCGTTTACGCGGCTGACTACCAGGGAAACATTACGCGCTTCGATAAGCGCACTGGCCAGATCAAAGCGATTACGGAGCAGCCCGAACTTTCCGATGCGCGAGGCGCAGCTTATCTCGAGCATCGTTTTCAGTGGACTGCACCAGTGGTGATTTCGCCGCACGATCCCAACGTTCTCTATCACGGTGGCGAGCGTCTGTTCAAGACCACTGACGGCGGAGTTCACTGGCAAGCCATCAGCCCTGACCTGACACGCAATGACAAGACCAAACAACAACCCTCTGGCGGCGCAATCACATTAGACGATACGGGCACAGAGTATTACGACACGATTTTCGCGCTTGCCGAATCCCCCATCACCCGAGGGCTTCTCTGGGTGGGCACCGATGATGGTCTGATCCAAATTACCCGTGACGAAGGCAAGACCTGGACGAACGTCACTCCCAAGGATATGCCGGAATGGAGCCGAGTCAGCCAGATTGAGGCTTCACCGTTCGATGCTGGCACCGCCTACGTTGCCGTGGATCGCCACCAGAACGACGATCTAGGCCCGTATATTTATAAGACCAACAACTACGGCCAGAGCTGGACAAAACTCGTTCACGGCATCCCCCAAACGACGTTCGTCCGCGCCGTCCGCGAGGATCCCAAAAAGCGCGGGCTGCTCTATGCCGGTACCGAAGGCGGCGTGTATGTTTCCTTTGGCGATGGGGCCGATTGGCGTCCGCTGCGGTTGAATCTTCCGACTACGCCCATTCACGACCTGGTTGTCAAAGATAACGACCTAGTTTTAGCGACTCATGGACGCGCATTCTGGGTACTCGACGACGTCACTCCACTGCGCCAGTTCAGCGAGGATATCGGAAAGAAGGACGTGCATCTCTACACTCCAGCAGCGGCTTACCGAATTCACGGAAGCGGCGAGGGAGAAGAGGGGCGCAACTCCAAACGCACCGGCCAAAATCCTCCGACAGGGGCAGTCGTGGACTACTACGTGAAAGAAGCTCCCAAAGCGGAAACAAGGATTGAGATCCTGGACGCCAGCGGTAAGCTGATTCGAAAATTCTCCAGCAGCCGGCTAAAAGTGCCGGAAGAGCCGCTAGGCCCTGACGATAAGAAACCAGAAAAGGAAATCAAGGTCGAAGCCGGGCTGAATCGTTTTGTCTGGGACCTCCGGTATGAGGACACCCATCGCGTTCCCGGCTATTACCTGTGGGAGTACAACGGCGGCGCGCATGGTCCCGTTGCTTTGCCCGGCCATTATCAGGTTCGGCTCACGGTCGGCGGACAAAGCCAGACGGTGCCGCTTGACGTGAAGCTTGATCCCCGGGTGAATGTGACCCAGGCCGAGTTAGAACAACAATTCAATATGCTCCTCGAGATTCGCGAAGAGCTTAATCGCGTCTATGACACGGTCAATCAGATCCAGGACGTGCGTTCACAATTGGCAGGCTTAAAAGGGCGGCTGCCGGAAAATGCCAGTGCCAAGACCATTTCGCTTTCGGCAGATGATCTGGAGAAAAAGCTCGTGACCGTGCGCGATCAACTGGTAAATCTGACGATCAGCGCCAACGAAGATTCCCTGGCCTATGCACCGCAGGTCGATGCCAAATGGGCTTACCTGGCGATGGATGTGGGCAGCGCCGATGCTGCACCTACTGAGGCGGAGCAACGCCAATTCGAGAAGCTGAAGGGTTTGAACGAGGAACGATTAGGACATTGGGCTGACTTGCAGCGTAGCGATCTAGCCGCCTTCCAGAAACTGACGGCTGAAGGCAGTCTCACCACCGTGGTCGTTCCTCCGGCCGGCCGGACCGGAGAACCGGTAGGCACCGATGCCCACTGAGTCCTCCTAAGACAAAGTTACACAATGGTTTATGAGGCCAGGCCAGCGATAACTTCCGTGCTATTGGCATGGCACTATTGTGCCTTGTGAGGCCTTAGTCCCATTGCTATCGTGCGCATAGGCTCAATATGTTTTTCCTCTCCTTAAGGTGACGGCCGAACCAGATTGGGGGATGTGTATGCGGTTCATGCAACTGTGCTACGCGGCGCTCGGATTTGCGGTGGCCCGCTTAATATTCCGGCGGCAACCAGTGTCGGTGACCGATCCCGTCACGCGGTTGCGTTCCTCAGGATTGCTGTAAGGCTTGCCGGCTTAAGACTGGGGCGCGCGCCCCATCTTCTTCACTCCGGCCCGAAAGGGCTAATACCAACGTTTGGTGGCCGCCTGTCTGTCTTGTTCATAATTATCACTACAATTTGCCTAGGACTGCTTGCCTAGGACTGCGAACTCGATAATCAATCGGGGTTGCTCTGAAAGCAAATGCTCCAAGCCAGCAACTTTAGTTGCATGGCGAATCGCGGCAGCTTCTCCCGGAGTCTCGGTGCTAAGACTGGCAAAAAAAAGTATGACGGCTTTTTCCATGGGCTTGGCGGTTACAGCCGCGGTATTACTAACGCCGTCAACCATGGTGGCCCAAGAGAATGCAGGCGAAACTCCTCTTGGCGACGTGGCCCGCAGTTTCCGCAAGAAACCATCCGCTTCTCAGACGGTCATTGATAACGATAACTTTTCGAAGTTGATGGACGAAGCGGAGAGCCACCGTCTGTCGGTTTCTTCGCTTCTTTATTCCATGAACCCCGGCGAGAAGGGTTTTCAAGTTTCCGCACCTGATGTGACCTGTAGCCTGTCGTTCAGCGCAAATGCCAGTTCGTTGCTCTCCAGTCCGTACGTGCTGAAAGATCTGCCACCCGCGGAACTGATCAAACTTGATGGGCCGGCCACGATTGATGGCGACTCACTGCAACTTTCTGTTTACAACGGCACCGAATGGAACGTGCACGAGCTCACCATCGGCCTCACCATCGTGAAGCGCAAGGATCCTTCTGAGGCGTCTTATTACGGTTCGGCCCACTTAGTTCCGGCTGTTGGGAAACTCGATCAAACACTTGAAGCACCGGTCGAAAAGCGCTCCGACGTAACTGTCCTCTACAAGATTAAAGGCGAGGCCGCGCCTTTCACCACAACTGTCTTCCGCACGCCTTTGGATACTACGCTAGCTTCTAACCAGGAATGGCATTGGGCCATCGTGCGAGCAAAGGGAACCCCATCGCAGGATCCGGCACAATCCCAACCGCCGCCAGCGCAAGCTGCTCCGGACACTCCCTCGGCGCTATCTCAGCCTCTACCCTCCTTGCAATCCCAGTTCGGTCAGCAACCGTCAGCTCACTAGACTCGCAATCCCGAACTCAGCTTTAAAATGAGTCGGACAGCTGCGGATCACCGGCCAGGCTTCTCCGCACCACATGTTAAACTGAGGGTATTCCCTACAAGGATTAGCAATGAAATTCGGTGTAATCATCTTCCCCGGTTCCAATTGCGATCACGACGCATACTGGACGGTCCAGCAGGTTGCCAAGCAAACCGTCACCTTCCTGTGGCATGAATCACACGATTTGGAGAATTGTGATGTCATTATTGTTCCCGGAGGTTTTGCCTACGGCGACTATCTGCGGACTGGCGCCATCGCCAAGCTCTCGCCGGTAATGCAGTCGGTGCGCCGGTTCGCCGCCGGCGGTGGGTTGGTACTGGGAATCTGTAACGGATTCCAGATTCTGTGCGAGTCTGGGTTGCTGCCAGGAGCTTTGATGCGCAACGTGGGTTTGAAATACGTTTGCAAACCCGTTCAGGTGCGCGTGGAGAATGCGGATACCCCGTTCACAAACGCGTGCCGCAAGGGCGAAGTTCTTAGCATTCCAATCGGTCACATGGAGGGTAACTATTTCTGCGATGGGGAGACGTTGGAAGAACTGAATCGTCATAACCGCATCGTGTTTCGTTATTGCACGCCATCCGGAGACATTACGCAGACTGCCAATCCTAACGGTTCGCTGGACAACATCGCCGGGATCTGTAGCCCTGGCGGTAATATTGTGGGGATGATGCCGCATCCCGAACGCTCAGCCGAGCCGGAACTTGGGTGTACGGACGGTTTTAAAGTGTTCCAGTCGGTTGTGGGTGCTATGTCTGCGAAGTAGTGACACCTTTTTGAAAGAATCGAAGAATTTCCTTGCTCATTCACAGGCCCGGCCTTCGAGCACAAGCAAACCTTGCTGCCGAGAGAAAAATTAGGAAACGTCGGAAGCCTTCCAATAATTCAAAGTAGCCCACTCCCGGAGGTCTCGATTGTGCGTCGCCGCCTACGACTTCATGCTATAATTCAGCGTCGCCTGCGTGCTTACCGAGGCAATCCTTTGATCTCCTCTAGGGGCGAATCCTGCGCTATCCAAGATCATTAGATACGAGGTCTATCCATGTCTGGCCATTCAAAATGGGCCACAATCAAGCATAAAAAGGGCGCGCTAGACGCCAAGCGTGGGAAGATTTTCACCCGCCTGATCAAAGAAATCAGCATCGCCGCGAAAAATGGCGGCGGCGATCCTGACTCCAACCCGCGTCTGCGTGGCGCCATCGTTGCGGCTAAGGCGGAGAATATGCCCGCCGATAACATCAAGCGAGCCATCCAGCGCGGCACGGGCGAACTTCCCGGCGCCACTTACGAGGAGTTCTCTCTGGAGGGCTACGGCCCGGGCGGCGTCGCGGTTCTGCTCGACATCAATACCGACAACCGCAACCGTACGGTGAGCGAGATCCGTCACGTCTTCGGCAAAAACGGGGGCAACATGGCGGATGCCGGTGCCGTCTCCTGGATGTTCCACAAGAAAGGTGACATTGTCATTCCTAAATCCGCGGCCAAGGAAGATGATCTGATGAACATCGTGCTTGAGGCCGGTGGCGAAGATCTGAATGATGATGGGGAGAACTGGGAAATCATCACCGCGCCGTCTGCCTACGAAGCCGTACTGGAAGCGGTGAAGAAAGCTGGGATCGAACCAGCTTCTTCTAGCGTTGCCATGATTCCTCAAAACTACATCAAGCTGGAAGGCGCTGCCGCGAACACCATGATCCGTCTGATGGAAGCGCTCGAGGAACACGACGACGTGCAAAACGTGCACTCTAATTTCGATATCGACCAGAAGCTTCTGGAAGAGGTTGCTGGCTGATTTTTTATTGCGCCATGGGACGAAAAAAGCCGCCTGTCGGGCGGCTTTTGTGTTGAACGATGGATGGCTCGGGCCTTCTGGGACTGATAAAAGAAGTTTTTAACACCACGGTTGAAAATTCTGTGGAAAACCGGGAAGGTATCCTCGTAAGTGATTTATTCGCAGACGCTTTAGCGCTTTGCACTGGAGCGGGCGCCGGCACTTTAGTGGGGCGTCGGCCTGGAGCGGAACGCTGGTGAGGGTTGGCAAACCGAACGACTCTTTGAAACTCAGACTCGACAAACTTCTCGTCGAGCGCGGATTGGTGTTGTCGCGCGGACGCGCGCAGGCGCTGATCCTCGCTGGCAAGGTGTTGGTCAACGACCAGAAGATTGAGAAGGTTGGCACGGCGGTTGACGCCGGTTCAGAGATCCGCTTGCTCGGCGAAAGCCCTAAGTATGTCAGTCGTGGCGGACTGAAACTTGAACGCGCCCTTGAGCACTGGCACCTTGAAGTTGCCGGCAAAGTCTGTCTGGACGTCGGTGCATCGACTGGGGGCTTCACCGATTGTCTGCTTCAACACGGCGCAGCGCATGTGATCGCCGTGGACACGGGATACGGTCAAATGGATTTTCATTTGCGTCAGAATCCCAGGGTTCGTCTGCTAGAGAAAACTAATGCGCGCTATCTTCGCCACGCAGACCTCGGCGAATTTGTGGATCTCATCGTGATGGACGTCTCGTTCATTTCCGCCACCCTTGTTCTGCCTGCCGTGGTCAATGCCGCCCTTCCTGATGCATTCGAGGGACGACATGGCCGCTCATTCGTTGTCCTGGTAAAGCCACAATTCGAAGTTGGTCGCGCGTTAGTGGGGAAAGGAGGTATTGTGCGCGATGAAGCTGCACAGATGGCTGCGGTCGAAAAGGTTCGGCAAACACTATTGCATCTCGGCTGCCAGACGAGCGAGTCCATCGAATCCCCAATTCTTGGAGCGGAGGGCAATCGCGAATTTTTGTTGTGCGGAGTTTTCTAAGGTTCACACATTGGTTGTCCCAGTCAACGCAGAAGCGGTGGTGCAAACTGGGTTTCAGTCCTTTGCCCCGGGCAATGCCCTTGGGCAATGCCCCATAAGCGTTAACTTAAGGATCGCGGTCTGCGGCGTGCAAAACGCAAAATCTCCGGCAGAATGCCAGCGTGTTCAAACAGGAAGGGTAGCCCTCCCCGTCGGCTGCGTCTCCCGTGCGTAGATCAAATCTGCAAACTGTCTTAAGATTTTAAGTAGGGGCTGCCCACCCCGCCCCGACGGAGAGTATTCTTCATTACACCCGCGAATATGTCGGAGATGCCCAGTGGTAAAGTGCTCTCTTCCTCGGAAGATTTGCCTATCCGTCCTGACCTAAAACCGTCCTTCCAGCTAAATGCCGCAGGAAATTGTGGCATAGCTTTCGCTGGGGCAGGCAAGAAATTGGTGTTGCTCGAATTAAAGTAGAGCGGATCTCTTCGATTCGCTTTCCGGCGCAAGATCGAGACCACCGAACCGCGTTCCAGTTAATGAGCGTTGTCTCTTTTTGCGACAGCGCTCAACCCCTCCTCGCTCGATCCTCCCCGCTCGTGAGCCATACCCAAAAAACGCAGTAAGCGTCTGACGAACGCTCAGCCGAGTTCTTTAGCAGCTTTGCGGGCAATCAATAAAAAGCCTTTGCTGGTGGCATCTTTTTGGAGAGCGCCGAGATGGGCACGGCCAGAGGCGGTCTTGCCGGACTTCATCTCAATCTCGCCCAACTCCAGGCGGGCCTCGAACTGATACTCGAGGAGACCAGTCTGTTTGGCCTCCGCCAGTATTGTTATTAGACTCCGTTTCGCTTCTTCGATTCGGTTTTGCTCTGCTTGGAGTTGCGCCGTCGCAATGCTGAGTTGAAACTGGTTCACACGATTTTGACTCTTTGCCACGAAGCTCTTTCCGGCTGCAATTTCTCTCTGGGCTTCCTCGTATTTGTGTTGCGCTACCAAGGCTCGGGCAAGAACTGTATCGGCTAACATTTCGTCGTCAATCTGCTTCTCATTCCGGAATTCTTGCCGTGCCTCCCGGACTCTGGTTTCGGTTTCATCGATTTGCCCCCGTTCAAGCGCCAGAATGGCGAGGGCAAGTTGGCTTTCAGCAATCGTCCCTTTCTCGCCAATCTCAGTCCTGACGGACAATGCCTCGTTATAGTTGCGACCGGCATCGTCAAGTTTTCCCTCGACAAGATCGATGTCCCCCAGGCCGGCGAGCCCCCATGCAGCCTCCGACTTGACACCCTGCTTGCGATCGATCGCCACTGCCTCCTCGAGCATTTTTCGCGCAGCCTCCAGGTCTCCCTGGCCGGAAACAGTTGCCGCCAGATTCTCCAGCGCATTGGCCACACTGGTCTTGCTGCCAACCTCTCGGAAGCCAGCCAGCGCTTCTTGGAGCAGGTCTTGCGAAACTTTCAGATCACCCTTCAAATAGTGCACGTTGCCGAGGTTATCTTTCGCGGCAGCAATGTTGAGCCTGTCCCCGACTTCCTGGAAGTTTGCTAATGCGGCAGCGTAGCCTTTGAGAGCGCCGTCCAGATCACCTTCCTGCCAGATCACGTTGGCCAGGTGCGAGAGCGCCGTTCCCGTCCGCCGCCGGTTTCCTGTTTGGCGAAAAATGCCTAAAGCCTCTTGATCCAATCTTTTCGATTCCGCGAGATTGCCATCGCCGAAGAAAAGTTGGGCGGTGAAGTCGATGGCGATGGCTACGCCATTGCGGTCCCCCACGGATGCGAAGATCTGTTTCGCTCTCTCACATTGTGGACGCGCCTCCTTGTTGGTGCCGAGGGCTGCCAGGCTATAACACTTGCCAAGCCGGGCGGATGCAACTAGGAGCCTTGCGCCACGCACTTCTGCTTTCTGCACTGCCGTGCTCGCGGACGCGAGCTGCTGTTTGTAATCGCCGAGGAAATTGAACGCTTGACTCTCTTCTCGGTCAATTCGCGGGTCGTCTCCCAAAGGGGATGGCAGTCTGCGTAGGTTTGCAAGCGTGCTCAGAGCATCTTGAGGTTTACCTCCGGAGGACTGAGCTGCCGCAAGTCTTAATCCGTATTCCAGATTGTCAGGAAAGAAATCGAAGACCGTACGGTAAATGTCGATGGCTAACGGCCACTGCTTGCTAAGCTCTCGATACTGGCCTTCCACCAGCAAGCGTTCTTCCCGGCTCAGATTCCCGGAAAGCTCGAATGCGGTTTTGGCCTCGTCGGCAGCCCTTTTGTCATACCCCAACGCTCCCCATGCCATGGCTAGCGCGGAATGCGCGAGTGAATACCTAGGATCGGCGGCCACAGCTTTTTCCAACAGGGCCTTGGCAGCAATCGCATCATACAAGCGCAGTTTTTCGGAACCCTCAGCATAGAAGCGTGCTGCCTGCGGGGTGGAGGGATAGGAAGCCCGAACACTCGCCTGATCCAAGGCGGAGACCTCACTCACTCCGATTCTTGCCCGCAAGTCGGACCCGGCGCGCGCGATTAACTGAAACAGCTCATTCTCGGTTCCGACCTCTGCAACGGAAGCAATGGTCTCCCCGCTTGCGGCATCCTGAATGCGAAAATCAATCCGGACCTGTCCTCCAGACCTGCTGCCTAGATCGGTGTAGCTGCCGGCAAGCACCAGATCCGTGCCCAGATTTTGGCGCACGCGCTGGAGAGTGTCGCGCGCATAAGTATCAGTGTCGGCCAGTGAGAGATCGTTCTTAGCGCGCGCCACGTTTTCTCCGGAGATCGTTCGCAGCTTTTCTCCCGCACCCAGTTCTGTGGTCAGCATTTCCGCCAGTGCGGTCGAGAGCCAGGCTGCGTCCTGGCGTTGTGACAGGTTCTTGAAACCCAGAACGGCAACTGAGCGTCGCATATTGACCGGCGGACTGGAGGCAGGCTGATGGGCGCGGCCATTGGGTTTCCACCTTTTCCGCATCCCGCCAATATTCAGGGCGAACAGCGAGCCGAGTACGACCGCGCAGGACAAAACAGAGATCCACAGGATCCTGCCGTAAGGTCGGGTGCCGGAAACCGGTGGCGCATCAGCAATCACTGGCCCTACAAATCGGTAACCTCGCTTGGGAACGGTCTCAACGTAGAGAGGACGTTCGGCATCATCGCCGAGCGCGTTTCGAATCTGCCGTATGGCGAAGTTGAGGCCTCCCTCATAATCGACAAAAGTGTCGGAGCCCCAAACCTCCTCAATAATCTCGTCCCGGGTGACGGTTTCTCCCCGGCGGCGGACCAGCAAAGCGAGAATTTTGGCGGGTTGTGGTTGTAGCCTGACTGAGGTTCCGTTGGTGCGTAATTCACCGCTCCGGAGATCCAACTCGAACTCCGCGAAGCGAACCACAACTTCCTGCCCGGTAACGACGGACACGCCCCCACCCCGAGGTCGAACCGGCACGACCTATAGCGGCCTATTGTAACAACGTTCCAGCTTGCTGACTCTGAATAAGTTACACAACTCACAGAATCCTCATCTCCCACTCATTGACGGAAACAGTGGCCTCGCGCTATTGCCTTGTGCATGTCCGCACCAAACTGGGCCGAAGAAGTTTGGGAAGCGACGGAGGCATCTATGTCACGGATACTGCTGAGGAGTCTTGGGTTGGGTGCAACCCTCTTGATCGCAACGCTTTCACCTGCAGCCAGCAAGTTCGACCATGCCGAGTACATGAAAGCTACCGCCACTGGACAAAAGAAAGCCGAGCCCGCAGTCAAGGGAAGCCTCTCTTTTGATCAAGAAAAGAAGTGCGTCGATTTTCTGGACGAGAAGGGAAACCCGGCTTTCAGCATCCCTTATGACACGATCAAGACCCTGCTGTACGAGCAGGCTGCTAAACCGCGTTACACCGAGGCGGTGCTGATCTCACCCATGTTCCTGCTAGCGCATTCTAAAAAGCACTACCTGACGATCCAGTACACGGATGCAACGGGCGCGGGACAGTACGTGATCGTCCACCTAGACAAAAAGAACGCGCAGCGAGTGGTGACCACCGCTGAATCCGAAACGGGCAAAAAAGTCGAGAGGGTCGAGGAGAAATAAGGGTTGGGAGAGAGATCTCGACGGGACCTTGGTTTGACGTTTCGCCTGAATTTCGGCAAGGGATTGTGAGGAGAGGCGCAATCAAGGAACACAACGAAAACGACAACGAGAAGAAGTGAAATGAAGCAGCGGCTGGAGGGGACCATTTCCGGTCCGGCTCCGATTGGGCGGTTAACTAGGAGACAGAGCATGCGAATGAAACCCTCAAATCAGAAGTTGGCTATTGCTGTAGCGCTCCTAACGTCCTTGAGCCTCGCCGGCTGCGGCGTCGGTAAAGTCTCGATATCAAATTCCTGTTTGGGCCCCTGCACTGTTCCCCCCACTGCCGAGTTTCTCTACGCCACCAGCACTGACCACATTTCGGCCTTCACCCTTAGTCCATCAACGGGAGCGCTGGGTACACCGCTGTCGATGACCGGACCGAATCAAAGCCTCGGGATGGTGGCCAGCGTGACATTGGGCCACCTGTTCGTTTCCGATTTCTTGAACGATGCAGTGGATGGTTTCTCCATCAACCCAAGTTCAGGCGGACTTACCCCGGTCACTGGTTCACCCGTTGCCGTGGGGAGCATGCCGCCGGGCGCGGGCGGTTTGTCTAATGTCGTCTCGGGTAACTCCTATCTATATGCCCCTGATCTCAATGCCGGTACGGTAGCCGGGTTTAGGTTCGACTTTGCCAGCGGGAAGCTTACGCCGGTTCCTGGCTCTCCCTTTCTCGCAGGCAACACTCCCGTGCAGGCGGCGCGAGACTACCTTGGCAAGTTCCTATACGTAAGCAATCTGAATGATTCAGCAGGCGGGATTTCAGCTTTCACCATAGACCCGAACACGGGAGCGCTCACGGCAATTGCCGGGTCGCCGTTTCCCACCGGCATCGCCGGATCCTTCCCCGGACCCTCGGCACTAGTGACAAACAATAATTTTCTCTATGTCGCTTTGGCTGGAACGGCAAGCGCAAATAACAAGATCGTAGCGTTCGCGATTGACCCCACCACCGGCGCCCTTACCACTCTTCCCGGCTCCCCGTTCAGCACCGGCGGTGACCCGTTGTACATGGCGCTCGTGCCCGTGACGGCGGTATCCAAAGCGTTTCTCTACACCGCCAACATTCAGGACGGCACAATTTCCGCGTTCACGGCGGACGACAATACCGGAGTCTTGACGCCGGTCAATGGCTCTCCCTATCCCTCGGGGACTTCGGTTGGGGGCCTGGCAGTGTCTCTTTTCACAGGAACGATTAGCGGACCCCCCTTTCTGTACGCAGCGGATCCTCAATCTAAGGCCATTCGAGCCTATGCCATTGACAACAACACGGGAGCGCTGTCTCCAATTTCTGGCTCGCCATTCTCGGCCGGCAACGCGCCCCTGCTGCTTACAGCAGCCTCAGGTCCCTAGTGCGGACCTCGACCCTTCACCGGGTGCTCATTTCTGCGGCAAAATTTCTGCGGCGAAATTTGCATTTCACGTGAAGGAGACGAAAGGACTCGAGAGTGCATTCGACGACCGACGTGTTCACCATCTTCGTCCCACCGACGGTCCTTCCCCAGGAGGCGTTATGAGGATGACTGGAAGATTGCGTTACTTAGGGACGGCAATGTTGTTTACCCTGCTTGCAGTTTTGGCCGGCTGCGGCAGTTTTTTCAGCTCCTGTCACGACTGTGTAGCTGCCACACCGTTTCTTTATTCGACTGCACCGAACGACATTTCGAGCCTATAGCGTGTGACATGCAATTATTCCGCATGGCGGGTCCGCAAGGATCGAAGCGACAGATCGACGGGATGGGGTACAGTCAGCAGCTTTGAGTCGATCCACAAGACGATAACTCTCGGCTTGTGGGCAACCCTTACCTTGGGATTGCCCGTGATTCGGGCGCAATCCGGGGAAATGACATCACACTTCCAGCACGTTCTTTAATTTTGTTGGCAGCGCGATTCGCTGGCTATTCGCTGCGATTGTTTTCAGTTTTCTTTTGTAACACCGGCCTCAGCGACCAGACGAGGCACTGTGCGTGCCTGGCTCCGGCCGCCACGCGGGCGTCGCATCCTCAAATTGGTTATCGGTCAGCTGCCGCACATCGCTACCGTCTGGTACGAAGGTTCGCGCGGGTCAGATCCAGGGGGCAATCGATTCGCTCGTGAAGCGCGCAATTAAGAGTGGCGACATTCGCAAAGATCTCGAGCCATTCGATCTGCTCCGCGCGCTTATCGATGTATCCAATGTCGCGAGCAGCCCTGACTGGCAGCAGAGCGCCAGGAGGCTGGTGGATATCCTTATCATTATCATTGGTTCGCGCCCGATCCGGTAAATCCAAGGACTCGAGAGGTTGGGCTGAGGTCCGCGACGGTAACGTCCTGATTTCTGACGGCTGGTTGGCGGAGTGTTGTCGGCAACCCTTCCCTTAGGCAGATAAATTTCAGTGTTGCCCGTCAACCTTCGGATCGGTCTTGCGAGGGTGCCCGGTTGGTTCGGAACGTGCGAGTGAGTTCGCTATCGAGCCGGGCTGCTGTTGCTGAATAGAACACCATATCCGTTCGGTCCGGAACTTACCTTTAGTGTTCTCAACACTTCCCAGAACAGGACTTGATTGGCGGTGACGACAGGCTTGTGCAGCCTCTCTTCCAGAGCATGGATCACGCCGATTTCGCGGAGCCCATTTCCACCTATGAAGATGGCTTCCGCCTGGCCGCGGCGCCTTGGTGCCACCCACTCATAGGCCTCAGCCCGAGCGCCGCTACATAGGCTTTAATTGTTCGAGTGCCGCCCAGAACCGGTCGCCGTTCGTTTTCTCAATCCAATACTGCGTAATGTGGTTGGCAGGCGAACATCGCGCTTCGACGACGGCGCCTTCTGCCTCGGCACTCTTGACGCGCGCGCCAATCTTGAGCGGGAAACAGTCGGGCGAGCTGGAATCGGTGGGAGTGCCCGGCTGCAGCAGCGAGGTTAACAACAATGTGCCTTCACCCGTGAGTTCGTACATTGGGTCGATTAGTTTGGTGGAAAATGGTCCGACGCCGTACACATGTATGGTCGATTCGACTTTCGACCATCCAAAGTGGGGCATGTTTTTGGGACCAATAGTAAAGGCGCCGAGCTCAACCTGCTTCAGGGCCGAACGTTCGAAACGGCTTCCCATGCCAAACCACCAGGCGCCCTGAACGACGACGATATGTTCGTCCATCGGGTGCACGTGCGGCATGACGAGATAGCCCGCATCATTGTGAATGCGGAGTGCGAAAACCTCCCCAGGCTTTTCCGGATCGCCCCACACTTTCTCGACCCACTGCCCTGCTCTCATCTTGTGCAGGGGCACAACAACTGGAAGATCGTGGTCAGACTCGGACACGGCATGACTGCCGGCGACGAAAAGCGTCGCGAGCGCCAGCGCAAATGTAATTCTTGAACACATACGCCCTCCTCATGCTCGAAACTGCCTTCGAGAGCTACCGAACCGTACGACTCAAATCGAACTTACCACCTTCAGGGCGATGGCGGGCATCAAGGGCGTCGGCGGGCATCCGATTGCGCCCTCGAAACGGTTCAGCCCGAATCGTCGGCAACTCTTCCCCAATCCGACAATAATGTCAGAGTCGCCCGTAATACGGGACTTGGACTCCGTTAGTCGGATTGAGCGATGCAAGATTCGCGTTAATTTTCGGCTTTTAGGTTGATTTCCGCCGTGTCGCCCTTTATTTCAACCGTCGTGCCAAAGGGCTTTGAAGCGTCGGCCAGGCGCTGGAGAATATAACCCGCTCTCGCACCCGTCACGGCGGCGGCAAGCCGCGCGTGTCGAGGAATTCGTTGTTGGTGCAACAGATAGAATCCTCATGATTCTCCGCAACCGTAGGGACCGCCGAACGAAGCAGCGCCATGCCGCAAGAGAAGAAAAGCCTAGTCCGCGCAATCGGCCGTTGGAGTTTGGCGGCGCTGATGCTCAACACCATCATTGGTGCGAGCATCTTTGGGCTACCTTCGTTGCTCGCAGCCCATCTGGGAAGGTTTAGTCCCGTAGGCTACTTGGTTACGGCGGTCGGGATCGCCGCAATTGCGGCCTGTCTGGCGGAGGTCTCCTCGCAGTTTCGCCAGGCCGGAGGGCCATACCTATATGCCAGAGTATCGTTCGGACCGTTTGCAGCGATCCAAGTCGGCTGGCTTACTTGGCTGACCCGGATCGTCGCTTCCGCGGCGGCTGCAGATCTTTTCGTGTCATATCTGGCCCAGTTTTTCCCGGCCGTAGAGACTTGGGCTGTGCGGTTGATGGTGCTGGGGATGCTTATCGGGTTTCTCGCTGTCGCGAACTACCTCGGAGCGACTAGTGGCGCACGGCTAAGCAATTTCTTCACAATTACCAAAGTGCTTGTCATCCTTATTGTTCATCGCCGCCGGACTCACGGCGCTCCTGCTCCATCCCGCCGTTCGCGTCACTCCGCAGGCGGTGTCCGTTACCAGAGGGGATTGGCTGGAAGCCGTCCTGCTGATGATTAACTCATTCGGAGGTTTTGAGGCCGCGCTCTTCCTATCGGGCGAAACACGCGATCCCCGCAAGGATGCTCCGATTGCGCTCTTGATCGCTCTGGCGACTGCGACCTTCTTGTACGTTGCGGTGCAATACATTGTCATTCATACGCTGGCAGCTGCAACCAGTGCGGCTAAGCCTGTCGCTGATGCCGCCCAACATTTTCTAGGTCCGTTCGGAGCTTCGCTGATCGCGGCAGGCGCATTGATTTCAGTTTATGGTTACCTCAGCGCAAACATGCTGCACACCCCTCGCCTCACCTTCGCGATGGGAGAGTAGGGGGGATTTTCCGTCTTTTTTCGCAGCTGTTCACCCACGCTTTCGAACTCCCTCTGTGTCGATCGTTACCTTCGCGGTTCTGCTGGTCGTTTTCTCAGTGGCAGGCAGCTATCAATGGAATGCGATCCTTTCCGCCATATCACGTCTTTTCATCTACGCTTCTATCGCTGCCGCTCTTCCTGTTCTACGAAGAAAGCAGCCGCATGCCGATGCTTTTCGCCTGCCCGGCGGAATGTTTTTCGTTGTGCTTGCGCTCCTGTTCACTGGCGTTCTGGTTACAAAGATTCATCTCGGAGGACTCATGGTTCTCGCCGTTACCTTCGCTGTCGCCGTTTTGAATTGGCTGTGGGCGGCCCGATACCCCAGAACTCCCCTAGCTCCCCCGCATCAGTGATTCTTTAGTAGCGATGATCGGCGGACTGTCCAGGATGAACCTCCACCCGATAGGTTCCGGATGGTCGGCAACCCTTACCTTGGGATTACTTCAGGGTTGCCCGTCATCCGCTAATCATCTGAAATTGCGCTATTGAACAAAGGGACTACCACGTCTCCACAAAAGGATGCACAATTCATCTTGTTGGGAATTGGCAATGGCCGCTGACCGGCGCACTGCACGATGAGATGTAACAAACATGCTCCCCTCACAGGCTGACATTCAGCAGTACGTAGCCAGGATCACCGCCAGCTCCGGCTTCAGCAACTCCGAGCGGCTGTGCGAACTGCTACGGTATACCGTCATGGAGGCACTGGGAGGAAGAAGCGCTTCGCTTAAAGAGTCGGTTTTGGGCGTGACGGTATTCGGCCGCACACCCGGCTATGACTCTGCTGC
>Ga0207646_10000807_pt1 | contig 40831 bp, 37 predicted proteins | sample KBSK5502metaG_FD_184343 | JGI IMG/M metagenome (GOLD analysis project Ga0207646, IMG submission 184343) | Corn, switchgrass and miscanthus rhizosphere microbial communities from Kellogg Biological Station, Michigan, USA - KBS K5-50-2 metaG... | ecosystem: Host-associated > Plants > Roots >... | reverse complement strand
TCGTCCAGAGTGCCGTCGAACCCATCGCGCACACTGGCCTCATCACCAATCGTGATTGGAGGTCTCTCGACGAGCGTTCGGATGATTTGGTCGCCAAGATCCTTGCAGTCATCCCATGAGCCGACGTGTGCTGTGAAAGCACCGTCTTTTCCGGATTCTGCTGCTGCGCGCGCTCGTCCCAGCGCTGTTTCGACCGCCGGCAGCCGCACGATTGAATCACCCAGACTCCGAAGCTCGCGCGGAGAGGCACGACCGGCAGCTGCTTTTCCCGACAGCCGTTCAATATCGCGCACACCGTCGAGAGCCTCCCGCAAGGCGGCCCGAATGAGACCGTCTCCGAGTGCGTCCACTGCGCTCAGTCTCGCATCGATCTCAACACGATCAACGAGCGGAGCGAGAAGCCACTGGCGGAGCAGACGCGCACCCATGGGCGTTAGCGTACGATCGAGTACGCCGAGCAGTGTTCCCGATGTCTCCGCGCCACGCATCGACTCGACCAGCTCGAGATTTCGCCGCGTCATCTCATCGAGAGGTAGAGTCCGCCCCGGTCTCTCGATCTTTGGACGTGCGAGATGCGACATCCCGGATGGCTGAAGCTCATTGAGGTACCGGAGCAACGCCCCCGCCGCTCCAACTGCGGCACTATCTCCGGTCTCGATGCCAAATGCCTCGAGCGAGCTCACGCGAAAGTGCTGCACCAGCTGGTCGCGCCCCAATTCGTCATCGAATTCCCAGGCCTCGCGCTCGGTTACCATTGGGCCTTCTTCACCAACTGGCCCTTTCAGGACATGGGTAAGGCTCTCGCCGCGTGAAAGAATTACTTCTCGCGGTGTAAATCGGGACAGCGCGGATTCCAGATCACGGATTCCCACACCAGCAAGCCTGAGCTCTCCAGTGGAAAGGTCAGCGGCTGCAATTCCAACCAGATCGCCGTCTCGGTTAAGCGCACACAGATAGTTGTTGCGGGTGCCGTCGAGCAGATCATCGGAGAACGCTGCGCCAGGCGTGATCGTCTCCACCACTTCGCGCTTTACGATGCCCTTGGCAAACTTTGGATCTTCGGTTTGCTCACAGATCGAGACCCGGAATCCATGCTGGACCAAACGTCGTAGATACTCGCCGGCCGCCTTGACTGGAACCCCGGCTAGCGGTACCTCGCTCGCACCGCCGTTGTTCCTGGAGGTGAGCGTGAGGCCAAGTGTTCTGGAGGCTACTTCCGCATCCTCATAGAACATTTCGTAGAAATCACCCATCCGGAAGAACAGAATCGCGTCCTGATGACGCGACTTGATCTCCCGGTACTGCTGCATCAACGGCGTTGATGCAGCGCGACTCACCGTTCGGGCGCCCGTACCACGAAACCATCCATATGCTTGCCTTTGATCCTAGTAAGTGCGTCTTCCGCTTCTTTTTCGGTTGTGTATCGTCCGATCCTGACCCGGAATGGTGCAACCGATCCATCGACTCGCGCTGCGTAGCCCCGCTTGATCAAGCCGGAAGCAAGCTTTTCAGCGTCAGTCTTATGGTTATAAGCAGCTACCTGGACCGAATAACCATTTCCCCGCGAGGATATCGTGCTCGCCTTCGCCACCGTTTTCTCGGGTGCTGCTTTCGGAGCTTTCGCGGGATCGACCATGCTTGGTTTCGAGTCGTTGGCTTCAGTCGGCGGCTTGGGACGCTGAGCTGGGATGACTGTCTTCGGCTCTGTTGAAGGCGCTGTAGCCGGCCGAGTTGTGGTATCTATGCCTCGCGGTTTTTCCCTTTTTGCGGCATCCGCCACTGATGTCGGAACTGCCGAAGTCACGCTCGGTGTATTCGCGGACGCGCTCCTCGGCGTTGTGGAGGCGGTTACCGAAGACGCCGGATTATTTGCCGTCACACCGGTCGTCGGAGCACTCGCCTCTGCTACAACAGCCGGACAGCGCTGACCCTGATACTGTATCTGGTTCCTTAGCTCCACCTGCGAAGCATCAGCCTGTGCCAGTGCATTTGCATTGGCCGCGCAGGCATTCCGTATGTCATTCTTCTCGAAGAGTACGCGGGCCGTCCAGTAGCTTGCTCTCGCGAGCGATTTGCTCCGTGGGTAGTCGCGTGGAATCCGTTGCAGGTGGCCGAGTGCGCCGTCACGATCCCCGCGTGCAAGCTCGAGTTGGGCCAAACGCAGTAGCGCGTCTTCAGCCTGGGGAGCGAGCGGATAATCCACCACGATGTGCTTGTAATCGCTCTCTGCATCCGCCGCATTCGCTGCCAGCGTAGCACGCCAGAATAGGGCCTCGGGGTACAACCGGGCCGTAGGCTGCGTTGCCGCAATGACAGAATCGATCAGCGCCCTTCCGGCGACTCCATTCCCGTCGCTCACGAGCGCCTGGGCTCTCGCGAAAACTGGATCGGTTGGACGTGGCGGAGCCTGAGCGGCTGCCAGCGTCGCAAGAAAACAAAACGACACGCTGAAAAGGACTGACCATCTGGACATCTCACCACTCTCCTATTGACTCATGCGGCAGCGCTTTTGTCATCGGCTGCGCACAGGCTGAGTATTACCGTAGCCAGCAATTGTTCTTCAGACGAGACTCTGCTTTCCTTCAGGGCAACATCTGCCTCCAGCAAGGAATCGAGTGCGCGATCGAGTGATTCGCGGCTCCAGCGATCCGCAGCACGAGCCCAGACGGCAGTGGCAGATCCCCACGGCCGGCCCGTAAAGGCTCCGGTTGCTTTCAGAAGATCGAAGTATTCCTGGGGCAGACGTGCTCTCGGGAGACCTTCATCCAATCTCGCGCGTCCCCACGAGATAGCGAGCATCTGTGTTGATAATGCCATGACGATTGAAACGCCCGTTGTTTTCGGCTGAGCAAGCACATGGGAAATGAGTCCAAGTGCGCGAGGGGCGTTGCGGTCTGCCACTGCGTCGAGGAGATCAGCCTGTGTTTCCCCGCGGCGTACCCCGACAACTGCAGCTACGGCTTCCTCACCAATCTCCTGGTCATGCCCTTCTATGTAGCTCGCCAGCTTGTCCAGCTCACCAGCGAGCTGATGGAGATCGCTACCAACTGCGGCTTGGAGGAGCTCGATAGCCGGTTCAGTGATCGTTAACCCGAGCTCGCTGGTTACCCTATGCGTTATCCATCTGGGGATCCGGTCGCCGGTGAGAGGATCGAATTGAAGCGACGTGCTAGAGGCCAGGAGCGTAGTATCTGGCTTCGATCCGGCAGTTCCAGTCATGATTAGCAGCAAATCAGGCGCGGGGCGCATCAGGTACTCATCCAGAACCTTACGCGCATCTTTCTTGAGCGTGGCAACGTCACGAAGTACGATGACCCTTCTCTCCGCCATCATTGGCGGTGTCGAAAGAAGAACACCAAGGGTCTCGGCGTCGACCTCGGCGGATCGTCTCGTATCCAGGTTGAAGTCCCTGGCTTCTGGATCCAAAGCGGCTTCTATGAGTTGCCTGATCGCATCGTCTTTTTGATAATCGTCCTCCCCCCAAATGAAGTAAGCGCCGTCGAATGACCGGCGCTTAATCGCATCACGAAGTGTTTTGAGAGAAGATGCGGACATCCTCGAAATATATGGCCGCCTTACTTGAGCGCCGATAGCTCTCGAGCGTTACCGCGTGTAGTTCGTAAGCTCGAGCTTGGAATGCGCAAACCGCACGGGGGCTTGCTCCGCAAATAGAGCAGCGGGCCATATGGTCAAACCGGACGAAACCGATGCGACTATCGCGGGTGTCGAGGTTGTAATTGGGGTCAGCTCTGGCTCCGGAACGGTTGCGACCACGGGAGCCATTACCAGATCGCGTGGAGCGTCGGAGTGATGGTATAGCGTTGTCGCTATGTATCCCAGCATGGCCGCGCTGGCGAGGGTCGCCGCGATCGCTCCACGTCGGAGATTGCGCTGGGTAGCGGCCAGCAGATGGTCGCTCTCACACTCTCTGAGACGTGCTTCCAGTCTCTGGGAGAAGCCCGCGGATGGTTCTATGGAAGGAAGATTTCTGAAGAGCAGAAGCGCCCGCCGAATCTTGGCATCTTGCTTCGCGCAGCTCTCGCATTCAGCCAGGTGTCGCTGCATGCGAACCAGCTCGATTCCGGCTAGTGTATCGTCTACGAACGCAACGTGCTGATCACAAAACTCGCGACAATCCATGGAGATAGGTTGAGGGTTCGGTAACAGGTACCCACGAGGGGGGCGCCTGTTCCCGAGCCGTCGAGCCTAATCTACGTATGGAGCGATGATTTCCGCGAACGAGTTTCTTGCCCTGTTAAGCCGGGACTTGACCGTCCCGAGGTTGCATTCCGTGATCTCAGCGATTTCCTCGTAGGACTTGCCTTCGAGCTCTCGCAGAACGAACACATTTCTGTGGTGCTCGGGAAGCTTCGCGACGCTCTCCTCCACGATCTCCCTCAGATGACGCTTACGGTACATGTCATCTGGGCGGGACGTCGTGTCTTCGAACTGGAGAGGACGATCGTCATCTTCGAAGTTCTTCTGGACCGCCTGAAAGAGGACCAGCGGGTTACGCGAGCGGTTACGTAGCTCATTCTTCGCCAGATTCGAGGCAATCGTATAGACCCAGGTCGAAAATTTCTTCGAGCGGTCAAAGCGATGCAGGTGGCGATAGACACGGATGAAAACCTCTTGCACCAGATCTTCCGCCTTTTCCCGGTCCCCTATTGTGCGGTATACGAAGTTCAAGAGACGCGTCTGGTACCGCGTGACCAGCTCAGAGAACGCGCGCTCCTCTCCACCAAGGAAGGCAGTGACGACGGCTGAGTCATCCATCGCCTGCAGGCGTTCTCTGATGCTCGGTCCTTCAACCGATACAGCTTGCTTACGGACGATGTCAGCCATTTTTCTCTCCTCTATATAAGAGACACTCACGACACTGAATCGTGCACATCCCTGCTGGAACTTTCTGCGCTTTCATGTAATGCACGGCTCGTGCCCAATGGCCTACTGGAGTAACCAGTTGTCAGTAAAGGACTTATGGCATTTGGTTCAAGCCTGAGCCTGTCCTGATTCTGCCAAATCTGTCCTAATTACATGACATGTCAGCGTCCTTTCATTGATTAGACGCCAATTTGGCCCGCAGGGTTAACGGCCCGAGCGAAACCCGGCGGCGAACAGGAGACCGATTACGGTCTTGGCATCCTGAATCTCACCTGCTTCCACCATCTCCAACGCTCGGGACAGCCGCATTGGATGGAGATCCAGAAATTCATCCACCTCGTGTTTAGTCTCCCCGGCGACCAATCCGGTTGCCATGAAAAGATGGATTCTTTCGTCTGTGAAACCCGGAGTTGTGTAAATCGTGAGCAAAGGGTCAAAATGCTCCGCTGTGCAACCGGTTTCCTCTTTCAGTTCCCGTGCGGCGCAATCGCGTGGACTTTCCCCTTTATCGAGTCTTCCTGCCGGGATCTCGTACAGATAGCCGTCGGCAGCATAGCGGTACTGCCGAATCATCAGCACCTGAGGATCTTCTCCTTGTGGGTCGCTCAGGAAGGGCACGATTGCGCTCGCACCGGAGTGCCGGATCATCTCCAGCTCGCCGACAGAACCGTCGGGAAACCGGACAGAATCCAGGTCGAGGGAGACGATCTTCCCTGTGTAGACGCGGCTCGACTTTACCCGTCCGGCTTTGGTTTCTTCTTCCATCGCGGCTGAACCGCTAGGAGCTGTGAACGTGCAGGTCCCCAACGCTCAACTCTGAAACGGAGTCGCGAATGACCCGTGCGTCGCCGACAACGATGGTTTGCAACTCGTCAGGATGCAGGTGGGACCTGGCCGCTTTGAGGACCGCATCCACCGAAACACCACGGATATTCTTTCGGTAAGACTCGTAATAGTCAGCCGGCAAATCATAGATGACGAGCGTCGCGAGAGCTGACGCGATCGCGGCGGTCGTCTCGTATCGAATGGGGAAGACACCGTCGAGATAATCTCTCGCCAGCGACAGCTCCTCATCCGAGATTCGCTCAGCACGGATTCGATCGATCTCGAGAAGTATCTCGCGCAGTGCGGGAGCGGTTACTTCACTTTGCACGGCGGTCGATATGACGAATGGACCTGGGCCACGACGCCAATCGTAGAATGACGAAGCGCCATATGTATAACCGTGCGCCTCTCGGAGGTTCAGGTTGATCCGCGATCCGAAGAGACCACCCAGAACTGCGTTCATCACAAGAGTCGGGAAAAAGTCGGGATGTTTCCGCGGCAAACCAACGTGTCCAGCTCGAAGTTCCGACTGCGATGCCTCCGGCTTGTCCACAATATGAACGCTTTTCCGAGTCGTCCGAGCCGCTGCTATTAGCGGTCGATTCGGCACGCTTCCCGACGCCCACTGCTCAAGCGCACGTGTGATCAGTGTACGTGCCTGATCTGCCGAGACATCTCCCGTCATGATTACAGTCGTCGATCCGGCACGGTACCTGGATCTATAAAACTCTTCAACGTCTTTGCGCGACAGTGCGCTTACGCTCTCGGTGCTTCCCTCGTCCGGCTTCGAATACCGGGATTCCTCGGTGTACAGGAACTCAGAGAACTTCTCGTCGGCGAGCCCCCGAGGTTCCGTTTCCAGCTGAAGAATCTCTGCCAAGCGTTCAGCCTTGGCCCGCTCGACTTCACGCTCCGGGAAAACCGGACTGCTGATGGATTCGCCAAGAAGCTTCGTCGCTTTTTCGAGCTGGTCTGTCAGCACTGTGATCTTGATGAATGCGCTATCCCAGTCCGCGCCCGATTCGACCGACGTTCCGAGTTGCTCGAATTTTTCCGCCAGCTCAGCTCCATCGAAACGCTCGCTGCCTTCGAGGAGCGTTCCCGCAGTCAGGGCGGCAACACCTTCCTTGCCGCCGGGATCATTGGTGGATCCGGCGTCGACGATTATCAGAACCGTAACTACCGGAAGCTTCGCCACTGTCGCTGTAACCAAGCGAATTCCGCTCGGCAATATCTGATCGTTGAAATTCGGGAAATGGTAATTCCGAGGTGGTCCAGGCTTCGGGCGAAGGGAGGTAACCATCAGTCCGCGCCAACAGCAACCGCGAGTATGCTTTCGGATGGGACTCCTTCCCTCGGGACATAAAGAAGGCTTGCCCTGTTGTCCTCGCCGAAGCGCTCGGAGATTAGATCATTAACTCTCTCCGTGGTTACCGAGCGGTACCGGTCGGCCTGTTCGTTGATTAGCTCCGGTCGCTTGAAATACGTGGCGAACATCGAAAGCCTGTCTGCCCTTTCGCCCGCTGATTGAAGCGACGCTATGAGATCGGTCTCGATCAGTGCAATGGCTCTTTTCACTTCCGGTTCCGCAACTCCTTCGCGATAAATCAGGTCGATCTCTCGCTCGACTTCGTCCTCCAGCCGGGTAATAGAGGTTTCCGGCCGCGCAGTTACATCAACAACCAGGAGATCAGTCCCCTTAGCCAGATCGAACGTGAATGCGCCTGCATCTGCTGCTATCTGCCGCTCACGGACCAGAGTGCGATGAAGGCGGCTGCCCTTTCTCATTCCAAGCACGGCGGAAGCAACACTTGCGGCATAGTACTTCTCGCTCCCGAATACCGGCGAGCGGAATGCCATGAACAGACGGGGGAGACCGACGTTGTCGGGAACGACTTCCCGCAATCGGTTTCCGAATACGGGCGGCAGATCCATCGCTGGCAGCGATGGTGCCCCCTTTCCACTTGGAATTGGTCCAAAGTACTCGGTAGCCAGTCGGCGGGCTTCTATCAAATCAAAATCACCCGCGATCGAGAGAACCGCATTGTCCGGCGTGTAGTAAGTGGCGAAGAACTGCGCGACGTCGTCCAGTGATGCGGCCGAGAGGTCTTCCATCGACCCGATGAGCGAATGCTGGAACGGATGTGAGGAAGGAAACACCAGCTCCTGCATCTTCTCGAGCATTGTGCCATACGGCTGGTTATCAACCGACCACCGTCGTTCATTCTTAACGACATCACGCTGAGTATCCAGCTTTTCCTGTGTCATCGCTGGGAGGAGCTCGCCCATGCGATCTGCTTCCAGCCAGAGGGCCAACGCAAGTTCATTTGACGGAACCGTTTCGAAATAGTTCGTCCGCTCGAGCCAGGTCGAACCGTTCAGCGTTCCACCAGCCCGTTGGATCAGCTCAAAATGCTCATTCGACCCTACATGCGCCGAGCCCTGGAAAAGCATATGCTCGAAGAGATGCGCGAATCCGGTTCTGCCTGCCTTTTCATTCGCCGACCCTACATGATACCAGAGGTTGACCGCCACAATTGGCGCTGTGTGATCCTCGGACAGCGTCACGAACAGCCCGTTGTCGAGATGGAAAGTTTCTACCGGAATTCGCATTGTCGTAAATTGCCCGCCATGCAAACCCACTGGAACCCCCTCGGCAACCACACATGATTGCTGCCCTTGCCATTCTAGCACTGCTGTCGGGTTCCTTGTTTCTCCTTTGGCGGTCGCAGGAGCGAATCTTGTTTCAGCCGCCTCGGCTGCTTGAAGCACCACCGGAGTCTGGACGAGTGTCGTATGAAGCCGTGGATGGACAACGGCTCGTGGGCTTCATGGTCGGAGATCCCCGGGCAGCACCTGGTGTTCTGCTTTGCTTCCATGGAAATGCTGACCTCGCCGCATGGCAGCTCGATTGGGCACGGAAAGTGGAGCGTCATACCCGATATGCTGTTTTTCTCGCCGAATACCGCGGATATATGTCACTTGGTGGAAGTCCCACGTACTCGAGCACGAAGCTCGACGCCCGGGCCGCCTATGACCATCTTCGAGTCGCCTTTGGTCTTGATCGCGCGCGCATGGCATTCTTCGGTCATTCCCTTGGCAGCGCCGTAGCGACAGAGCTGGCAGAAATTCACCCACCTGCTGCGTTGCTTCTCCAGTCGCCCTTCTCTTCGGCGCGTGCTATGGCGAGACTCATCGTGACCCTTCCCGTAGTTCTCGTCTGGAAGGCCATCTCGAGGATCCACTTCGATACTCGCGCCGCTGTTTCGACCCTCGATCTACCCGTCTCGGTAGTGCACGGGCGGCGTGACCGCATCATCCCGTTCAGAATGGGAGTCGAGGTTTACGAAGCCGCGAAGCGGAAAGGCCAGTTATTGCTGGTCGAGGGAGCCGGACACAACGACGTGGCCGAGATTGCCGGCAAAGAATACTGGCGTTGGATTGCAGCGGCTCTGAACCCGTTGTCTAGTATTAAGTAGCATAACACCACTAAATGCTCACAGCTTCTTCTCGAAGAGGAAGGCCAGCGGTGCTTTCAGCGATTCGCTGAAGATGTACTTCCAGCGCTCTTCCCGATTCGGCGAGATCGGGCTGGTTCGCGTCGGAGAGGTGTAGGGTGTAAATCCGAAACGTCTCGCCAAGATCCGCAGCCGTAACATGTGAAACGGATCGCTGACGAGCAGAGCTGTTTGAAGCCCGCGAACTTCAAGCATCCCTGCGACTGCGCGCATAGACTCGCTGGTCGTCCGGCCTTCGTTTTCTACCAGAATGGCGCTGTCCGGAACACCGTGCTTTCTGGCGTAAGTTCTTCCCACTGCAGCCTCGCTGGTAGTGTCGCCAGATCCTGTTCCGCCAGTGAGTATCAGAAGCGCCGCTAGATGGCGGTTCCAGAGCTCGAGCGCGTGATCGAGCCGGGCTCGCAGGACAGGCGATGGCTTACCCGCGTACTGCGCGGCACCGAGTACTACGATCGCCTGCGCAGGCCGCGCCTCATCACGTGAAGCCCAAATCAGAACGGCAGTCGCGGAAATGACCCACAGTGCAAAGACCGCTATGAAAGCGACCGTCAGAATTCGCCTAACGATCTTTACCGCATGCCTTGCCTTCTCTCTTGCCTTTGCAGCACGGTTCATCCGGTAGAAGCTACGCTAGAAAGCACGCCTCGTGTGAGGCTCGGGGCACTCGACTGAGTATCCCTTCGCTACTAAGGCGGCTTTGAATTCGTCCTGAACCGCAGCTTCTCCGTGTACCAGCCATACGGTGCCCAGTTTCGGTGACTTGTCCCGGACGCGTCCAAGCCAGCTTGTCATCTCAGTCCTGTCGGCATGAGCGCTGTACCCGTCGATCACCTCGACACGCGCGTGTAGCGGGACGTCGTCGCCGAAGATCTGAAGAATCGGCTGTCTCTCCACTACTCTTCGGCCGAGTGTATGCTCGGCCTGAAAACCGACGACGAGAATCGTATTCCGTGGATCGCTCGCTCCTTGAGCCAGATGGTGAAGAATCCGGCCGTTCTCCATCATCCCCGCCGCCGCAATGATCACCATCGGTCCGTGAGCGCGTGATAGAGCCTTCGATTCCTCCACATCGCGCGTGTAGTGCAGAAGGTCGAAGCGGAAAAGCTCCTTTGCCTTTCGCACCATCTCTTCAGACCGGTCGAAGCTCTCCGGGTGCATCTCGAAGACGGTTGTCGCGTCGATCGCCAGTGGACTGTCCACGTAGATCGGAATCGACGGGATTGCGCCCTCTCTGGCAAGACCATGGAGCGCGTAGATCATCTCCTGAGTTCGACCAACCGCGAATGCAGGAATGAGGACGCGGCCACCACGGGCAGCCGTCTCGCGAACCACCTGTGCCAATTGTGCTCGGGCGCCTTCTACGGATTCGTGATCCCTGTTTCCGTAGGTCGATTCCATGATCAGCGCGTCAGCGCCCTCAGGTGGAATTGGGTCCCGGACTATGGCCAGGCCGTTTCTGCCGATGTCGCCGGAAAAGACGAGCCGTTTTGTTTTTCCTTCCTCCGTACAATCGATCAGAACCGACGCCGAACCGAGGATATGACCGGCGTCGACATAGGTGGCACGGGCTCCTGGAACGACGTCGAATGGCCTGTTATAGGGAACGCCCACCATTAGATCCATCGTGCGCACTGCGTGTCGCATTCCATACAGCGGCTCGATGAACTCCTTCTTCCTCTTCGCCAGAAACTCGGCGTCCTTTTCCTGAATGTGTGCCGAGTCAGCAAGCATGATGGCGCACAGGTCCCGGGTTGCCGCCGTCGCCCAGATTGTCTTGGAGTAACCTTCCGCAATCAGGTACGGAAGACGCCCAGAATGGTCGATGTGAGCATGTGAGAGAACTACGGCATCGAGATCCTTGATCGGCAGAGGAAGTTTGCGATTCTTCTCAGCCGAGTCATGCCGCTTTCCCTGAAACATCCCGCAGTCGAGAGCTATCGTATAGCCGTTGACATGAAGAAGATGACAGGAGCCGGTGACTTCACGTGCGGCACCGACGAACGTTATCTCCAAACGGCTATCCTTCTGCTACTGCATCACGCTGAAACAGGATAATGAGTCGCTGCTCGTCCTGTGACATCAGTGCTGGTTCCCACCCTCCCCTGCTTCTCTCGTTCAGAAGATCGGTAAGCGTGTCTTCATCCTCACGCGTGTGCCGCGTCAGCTTGACCACCACAGCCTGGTATTCTTTCATCAGGGATTAGAGATTATGAGCCGGTGCATGTCAACAGTGCTGAAGCTGGAATCCTGGGGCTAGAATGATCGAGCGCGTCAAGGAGTTCCCCTCGCTGATTATTATCCGGCATCCCCTCGTTCAGCACAAGCTGACGATTCTGCGCGACCAGCAGACCGAGACCAAGCGCTTCAAGGAGCTCGTAGATGAGATCGCGATGCTCATGGCTTACGAGGCCACCAGCGAGCTGAGTCTCGAGCCAAGAGAGGTGAGCACTCCTCTCGAGAAGACTACGGGCTGGCACATCACCGGAAAGAAGCTGACCCTCGTCCCTATCCTCCGTGCCGGACTCGGAATGGTAGAGGGAATTCTTCGACTTGTGCCGTCGGCGCGCGTGGGGCACATCGGACTCTACCGGGACCACGGCACGCTCCAGCCAGTCGATTACTACTTCAAGGTTCCAGGTGACACGGGTGAGCGGGATTTCTTCCTGCTTGATCCGATGCTCGCAACTGGAGGAAGTGCGACGGCAGCTGTCGCCTCATTGAAGCGAGCGGGCGCAAATCGCATTCGATTTCTTTGTTTAGTTGCTGCTCCCGAGGGGGTCCGGCATCTCAGCGAGGCACACCCAGACGTCCAGATCTATTGCGCGGCTCTCGATCGCCAACTCAACAGCCAGGGTTATATCCTGCCCGGCCTCGGAGATGCCGGAGACAGGTTGTTCGGCACCCGCTGAACGCTATCCGAACCACTCTCTTGGATTCAGTCTCTGCTGGTCGGCTGCGTCGACAACCCATTGCTGGGTCTGCGGATCTGTCACCTCACCGGTTACTCGCTCGAACCACGCTGTTGACTTCTTGATATCTCCAATTCGTCTCCATAGCTCGCCGACGAGATAGGTGAGGATTGCCCGCTCATCTCTCGGCACGCCGTCGTAAGCCTGAAGTGACTCCTCGAACATCCATGCGGCCTGACGGCGATAGTATCGCTCCGCTTCCACATCTCCCTCATCGACACAGCACCAGCTGGCACGAAGAAGAAGATCCGCAATGTGACGAGGCTCCATTCCTTGCCACTGAGCAACCTTGGCGGCGGCTTCATACTTCTCGGAGCCGCAAACCAGTGATGGTCGAAGCGGAGCGAGCTCTTCGAGCACGTGCTGCTTCAGCACCGGGCTCACATCGGTTGCCGGCGTAAAGTCAGCCTCTCCACCAGAGTAGCCGCATTCACCACACATATGGATGAGATACGCGAGTGGCTGCGTCCCGGCGGCCCGTTCGTGGAAATCGGTTCTTTTGCCGCCAAACGCATTCGTCGAGACTACACTCTGGGATTTGAACTCGTTGTCACAAACGGGACAACGAAGCTCGATCTGACGCAGCGTTGTCATGGCTCCTCCTCCTCTCAGCGCTCCGAACCTCTCAGAAATGGAGAAGGAATATCTGTGCCACGATTTTGAAAATAATGCGGAAGAGATCGGCCTTGTTGAGAGTTTAGGTGGATTGTATCTTCTCGCATCGCAAAAACCGCGACTGGCTCACCACCCCGCGACCTGGTCGTTGATGCTCATCAACCTACTGCCTGACTTCTTCGCAGTTCACAACAGTACCGACCGTGTCGCCGCCTATCTCCGCTACTTCGAAAATCACCGCCGCTTCCTGGAAGCCTACTGGCACAACTATGTGCTGGATCCGGCGGGGCCGCATTTTCTGGAAGTCGTTCGCTCTGCCGCACTTGCGAGCCGCGTAGACCTTCGCACAATGCTCGAGAGAATTGACGTTGTCTCTCTGGCCCGCAACACAGAAGAGCAGTGCCGGACCCTCTTCGATGTAGATACGGATATCGACGTCGTGCTCATGGTCGGTGTCGGTGCGGCAAACGCTGGTGAGCTGGTGGTAGAGGGTAAAGGAGTCGCTTTCGTCTGCCTCGAGCATTTCACCAGCGTGACGAACCCCGAGACTCAGGGTTTGGGTCTCGACCCTGAATTGATCCCGTTGTGGCTTACCCACGAGATCGCACACACAGTCCGCTATACCTCGCCTACCAGCCGGAGCGAGATGAAGCAGCTAATCGATGATGCCGGCGGATACTACTCTTACTGGGAAACCGGCAGGCGTGCCCCGCTTCGCGAACTGATGATCAACGAGGGCCTGGCCACGATCGCCTCCAGAATCGTCAGCCCGGGACATGCTGCATGGGAGTACTATGGTTACACGAGGCGCGAGTATGCCAGCGTGCGAGAGCTCGAACCCTTAATTGCGAAAGCCCTCAATAGCGATCTCGATCGTGCAGGTCTCGGACTCCGTCTCCGGTATCTCTCTGGCGGAATGAGCGATGACGCTCGAACTGTTGACCGTCATGTGTTCCCTGAGCGGAGCGGCTACTTTCTCGGTACCAAGATGGTCGAGGCAGCTGTCAACTCACGGGGGCTTTCGTGGGCGATCCGCGCCAGTGCCAGCGAGATCACATCGCTTTCCAGCTCTGCCGCCGCTTCGGCTTAGCGCTACTTCCCTACACAAAAAGAGCTGAACACCCGGTCGAGCACATCCTCCACGTCAACCGCTCCTATCAGCTCTTCGAGCGCGTTGACGGCTGTCCGGAGATGGACAGCGGCGATCGTCGCCGGAAGTTTCTCTTCCCGCCATGCTTGTTTGAACCCTTCAAGCTCCGAACGGGCGGACCCGATCGCCTTGCTATGGCGAGCTCTCGTCAGGATCGGGAGATCCGGAACATTCTCTCCATTCCGCGTATCCAGCAAAGCGTCGATCGCAGCGAGCAGCTCCTGAAGACCTGACCCAGTCTCGGCACTGACTGAAATCATGTCCTCCGAGGCCACGTATTCGTCTCTGGTTGATACTAAGTCAGCCTTAGTTCGAACTGCCAGGATCGGCGCCGTTGAACTTTGGCCCACGAGATCGATGGTTTCCTCCAGGCTTCTCGAATCCTCAGCGCATGCGAGCACGACATGGGCACCAGCTAGATAACGCTCGCTCACTTCGATCCCGAGACGTTCGATTCGATCTTCAGTATCCCGCAGTCCCGCGGTGTCAACGAGACGAAGCGGCCATTTACCACTATCGATCACCGCCTCGAGCGCATCGCGCGTCGTCCCGGGAATTTCTGTTACAATCGCCCGGGATCTGCCCAGAAGAGCATTGAACAGAGATGATTTTCCGACGTTCGGCGGACCCGCGATAACGACGACTGCACCATCGCGGATCACCTCGCCAGCCGGTACAGTAGAGAGAAGGGCATCGAGAGAGCTCGCAATTTCTTCCACAGCTTGATCAATTCTTATTCGAGGAATGGGTCCATCGTCTTCCTCGGGAAAATCGACATCGTACGCGATCAGCGCCTCGAGGCCGATGAGATCGTCCCTTAGGTTCAGCAGACGACGCGACAGCCCTCCGTCGAGTTGACCGAGAGCCGTCCGCTGCATAGCGTGGGAGCGCGCATCTACCAGATCACCAATTGCTTCAGCCTGGAGGATGTCGAGCTTGCCGTTGAGTACAGCTCGGCGTGTAAACTCCCCTGGAGATGCCTGTCGGGCCCCCGATGAAATCAGAGCGGCCACTATCGTACTCGGAATCAGGTAGCCTCCATGGGTGGAGAACTCGACAGTGTCGTCACCCGTGAAGGAATTCGGACCCGGGAACAGCGTAATCAGCGCTTGATCAAGTCTCTCATCGCCGTCGAATACATCACACAAATGGGATATCCGAGGCTCGAGCGGCCATACTCCTAAATGCTTCGCAGCAATCCTGAAGGAATCCGGCCCGGTTAGCCTCACAAGGGCAATTGCACCACGCCCCGGTGCACTCGCGACAGCAACTATCGTGTCCTCCAGGTACATGGCACTTGTACCAGCCGATATCACGTGCTTGCCGTCGGAAGAACGAACGTCGTGCCCGGCTCGAGAATCTTCACGGCCGGGTGGAGCGGGTGATCCTCAAGGGTCGCTCTCAGCTTGTCGATCGCGTCGAAAGCCGTCGATGTGACGTGATTGAATGTTCCCCAGTGGTACGGGATGAAGTACCTGGCGTTGAGTCGCTCGAAGAGGGTGAGCGCGTCGCCACTGGTGAGATGCCCTTTGCGAAACCCTGGCTTCCACCACGGTGCATGCCCGATCGGAAGTAGTGCCAGATCCAGGTTCCGCCCATTGGCGACCAGCTTGTTCTCGACCACGTGCGTCGTGTCAGCGGCAAGAGCTGTGTCACCGGCAAAGAAGCACGAAACTGTATTGGTATCAATGAGATACATATTAGTGGCACTCCTCCAGCGATCCACGCCATAACGATTTCCTTTGTGCGTTGCCGACGCTGCCTGGATAGTCACCTCCTGAAGATCGGCACTTTCGCCCGGAGCAATTTCAACCGCATGGCTGTATCCCTGTTTCTTGAGCCACTTGGCAATTGCGGGAGGAGCAAACAGGGGAATGTCTTCCGGCAGCGCATCGAGGGAAGCAAATGAAAGGTGGTCCGCGTGCGCGTGCGTTAGCAGTATTGCGTCCAGCTTCGGAAGTTCCTCGAGAGCGATGCCTGGGGCGCTGACACGGGTTAGAAATTTTCCGAGCGCTGGATCGAAATTGGGGTCCGTGAGGATCCGCCTCCCCCCGATTTCAATTAGTAGCGTTGCGTGACCAATATACGTGACACGCAGCATGGTCCTCTCCCTTTATCCCGCGGGGCGTGCCTTTGCTCGTTCCTTTGCCAGCAGCCATTGTTGCGGAAGCGCCGCAATGTTCTGCGCTGTGTAGTACAGATTGAGCCCCGAAGCCATGTTGAGAAGCACCACCGTCATCATTACGGGGAACATGTATCCCATCATCTTCGCCTGCGGATTTGGAGGAGCGTTACGCATTCCGATCCAGGATAGCAGGTACATGGATGCGCCCATGAGCAGGGGCAGAATGTAGAGTGGATCCTTTATCGAGATGTCGTGAAGCCACATGAATGGTACGCCACGAAACTCGATCGTGTTCTGGAAAACGAAAAACAGCGCAAAGAGGATCGGCATCGGTAGAAGCGCTGGCAGGCAGCCGGTCAATCCGGCAAAGGGGCTCACTCCAGCATCATGATAAACTTTCATGATCGCCTCACGCTGCTGGACGGGATCCTTGTACTTCTTCTGGGCAGCGGCAAGCTTCGGTTGTAGCTCCTGCATCTTGAGGCTCGACCGCATCGTGCTTTGGTTGAGGGGCCAGAGCGCAAGCCGCACTAGAATTCCCAGAATCACCAGCACCCATCCGTAGCTCAGATTGAGCCGGTTATGCATCCAGAGCAGAGCCTGGATCACCTTCGATGCAATCGGATGCACGACGCCCTGAAGAAAGCGCCAGCCGTAGGGGTTTACATGGTCGAAGTCCTGACCCATCCGCATGAGGCGCTGTGATTCCTGCGGTCCCGCATAGATCTCGAAGGAAAAGTTCCCGTTTCGAATTTCCTCCACGACATTCGCCGATGCATTCGTTGCGATCTTCGATGTCCGTGGACCGCCAGAAAGTGTGACCTCGCTAAACGGTGTGCCATTTGGCTGTGAAAGAATTCCAACTACGAAGTATTTATTCTTGATGGCCACCCAGTTGAGTGGCCCGGCCTCGAGAGTTTTCTCTCCAGGATCCAGACTTCCGAAAAGAACACTTCGGGCATGGTCACGCTGCGGTTTGAAGCTATAGGCCAGCGTTCGATGATCTCCGATCGTGTCGGCCTCCGTTGGTTGCAACGTCCTCGGAAGCTCCGTAATCAGGTACGCTGGTGCTTGTGCTCCAGCAATTCGGCCGTCGACCTTCATCGAATAGCTTGCAGCTGTATCCTGGGAAATCGTGTACGAGATCGAGACACCGAGATTCTTTACCGAAGCGCTATAGATAAGGGTTTCGTTCCCCTTGGCATCTCTGGCACGAGTGAGCGTAAACGGCACATTCGCCAGATCCGCCGTATCCGCGGGAGTGACGAGCTGATAGCTCAGAAGTGGAGAACCAGGAACTCCAAGGTCAACTAAGCCACCGCTTGCCGATCGGTTCTTGTAGTCCCGAATTACTATCGATACCGGAGCTGCACCAATACTGCTGAATTTGTAAATTGCCTTGGGTGTCGTGATCACCGTCATTTCAGCGGCTGATCGCGCTATTGGACTTGGCGTTGCTGCCTCCGCCGCTCTCCCTACCCCACCCTGTGAATTCGTCGTTCCCGAACTTTGCCCATTGAGTGACTGTGTGGCCACTACCTGGCTTGACGACGCCGTGTTCTTCAGCCCGGAAACCGAGTCACTTCCAGCCGCACCTTGCCCGGGAGGTTTTCGCGTTGAGGATGGGAACAAAAGCTGAGAAATCGCAATAACGATGAGCGAGAGAAAAAGAGCTAGAAAGAAACGCTTATCCATTCAGGGAACCGGATCGTAGCCGCCCGGCCGAAAGGGATGGCAGCGAAGAATTCGGCCTACAGTCAGCCTCATTCCCCGCATCACCCCATATCGCTCGAAGGCTTCGAGCGCGTAGGCCGAGCACGTTGGATAGTAACGGCAGCTGGCTGGCAATAGTGGTGAAATGGCCAACTGATAGCCGCGGATCAGAAGAACAAATATGGAGCGCATTGGTCAGCGGGTCATTCGCGATGTCCACTCACGGATGGCAATGACATCGCCGGCAAGCTGCGCAAAGCTCGAATCATAAGCTTCCGGTTTTGCGCGAATGAGGACGTCAATCCCTTCCAATCCAGGCAGCAACGTGATTCTCACGAGCTCACGCAGACGACGTTTTACCCGGTTCCGCTCCACAATCTTACGTCTATGCTTGGGAACGACTATCCCGGCCCGCGGATGTAGTAACAGGGAAGCAGATGCCCGAGCTTCCAGACGCCCGGTTTGCATTCGCTTCCCTGTACGCCTTACTGCTTCCAGGTCAGCCTCACTCGTCAGCCGGAAGCTACGAGGGAAGCCGAATGGTCTAGGCGCCGGCGTATTTTGTCGGCAACTGGACGGTAAGCCGTTTACGTCCCTTTTTGCGGCGGCGGCTAAGAACTTCACGTCCCCATTTAGTAGCCATCCGTAACCTAAAACCGTGCGTGCGGATACGGCGTTTGTTACGGGGACGGTAGGTGGGCTTGCCCATTACGATACTCCAGAAACCAGAAAGAACAGGTGCAGTACAGAGTGGGTAAAACTATTCCAGCATTGAAGATAGTTCAAGTCAGATCAAGGAATTCTCCTCGCGTTGGTTTGACTTTTCCACATAAACCGCGTAGGGTAGCGTGTCATGTCGCTCAGCCCCGCAGAAGTTTGGAAACGCCTCCTTGATCGCGCACGTCAGGAGCTCCCCGATCAAACCTTCCAAGCCTGGCTCGAGCCTACCGAAGCCCTGTCCATTGAAGGCACCACCATCTTTGTAGGAGCTCCTGATCAGTTCACCGCTGATTGGAATGACTCTAAACATGCCGAGCTACTGTCCAGCTATGCGCCAATAGTTCTTGGCCATCCGCTCAGAGTTGCATTCCGAGTCAACGAAGAGCGGAAAAAGCGCTCCCAGATGGATTTTTTCGTCGGGCCGCCTCCTACACCAGCCAAGCCACTGCCAACACAGAATGGGTCCAGCTCACCCCCGCTAAGTGAGAGGTACACGTTCGATCTCTTCGTCATCGGCAAATCCAATGAGCTTGCCGCTGCCGCCGCACATGCCGTAAGTCAGGCGCCTGGTAAAGTCTATAACCCCCTTTTCATATATGGTGATACGGGCATAGGAAAGACCCATCTAATGCAGGCAGTCGCCCATGAAACCAGTAAGCGAAGTCCAAATACCCGAATCACATATGTAGGGACCGAACAGTTCATGAACGAGCTCATTAGCTCAATGCTTGATCGTACTGGTCCTGAGTTTCGGCGCCGTTATCGAGAAACTGACCTGCTACTCGTTGACGATGTCCAGTTTCTGAAAGGACGAAAGGAGGCAACACAGGAAGAGTTCTTCCACACCTTTAATGCCCTGTACGAGGCTGGTCGTCAGATCGTGCTGACCAGCGATCGGCCACCTTCAGAAATTGCCGGCTTGGAAGCCCGGTTAGTCAGCCGGTTCCAATGGGGAATGGTAGCCGATATTGGCCTCCCCGATTTCGAGCACCGTGTCGCAATTCTAAAGCAGAAGGCGCAGCTCGACCGTTTGGAACTCACAATTCCTGATGACGTAGTCCATTTCATTGCCGAGCACGTTCGATCAAACGTCAGAGAGCTCGAAGGATCGATCATCAAGCTTCTCGCCTATGCTTCCCTCAAGCACAAGGACATCACAGTCGAAGTCGCACGTGAAGCTTTACGTGACAAGCTCAGGGCAATTGAAGGGCTCGACCAGGAAGGAAGTACTTCACTCACTATTCTTGCAATCCAGCAAGCTGTTGCCAAAGAGTGGGGTGTAACGGTAGATGGGCTTCGATCGAAGACGAGGACCAAAACGCTTACCACACCACGACAGATTGCGATGTATCTCGCTCGCGAACTTCTTGCTACTCAGCTCGTAGAGATTGGAAATGCTTTTGGGGGGCGTGATCACTCTACCGTTATCCATAGTCTCGAAAAGGTCCAGCAAACCATTGTCCAGGATTCGGATCTCAAATCACGTATAAACCGCATTCGCGATTCGCTGGAAACTTTCAACGTGCGTATCACCCCACGTGTGGAAACTACCAGAGCTTCGTAGAATCAGTGTCGACAGTATCCTCCAGCCGACATTACCCACATCCGACCACACATCATCCAGCATAGCGGAAATCATGCTGCGTCCATAAGTTAGACCCATTCAACAGAAGTCCACAAAACCTGCTACAGCTACTACTGTAAGTCTCTTATAAAGACTCTTTAGTACCTCACCTGAATTTCCACAGGGGAAGGGATGCGCTTCACGATCTCTCGGGAAAAACTTCAAGAAGGTCTGGCCGCAGTAGCAGCAAGCATTCCGGCAAAAACAACCTTGCCGGTATTGGCGAATATTCTTCTCGAGACGACGGATAAAGGCATCAAGCTGTCTGGGACAGATCTGGATATAGCAGTGAGCACTGAGGTAATGGCGGATGTAGATGCCGCAGGAGCTGTCACAGTTCCCGCGAAGAAGCTGAGTGAAATCGCGCGGGAACTTCCGCCCGCTCCGGTGAAAATTGCTGCGGTTGGAGAGCAACGTGTCACGCTGGACTGTGGTCGGTCTCGATTCAAACTCCTGGGACTACCGAGGGATGAATTTCCGACATTTCCATCTGTGCGTTTCAACGAGAGCTGGAGGATTAGATCTGGAGATTTGCAGCAACTGATTTCTCATACTTCATTTGCGGTTTCTTCGGAGGAAAGCAGACCGATCCTGAACGGGGTTTTGTGGGAGCTGCGACCGGATAGAATGCGCATGGTGGCGACGAATGGTCACCGACTCGCGAAGATGGAAATGCCAATCGATTCAGCGAACGCGCCAGCAAGCGACCTAATTGTTCCTCCGAAGGCTCTGGAGCAAGTCAGAAGGCTTTTCCCTGCGGAGGAGGAACTCGAGATTGCGCGCGGAGATAATCACATTGGTTTCAGATCGCCATTCACCGCGGTTTTCACACGCCTTATCGAAGGGCCGTATCCGAACTACGAACAGGTCATCCCGAAAGACAATGACAGGGTAGCGATTGCGGATAAGCTGGCACTTTCAAGCGCTCTGAAGAGGATGTCTGTAATTGCTTCAGACCAGACACATCGAATCCGGCTCTCTTTCAATTCTGGAATGCTGAAGTTCAGCGTCCAAACTCCAGATCTCGGTGAAGCCCAGGATGAACTTCCTATTCGGTATACTGGTGATCAACTCGACATCGGGTTCAACGCCAGCTATCTCCTCGAGATTCTGCGCTATATCCCGACAGAGGAAGTACGTTTGACCTTTAAGGCACCAGAGCGTGCGGCAACGGTAGAACCAGAAGGTTGGAAGGATCCCGCGTCCTATATGTGTCTGGTCATGCCGCTTCGCCTGGTCGACTAGCGACCGAGGTTGAATTCCTCCTTCGAGCTTTGCTTGAAGTGATGGATCTTGCCTGACGCCGTAATTGCCAGATCCAGATCCTGTCCAGTATCGATGTGCACGATACGCCCACTCGCTGGGCTGATGTAGTAAGTCGCACTTCCACTCCCGCTAGCCTCGAGCGTGACACGATGTTGTTGTTGGGCTCCCTCTCCACGAGCGTGGATAGAATCCGTGCGCTGAACTAGTAGAACTGGCTCGCCCTGATACGCAGCTTCCCCCGATACGATGTATGACCTGGCAATGTGAGCGGTCGTCGGGATCATGCCTTGGCAAGCTGTCAATTCAACCGAGTCTCTCCAACTACTTCCTTGTGAAAGCTGGATAGGAAAACGTACGAGCAGATTGTGGAGGTCAGCTGAAAGTGTCGAGCTGACCGGATTGCATTTTTCAGCGCTATCACTGGAGAATATCAAACTGTCACTGCTGAATGATCCCGAGAGTTGCACGGGAACTTGAACGGACTGTACGGGACCAATCGCACCTTGGGTTATTGTTGAAGATGTGTCGATGATGGCGGTGAAATGAATCGTGTCTCCGGACAGCTCGAGCGTGAGCAGTTCGTGTGTGGTGTTTGTGGACATTTCCCGGTGCGAACCCGAATCCGACTGACTCTCTATCCCGGCGGTTCTGGATATCTGGTAGGCAATTGCACCTGGTGCATAGTTGAAGGTCCACGGACCAGCCGCTGCTAAAATCGGCGCAGGATTTGGTAGTGAGGGCGATGGTAATGGCTGGCCAGGCTGCGGCACTGTGGAAGCTGTACAGGCAGCCGAGAGGTACGCGAGGAGATACCAGCTACCAGTTCTTCGGCGCATCGTCGTTGCTCTTCATGACAGCCGGTTGTTTAGAAAGCGAGCAACCTCCGACAGTGTCCCGTCAGAGGTTGCTCCATTATTGGCAAACGGTCTATAAGCCGGGTTCTGTCGGGCTACTTTCGTAACCCGGACGATCATTTCTCTACGAGCATGGTCGCCCATGCTCTCTAGCAGCCTACCCGCGGCGTCTTGATCGAGGCAGACGTCTCTCGCCGCATATTTGGCCTTGCTCTCAGCTGGGGTTTGCCGTGCCGCCCATGTTGCCATGAGCGCGGTGGGCTCTTACCCCACCGTTTCACCCTTGCCACCTGCGAAGATGGCGGTCTGTTCTCTGTGGCACTTTCCGTCGCGAACTGCTCTCGCTGTCCGCGCCCAGGCGTTACCTGGCAGCCTGTCCACTGGAGCCCGGACTTTCCTCGAATAAGTACCGCGTGGGTACTAATGCGCGATCGTCCGACCGTTTGCTTCATCGAAATATAGCAGACTGACGATAGACGATGGATTCTGGTTTTAACCTCCCTAAGCCCTGACTGACTTCTGACAGTCAGATTGTATTGTGCTTCCCATCGGCGCGGTCTCACCCGTTACCGTGAGGATCCATATGCCTTCCGACTCGAAACACAGTACGCGTACACCTGTCTCGACTATTCTAACCCCTCTCGAACGCTCGAGAGTCGACGCAGCGGCCCAGGGACTGTGTGATGCCCTCCATAGGGAATCACTTGATGAAGTTCTCCTGGATCTAAGGCAACAGAAAGTAAACCTGGTGCTGATCTCTGTTGCTCGTTACGGCTCTCAGAACTCCAGTCGAGTCGCGGCAATGGTTCGGGAGTTCCCGCGAGTACCTGCAGTAGCGCTGCTGACAGAAACGCAGAACTCAACTCCGCACACGACGCTTGCCCTCGGCCAGCTCGGGATTCGAATCCTCGTTGACGCGAGAATGCCGGCCGGATGGCAGACACTGAGAAACATTCTTGCGTCTCAAGGCACGAGCGATCTGCAACGATCGGCGTTGGCGCAGATAAGTCTTGATTTGCCTGGTGTGTCGAAGGATTGCTGGCGCTTCTTCGAGCTGCTCTTTGACTCGTCGCCGAAGATCTCAACCGTACGGCAGCTCGCACGTCACCTTAATATTCTGCCCAGTACGCTCATGAGTCGGTTCTTCCGGGCAAAACTGCCGGCCCCGAAACGATATCTATCCCTGGCGAGACTGATTCGAGCAGCCAGGCTTTTCGAGAATCCAGGACTATCCGTGGCACGAGTAGCAAACCATCTAGACTACTCATCACCCCAAAGCTTTGGCCGCCACGTACGTACGGTGATGAAAATGTCTCCTGTCAAATTCAGGAGCACCTACGATGGGCAGGGGATGCTTCAGTTCTTCAGAACGGAACTGATTCTTCCGTATGTTGATGTTCTTTGTGTCTTTCGTCCGTCAGCAGCGTACCCAGGTTGGATACCCAAGACTGAGTCCGGGAGAGAGCTCTAGGCCTCGAGAGCTCTGAAAATCTGGCTTGCAGCGACCAGACTGATAACGGGAACGCCGCTGGCTTCAATCGCCTGCCGTCCACCCTCCTCACGGTCGACGAGAGCGAGCACGCCGGCTACGATGCCATTTGCCGCACGCACAGCTTCTATGGCGCGGAGTGCTGATCCGCCAGTAGTAATTACGTCCTCTATCACAGCCACACGATCACCCTCTTTGAAGGGTCCCTCGATCATTTTGCCCGTTCCGTGGGACTTTACTTCTTTTCGCACCGTGAATGCTCGGAGCGGATGATCGGATCGAGCGCTAGCGTAGCTGATAGCGTAGGAGATTGGATCTGCACCGAGAGTGAGGCCGCCAACCGCATCCAATTTCCATCCCGATTGTTGGAGCGTGGAGAGCGCCAATGGACCGATCACTGACAGGCCCTCGGGGCTCATCGTAGTCAATCTTGCGTCGACGTAATATTTCGACTGTTTGCCGGAGGCGAGCGTAAACTGACCACGCTTGGTGGAGCGTTCGGCAAGCAGTGAAACGAGGACGGATTGATCAGTCATGGTGCGGGAGGTTAGGGATTCTTATGATTGGAGTCAATGCATTTGCTTTCGCAGGTTGGGTTCGGTCGCTGGACTGGTTTCGTCGGGTGGATTATCTCCCTTGCAACGGTGCTCGGGCTTGCACTCGTAATTCGCCACGAGCGACGTCAGGCGCGCAGTCTCGTTGAGCGATCGAAGGAGCTGGAGAGGCTCTCTTCCGAACTACTGCGAGTAAACCGCATGAAGAGCGAGTTCCTGGCGAACGTGTCCCACGAGCTCCGAACTCCGCTAAATGCAATTGTCGGCTTTGTGGACCTGTTGCGGGAGGGCGTATACGGGGAACTTGCTCCCCGACAGGTAAAACCGGTCGAGCGTATAGAGGCTTCTGCCAATCATCTTCGGCATCTCGTCGACCAGGTACTCGATCTTGCGAAGATGGCCGCAGGCAGGCTCGAGATTCATACTGAAACCATCGATCTTCGCCCGTTTGTTCTCGATGTGGCGAGCGAGATAGAGTCATTGGTAAGCGAGAAGGGTCTGCACCTGTCGCTCGTAATGGGTGCCGCCCTTCCGCGTATCAGAACGGACCCGACTCATTTGCGCCAGATCCTCGTGAATCTGCTGGGGAATGCGGTAAAGTACACTAATGAAGGCGGAATCATCATTCGCACTCGACTCGTTGACTCCCTCCCGGATAGCGGATCTTCTCCAGTTGATCGGAGTCTACCTCTCTCAGTTGACCGGAGTTCCTACCCAACGAATGCCTGGATTGGCATTCAGGTAATCGATACGGGGATCGGAATCGACCTGGCAGACCAGAGTCGGATCTTTGAGGAGTTTGAGCAAGTAGACGCCGGTCCTCGAGGCAACTCGGCAGAGCGCGGCACTGGATTGGGACTCGCAATCTCTCGCCGGCTCGCTGCGTTGATCGGCGGAATGGTCGAGCTGGAGAGCGAGCTTGGAAAAGGCTCGACGTTTACGCTCTGGCTACCGGTCGACCCCGATGATTTACCGGTTGCGTCTAAGTAATCCCTTGAACTTATCCAGAATCTTCGGTTGTTCCGGGGCGATGCGCGAAGCTTCGACAAAAGCATTTGCAAATGCCATCACGCTTGGATATCTGGCTGTGGGCGATCGGGATAGAGCGCGCATGATTACGGCGTCAAGCTCCGGCGCGAATTCGAACCCTCCCTCTCCTGCGTCCTTGAGCGGAATGGGAGGCATCGTCAGGAGCTGGGTGAACATTTCACGGGGCGCCTTGGCTGTATAAGGCAAACAACGCGTCAGCAGGAAATACGCGATCGTGGCAAGGCTATATTGGTCAGCCGCTGCCGTTACGATTTCTCCAGATAGTGCCTCCGGAGCGATGTACATCAGCGTACCGACAAAAAATCCAGCACGAGTCAGACGCTCGTCCGTCGAAGCTTGTGTATCAGTCGCAATTCCGAAATCGAGCAGTTTCACGCGCCTGGTTTTCGGATCGTACATCACATTTTCAGGCTTGAGATCACGGTGTACGATGTTAGCGTCGTGAGCCGCCTGCACACCGGCTGCTATCTGTGAAACAATGGTTGCGACTTCGTCTGTTGGAAGGGGCGCGTGCAGTTTCGCATATCGTTCCAGGATCTCGCCTTCGGCCCATTCGATAGCAAGAAAATGGAGGCCGTTTTCGGACTCTCCTATCTCGATCGTCTCGACGACATTGGGATGCTTTACCCGGGCACCATACTTTGCCTCACGGACAAAACGGGTTACTGCTGTCTTGTCCTGGCGTAGCTTTTCCCGTAGCACTTTGAGTGCTACGGTGCCATGATTCGGATGCTCGGCAAGGTACACGGCGGAGGTGCCGCCTTCACCTACCTCTTTCCTGATTGCATAGCCAGCGACCGAAGCTCCGACCATCTGTTCTCGAGACACGCCGCGAAGCTAATAGAAACCCGCAACACCGGATAGGGTAATAACCGCTCATGCTGATTTCTGCCAAGTACTGTTTGGGCCTGTTTTTCCTTGGAACGCTTGTCATCGCTGGTTGCAGTTCCGCGGGCTCTCGTACCAGCTCGCCGCCTAACCCAGCCGCGCTTCCCCCGGCAGGAACTACATCCCCCGATGTAAGCGAGTTGTATCGGGAAATCGGCTTGCTCGCAGCTCCTGGTCCGGTCGCCTTTGTCGGAAAGATTTCCTCCTTTGCAAGCGCGCATCCGGACACGACCCTCGTTCTGGTGAGCATTTCTCTTCCCAACCGTGCGCTCACGTTCACGAGAGAAGGTGATCGGTATCGCGCTCCTTATGAGGTAAAGCTCAGCCTCAACCGGGGTGAGGTCGAAGCAGCAACCGTCAATGCGATGGAGATAGTTCGCGTCGGGTCATTTCGCGAAGTAAATCGAACCGATGAGAGCATCATCTTCCAGCACTATTTTCATGTGCTGCCAGGCACCTATACGATCTCGGCAACGGTGCGCGATGTAGCCGGCTCACGAGGTGCAACCCAAGAGGATACGGTTCTCGTTCCCGCGCTGGGAGCAGGACGGCTCTCTACTCCACTCCTCGTCTATGAAGCGACGGGAAGATCAACTCTCGACTCAGCGCCGGGTCTGCTCGCCAGTCCTCGATCGAGTGCGGTCTTTGGTCGCGACAGCACCGTAGCTATCTATGTCGAAGCCTATGGTCAGGGAGCTCGCCTGCCCGTTGATTTTGTGGTTCGTAATGATAAAGGAGCGCAGCTGTGGCGCGACTCGGTCATGCTGGCACGTCGAGGTGCGCTGTTCAGCGGTGTAGTGAGCGTCCCTATCTCCACCGTGGGGGTTGGCATCGCTCAGGTTTCCTTTACCCGGCGAGACGCACGCGACAGTGTGAAGGCTCCATTATTCGTGAGCTTTGGCGAGGATATTCCGCTCATGTCATTCGAGGACATGATTGGTTATCTGCGATTCTTTGCGAGTGCTAGCCGTCTCAACACGCTTCGGAATGCTCCACCCGAGAAACGCGCAACAGTGTGGGCAGAATTTCTCCGTGCAACCGATCCGATTCCTGAAACGCCCATAAATGAAGAAATGCAGGCCTATTTTGGCCGGATTCAGCTGGCGAACAGTCAGTTCAGAATGGATCGGAATCCAGGATGGCTCTCGGATCGCGGAATGGTATTCGTGGCATTGGGTGAGCCCGATGAAATTCTCGAGCGGCAGGTGAACCAGACGATCACGACTACCCAAATGGGCTCTACGGCGCGGATTCAGATCTGGCAGTATCGCAATTACAACTCGCAGCTGATCTTCTACGAAGAGACAGGAAGGTGGCGACTGACCAGACCCAGCGAGTCCGAATTTCTTGCGCTCAATGCCCGTAAGCAACGATAGAAAGCTCCAGCGAGCGTAGTTCCCTTCCCAACAGACGCTCCCGTGCACTGAAACGAGGGCGTCTTATATTGACTTCATGAAAGTTCCAGACAGCCCGCGACTGTTCCTTGTCGACGGCTATGCCCTCATTTACCGGGCTTTTTTCGCGCTCATCTCCCGGCCGCTTACCACAAGCAAGGGCGAGAATACTTCTGCAAGCTGGGGGATCGCGAACTTTCTCCAGCGCCTCATTACCAAGCACCAACCTGACTACCTAGGCTGGGTGCATGACTCGGGGCTTTCATTCCGGCACGAACGCTATCCTGCCTACAAAGCGACACGCGAAAAGCTGACGGAAGAGCTTCAATCGGATTTCGATCGTGGTATGGAGCGCATCTCTCAGCTGCTGGATGCCTACCGGATCCCGGTTTTAACGCTACCCGGATATGAAGCAGACGACGTAATCGGGACGCTCGTCGCAAGAAGCGTCGACGCAGGAGTAAACGTGGTAGTGGTATCAGGTGACAAGGATTTCCAGCAGCTGGTGAAGCCGGGAGTCTGGCTGTTGAACCCGGGCCGTGGTGGACCCGCAAATGTCGAGGAGCATTGGGTAGGAGTCGACAACGCGGATGAGCGCCTCGGAATTGCTCCCGAATTTGTCACCGACTATCTGGCGCTGGTTGGTGACTCGTCTGACAACGTGCCGGGCGTGCGGGGAATAGGTGACAAAACTGCCGCCGAACTGGTGAAGCAGTACGGACATCTCGAGTCGATCCTGGCCCACGCAGGGGAGCTTACCAAGAAGCGCCCGCGCGAAGCACTCCTTGAGCACGCTGAAAATGCTCGCCTTTCAAAAGAATTAGTAACAATTCGCGACGATCTAGAGGTTTCCCTGGATCTCGACTCGCTCAGGATAAAAGCGCCTGATCACCAGCGGCTGCGGGATCTGTTTATTGAGCTGGAGTTTCACTCGCTTGCGAAAGACAGCGCTATACTGGCGCCGGTCGAGGAGAAGCCGAAGAAACTGGTCAACTACGTGACCGTGGATACAGTTGAAGCCGTGCAGCGTGCGGTCAGCCGTGCGCGTGAGACAAAGGTGATAGCCCTGGACACTGAAGCCATGGTCGACTTGGACAGTCCGCAAACGGCCGATCCACTGCGCTCATCGATTATTTCAATATCAATTGCTGTCGGCGAAGGAGAGGCGTACTACTTTCCACTCCGCCACCGACTGTCGCGGAGCGGACAGGGAGAGCTACTTATCGATGCTGCTGGAGACAGAGCCGCGACCGATGCGCCGGAAGACCGTGGTCTCATCCGTGGCGGCGACGAGGTTTTCCCAGAATCCCCGCCGAAAAAAAGAAAGACCAACGGTGATTCGATAAGTATCGCTGCCAGGATCCTCCAGCAAAATCGACCAACACACGTTCGCAATCTACCAGCTCTTGATTCACCGGAGATGAAACCTCTCCGGGATCTTCTCGAAGATCCGTCAGTGCGAAAGACGGCTCAGAACGCGAAGTTCGATTTGCTCGCTCTTCGGTGTGCCGGTGTTCAGCTCGCAGGATTGGATTTCGATACGATGCTGGCGAGTTATGTACTTGATCCGGGCCGCCGGTCTCACGGTCTCGATGTGTTGGCGCTCGAGTTTCTCGACCACACCATGACCTCATACGCGGATCTATGCGGCAAGGGCCGTTCGGCGATTCCGTTCGATGAATGTCCAGTCGAAGCTGCTCGTGACTACTCGTGTGAAGACGCAGACATGACCCTGCGTCTACGGAGGGTATTCGAGCCTCAGCTCGAATCGCACGAGCTTACGCGGCTGTTGGATGGGGTTGAGATTCCTCTTATCACAGTCCTCGCCGAGATGGAATGGACGGGAATCGCGATCGATCTGCCGTGGTTTTTGTCGCTCAAGAAGCGGTTTCAGGCGGATCGCGAAGCCGTTGAGAAACAGATCTATGAGACGGCTGGAACAGAGTTCAACATCAACTCGAATCCACAGCTGCGCGAGATACTCTTCGACAAACTGAATCTTCCGGTTCTGAAGAGAACGAGCACCGGCCCTTCAACAGATGTCAGCGTTCTTACAGAGCTGGCCGAAGAGGGGCACCGACTACCGACGCTCCTGATGGAATACCGGGAGCTGTCAAAGCTAGAGAATACATATCTCGATGCCTTACCGCGTCTTGTGAACCCAAAGACAGGACGGCTGCACACTTCGTACAATCAGACCGTCGCTTCTACGGGCCGGCTCTCGTCCAGCGATCCAAATCTTCAGAATATTCCAATCCGTCGAGAGCTGGGTCGCGACATTCGTCGCGGATTCATTCCCCGTAAAGGCTGGCAGCTCCTGGCGGCGGACTATTCACAGATCGAGCTGCGCCTTCTCGCTCACCTGTCGCGGGACCCTGCGTTCGTGGACGCTTTCCAGGCTGGTGGCGACATTCACCGTCAGACAGCAGCGCTGATCTTCGATGTTCCACTGGCGGAAGTAACCGGCACAATGCGTAGCCGCGCCAAAACGATCAACTTCGCCACGATCTACGGTCAGGGCCCGCACGCGCTTTCCTTGCAGCTTGGAATCGAGCACGCTGAGGCAAAAGAGTTCATTGCTCGTTACTTCGAACGGTTTCAGGGCGTGCGGAACTATCTCGATGCTATGGTTGCATTCGCCCGGGAGAATGGATACGTGCAGACGATATTTGGACGGCGGCGGTATATCCCCGAGCTGCGCGAAAGGAACTTCAACATCCGGGCGTTCGGAGAGCGAACCGCTGCTAATTCACCCATTCAGGGTTCGGCGGCCGATTTGATCAAAATCGCAATGATCAGGATCGATGACACGCTGAGGACCAAAGAGCTACAGAGCAAGATGCTGCTACAGGTTCACGATGAGCTTGTGTTCGAGATATTTCCGGATGAGATGGATCAGGTTCAGGAGCTCGTGAAATACGAGATGGAGCATGCAGCTGAACTATCTGTCCCGCTCGTGGTCGATCTCGGAGTCGGCAAAAACTGGCTGGAAACGAAGCTCTCCTGAGCTAGTAACGGCGAGGATGTCGCTCGAACGCCGCCCAGTATGCTCCGCTTAGTAACCCCACGAGATAAAGGCAGCCAATCCAGAAGGAATGGACGAGCATCCCGACGATCGCGAGGTGAATCGCATATGTGAGAAGCACCAATCCGATTCCGATTACTATCGTTAGCATTGCGGGCTGATCAGCGTCGGTACTCCGCTTCACTGCAATACTTCTCGCGATTCTCACTGGGAACTGGTGAGTGAAGCGACCCCACAAAGCTGCAAAGATGATCAGCCTTTCTCTGAGCGAGTCCTTTCTTTGGCTGGCGGCGACCTCCTTGGCGCGCGGTAGCACGGCATCTTCTGATACACTCCGCAGACGTCTGGCGATCTCTTCAGTTAAGCCAACATGGTCTGCAGTCGGCCACGAGTCCATCTCGATCGGTTCCCCGACACGCACTCCAATAGCTGTACCGGGTACGCCTTTGTCCTCGAATATTAGTCCGAGCGGCAGGATAGTAACTCCCTTTATGAAGCGCTCATCCCTGGCTCGTAATGCGAGCCTGGCCAGCCCTGTCTTGAGTGGCTCGAGGCCGACCTCATTGTGGCTCTTACCTTCAGGAAAGATGAGCACTGCTCGACGATGCTCGAGTAGGTTCAGAATTTCTCGAAAGGCTTCAGTATTGCGCGCACGATCGGGCGAAGCTCCGTTTGCTTTTCGGGCCTCGTCGCTTACCCTGCGAAGAGGAACAACGCCGACGATCCTGAATAGCAATGCAATCAGCGGGTTTTCTGTCAGCGTGGCCTTGGCAGTCATCGCAATCCTGCGGGGCATGACCCACGCTACGATCAGTGAGTCGACAAGGGCATTTTGATGGTTTGCCGCAATGAGAAGCGGACCCCCCATCGGTATTCGCTCCCTCCCCGCGATACGGATGTCGCGGTAGAACCAGTGGAGCGCAACTCCGTTGATCCACCTCAGAGCATTGTAGATCATTGAGAGCGGACCGGCCGGGTAAAATTGTCGGGCACACCACGCAACATCCAAAGTGCGAGTGTCATTCCAATTGCGACCGTCGTTACGCCGGCACGGTAGGCAAACTTGATTCCCATTGAAGGCGTGAGTCCATCTACCGCAAAAGCCCACACAAAGGGACCCACCACTGCAGCTGCCCGTGCCGAGAGAACCATCAGGCTGAAGAAACGCCCCGCCTCGATATCAGGAACCAGGCTTAAAAGGAGAGGACGCTCCGCTGTTGAAACGCCCCCGTAAATTAGGCCTATACAGGCGCCCACGATCCAAAAGGCCGTTCTCGACGGAACAATGATCATCGAGACAAGAAGTACAATCCAGCTGGCAAGCACCCACGAGAGGGTTCGCTTGGGCCCAAAACGGTCTACCAGTCGTCCGATGCCGTAACTCCCGATGACCGCGGGAACCGTGAGAATCACGAACAAAGTTGCCTCGGAGCCCTTCACGAAGCCCATCGCGAAAATTGCGTAAAGAGCCATATTCGCGATGATCGTTCCCATGGCATCCTGATACAGGAACGACGTAAAGATGAATCTCACCGTTCCCGGATACTTCTTTGCCTCGTTTAGTGTGTTTCGAACATCGCGGAACGCTTCACGCCACGCGACGTGCTTCTTCCCGTGGATCACATTGTGATCTCGACAGAAGAGAAACAGCGGTAGTGAGAAGAGCAGTACCAGAATAGCAGTCGGTACGAACGTAGACACACGGCCGCCATGCGCAGTGAAGGGAACCGCACTTCTCAGAAAACTGACAACCCGATCCGGAATTGTTCCGAGTATCGGCAGCTGGCCTGTAAAAAATGGGAATGTCAGTACGACACCGGTAATTGAGCCGAGGTACCCGAAAGCAGCACCCATACCGGAAAGGCGACCGCGATGATCAACTGGAACCAGCTCCGGCATCATTGCGTTGTAAAACGGCAACGCGCCCTGATGCGCATAGTTAGCGATCGTAAAAGCCGCGAGCACTCCAAAGAGAGCGATGCCGGGTGGCACCAATTGATGAGATCCGGTTGCTGTTACGCCCTCTCCTATCAATGGCAAGCCAGTCTGACCGAGGATAGCCATTGCGATCGTTGATAGGCACGCGATCAAGGTGAAGCCGACTACCCATGGCTTTCGTCGTTGCGTCTCATCAGAAATAGCACCAAAAACCGGAATCGATACGACAACGAGTGCGGATGCGATCCCATTCACTACCGCGTACAGAGTATTCGAATGTCCGAGATCTGCTACCAGCCACGCGGCAAAGTAGAGCGTGGCAATATTCATCGAGAATACCGTATTCGCGAAGTCGTAGAGTGCCCAGCTGAGGCGCTCTCTGAATGGTGCCAGCGGCGGATTAAAGTCTCCGGCTGAAGTGACGCTGATAACGCCGCCAGCAGCTTGTTCTGCTTTAGTGGTCGAACTGATTGTCAGCGATTCCATTGTCAGCCTCTTGCGTTAGCCTCACGTGTGTACACTACAACGATCAGTAGTGGTTCTTAAATACGTACGGTGACGTAGCAGGCGATACGTACTCTCGACGGTCTACGAAGTCGACGACAAATTACTTCTATGATCCTTCGCACAGCGGGTCTCTCTTTGCCGGTACTGCTGGTTATCAGCATCGCTGCGTGTAGAGATAAGGGACGAGACAAAGCTGATTCGGCTCGAGTATCACTACCAGCGGTTTACCCTGCGAACCCGTTGGGAAATACGAATTGGGATGTCGATGCCGGACCCGTGATGATCATTTCCGGGGCGAACAATGGTGATAGCGTTGCAGTCGTGCTACCCGAAGCAACCGACAGCACGATTGAATCGCTTCAAGGCATCAGCCCACAGATTTCAGGCGTCACCTTCGATTTGTTTGGACGAGGCGGAAGAGTCGCATCGGCAGTTGGCGTATCATTGCTTCCTCCCGTCGAGGTGAGGCAGGAGTGTGACTCGTGGCCTCTGGCCAAATTGCGGTCAGCCCATTCAAACTGGCGAGTTGGGTTTGCAAGCGGTCATGTTCGCCCGATTGTGCTCGACTCGATTGAGTCAATGCCAAGCGCTGATTCGGCCGGCCTTGCCGCATCTCTTGCACAAATGGCGGCAACACTGCCCGTCGTTTTTGATCCGACATTTAGAGGACTCCCATTCAGAGTACGCTCAGCGTACACGTTCCGGCTCGATTCCATCGATGTGATAATTGCGGACGTCGTTCGAAGTGTGAATGAGGAAGCCAATCCAAGGGTCGAGCGTCTTCTCATCATCGGTGAGCGGCCAGCGGGAACAAAGGGAAGTACAACCTCGGCTACTACAGTAGAACGGCTGGCGCTGAGGAGTCGACGCAAGCGACAGAGCTGTTGGCGGCAGTACAGATCGGAGCAACAAGACGTCCGGCTATCGTGATCAACATCGAATATGACGACGGCGGCAAACTCGGACTCGTTGAGCGTACTAACTCGGGGGAGTGGAGCGCCACGTGGAAGAGTGCCTACACTGACTGCTGATTTCCATCGCGGCTAATGAGCGCAAGGATAATTCGCTAGAGACCGGTTGGAGCACTTACAAAACTCGATGGAATTCCAAACTTCGCTCCTAAATGCTCGGCTAGCGCCCGGACTCCAAGCGTCTCGGTTGCGTAGTGTCCCGCATAGATGATCGCGGTCTCATTCTCTTCAGCGTAAACGGCGGTCCAATGCGGGCCCTCACCCACAATCAGCGTATCGAGTTTTAACTCACGTGCTTCCTTGAGGGTTTCGGCGGAAGCACCAGCACCAGTGCAAATTCCCCATCGCTTTGTCTGGCGGTTTCCTTCAATCAGTGTTGTTCGCACCTCGCTTCCGCAGGTCCTCGCGAATTTTCGGGCTTGCTCGGCTAACACCGCGGTCTCGATCCGGCTCTCCCCGCTGATCCCGATGGAAACTCCCTGGAATCCCGCGAATGCGGCGGTCGGCCTGAGGCCAAGCTGCTTCGCGAGCAAGACGTTATTCCCAAGGGTCGGATGTCGATCGAGCGGCAGGTGTGATGAATAGACCGCAATGTCGTTCTCGATCAGAAGGCGCAGTCTCCTGTACGATGAGGCCTGGATCGGAGCTGGAGCGTCCCAAAACATTCCATGGTGAACGAGGAGCAAATTGGCCTTGGTCGCAATAGCACCCATTATGGCGCGGGTGGAAAAATCCACGGCCGCGACAATTCCCCTGATCTCTGATCGGTTCTCCAACTGCAGCCCGTTCAACGCTCCTGCGTAATCAGGGATGGTTGCAGTCTCCAAAAGACTGTCGGCGTACTCCGCAAGCTCGTAGACGCTGGTCATCGAATCCGTGTGCAGATTTGTGTGGAGAACCGATCCGTTTGCCTAAGGCAAGTTAGTTAACTACTTATATCCCAAGTAGTTACAGCTCAGGTGTATAACTCTGTTGATTAGTCAGGAACGCTCAAGAGTTCGAGCAGTCGCTCGAGGTCATCCGCCGAATAAAAGTGAATCGTGAGCGTTCCGCGATTACGGGGGCCAACCTTGATTGCGGCATCGGTTTGAAGAAAACGACGTAGCCGATCTTCGATCCGTTTCAACTCTGGCGACTGTCGATCTATGGCCCTTGGGCGTCCCGATTTCTTTCTGCGCCTGGTGCCAGCAACCTCACGAAGTCGTCGCTCAACTTCACGTACTGTAAGGCCATCATTGACGATTTCGCGAGCAAGACCTGCAATTCTTGCCGGATCGTCGAGGCCGAGGAGTACTTTAGCGTGCCCCATTGTCAGTTGCCCTTCCTGAAGGAGTCTTCTCACTGACTCCGGCAACTGAAGAAGACGCAGCATGTTCGCGATCGTCGTGCGATCCTTTCCGACCGTTTCAGCGATCTGCTGCTGAGTCAGGCCGAAGTCTCGAGAAAGCTGATGGTAGCCCTCTCCTTCCTCGATTGGGTTGAGATCGGTTCGCTGAAGATTCTCCACAAGCGCGAGAGTGAGAATCGTCTTATCATCAATTTCCTTGATGATGGCGGGTATCTCTTTCCACCCAGCCTTTGTGGCTGCGCGCAAACGGCGCTCACCGGCAATGAGCTCGAAGCCATCCTTGCCTGGACGCCGTCGTACTGTTATCGGCTGTAAAAGTCCGCTGGCCTTGAGGCTTTCTTGCAGCTCGACGAGTTCTTCAGTGTTGAATTCTTGACGTGGTTGGTACGGATTTCGAGAGATCTGACTGATGGGTATGGACTTTAGGGCTCCGTCATCACTGGACGCGAGGCCTCCCGTACCCAAGAGTGCTTCGAGTCCTCGGCCGAGCCTTCGCGGTGTTTTCTCAGAGGACACCGTCGTCTCCCTGGGCAGTCCGTTCGATTAGCTCCTTCGCGACGTTCATATATGCTTGTGCTCCTACCGAGGCGACATCGTAAAGAATGATGGGCTTTCCGAAACTTGGTGCCTCCGCCAGGCGGACATTTCTCGGGACGACGTTCTTGAACACCTTCGGTCCGAAGTATTCTCTCGCGTCTTCGGCGACCTGTCGGGAGAGATTGAGACGAGAGTCGTACATAGTGAGCAGAACACCATCGATACCGAGTTTTTCGTTGGCGCTGTGCTGAACGCGGTGCACAGTGTTCAGTAGCTGCGACAAGCCTTCGAGTGCGTAGTACTCGCACTGAAGAGGAATGAGGAGAGCATCAGCTGCTACGAGCATGTTGATCGTGATGAGGCCGAGCGAAGGCGGGCAATCGATGATGATGTAGTCGTAGTCTTCCCGGAGTGATTCGATCGCTCCACTCATGACGTGATCCCGGTCGTTTTTGTCTACAAGCTCCACTTCGGCGGCCGCTAAATCCGGAGTTGCGCCTACGACATCTAGTTTCTCGAACTGGATTGAAGACTGTCGCGAGGATCTGAGGTCTGAATTTCCGACCAGAACGTCGTAAAGAGAAAGTGGGACGTTCTCCTTCTGAAGTCCGACGCCGCTGGTGGCGTTGCCCTGTGGATCGGCGTCGATGAGGAGAGTGCGTTGTTCTGCGGCGGCGAGACTCGCTGCCAGGTTTACCGCCGTTGTAGTTTTACCGACGCCGCCCTTCTGATTTGCAATTGCTATTATTCGCGCCACGAGATGCCGTTGGAGGGTACAAAGCCTAATTTACCCACCAGCGAGAGGGTTTCCACGTGGAACGAGAATCTGAGTGTTCCACGTGGAAATAGCCTATTGACTTGCAATGAATCTCCAGCGGGTGCTGACCTCGACCGAGAGCGTCTCCTCCCCCGGATTGATTGGCGTGCTATCCATTTGCGCGACGCGACCAGCTACCCGGGCCATCATCATTGGCCGCAGCGGTGGAGGGGAATAGGCTCCGATATTGATCTCGAGCAAACTGCCAAGGGATCCATGAGCTGCTCGTGCCGCGGCTTCAGCGTCCGCTCGGGCTTTTTCTATTGCTGTCGCGATTGCGCTTCTGCGAGCTGTCTCGGTATTGGAGGCGTAAAACTGAAGGGACGCAATCATATTGGCTCCGTGTGAGAGCGCAGCATCGATGACTGGGCCGACCTGGTTCAACTTTCGGACGTCGACCAGAATAGTGTTAGTCACGTTATAGGCAACGATCACTGGCTCCTTTCCTTGCTCGTAGCGCTGCTCAGGGTAGACGTTGTAATTGATTGTCGAGAGTTGATCGTTCTGTAACCCAAGTGACCGAAGTGCTGTTAGAACCGATTGCTGCTTGGTAGCATTTTCCGATGCTGCTGCCGCGGCACTCACTGCCCGGGTCTGAACGCTGACCTGAATGGTGGCTCTATCGGGCGATACCTTCACCTCGCCGCGACCTGTGACAGCAATCTGGGGGATAGGCTCAATTGTCGCCCGACTGTCCTGAGCCTGTGCCGTTAGTGGCGCTATAACACTAGCAGTGAGTGCCCAAAGTCCGATTTTCATACGCTAATATCCTGGAAAGTGAAATGTTATACGAGTGACGTCTAAACAGGCGCACTTTGCACAGGTACGTCAGCGCGAAATAACCGTTTCAATGTCATGAATCCGGCTCAGGTTCATGCCGATGATTCCTTCGGCTTCAGTCCGCATAAACATATTCGCGAATTTTGCGCCCCAAACGATCTCATCAGCTTGATATGAGGACCTCGAGTGCACTGTCTGTGACACCGTCTCATCCGTTCCGATAAGAAGAACCAGGAGCTCCGCATCGCCATTGACGAAATCTGTGTGTGTCAGGCCCCACATCGGACTTGCCGCATCGATCGGATGAACGACCGTCCAGCTCAGCGGGAAGAACACCACACGATTCCGTTCCAGAGTGAGGTCGTAAAACTTCCGCACGGCTGATCCACCCACTTGCTCGATTTTGGTGAGAATTGCCTGGATCTGCACGTCGATCAACTGACTGCTCCTCGCGTTGGCAATTCGAAACTCGAGCGCCATCTTGTCGCGGTAAGGCGCGACGATCGCGTTACGACTGTAGATGATTCTTGTCGACGGCCGAGAGAAACGGGCAAATATCACCCCCGTCGCGAGCGCCACACCCACGATGTTGAGGAGTGCTTCAATTGTGACGAGCGTATTCGCCACGACACCGACGGGGATGATGTTCCCGTAGCCGATCGTTGCAAACGTGTCGACGCTGAAAAAGAACGCTCTGTAAAAGGGCTGCCCGGCGAAACTGCCCGTGCTCGATTGAAGTGCATCCGTCCCCAGGAATAGAAATGCAAATGCGAAGAGTGTATTGATGGCAACGTAAGAACCGGTGATAAAGGCGAGGAACTTCGGCCACGAGATTGTGAGGAGCCAGTGGTAGAGACTCATTGACGACAACGGATTCAATCCATCGCGAACCACGTTGAAGCTCCCATCGCGATTTAGCAGCCGACGCCGAGTACCCTTCGCAACCTCGGTCCCGAAACCGAGGTCCTTGAATTCTTCCTGAGTTGCCGAGTGAGAAGAACCCATCTGTCCAGCAAGAGTCGGAGAAGTCATCTGATTCTCATTCCATGTTGACCTAGCATTACCGTCCCAAAATGGCCTGCAATATCACGTAAAGCTACATTCGTCCGATGGAATCCTCAGACACTTCAATCGGTCGCGCTACACTGCTGATCGTTGTATCAGCCCTTAGCTTCGGGTCGATTTCTGTCCTCACGGTTCTGACGACGAGTGCTGGCGTTCCCCTCCTAACCACGATGGCATGGCGTTATGTCTTGGGAGCAGTACTCCTTGGAGCCGTGATTCACATCAGGCGAATCAGCTCGATCCCAAGGCAACGGATCATTCAACTGCTGCTGATAGGTGGGATAGGTCAAGCGCTCATTACCTATCTCAGTCTTCACGCACTCGAGTATATACCGGTCGGGCCTCTCGCCTTTCTGTTTTACACTTATCCGGCATGGGTCGCACTGCTCGCCGCCGTTCGAAGGACTGAAAAGCTGACGCCAGTGCGTGTACTCGCGCTGATGTTGGCACTGACAGGGGTGACAATCATGATCGGAGCGCCAACGGAGAGACTCAATCCGATAGGTGTGACCCTTGCTCTTGCGTCAGCTTTGCTCTACTCAGCGTATCTGCCGGCGCTGGCGCATGTGCAGGAGAACATCCCCGCCCTGCTCTCGACTTTTCTGCTGATCGTTGGAGCAGCGATCTCATTCGTAATTGCGGCACTGTTCGCCGGCGAGCTTTTCGTTCCACGAGGGACGGCCGTCTGGTCTAATATTTTCATGCTGTCACTCGTGTCGACGGTGATTGCTTTCGCTTCACTCATCAGGGGGCTGTCGGTCCTTGGCCCGGTCAGGACAGCGATCATCGCCACGGTCGAACCCTTCTTTACCGCAATGCTCGGCGCATTGGTGCTTGCCAATCAGTTCGGTATGGCAACACTGATTGGCGGTATTCTCATCGCTGCGGCGGTGCTGGTAATCGAGTGGAGCTCAGCGCAAGCAATCGCTACTGCGTAGCTGCGAGACGTCGGCGCCGCTCGATCTCGATAACGAGATTCTGCAAATCGCTGGGACTTACACCCGGAATCCTCGAAGCCTGAGCCAGTGAGTGCGGCCTGAGAGCAGAAAGCTTCTGACGCGCCTCGAATGACAAGGAGCGCATGTCCCCGTATTCCAGGTCAGGATTGAGGGAGAAGTCACCCATTCTGCGCATCCGGTCGGCTTGTACTCTTTCACGCTCGAAATAGCCGGCATACTTGATCTCGAGGTCTGCCGTGACGAGGGCCTCGCTGTCGAGGTCTCCTCCGAGTCCAACTGCCTTCAATAACCGCTCGAGTGGAATATCCTGACGTCTCGCTACTTCGACGATTTTCACTGTCTGGGCGAGCGGCGTACTACGCGCATCAGAGAGAACGGCCGCGGCCTCCTCAGGTCGAATGCTTGTGCTCTCAGCTAGTCGTAGTGCAGTGTCTTCGTGCTCCAATCGTGTCTCGATGGTGGCTTCTTCGAATTTCGAATAGATCCCGAGCTGCACGCCAATAGTGCCGAGGCGTCTCAACGCGTTGTCCTGGCGTACGGTAAGTCTGAACTCTGAGCGCGAAGTGAAGAGCCTGTACGGCTCATCTACCCCTCGCGTAACGAGATCATCGACCAGCACCCCGATGTAAGATGTCTCTCTACCCAAAAGAACTGGTTGTTTCTGCTGGACCGAGAGAGCGGCGTTAAATCCCGCGACCAGACCTTGTCCCGCGGCTTCTTCGTATCCGGTTGTACCATTTATCTGTCCGGCGAAGTAAAGACCCGGGACAGCCTTGACCTGCAACGACGGATCCAGCTGGGTAGGAGGGTAGTAGTCGTACTCGATAGCATAGCCGGCCCGGTTCATTTTTACGTCTGCCAGCCCTGGAACAGATCGCAGAATCTCGAGCTGCACGATGGCTGGAAGCGAAGTAGACAACCCGTTGACGTAAAGCTCTGATGTGTCATGTCCTTCGGGCTCGAGGAAAAGCTGATGTCTCTCTGCGTCGGGGAACTTTACGATTTTGTCCTCGACTGAAGGACAGTACCGCGGCCCGCGGGATGAGATTGCCCCACCGTACATCGCCGACTTCCCGATATTCTCCTTGATGATCCTCTTACCTTCCGCTTCGAGGTACGTGATCCAGCAGGGCATTTGAGCGGGGTGCCTGGTGGCGGAGCCCTGACGTCGCTTCTCGTTCCAGAAGTGAGACCATGAATAATCGAACTGCTCAATCTCACTTTCCTGGATCTCGAGCGCGGAATA
>Ga0207646_10000805_pt1 | contig 40866 bp, 51 predicted proteins | sample KBSK5502metaG_FD_184343 | JGI IMG/M metagenome (GOLD analysis project Ga0207646, IMG submission 184343) | Corn, switchgrass and miscanthus rhizosphere microbial communities from Kellogg Biological Station, Michigan, USA - KBS K5-50-2 metaG... | ecosystem: Host-associated > Plants > Roots >... | reverse complement strand
GTCTGCTCGGACGGAGCGCGAGCTAGCGGATCTGCGCGCGAGCATCGACGTCGATCTGCAGGAGCTGCGGACGCGACTCCGCGACGATGTCGATCCGCGTCAACTCGCGCGCCGTCAGCCGGTTGCCGTCTTCGGGACGCTCGGATCGATGGTCGCCCTGGGCGCCGTCACGGTCGCCCGCGGAATGCGAGAGCGCCGGCTGCGGCGGTCCGATACCGATCTCGACGCGATCATCGCGCGGCTCGGTGGTCGCGTTGACAAGCTGAAGGGCGGTGCGCGCAAGCGGCTGCGAGAGACGCTGCGCAAGGAGATCGGTGAGGTCGAGCAGGGGCCGAGAGCGCGGCAGGCCATCTGGACCTCGGCCAGCGCCGCGTTGACCGCGGCGCTGACCCTCGTTGCCCGCCGGTTCGCCTCGCGCCTCGTCGGCGACGAGGAGCTCCGCTAAGGACTAGTCGCGTTCGCCCTCATCGCTCGGGACCAGCGGAGCGCCTGGGTGGGGAACGGTGAAGACGCTGACCTTGTGCCGACCAGCGGCGCCCTCGAACAGCGCGAGGTTCGCGACGAAGACCTCGCGGCCGAAGAACACCGGGCTCGCGGGGTTGCTGAAGGCGTTGTCGCCCGTCCCACGGTACTCGGCGATCACGCTCCCGCGTGGCGACAGCACGGCCACTTCGTCGGACTGGTTCGAGCAGACGTACAGGTTGCCCTTCACGTCGAACGCGATCCCGTCGGCACCGTCGAGCGCGCCGCCGGGAGTCCCGGTCGCGAAGAGCTCGATGGCGCCGAGCGCCCCGTCCTCGTGCCTGATGCGCAGGATCTGGTCGCGCGAGGTCATGGCGACGTAGAGGAACTCTTCATCGCGGTCGAAGGCGATGCCATTCGCCCCGAACGGTGGGAACTCGCCGGCCGACGGCTTCAGCTCCGCGGGATACGCGAAGGTCGTCGTCGCGCCGCTCGGCGCGACCTTGGTGATCGCACCGGTGAACGAGTCCGACACCCAGAGGTTCCCGTCCTCATCCTTGGCCAGCGCGTTGGGCGCCTTGAATCCGCTCGCGACGAGCGCCACGGCATGCGTCGCGACGTTCACCAGCACCACGCGGCCGCCGCCACCGCCACCGGCGAAGTCCGCGACGTACAGGCCTTCGCCCGGCACGAACAGCATTCCGAGCAGGTTCGCGACACCGGCCGGGCCGGCGGCGACCGAGATCAAGTCGACCAGGCTGCCGGCGCGGTCTAGCACACAAATGTTCGCGGGTCCGCTCGACGCGGCGAGGTTCGCCGATGAGGCGTAGATGTTGCCGCTCGGGTCGACGGCGATGCCCTCCGGAAACACGCACTTCGACTTGAGATCGGGTCCGAAATTCTGGACCTGACCGACCGGCGATGCGGCCGCGGCGGGCTGCGCGAGCAGCAGCGAGGCACACGCAAGAAAGATGACGAGCTTTCTCATCGCTTTCTCCCCAACAGAGATCGGCTGGAGTCTAGACAGATGGGCGCCGCGAGGTGCGAGCCGACGCGTCAGATCAGCAGGAATCCGACGAACATCACGCTGACGCCGATGAGGTTGGTCAGCTCGAGGATCCCGGAGGCGCCGGTGAACGCGACGGTGCCACCGGCTGCGACGATGAAGACACCGACGGCGATGATCGCGTTCGCGAGCGCGCGGCGCCCCTGGTTCCGCCGGCGGAAGAAGACCCACGCGGACCACAGCGCGCCCCCGATGAGCACGAGGCTTCCAACGCCGCTCCCGATCGCCGCCAGGATCCGCGGCAGCGAGCCGTCCGGGTATCCCTTACCCGTATCGACGGCGGCCGCGATGTCGACCGGAGGTACGAACACCGCGTAGAGCGCGACCGCGGAAAGCACGAGCACCACGGCGAGGGCCGCGCGACCGAATCGCGGCGCGACGATATACACCGTGCCGAGCGCGAGCCAGGCGACGTTGGTGATCGCGCCGAAGAGATAGAAGAGCCGGTACTCGACGTCGGTCGCGCCGCCGCTGCGCGCGAGGAAACCCATGAACGCGGCGACGGTGAACAGCAGCAGACCGATGGCCCAGGCGAGCTGCGAAGGGCGCCGTTTGCGCAGGTACCGCAGCGCCACCGCGACCGCGAACGCGCCGGACACGAGCGCGGTGACGAGTGGAAGCACGACGCCGAGACTAGCGCCGGCGGATGACGAGCGCCCCCGCGACGATACCCAGGATTGCGGCACTTACGAGCGGCACCGCCGCCGCATCCGATCCCGCGGTCGACCACGCAAGCACCGCGGCGAGGATCGGGTCGCGCGTGCCCGCCGCGGCGAGCGCGGACCACGGGTCGCGCCGCAGAGCGAGAGCGACCGCGCCCGCGATGCCCAGCACGAGCAGCACGGCCGCGAACGCGACGACGATCGTGCCGACGTGGATCGTTGGGGCGCTCGCGATCGCGAGGCCGATCACGGCGGCACTGGCGAGATAGCCGGCCCACCGCAGCGGCGCGAGCAGCCGGTCGCGAACGGTCGGCATCGCGCCGGCGAGGAGCGATGCGACGGCGAAGGCCTGCGCGGCGGTGAGGGCGAGCCGGCTCTCTTCCGGGCGCGTGACGACGAGCACGAATGACACGACCAGCGTGCCGAGCAGGAGCGCGCCGGCCATGTCGGCGCGCCGCCCCCCGGCCGCGCTGACGACCGCGGGCGCGAGGAGCGCGCCCGGCGCGAGGGCGAGCGCGACGAGCCCCGCACCCGTAGCGGGGTCGAGCCGCTCAGCTGCGGCGAACGCGAGGGGCACGCTCACCGCGTACGGCGCGACGACGAGCACCAGGTTCCGGAGCCGTTTGAGCCCGAGCAGCGCGAGGAACGGAGTGCGCGCGCCGTGTCCGGCGAGATACAGGAGCGCGGCGACCGCGGCGGCGCTAGGCGCCGAGCCGCTCCTGGAGCGCCGGCACGAGCTCGGCGATCGGCACACGCACCTGCGCCATGCTGTCGCGGTCGCGGATCGTGACCGCGCGATCTTCCAGGGAATCGAAGTCGACCGTGACGCAGAGCGGCGTCCCGATCTCGTCCTGCCGACGGTAGCGGCGACCGATGGCCTGCGTCTCGTCGTACGTGCTCATGACGTGCGGCCTCACCGCGGCCCACACCTCACGCGCGAGCGGCGTGAGCTTCTCGTTCTTGGAGAGCGGCAGCACCGCGACCTTGTACGGCGCGAGAGCGCGATGCAGGCGGAGCACGACGCGCACGCCCTCCTTGTCGGGCTCCTCGTCGTACGCGGCGCAGAGGAACGCGTACGTCGCGCGGTCCGCGCCGACCGAGGTCTCCACGACGTACGGCAGGAACTTCTCGTTCGTCACGTCATCGCGGTAGCTCAGGTCCTTGCCTGAGAACTCCGAGTGGCGGCGCAGGTCGTAGTCGGTGCGGTTGTGGACGCCCTCCATCTCCTGCCAGCCGAAGGGGAACTCGAACTGGATGTCCGTCGCCGCGGCGGCGTAGTGCGCGCGCTCGTCGGCCGAGTGATCGCGGAACCGAAGTCGCTCTGCGGGGATGCCCAGGCTCTCGTGCCACTCGCGCCGGCGGACTTTCCATTCCTCGAAGAGGCGCGGCGCGTCCGCCGGGCGCGTGAAGTACTGCATCTCCATCTGTTCGAACTCGCGCGAGCGGAAGATGAAGTTGCCGGGCGTGATCTCGTTCCGGAACGCCTTGCCGATCTGCGCGATGCCGAACGGGAGCCGCCTGCGTGACGCCTGCTGGACGTTTTCGAAGTCGACGAAGATGCTCTGCGCGGTCTCCGGTCGCAGCCACGCGACCGAGGCCGTGTCCTCGACCGGACCGACGAACGTCTTGAACATCAGGTTGAAGCGCCGCGGATCGGACAGCTTCTTCTGGCCGCAGTTCGGGCACCCGGTGCTCGAGAGGTCGAGCGTGTTCGCGCGCCAGGCCTCCGTCAGGCGATCGCCGTCGGGAAGCTCGTCGAGGCGATAGCGCTTGCGACAGTTGCCGCACTCCACCAGGGGGTCGGTGAAGTTCTCGACGTGGCCCGACGCCTCCCACACCCGCGGGTGCATGAGGATCGCGCCGTCAAGGCCGACGATGTCCTCGCGAAGCTGCACCATCGCGCGCCACCACGCGCGCTTCACGTTGTTCTTGAGCTCGACGCCGAGCGGCCCGTAGTCCCACGTCGCACCGGCGCCGCCATAGATCTCGCTCGACGGGAATACGAACCCCCGCCGTTTCGCGAGGGATGTGAGCTTCTCCGCTACATCCGGCGCGGTCACGAGGCCGCGGGGCTCGGGAGCGGAGGCAGCGCGCGGATCTCGTCGAGAAGGCGCGCGGCCGTGATCTCGCGGTCGATGACGTGCTGCACGAAGAAGCGCATGTGGTGCTCGAGCTCGCTCGCGAGCGATCCGTCGACACGCAGCTGGGCGGCGCCCGCGAAGTCGCTAACGAGCAGATAGCGCAGTGACTTCAGGGCGCGCACCGTGAGACCGACGCCGCTGCTCAGCCGCGCGGCGCACGAGGCGCAGAGCGCGCCTCCGGCGGCCGCGCTCCAGGCGTTCTGCCGCTCCTGCAGCGCCTCGCGGCAGGAGACGCACTCGTACAGCTCGGGGCGGAAGCCGGCGCGATCGAGCAGATGGAGGTCGAACCAGCGGCAAACCAGACCCGGCGGGTGGCCCGCGTCGAGGTGCCGCAGCGCGGTCTCGAGCAGTTCGAAGAGCGGCGCCGATGGCTCGTGCTCGAGGGTGAAGCGGTCGGTGAGCTCGGCCACGTACCAGCCCGCCGCGATGCGCAGCAGGTCGTCGCGGAGGCTCGGATAGACCGCGCGCGTCTCGGCGCCGGTGAGCACGTCGAGCTCGCGACCCCGCGCGAGCTGATAGGTGGCATGCGTCAGCGGCTCCGCGTGCCCCGCCATGCGGCTCGTCGCACGCCTGATGCCCTTGGCAACGACGTGGAGCTTCCCAAAGTGGCGGCTGAAGAGCACGAGGATGCGATCGGCCTCTCCGAAGTCGACCGTCCGAAGGACGATCGCCTCGGCGCGGTACGTGCGCGACGCCATCAAGAACGCATGCTAATCGCTCATGACGCTGCGTGAACGTCCGCGCCACGTATCATCGAAGACGGTGGGCACGCAGGTTTCGCAGGCGCTTCTCGAGGCACGCGTCGCCTCGATCGACGAGGAGATCCGCTCGCTGCTGACGCAGCCCGAGCCGGCGCTGCAGCCGTTCTACGGGATGATGCTGTACCACCTCGGCCTCGACTCAGGTCGGCCGCGCGGCGGTAAAAGGCTTCGTCCTCTGCTCTGCATGCTCGTGTTCGAGGCCCTCGCGGGCGCGCATCCGGCGCAGCGCGTCTTGCCCGCGGCCGCGGCGATCGAGCTGCTGCACAACTTCACGCTGATCCACGACGACATCGAAGACCAGGATCCGGCCCGTCACCACCGGCCCACGGTGTGGTCCGTCTGGGGTGTGCCCCAGGCGATCAACGCCGGAGACGGCATGTACGCGGTGTCGCGACTGGCCGTCCAGCGACTGCGGAAGCTGGGTTTCCCGCCCGAGCGGATCCTGGATTTCGCGAGCCTGATGGACCAGACCTGCGTCCGCGTCTGCGAGGGTCAGTTCCTGGACATCAGCTTCGAGTCCCGCACCGATGTCACCGCGGACCGGTACCGCGTCATGGCCGCGCGCAAGACCGGCGCGCTGTTCGCCGCGTCCGCGCACAGCGCCGCGATGCTCGCGAGCGACGATCCGTCGGTCCGTGAGCAGCTCGCGCGCTTCGGCGAGGAGTTCGGGCAGGCGTTCCAGGCGCACGACGACCTGCTCGGCATCTGGGCCACGACCGAACGGACGGGCAAGGTAGAGATGAACGATCTCGTGAAGCGCAAGAAGACGCTACCGGTCGTGCTCGCGTTCGAGCGCTCCTCGCCACGCGTTCGCGCGCAGCTCGACGAGCTCTTCGCGCCGCAGGCGCCACTGCCGGCGGAGAACGTCGACCGGATCCGACAGGTCCTCGACGACCTCGGCGTACGACCGCTGCTCGACCGCGAGATCGAAGCGCACCGCGGCCGTGCCTTGCATTTGCTTCATGGCGTCGCCGCCAGCGCAGAGCCGCTGCGGCTGCTCGAATACCTCGTCGCGAGTGCGACCGGCGCGGCCGACGAACCCGCGGCGGCTGGAACGCTCTCCGCCTAACATTTCCCGCGATGTCGGACCGTGAGCGACGGGGCGATGCACCCGGCGATCTCATCCTCGAGCCGAACGAGCGCGTTCTGCTCGCCACGCGGCCGCTCTTCCTCTGGGAGCCGCTCGTGATCATCCTCGTCCTGCTCGTGATCGGCGCGCTCTACGCCGCCAGTCAGACGAATGACGTTCTCGCCGGGACGCTGCTCATCGCGGCGCTGATCCTGTTCGTGTGGATCGTCGTGCGCTGGATCCCCTGGAGCCGGAAGCACTTCGTGCTCACCGACCGCCGCGTGATCGCAAGCTGGGGCGTGCTGAACCGCAACCAGGCCGCGCTGCTGCTGGAGCGCATCCAGGACGCAAGCCTCACGCGACCCTTCCCGCTTCGGATGATCCGCGGTTACGGCGTGCTGCACCTCGAGTCCGCCGGCCCGCATGCCGAGGAGCGGATCAGCGGTGGATTGCGCGAGCTCGACATGACGAACGCGACCGCCTTCTACCGCGCGCTCACCGACGCGCAGACGCCAGGCTGATAGACCCGCCGACGCGTCGCATCGCGATCGCGGAGCTCACGGGGCCGCTCCGGGAACACGTCGACGAGCTGCGACGCCGTTGGGATCCCGAGCAAGCCGCGACGGTCGAGTCGCACCTGACCGTGATCGACGAGCCGGCCGACCTCGAGCGCCTGGGCGCGGTGGCCGCATCGATGCCGCCGCTGCGCCTGCGCGTCTCCCGCTCCGCGCGGTGGATCGCCCCGGATCCCGGGCTGTTCTTCGTCGTCGACGACCCGTTCGGTGACCTGAGACGGTTCCGCGAAGCCGTGCTCGGCCCCGAGCGCGCCACGTATCGCGCGCACGTCACGCTGCTCCATCGCGACAGCATCGACAGCCAGGCGCAGGTCGACGAGGCATGGGCCTCGCTCGGTGACCTCGACCTCGCTCAGGACTTCACCGTCACCGAGCTCATCGTGCACGACCTCAGCGGCGGGGAATGGCGAGAGGTCGCGCGGCTGCGTTTCGCCGGCTAGCGGCCGTAGGCGCGGACCGCGGCTTTCTCGGCCGCGTTCGCGAGCACCAGGAAGCGCTCTTCCGCCGCGGCGACGCCGGCGCCGGCCGCGACAGCGTGCCCGCATTCACGCAGCGCCATCTCGACGCCGCCGAGCGTGGCGAGGACCTCGAGCTCACCGAGCGCGCCGAGGTGGCCGATGCGGAAGACCCGGCCGCGCAGCTTGCTCAGCCCCACCCCGAGCGCGAGGTCGAAACGATCGCGCGCGCGGGTGATCACGACGTTCGAGTCGAGGCCCTCGGGCATCACGACCGCGGTGAGACTGTCCGAGTACGAGTCGGGCTCCTCGCACAGGATGCCGAGTCCCCATGCACGCACCGCCGCGCGGACGCCCTCGGCGAGCCGATGGTGCCGCGCGAACACGGCCTCGAGGCCCTCGGCGAAAAGCATGTCGAGCGCCTCGCGCAGTCCGAACAGCATCAGCGTCGCAGGTGTGTAAGGGAAGAAGCCCGCGGCGTTGTCCTCGAGGATCGGTCGCCAGTCGAAGAAGTTCCGTGGGCTGCCGCCCTTCGCCGCGACCTCGATCGCGCGCGGCGACGCGCAGACGAATCCGAGGCCCGGTGGCAGCATCAGGCCCTTCTGGCTCCCGGTGAGCGCGACGTCGACCCGCCATTCGTCGAAGCGGAAGTCCATGCTGCCGAGAGAGCTCACCGTGTCGACGATCAGCAGCGCGTCGCTGCGCTTCGCGTCGATCGCCTCGCGCACGCCGCGCACGTCGCTGCGCACGCCGGTCGACGTCTCGTTGTGCACGACGAGGACGGCGCGATGGTCCGGCTTCAGATGCTCCGCGACCGCCGACGCGGGCACGCTGGCGCCCCAGCGGAGCGGCACGAGGTCGACGGCGAAGCCGAGGTTGCGGGCAGCGGCGGCGAAGCCGGCACTGAAGTGGCCGTAGTCGAACGCCAGGACGCGGTCGCCCGGCGCGAGCACGTTCACCAGCGAGGCTTCCCACGCGCCGGTCCCCGACGACGGGTACACGATCACGCGGCCGCGCTCGGTCTTGAACACCCGCGCGAGGTCGGGCAGCAAGCCGCGCACGAGCCCGGCGAACGCCGGGCTACGGTGATCGATGACCGCGCGGTCCATCGCGCGCAGCACACGGTCGGGCACGTTCGTCGGGCCGGGGATCTGTAGGAATGGCCTGCCGCTCATGAGCGCAGGTTCTCCGGCAGGAACGGGTCGGGCAACAGCTCGCCGAGCGTCGTGACCTTCCGCTTCCCGCCGGTCGTCGCGAGGATCACGCGCATGTTCGGCGAGAACTCGGCCAGCACCTGACGGCACGCGCCGCACGGCGTCGGCAGGCGCTCGTCGTCGATGACGATCGCGATCGCGTCGAAAGCGGCGTCGCCCGCATTCACGGCAGCGAACGCCGCGGTGCGCTCGGCGCACACGGTCATTCCGTACGACGCGTTCTCGACGTTCGCGCCGCTGTGCACTTTGTTGCGCTTGGTCCGGATCGCCGCGCCGACCTTGTACTTCGAGTACGGCGCGTACGCGCGCTGGCGCGCGAGCGAGGCGACGCGGACCAGCTCCTCGTCGCCGGGACCGATCTCGCTCAAGCCGGCTCCGCGCTCGGCTGCAGGCGCGTGACGCGGACGCGGCGGATGCGCTTGCCCTCGATCGTCTCGACGACGAAGCGCGCGCCGGCGGCCTCGAACGATTCGCCCTGCCGCGGGAAGCGTCCGAGCTGCGCCGTGACGAAGCCGCCGAGCGTGTCGTATGCCTCGGTCGGCTCCACCTCGAGCGCGAACGTCTCGCGCACGTCCTCGAACGGGATGCGCGCGTCCATGAGGGCCTCGTGCTCGGAGACCGGGAGGACGAGCTCGTGCTCGACGTCGTACTCGTCGCGGATCTCGCCGACGATCTCCTCGACGGCGTCCTCGATCGTCACGAGCCCGGCGGTGCCGCCGTACTCGTCCACGACGATCGCGATGTGGACTTTGTCCTTCTGCATCTCGCGCAGCAGAGCGTCGACCTTCTTCGTCTCGGGGACGAAGACGGCGGGCCGCAGGAACTGCCGGAGCTCGAGCTGACGGTCGCCGCGCGCGATGCGCCGGAACACGTCCTTCACGTACAGGATGCCGATGATGTTGTCGGCCGATCCCTCGTAGACCGGGATGCGCGAGTGGCCGACCGTCGTGATGCGGTCGAGCAGCTCCTGCGCCGAGGTCTCGACATCGAGACCGACGATGTCCGTGCGCGGCACCATGACCTCGGCGACGGTCTTCTCGCCCAGCTCGAAGATCGAGCTGATCATCTCCTGCTCCTTGCGCTCCAGGACGCCCTGCGCCTGACCGGTCTCGATCAGCGCGCGGATCTGCTCCTCGGTCACGACGCCCGGCTGTGGTGCGGTCCCACCGAAGGGGCGGACGATGACCTGCGTCACGCGGAACAACACGGTGACGACGGGCCGCGTGATCCAGGTGATGAGCTCGAGCGGGAACGCGAGCAGCAGGAGCGTGCCTTGCGCGTGGCGCGCGGCGATCGCGCGCGGAACGAAGAGGCCGAGGAGCACGGCGATGAGCGACAGCACCGCGACCGTTACCGCGACGGCGCTCACGTCCGTGAAGACCGCGGTCGTGTCGATCCGCAGGAAGAACGCGAGCAGCGCCGACAGACGCGGTGCGATGAACGCCGCGGCGATGCCGGCGTACGTGAACACGATGAGGAACTCCGCGACCTGGATCGCCGCGAGGTAGTACCCGGCGCGACGGCCGATCGCGCTCGCGCGGTGTCCGCGGCGCCCGCGCATCGCGAGCTCGTCGATGACGCCGGGCCGACGGGCGATGTTGATGGCGGCCTCACCCGCGGAGAGCACGGCCAGGCCGACGACGAGGGCGAGCTCGAGAAGAAGCAGCTGCCACGCGCTGGCGTCCATCAGGTCGCCTTGTCTGTGCGCCGCTCGGTCTTCTTCCGGATCCGTGCGGGAACGCCGACGGCGAGCCTGTCGTCGGGCACGTTCTTCGTCACCACCGAGCCCGCGCCGGTCATCGCCCGCGAGCCGACCGTGATCGGCGCGCGCAGCAGCGTGTCCGAGCCGATGAAGGCGTCGTCGCCGATCTCGGTCCGGTGCTTGCGCACGCCGTCGTAGTTCAGCGTGATGACGCCGGCGCTGATGTTCACGCGCTGACCCACCTGCGCGTCGCCGACGTACGAGAAGTGGTGCATCTTCGTGCCTTTGCCCAGTCGCGCGTTCTTCACCTCGCCGAAGTTCCCGAGCTGGACGCCCGTCTCGAGATGCGCGCCGGGTCGAAGGTGCGAGTACGGCCCCACGGTCACGTCGTCTTCCAGCGTCGCGCCCTCGAGCACCGAGGCCTCGATGCGGCACCGTTCGCCGATGGTCGTATCGCGCACGATCGCGTACGGGCCGACGCGCGTCCCGATTCCGATGCGCGTGCGTCCCTCGAGGACGCAGCCGCGCTCGATCACGACGTCCGGCGCGATCTCCACGTCGGCGTCGACGAGCGACGAAGCGGGATCGTGGAAGGTGACGCCGGCGAGCATGTGGCGTTCGCGGATCCGCCGGCGAACGACGTCCTCCGCGGCCGCGAGCTCGACTCGTGTATTCACGCCCATTCCTTCTTCTGGATCCTCGGTACCGTACGCCGCGACTCGGGCGCCATCCGCGGTCGCGAGCGCGACGAGGTCGGTGAGGAACACCTCGCCGGTCTCGTTCGCGCGCAATCGTGGCACGGCCTTCCGCAGCCACGCGAGGTCGACGGCATAGGCGCCGAGGTTCGATTCCGGTAACCGCCGCTCCTCCGCCGTCGCGAGCCGCGCCTCGACGACGCGCGCGACGTCACCGCTCGCGTCGCGGACGACGCGACCGTAGGCGTTCGTGGTGCCGACCTTGGCCGAGAGCAGCGCGAGCGCCGCGCCGCGCTTCGCGCGTAGCTCGGCCAGCGCGCGCAGCGTCTCGGCCCGCAGCAGCGGCGAGTCGCCGTAGACGATGAACACCTCGCCCGCGCGATCGGAGATCGCCTCGAGCGCGATGCGGACCGCGTCGCCGGTCCCGCGCGGCGGATCTTGCATCGCGACGACGGCCCCGTCGCCGACGATCGCCCGCGCGGGCTCGCTCTCCCTCGAGAGCACCACGAACGGACGCGCGCCCGCGCCCCGAACCGCGTCGAGCACGTGCGAGAGCAGCGGTTTGCCGGCGACGAGATGCAGGACTTTGGGCGTTTGCGACCGCATCCGCGTGCCCAGACCCGCAGCGAGCACGATGCCCGGCGGACCCGCTGTCATTGAGCGTGACGGCTTAGGCGGGTGGGTACGCGGCGGGTTGGGGCGCCAGGGATCGAACCTGGGATCGGGGATTCAAAGTCCCCTGCCTTACCACTTGGCCACGCCCCAATGGACACGGCCAAAGGATAGGGGGACTAGCGGCGGTCGCCGGTCTTCTCGCCGTTTGCCGGCTGTTTCCCGCGCCGGATGAGTTCCGCGACGCGGCGGCCGCCCTTCCGCCCGAGCTGCGCGTAGCCCTCGCTGCCGAGCTGGGTCTTGCGCGCCTCACCGCCCTTGCGTCCGAGGTCGGCGTAGCCCTTCGAGCCGAGCTGCGTCTTGCGCGCCTCCCCGCCCTTGCGCCCGAGCTTCGCGTAGCCCTCGGTGCCGAGCTGGCCTTTGCGCGCCTGACCACCGCGCTTGCCGATCTCGCGGTAGAAGGACGCCCCGTGCTTCCCGGCCGTCGAAGTGCCGCCTTTTTGGCCGGCCTGGCGGACGGTCATGTCGCCTCGTTTGTCGTCCATACCCTTTCACGTTAAGGGGACAGCCCTCGCTCGCCCGGTCTGGCGACCCTTAGCCACCCATTGCGTGCGCGTGTGCCACCAGGCCCGTCCGACGGAGCAGGCGTGTGATCCGGAGCGCATCGCGGCGGTCGTCCGCGACCGCGAAAAGCGTCGGCCCGCTCCCGCTCAGCGAGAGGACGATGCCGTGCTCCGCGGCGCGCGCGCGCGCCTCGGCGATCGCGCTGCAGAGACGCTCCGCGGGGCCGAGCAGATCGTTCCGCGCGTTCTCGCGCAGCAGCCGCGGGGTGACGGTGCCGCGCGCGAAGCCATCGCGAAGCGCGTCGACGCCGCCCGCTGCGCCGCGGTCGTCGCTTTGGAGCGCGGCGAACACATCGCGTGTCGCGAGGCGGCCACCCGGGCGCACGATGACGACGTGGGTCTCCCCAGGATCGGGGAGCGGATCGACGCGCTCGCCGCGCCCGCTGACGAACGCGACGCGCGCGCCGCTCGCGAAGAACGGGACATCCGAGCCGATGGTGGCGGCGAGGGCGACGAGGTCGACGTCCGGGCGTTGCCAGATCGTCGCGAGGGCGCGCAGCACCGCGCCGGCATCGCTCGATCCTCCACCGAGGCCCGCGGCGACCGGGATGCGCTTTCGGATCTGCACGAAGGCCGCGGGCTCGCGACCGATCGCTCCGGCCAACACGCGCACCGCACGACCCGCGAGTTCGTCACCGGGCGGAGCGCCGACGTCCGGCGCGATGCGCACCACGAGTCGCCGGTACGGCGCGACGCGCACGCGATCGGCGAGATCGATCGTCGCGAAGACGCTGCGGAGCTCGTGATAGCCGTCGGCTCGTTTCGCGGTGACCGCCAGCGCGAGGTTGATCTTCGCCGGCGCGAGCAGCGCGACCGCGCGCGTCACGGTCGCTCCGGCGAACGATCCGTCGGCACGCCGAGCGCGCGCGCCAGCGCCACCCACTCCTCCAGCGTGAGCTCCTCCGCGCGCCGGCGCGGCTCGATGCCACTCGCCCGCAGGGCGGCCTCGGCGCGCTCCGGCGCCACGCCGGCCTCATGACCGAGGGCGCCGCGGAGCTGCTTGCGGCGGTGACGGAAGGCGTCGCTCACCAGTCGCAGGAAGGCGTTCCGCTCGAGCGGCGCGAACGCCGGTCGCGCGCGCGTGCGCAGCGCGACGACCGCGGAGCTCACCTTCGGCGCGGGCCGGAACGCGCTGGGCGGAACGCGACGCACGATCTTCGCGTCGGCGAACGACTGCACGAACACCGAGAGGTACCCGCGCTCCTTCGCCGACGAGGCCGTCGCGACGATGCGGCGCGCGACCTCCTCCTGGACGAGCACGACGACGAGTGGCGGCCGCCGGTCGTCGCCGATGAATCGCTCGAGCAGCGGCGTCGTGATCTGGTATGGAACGTTCGCGACGATGCGCGTGGGCCGTCGCTCGCCCAGCGCGAAGAGGTCCACGGAGAGCGCATCAGCCCGGACGATCGTCACGTTGTCGCGCTCGGCGAGCGTCTCGGCGAGCACCGCCACCATGCGCTCGTCGATCTCGACCGTGGTGACCGAGCGCGCGCGGTCCGCGAGCTGCGCGGTGAGCACGCCGGGCCCGGGGCCGACCTCGAGGACATCGTCGTCGGCCGACAGTTCGGCGGCATCGAGAATGGCCCGCAGGACGCCGCGATCGACGAGGAACCGCTGGCCCAGCGAGGTCGCGGCCCGCACGCCGTGCCGCCGCAGGATGTTCTCGAGGGCGCGCGGGTCGGCGACGTCCACGCGGCGCAGCCTAAGCCGCTGCGATTATTTGCAGCTCCACTGCGCCGCCTGGCCATTTCTGAACATGTACGCGGCAGTGTTCGCGTTTGCTACCGCGTCGAAGACGCTGGCGCCGGCGTACCCCGCGCGCACGCTGTTGGCCGCCCAGGTCGCCGGCATGAACTGGAAGAGGCCGGCCGCGCCGGATCGCGCGTTCAACGCGTACGGGTTGTAACGGCTCTCGCACCACGCGACGCGGAGCAGCTGGTTCGGATCGGCGCCCCAGGCGGCGGCCGCCGAGAGGATCACCTGCTCGATGTCGGCGGGCGCGGGCGCCGGCTTGGTACCCACCCGCCGCACCTCGTTGACCGGACTGACGATCAGGACGCTGCCCACCAGGGTCCGATCGGCCTCCGCGCCGTCGACGATGTGGACGCGGTAGGTGTTGTCGGCCAGGCCTGTCACGCCCGCGGTCACCACGCTGGTCCGCCCCGCGGCGAGCTCGGCGTCGTAGATCACCTGGACCGAGAAGGCGACCGGCTCCCGGACGACGGTGTCGTAATCGGCCACGCGCATGAGGTGGATGACATCGCCGGCGTTGACCACCGCGTCGGCCGCGATCGACAGGCCGTCCTGCGGGCCCAGCTCGATGCCGTTCACCGCGAGCGCTTCGGCGATGCTGACCCCGCGCGGTGCCCGTAGCTGACTCACCCCGCCGGCGTCGACGAGCGTCAGCGGGACGGTCGGTGCCGCGACCTGGAGGAGCGCCGGAGCGGTCGGCGGAACGTCCCGCGCGAGCGACCGTGATACCGGTGTGACACGTGAGAAGGCGACCGCGGTCACGGTCGCGTCGTGCCCAGCCGCCGAAGCGAGCGCCCAGGAGGCGCCGAGCACGACGGACGTGAGCAGCGCGAGGGACGCGACGCGCAGCAGCTCAGCGACTGTGGTTCGGTACAGCTTCCACCTTCCCCAACCCCTCACGACCGGGCATGGCGATGCCGTAGGTGTACTCAGAGGGAACGGGGAAGATGCTACCAGAGGTCCAAGAGGCCAGGTTTAGACGCCTGGGCGTCTGTTTAGGCGAGCAATTGGACGATTATCGTGCGCGCGGGGCCTTCCAACCGAGGCCCTCCAAATGCGCCCGCACGGCGGGCCCGGTGTCGTTCCGGCCCAGCGCGGCGTCCACGAAGGCGTTCACGTACCCGATCTTGTCGCCGCAGTCGTAGCGCTGACCCTTCAGCTCGACCGCCCAGACCGGCGCGCCCTGCCGGGCGAGCTCGGCGACCGCGTCGGTGAGCCACACCTCCCCACCCCGGCCGGGCGGCTGCTTCGCCAGCACGTCGAAGATCTCCGGCTCGAGGACATAGCCGTGGACCGCCGCGAGGTCGCTGGGGGCATCCTCAGGCGCCGGCTTCTCCACGATCCCGATCACGCGCCGCGTCTGGTCGTCGACTTCGGTGCCGGCGATGACGCCGTACCGGCTGATGTCCTTCTTTCCCACCCGGATGCAGCCGACGACGCTTCCTCCCCCGAGGCGCTCGCGCGCCCTGACGAGCTGCATCAGCGCGGGCTCCTCGCCGAGCATGATGTCGTCGCCCCAGAGCATCGCGAACGGCTCGTCGCCGATGAGCGGGCGCGCCTGGAGCACAGCGTGTCCGTTCCCCTTCGGCTCGGCCTGGAGCACCGACTTCACCTGAGCCAGCTGTTCGGCGCGCTTCAGGAGCTCGAGATCCTCCCTCCGCATGTCGGCGGCGAGGCGCGCCTCGATGCGCGGGTTCGGCTTGAAGTACGCCTCGATCCACTCCTTGCCCGGCCCGACGACGAGCACGACGCGCTCGATGCCCGAGGCCGTCATCTCGGTGACGACGAGCTCGATCACCGGTGTGTCGACGATCGGGATCAGCTCCTTCGGCACCGCGCGGCTGATCGGTAGGAAGCGCGTGCCCAGGCCGCCAGCGGGGATGACGCCGTACCTGACCGGCTTCACCGCCGGCGCGTAGCCGTCGCGCTCGCTCGTCATCGGCGCTCGACCGACACGCTGAACGGGACGACCTCCGTCGTACGCACCGCGAACCCGGTGACGGCGAGGAGGGGCGCGCGCCGATCGCTCGAGGTGTCCACGTCCAGGTCGAGCGTCCCGGCGTCGACGCTGCGACGGTCGACCGTCGAGCCGCTGGCCGTGAAGCGGAGGAGCTGCACCAGGAACCGCTGCGAGACCGCGTTGGTCGAGCGAATGAAGCCGTTCGCCTGCCAACCGTTGTCGCTCTCGGCATCGTCGTTCAGGACACCGCCACTGATCGAGATGTCGTCCACCGCCATGCCATGCAAGTTGAGCGCTCCGTCCGTCACGTACTCGAAGCGCAGCTGGATCTCCTTTCCGGCGAACGGCGAGAGGTCCACCTCCTGCTGGCTCCACACCGGAGCCCTGCCGCCGCCGGAGACATCAGTGAAGCCGTTGCCGAGGTTGTCGCCGTTCGGGTCGTCCTGTGTCGTGCCCGGCGCGGCGAGCGTCGTCCAATGCGCGCCGCCGTCGGTCGAGACGGCGACGTACGCGTAGTCATAGTCCTTCTCGATCTCGTACCACGTCCAGAACGACAGCATCGGGTGCGTCGCGGCGCGCAGGTCGACGGTGCGGGTGAGCGTGCTGTCGAGACCGTCGGCGCGATCGGACCACCACATCGCCTTGCCCGAGTGCGGATCGGTCGGTAGCAGCTTCGTCTGGCGCACGCCGTCGAAGTGGATCTTCATCGCGGCACGCGGGAGCTCGACATACCGCGCCGCGTATTCATGCGTGCTCGAGGTCAGCGTGTTGCCCAGCGTGACGCGATCCTGGTCCGTCGCACCGGCCGGCGTCCGGCTGGCGATGCCGGCCGGATAGCTGTACCGCGCTTCTGCGCTCGATCCGATGAACGCGTTGGCCGCCGCGAAGTCCGCGAAGAGCTCCTCCAGACCGCGCTGCCCGCGCGCGCGCAGCACCGCGTCGAGATCGGCGGGCGTGTCGATGCCCTTCGCCATGAACGCGTTGATGAGATCGTCGCCGCCCGCCTGCTGGCGCGCGAACTCGAGGAACAGGTACGCGAGCCCGTAATGCGCCTGCGACTGCTCGAGCTCGGGCCAGTCGTTCAGCTGCGTGTCCGGCAGCGACAGGAACGTCTGCGCGTGCGATACCGGGAATCCGTTGGCCTGCTCGCAGAGCTGCGCCTGACCCTCGTTGAACCACACCGAGGACCGCTTGCGCTTCGCGTACTGGATCATGTGGCAGAACTCGTGCGCGACGATCGAGCTGAGGTAGCTCGTGCCCGGACGAGCGGCGAGCGAATTGATGTAGACCATCTCGCGCTCCGCGGAGAACTCGTTCACCCAGAGTGGCAGCTCGTCGGAGGAGCTGAAGTAACCCGCGGCGGCGCCCGGGATCTTCGCGAGCAGGATGTTGATGTGCGGATCGGAGTCGACGCCGGGCGTCCACTCCTCACCGTAGAGCCTGCGGTCCGTCGGGTAGACCTTGTTCTCGAACGACGTCGCGCTGGCGCCGAGCTGGTCGAGGTCGAATTGCACGTCGTTCTGCACCCACCACTTCGCGTGACCGGTGACGACGCGCAGCGTCGCCGTGATGCGTGTGGGCTTCTTCGCCGCGAAGTCGTACGTCCAGAAGGGGGCCTGCGTGCCGACGTTCTCGACGAGCGCGGACGCGCGGACCGGCTGGAACTGGGCGGCCGGCTGTCCGTCGCGGCCACGCATGCGCCGGGTGAGGTCGAAGATGTTCGCCTCGGGGAGCGGGTTCGCGAGCAGCGCGGCGCTCATGTCGGCCGCGACCGGTGCCGCGCTGGCGCTGGCGGCCGGGCTCGCCGAGGCGAGCGCGCTCGCGGCGGGCGAGGGCGACCGGTCGGTCGCGGTCTTCGGTGGCAGGCACGCGCCGCCGACGAGGACGAGCGTGAGGAGGATGGCGAGACGACGCGACACGGTCACAGGCGACGGTAACCGTCGGCGAGCGTGCGCACCGCGACGACCCGGCCGCCGCGGTGGTAACGCCGCGGCACACGGCGACGGATGCCCACCACGATCTCGTAGCTGATCGTGCCGGCGGCCGCGGCCAATTCGTCCGCGGTCTGCCGCGCCGTGTCCTGAGCGCCGATCATCACCACCTCGTCACCTTCGCGCGTCGCCGGAAGTTCAGTCACGTCAAGCATGACGAGGTCCATGCACACGCGCCCGGCGAAGGGCAGGGACCGCCCGCCGATCAGCACCCGACCGCGTCTGCCAAGCTCACGCGGGAGACCGTCGCCGTAGCCGACCGGGACCGTCGCGACACGGCCGTCGCGCGGCAGGCGGTACTCGAGGCCGTAGGAAACGCCCGTCCCCTTCGGCACCGCGGCGACCCGCTGGACCCGCGATCGCCACTCGAGCGCCGGTCGCAGCGTGAGCGCTCCTCCCAGATGCGGCGCGGCGTGGAGACCGTAGAGCGACACGCCGGGACGGATCGCGTTGCAGCCCGGGATCGCGCCGAAGGCCGCGACGCCCGCGCTCGCCGCGACGTGCACCCACCGCGGCGGCTCGGGGATCGCGCGCAGGACCTCGGCGAAACGCGCCAGCTGCGCCCGATCGTTCGTGACGTCCGGCTCGTCCGCGGTCGCGAGGTGCGTGAACAGACCGTCGACCTCGACATGGCGGAGCGCGCGGACCGCCGCCAGGCGCGCTGGCGCTTCCGCGACCGGTGCGCCAAGCCGAGTGAGCCCAGTGTCGACCTTGAAGTGCACGCGCGCGGTCCGCCCGGCCGCCGCCGCTGCGTCGTCGATGAGCCGAGCGCGCTCCACGTCCCACACGACGAGCGCGCAGTCCGCCGCGACCGCGGCCTCGGCCTCCGCGCGGTCCGACACCCCAAGGAGCACGAGCACCGGCGCGGTGGTCCCGGCCCGCCGGATGACCAGCGCCTCTTCGACCGTGAAGACCGCGAGCATCACGGCGCCCGCCTGGACGCACGTCTCCGCGACGGCCTCCACGCCGTGTCCGTAGGCGTCGTCTTTCACCACCGCGATGACCTCGCCGCCTCCTCTTGCCTTCAGCGCGACGAGGTTCGCGGCGATCGCGTCGAGATCGACGTCGACGACGGTAGACCGCAGCGGTACGGAGACGCTCATTTCGCGAGGATCTCGCGGAGCGCGCGTGGCATCGCGTCGACGATGTCCGTCGCGAGCGCGCCGGATTCGCCGATCTCCGACGCGAGCAGCGCGCCGGCGCGGCCGTGCACCCAGACCGCGGCGGCGGCGGCCGCGAGCGGCCCCAGGCCGCGCGCGAGGAACGCGGCGACCGCGCCGCCCAGCGCGTCGCCGGAGCCGCCGACGCCGAGCGTTGGATTCGGCGCGTCGTGAACGTAGGTCCGCTTGCCGTCGCTCACGACCGTCACCGCGCCTTTGAGAACGACAACGGCGTTCCACGAGGTCGCGTGGCGCTCCGCGAAAGCGACGCGCGCGGCGCCGGTGGGTACGACGCGCCCGGCAAGACGCGCGGCCTCGCCGTCGTGCGGCGTGAGAACGGTCGACTTCGGCAGCGCGGCCACCCAGTCCTCGGTGCGCGCGAGCGCGTTCAGACCGTCGGCGTCGATCACCGTGCCCATGGTCTTCGCGTTGCGCAGCAGCGCGATCACGAAGTCGTCCGTCCCCGACGCGTGCGCCAGGCCCGGCCCGACGAGCATCGCGCGGATCTTGTCACCGAAGATCGGCGTGACCTGCGCGGCCGCGCCCGTGGCGACGACCCCCGGCTGGGCCTCCGCGAGCGGAAAGAAGGTGACGTTGGGGTCCCGACCCGCGACCATCTCCACCACCGAGCGCGCCGCGGCCACCGTGACCACGCCGGCGCCGCACCGAAGCGCGGCGCGCGCCGCGAGCAACACCGCGCCGGGATAGCGATGCGAACCGCCGACGATGAGCACGCGCCCGCGCGCTTCCTTGCCGGCGTCCGGCGGAAGCGGCCGGAGGGACGCGCGGACGACGCGCGCGTCGAGCGGCTGGCTCGGGACCGTCAGCGCACGCCCACCGCGACGGCGACCGCGAGGTCCCGGATGTGGGAGATGCTCACGGTGAGCGGCTCGGTGAGACCGAGCGCGCGGCGCCGCTGCTCGGCGCGGCCGTGGAGCGTCACCGTGGGCTGGCCATAGGGCGTCCGTCTGATCTCGATCTCGCGCCAGCCGACGCCGCGGACGCCGAGCCCGAGGACTTTCGACACGGCTTCCTTCGCCGCCCACCGGCCGGCGAGATGCAGCACGTTGCGCCGGCAATACATGCGCTCCCACTCCGTGTACACGCGCTGCAGGAAACGCGTGTCGTGCTTTTCGAGCACGCCGCGGATGCGATGCGTCTCGATGATGTCGATGCCCACTTCGGTGCCGGCGGGCGTCATTCGACGGTGACGGCCTTCGCGAGGTTGCGCGGCTGGTCGACGTCGTTCCCGCGTCGATCGGCGATGTGATACGCGAGCAGCTGTAGCGGGATGATCGCCAGCACCGGCTCGAGCAGCTCCTCGGTCTTCGGGATGCGGATGATCTCCTCCGCCTTCCCCGCGATGTCGCTGTCCTCGTCGTTCGCGACCGCGATGAGAACGCCGGCACGAGCGCGGACCTCCTCCATGTTCGATCGCATCTTCTTGTAGACCGAGTCCTTCAGCGCGATCGCGACGACCGGCAGGTCCTCGTCGATGAGCGCGTTCGTGCCGTGCTTCATCTCCCCGGCGGCCGTGCCCTCGGCGTGGATGTACGAGAGCTCCTTCAGCTTCAGCGCGCCTTCCAGCGCAGTCGGGTAGTTCACGCCGCGTCCGAGGAACAGGAAGTTGCGCGCGGTGTGGTAGCGGTGGGCGAGCGCGCGCACCTTCGGCTCCTCGCGCAGCACCGCGTCGACGAGCGTGGGCAGATGGAACGCCTCAGCGAGAAGACGGCGCGAGCGGTCCGCGTCGATCGTGCCGCGCCGCTGGGCCAGGTAGATCGCGAAGAGATAGAGGTCGACCAGCATCGCCGTATACGCCTTGGTCGACGCGACCGCGATCTCCGGGCCGGTGTGGAGATAGATGACGTCATCCGAAACGCGGCTGGCCTCGCTGCCCATCACATTCACGATGCTGAGGACGCGAGCCCCGCGCTTGCGCGCCTCCTCCATCGCGGCGAGGGTGTCCGCCGTCTCGCCGGACTGGGTGATCGAGAGAAGCAGCTGCCCCGTGGTGACCATCGGCTCGCGGTACCGGTACTCGCTCGGGATGTCGATGTCGCATGGCACGCGCGCGAGACGTTCGATGAGGATCTTCCCGACGAGCGCCGCGTGACCAGCGGTCCCGCAACCCACGAGCGTGATCCGGGGCAGGCCGCGGACATAGTCGTCGCCCAGGCGCACGTTCTCGTCGAAGACCACCCGGCCCGAGGTGCGCTCGACGCGACCGAGCAGCGTGTCGTTGATCGCGCGCGGCTGTTCGTGGATCTCTTTGAGCATGAAGTGCTTGTAGCCCGCCTTCGCCGCCGCGACCGCGTCCCAGGTCACGGTCTGCGGCACCTTCGTGACGGGTGTGCCGTCGATGCGGAAGAAGTCGACATGGTCTTTCGTCACGACCGCGACATCGCCCGCCTCGAGGAAGACGACCTTCCGCGTGTGCTCGAGCAACGCGGGCATGTCGGACGCGATGAAGTTCTCGCCGTCACCGAAGCCGACGATCACGCCACCGGCGCTCGCGATGCGCGCGGCGACGATCTTCCCCGGATCGCGCGACGAGATGAAGGCGAGCGCCGCCGCCCCTTCGAGCTGCGGCAGCACGGCGAGTGCCGCCGCGTCGAGCGTGCCTCCCTTCGCGAGCTCCTCCTCGAGGAGGTGCACCGCGACCTCCGTGTCGGTCTCGCTCGCGAACCGATGCCCGCGCGCCACGAGCGGCGCTTTCAGCTCCTCGAAGTTCTCGATGATCCCGTTGTGGATGACGGCCGTGACACCGCCGCAGTCAACGTGCGGGTGCGCGTTCTGCTCGCTCGGCCGACCGTGCGTCGCCCAGCGGGTGTGACCGATCCCGGTGTGGCCCGTCGTGTGATGCGACGAGACGATCGCGGCGAGGTTGTCGAGCTTGCCCTCAGCGCGCATCACCTCGAGCGCCCCGTTCTGCTGCACCGCGACGCCCGAGGAGTCGTAGCCGCGGTACTCGAGGCGCCTCAGGCCCCCCATGAGGAGCGGCAGCGCCTCGCGCGGGCCGACGTAGCCGACGATCCCGCACATCTCTTAGATCAGCTCCTTCTGCGCGACTTCCGCGAGGCGCGCCGCGGTCGACGACGCGACGGCGGCATCCCGCGCTTCGACGGTGATCCGCAGGACCGGCTCGGTGCCAGATGCCCTTACCAGCAGCCTACCGGTCGTGCCGAGCGCATCGGTCGCCTCCTTGACGGCGGCGACGAAGGTGGTGCTCGACTCCCATTGCGCGCGGCGCGACGCCTTCACGTTCTTCGTGACCTGCGGCCAGCGTTCCATGTCGGCGGCCAACTCTGCGAGCGGTCGTCCTTCCGCTCGGATGAGGTGCATGACCTCGAGCGCGGTGAGGATCCCGTCGCCCGTCGTGTGGTACTTGCGGAAGATCACGTGGCCGGATGGCTCGCCGCCGAAGAGCGCGCCGCTGCGCACCATCTCCTCCCACACGTAGCGGTCGCCGACCTTCGTGCGCGCCAGGCTGATGCCATCGCGCGCGAGGGTCGCCTCGAGACCGCCGTTCGACATGACCGTGCCGACGACGAGCCTCGGCTCAAGCTGCCCGTGCCGGGCGAAGTGCCGGGCGGCGAGCGCGAGCACGAAATCGCCGTCGTGGACCGCGCCGCGCGCGTCGACGGTGATGACCCGGTCGCCGTCGCCGTCGAAAGCGAATCCGATATCGGCCTTGCGGTCCACGACCGCGCGCTGGAGCGCCTCAGGCTGCGTCGCGCCGCAACCGGCGTTGATGTTCGCGCCGTCGGGCGCGTCGAAGAGCGTGAGCACTTCCGCGCCGGTCTGCGCGAACACCGACGGCGCGACGCGGTAGGTCGCGCCGTTGGCGCAGTCAAGGACGACGCGCGCGCCTTCGAGCTTCGGCGCGAGCGACACAAGGAAGTCCTCGTATTCCTTCACCAGGCCGCGCGAATCGCCGACGAGACCGATCCCACCCTCGGTCGGGCGCGGGAGGGTGTCGTTGCCGGTCATCGCGGCCTCGATCCGATCCTCCGTCGCGTCCGGCAATTTCAGGCCGCCGTGATCGAAGAATTTGATCCCGTTGTCTGGCGCCGGGTTGTGCGAGGCGCTGATGACGCCGCCCGCGACGAAGTCCCCGCTCCGCGCGAGGTACGCGAGGCCGGGCGTGGGGATATGGCCGACGAGACGGACTTCCATCCCGACCGAGCACAGTCCCGCCGCGAGGGCGCTCTCGAGCATGCGGCCACTCCGCCGCGTGTCCCGTCCGACGACGACGCGGTGCCCCGGTCCACCCAGGACATCGCCCGCCGCTCGGCCCAGCCGCAGCGCGAGCTCGGGCGTGAGGTCCTTGTTCGCGACGCCGCGAATGCCATCGGTGCCGAATAACCGGGTCATCTCGAACGTATCGTGAGCGTGACGCGCGTCGGTTGCACCGTCTGCACGCTCACACCAGAGGGCACGCGGACTGCCACGTCGAGGGTGTACGTGCCCGGGCCGCGGCCGCCGGCATCGACCGAGGCCACGACCTGTTCGGCCGGCAGGGCGGCCAGGGTGGGGACCGGGCCTGCGACCAGCACGCCGACACTGGTCAGGTCGAGGTCGGCCGTTTGATTCGCGGAAAGGCCGGCCACGACGACCGCCGTATTGAACAAGCGCGTTCCCGCGAGAGCCTGGACCGTCACGGTGACGGTCACGTTCGTGGGGCGAAGCAGCGTGACGCCGGCCGGCACCGACAGGGCCACGCCGAGGGTCCTGGTCGCGCTCAGGTCGCCGACGTCGATCGGCAGCGTCTCGATGCGATCGAGAGACGCGAGCACCTTCTCCTCGCCGCGGACCGTGACGGCGAACGGATCCATCGCGACGCCGACGACCCAGTAGCCGGGCGCCACGACCCCACGCAGCGTGAACACCACCGGCACCGTCCGCGTCGTCGCCGTCGGCAGCACCGGCACCGTGACGGTGACGATGCCGGGCTCGACCTGAAGGCCGTCGATCGGAACACCCTGCGCGTCCACGGGTATCGCCGGCGTCCCTGGGGCCACGATGTCCGTCTGCCCGTCGCCGAAACGCACCGTGCCGAGCACCGCTGCGATCCGCGCAACGTCGCTCTCCGGACCGGTCACCCTGACCTCGGTCGGCGTCACCGCGGCGTCGCCCGCGCGCGTTCCCGACGGCGGATCGTTCGCGAACCGCGGTTGCACCAGGAGGGTGCGCGACGTGAGGCGCTCGATGCGCACCGATACCGTTGGTGGCGACACGTCGATGACCGAGACGCCTTCCTTTGCCACCGTCACGTTGACTCGCGCGTCCTGCGGCTCCGGGGACCCGAGCGTGAGCGCCTGGGCGTCGAACGTCGCGTGCAGATCGGACAGCACGACGCGGTCCGCGAGTCCGGGCGCGCCGCGGAACGTCACCCCGACATCAGGGAGCTGTCCGCGCAGCACGTAACCCGAGGGGACGTTGTCCGGGCGCTCGACCGGTACGCGTCCGTCGAACGTCACGTTGATGAGCCGCGGGGCGGTGTTCTGCGTGATGGCGACCCAGAAGACGATCGCGATCACGACGGCGACCGCTTTGAGGGGGAAGTCGTGCGTCACGATGCGGCGTACGTCGATCCGTCGGCGCAGCCAGGCGGGCCGCGTGCCCTCGGCCGCCCGCATCGCTAGGACGCCTTGCTGCGGAAGGGCAGCGGCTGGATGCGGCTGCGGAGCAGGGACGACAGCACCCGGCGCAGGCGCTCCTCATCGAGGCCGCCGATCATCCGGCCGTTCGACGCGATCGAGATCGCCTGCGTCTCCTCGGAGACGACGACGACGACCGCGTCCGTTTGCGAGCTGACCGACAGGGCCGCGCGGTGGCGCATGCCGTAGCGGTGCGCCGCGCGCTCGGGCGTCTCTTCGAGCGGCAGGAGGCATGCGGCGGCGAGGATCTGGCCGCCACGGACGATGACCGCGCCGTCGTGCAGCGGGGACCGGGTCATGAAGATGGAGGCCAGGAGCTCGGCGGTGAGCTTTCCGTGCACCGGGACGCCCGTCTCGCTGTAGTCCTGAAGCCCGGTGCTCCGCTCGACCACGATGAGCGCCCCGTGCCGGGCCTCGGCGATGAGAAGCGCCGCGCGTACGAGCTCGTCGACGATGTGATCGACCTCTTCCTCAGGCTGCTGGGCCAACAAGCGGTTCAGCGGACCGAGCTGGCCCAGCTGCCCGAGCGCGCGACGCAGCTCCGGCTGGAACACGATCAGGAGCGCGAACACGGCGAACGCGAAGACCGCGGAGAGAACGAATTTCGTGAGCTCGAGCTTGAGCAGGACGGCCAGCCCATAGATCCCCACGAGCACGAGAACGCCGAGCAGCAGCTGCACCGCGCGCGTGCCGCGGATGAGGACCAGCACGTAATAGATGAAGACGGCGACGATCAGGATGTCGAGGACGTTGTTCCAGCCGCAGCATTGTCCGTTGAAGACCTTCTGCAGTGCCTCGTTCAGGGCATCCATCTAATCCGCCAGCGCAAGCTGCTCGACCTCCGCAGCAAGGTCCTCGCGCCCGTCGAGCCGAAGTGCCTGCACCAGCAGCTGACACTTCGCCTTCGCGACGTCGCGCTTGCCGAGGGTACGCACCACGTCGACAAGCAACCGCTGCGCGTCGTGATCCGCCACACCGCTCGCGATGAGCTGGAGCAGCAGATCGGATGCTGCGTCGTTCCGTCCGTCCGCGATGTAGCGGCGCGCGGCCTCGAGCGCCGCGTCGCCGCCACGCGGATCGTGCTTCGCGAGGTAGCGCGCGGCGTCCGCTTCCACCGCCTGTGAATCGGCGTCCGCCGCGGGCAGCTCGCCGTCCGTTCCGCCGAGCGTGACCGCCTGTGGATCGCTCACCGCCGCATCGTCCGACGCCCACACATCAGGCGACGCCGCCGAGGCCTCGACCGGCGCGGTGTGCGACCCGGGCTCGGACGCGACGGCGGGCTTCGGCACAGCGGGCGCCTCGTCGCGCCGTGATGGCTGCGTCGGAGGCGCGGCATCGTGTCGTGGCTGCGCGGCGCCGAACGCCGAGCGCATCAGCGCCGCGCGATCCTGTTCGCCGGCGGGCCGCGCCGTTTCCGCCGCGGGTGTGGGGGCTCGCGCGGGCGCGGCGGCGGGCGCGGGTGCGAGCGCGGGCTCAGCTGCCGGCGGCGGTTCCTCGACGTCCATCCCGAGCGTGCGCGCGAGCTTCACGAGCTCGCTCGAATGCGGCACGCGCTCGAGGGCGAACTCCGCTTCGAGACGCGCGCGCTCTCGCGAACCGAGGAGGAGCGCCGCCTCGATGTAGCGGACGTATTCCGCTGCGGCCGCGTTCCGATCGTCCGCGAGCACCAGCGCGGCCACGAGACGGCGATGCGCGGTGAGGTCCTGAGGATCGAGGGCCGTTGCGTCGCGATACAGTCCGATCGCCCCGGTGCGCTGACCGGCTTTCGCGACCGCGGCGCCGCCGTCGAGGAGCATACGGAGCGCGGCGGGACGATCCTCCTGCTCGATGAGCACCTTCGCGAGGCCGCGATACCCGCCGTCGGCGGCGGGGAAACGCGTGAGCAGATAGCGGAACTGCTCCTCGGCCTGACGCAGCCGGCCGGCCTGCAGGCTCTTTAGACCGGACGCGAGCGCGACCTTGTAGTTGAAGTCCGACGAACGTGTTCCCACTGCGCCCTAGTGTGCGCTGGGCGGGACTGAATCGGCTAGCGCTTGGTGAACTGCGGCGCCTTCCGCGCCCGCTTGAGACCCGGCTTCTTCCGCTCCTTGGCGCGGGGGTCTCGGGTCAGGAGCCCGGCGCGGCGAAGGGCCGGCCCGAGCTCCTTGTCCATCTGCTGGAGCGCGCGTGCGATGCCGTGGGCGATCGCGCCGATCTGCCCGGTGACGCCGCCGCCCTCGACCTTGATCATCGCGTTGAAGCGGCGCGCGGTGTTGGTCACCGTGAACGGCAGCGTCGCGCGGTCGGTGGCGCCATCGCGGCCGAAGTAGTCGTCCAGCGCCTTGCCGTTCACGACGACGGTGCCCTCGCCGGGCACCAGGCGCACGCGCGCGATCGACGTCTTTCGGCGGCCGGTCCCCTGGAAGTACGGTGCTGACTTCATCGCGCTGTCGCCTCCTTCAGCTCGGTCGGCCGCTGGGCGGCGTGCGGATGTTCGCCGCCGGCATACACGTGGAGCTTGCGCATCATCTGCTCGCCCAGGCGGTTCTGCGGCAGCATCCCGCGGACCGCCCGGCGGATCACTTCCTCGGGACGCCGCGCGAGCAGCCGCTCCAGACTCTCGGTCCGCATACCGCCGGGATAGCCGGAGTGGCGCACGTACTGCTTCGCCTGGAGCTTCTTTCCGGTCACCTTGATCTTGGACGCGTTGAGAACGATCACCGGATCGCCGGTGTCGATGTGCGTCGAGAAGGTCGCGCGGTGCTTCCCGCGCAGCAGCGTCGCGATGCGCGTCGCGAGGCGGCCGAGCGTCGCGCCATCGGCGTCGACGACGCGCCACTCTCGCTGTATCTCAGAGCTCTTCACCGCGTATGTCTTCGTCATCATTCCCAGCTTTCGCTTCCGTCCTGCCGTCTTCGTTCTCCGTCACCATACCGGACCTCCACCAGGCACAGACCCTTCGCCGGCGCGCTCGGCCCCGCGAGGGTCCGGTCCCTCGCGGCCAGCACCGCCGCGAAGGCGGCGACCGTGAGCTTGCCGCGACCGACCCACAGCAGTGTTCCGACGATGCCGCGCACCATGCCGCGGAGGAAGGCGTCCGCTTCGATCTCGAACCTGAGGATGTCGCCCTCCGAGACCCACTCGGCGCGCTTCACCGTTCGCTCGCCGGACTCGCCGGCGGCGAACGCGGCGAAGTCGTGGCGCCCGATGAGGTGAGCCGCCGCCGCGCGCATCTGCCCGACATCGAGCGCGCCGGGATGCCAGTGTTCTCGACGCACCCGGAGCGGATCGCGCACCGCCGCGTTCCGGATCCGATATTCATATGTGCGTCCCGTCGCTGAGAACCTCGCGTGGAAGTGATCCGCCGCGGGTTCCAGATCCGAGATCGCGATGTCCTCAGGGAGAAGGGCGTTGACCCCTCTCTCCAGCTCCGCTGCCGCCAGATCGCTCGTCGTCCGAAGATCGATGACCTGTCCGCTCGCGTGCACCCCTGCGTCGGTCCGACCCGCCCCGGTGATCCGCACCGGTTCCCCGCAGATCACCGCGAGGACGCGCTCGAGCTCTCCCTGCACCGTCGGCGCGTTCGGCTGGACCTGGAACCCCGCGTACGCGGTCCCGTCATACGCCACGCGCGCCTTCCAGTGCTTCGTATCCGCCGCTCGCTAGGCCTCCTTCGCGCTCGCCGTGGTCTTCTTGCGGGCCGGTGCGCGCTTCTTCGCGGGCGCGCTCCCGGCGTTCCCCCCGGCCTTGGTCGTCTCGGCGGCGGCCTTTTCGCGACGCCGCGGCAATGCCAGACGGCGGCGCCGCGGCGCTGCCTCGGCCTCCGCCTCGGGCTTCTTCTCTTCGGTGGCCGGCATGAGCTCGAGCAACATGAGCGGCGCGGAGTCACCGACACGACGCGGCAGGTGAGTGGTGCGCAGGTAGCCGGAGGTCCGGTCCGCGTACCGCTTCGCGAGGTCGTCGAAGACCTTCTCGACGATCACCTGCTCGGGCAGCCAGCCCTGGGCCCGCCGACGCGCCTCGAGCGAGCCGTCCTTGCCCAGGTTGATCATGCGATCGACGAAGCCGCGGATCTCCTTGGCCTTCGCCTCGGTCGTCTTGACGCGCTCGTAGCGCAGCACCGACAGCGTGAGGTTCTTCAGCATCGAGCGACGCGGGCCGCTGGTGCGTCCGAACTTGCGCTGATGGATCTGATGGGGCACTAGGACTCCTCGCCCGCCGGGAGCTCTTCCTCGCCATCGTCCGACGGACCGGCATCCGCGGGAGCGCCATCGTCGCTGATGGTCTCGTCGCGGACCGGAGGCTCGATGAGACCGCGCGCCGCGAGGCGCTCCTTGATCTCGTCGAGCGACTTCTTGCCGAAGTTGCGCATCCGGAGCAGCTCCTCGTCGGGCGTCTGGAGGAGCTGGCCGACCTTGGTGATGCCATGCCGCTTGAGCGAGTTGAACGCCCGCTGCGGCAGATCGAGATCCTCGATCGGCATGTCCGCGATCGCCGACGGCAGCGCGCTGCCATTCGTGCGGTCCGGCGCGGCGATCGCCGTCTGCGTCTTCGTGAGCCCGGCGAACAGGCTGAACTGCTGCACCAGGATGTTCGAGCCTTGCGCGACGGCCTCGTCCGGCGTGGTCGTCCCGTCGGTCCACACCTCGAGGATCAGCCGGTCGTAGTTGGTGACCTGGCCGACACGCGTGCTCTCGACCGCGAAGTTGACCTTCTTCACCGGGCTGTAGAGCGCGTCGATCGGGATCACGCCGATCGGCAGTCCCTCACGCCGCTCGGCGGAGTGGAAGCCGCGTCCGGTCTCGATCGTCAGCTCCATCCACAGCGAAGCCTCGGGCTCGAGCGTCGCGATCGGGGCTTCGGGGTTGACGATCTCGATCTCGCTGGTCGTGGCGATGTCCGCCGCGGTGGCGACACCGGGGCCCTCCTTCTCGATGGTGAGGGTCACGGGCTCGGTCGAGAACGAGCGGAGCCGGATCTGCTTGAGGTTGAGGACGATCTGCACGACGTCTTCCTTGACGCCCGGGATCGTCGAGAATTCATGCGCGACGCCACGGACCCGAGCGGCGGTGATGGCCGCGCCCGGCAGCGATGAGAGCAGCACGCGGCGCAGCGAGTTGCCGAGCGTCGTGCCGTATCCGGGCGGGAGCGGCTCGCACGCGAATTTCGCGTAGCGCTCGTCGCCTTCGATGCGCTCGATCTTGGGGTACTCCAGTTCGACGAGTGTCATTCGGTGTTCCTTCCTGCTGTGAACATCTGGTGTGTCTGCACCACGCGGCTTTCAGCCGCAGGTGCAGCTCGAGATGCCAGCCCCGCTGTCATCTCGAGTAGTGCTCAACGATGAGCTGGGTGTTGACCTGAGCCTCGATCTGCTCGCGCGTCGGCACGGAGAGCACCTTCGCGCTGAAGTTCTCGGGGTCGGTCTCGAGCCAGCCCGGACGCGTCTGCGTCTTCGCCCAGGCCAGCATCTCTTTGAAGTAGTTCGAATCGCGGCTCGACTCCCTGACCGTGATGAGATCGCCAGCCTTCACCTGGTAGCTGGGCGTCTTCGTGATCTTGCCGTTGACCTTGATGTGCGCGTGCGCCACGAGCTGCCGCGCCTGCGAGCGAGACTTCCCGAAGCCCGAGCGGTACACGGTGTTGTCGAGGCGCCGCTCCAGGTTCTGGAGCATGACCTCGCCCGTCGCGCCCTTGATCTCCGCGGCCTGCTCGAACGTGTTCTTCATCTGGCGCTCGAGCACGCCGTAGATCCGACGCGCCTTCTGCTTCTCACGGAGCTGCAGTGCGAAGTCGGACACCTTCCGGCGCCGCTGCTGGTGCATGCCTGGCGGCGAGCTGCGACGCTCGAACGTGCACTTCGTCAGGCACTTCTCACCCTTGAGGAAGAGCTTCATGCCTTCACGGCGACAGAGACGGCACACCGGCCCGGTGTAACGCGCCATTAGACCCTCCGCCGCTTTGGCGGGCGGCAACCGTTGTGCGGGATCGGCGTGACGTCGGTGATCGCGGTGACCTCGAGGCCCGTGGCCTCGAGCGCGCGTATCGCCGCCTCGCGCCCGGCGCCCGGACCGCGCACGAAGACCTCGACGGTCTTCATGCCCGTGTCGATCGCCTTACGCGCTGCGTTCTCGGCAGCGACCTGCGCCGCGTACGGCGTGCTCTTGCGCGAGCCCTTCCAACCGGACGCGCCCGCGGACGACCACGCGATGATGTTCCCCACCGGATCGCTGATCGAGATGATCGTGTTGTTGAACGAGGCCTTGATGTGCGCGGCGCCGCGCGGGACCACTCGTCGCTCACGCTTCTTGCGCGGCGCGACCTTCTCGGCACCGGCGGTGGCCTCGGTGTCGGGCGCGCCGGCCTTCTTGTCCTTCGCCTGCGCGTCCTTGTCCCTCGCCGGCGCTTCGCGCCGGCCTGGCCTGTCCTTCGTCGCGACGTCCTTGTCGTCTTTCGCCATTAGGTCTTCGACACCGATTTCTTCTTTCCGGCCACCGTCTTACGTGGACCCTTTCGGGTACGCGCGTTCGTGCGCGTGCGCTGTCCCCTGACGGGGAGACCCTTGCGGTGCCGGAGCCCGCGATAGCTTCCGATCTCCTGAAGGCGCTTGATGTTCAGCGCGACCTCGCGGCGGAGGTCACCCTCGACCGTGAAGCCGCGGTCGATGATCTCGCGGATCTTCGCGACCTGAGGCTCGGTGAGATCGCGCACGCGCACCGCGCCGTCCACGCGCGCCTGCTCGAGAACGTCGCGTGCCGTCGTCGGCCCGATGCCGAAGATGTAGCGAAGCGACACGTCGACGCGCTTCTCGCGCGGGATGTCAACACCGGCGATACGTGCCATCTAACCCTGCCTCTGCTTATGTTTCGGCTCCGAGCAGATCACGAGGATCTGACGGTCGCGCCGGATGATCTTGCATTTGTCGCAACGCTTCTTGACGGACGCTCTGACTTTCACTCGCTAATACCTCACTCGACGCGTGATGCGTCCTCGCTTCAGGTCATATGGACTGAGCTCTACGAGGACCTTGTCCCCCGGCACGACACGAATGAAATTCATCCGCATCTTTCCCGAGATATGTGCCAGGACCGCGTGGCCGTTCTGGAGCTCGACCTTGAACATCGCGTTGGGGAGGGCTTCTGAGACGGTGCCCTCCACCTCGATCACGTCCTTGGACGGCTTGTTACTTGCCATGGACTCCAGACACAGGGGTCTCCGCGGCGTGTGCCCACGGGAACCAAAATTGTACCGAAACCGGCCAAGCGGAGCAACGGGCGTTCAAGCCGCGGCCGCCGCTTGGCCCTCGGGGGCCGTCAGGACCACGGGTCCGGCCGCCGTGCACCAGAGGGTGTGCTCGAAGTGGGCTGACAGGCTGCCGTCGGCGGTGACGACGGTCCACTGGTCGGCGAGGGTCTTCGTCTCGGGCCGACCGATATTGACCATCGGTTCGATCGCGATGCAGAGCCCCTCCTTTATCTGGAGGCCGCGCTCGGGCGCCCCGTAGTTGGGGACCTGGGGCTCCTCGTGCATCGCCCGGCCGATCCCGTGGCCGACGTAGTTGCGCACGATGCTGAAGCCCTGCCCCTCGACGAAGCGCTGGACGGCGGCGCCGATGTCGCCGAGGCGCTTCCCCACGACCGCCGCGCCGATCGCGCGACCGAGAGCCTCTTCGGTGACCGCCATCAGGTGCGCCGCCTGTGGTGAGACCTCGCCGACCGGGACCGTGACCGCGGCGTCGGCGTGCCAGCCGTCGACGATCGCGCCGGCATCGATGCTGACGATCTCCCCCTCCCGCAGGCGTCGCTTGCCCGGGATCCCGTGCACGACCTGCTCGTTCACGCTGGTGCAGATCACGCCCGGGAACGGCGGCAGGACCGGGACGCCGTAGCCCTTGAAGTTCGACGCCGCGCCGTGGCGCTTCAGGACGTCGGCCGCGATGCGGTCGAGCTCGCCGGTCGTCACGCCGGGCCGGACCGCGGCGCGGCACGCGGCGAGCATCTCGGCCACGATGCGACCCGCCTCGCGCATCTTCGCGGTCTCCTGCGGCGTCTTGAGCGTGATCACCTCGCGGCCCTCTCGCTCTTGCGGCGATCGAGGAGCGTCGTCAGGCGCGCGCCGATCTCGTCCATGGTCCCCACGCCCGACACGCGCTGAAGCAGGCCGCGCGTCTCGTAGTACTCGATCACCGGACGCGTCTCGGCCTCGTAGACCTCGAGCCGCTTTTTCACGACCTCCGGTGATTCATCGGAGCGCGCCGTCGCGCTCACCGGTCCACCGCATCGATCGCACACGCCCGGCACCTTCGGCGGACGGACGGCGAGCGAGTACACGGTCTGGCAGCGCGAGCACGTCGCGCGCGCGCCCAGACGTTTCAGCAGCTCGTCGCGCGGAACGTCGAGGAGCAGCACCGCCGCGAGCGACCGTCCGCATTCCTTTAAGAGGCGGCCGAGCGCCTCCGCCTGCGCGACCGTGCGCGGGAAGCCGTCGAACACGATGCGCGTCTTCCGCGGGATGTCCGCGAGGCGCTCACGCACCATCTTCACCGTGACGTCGTCGGGCACGTACTGCCCCTTCGACATGTACGTCTGCGCAAGCTTGCCCAGCTCGGTGCCCTGCGACAGGTGGGCGCGGAACAGGTCGCCGGTCGCGAGCTGCACGTAACCGAGATCGTCCACCATCCGGCGCGCCTGCGTGCCTTTGCCCGAGCCCGGAGGGCCCATCAGGATGAGATCGCCCTGAGGCACTAGCGGATGAACCCCTCGTAGCTACGCTGTAGCAGCTGCGCCTCGAGCTGCTTCATCGTCTCCACGACGACGCCGACCACGATGAGGATGCTCGTGCCACCGAGGCGGAGCGTCTGCACGCCGGTGATGTCACCGATGAGCGTGGGCATCACCGCGACGATGCCGAGGAACAGCGCGCCGGCGATCGTGATGCGCGTGACCACGCGGCCGAGGAACTCCGCGGTCGGCCGGCCCGGCCGGATCCCGGGGATGAACCCGCCGTAGCGTTTGATGTTGTCGGCCACGTCGTTCGGCACGAACGTGAACGCGGTGTAGAAGAACGTGAACGCCACCACGAGGAAGAAGTAGAGCGTGTTGTAGAAGATCGGATTGCCGAACGCGCCGACGATGCCGGTCGCGAGGCTCTTCACCCAGTCGGTCTCGCTGTTCGTGAAGTACTGCGCCACCTGGCTGGGCAGGAGCAGGATCGAGATCGCGAAGATGATCGGGATGACGCCGGCGCTGTTCACCCGCAGGGGGATGTGCGTGCTGCCGCCGGAGTACATCCGCGTTCCACGCACGCGCTTGGCGTACTGGACCGGGATCCGGCGCTGGCCCTCCTGGATGAAGATGATCGCGGCGATCACCAGGACGGCGATGACCGCGATCGACGCGAGCGCGAAGACGTTCTGCTGGACCTCGAACGTCTGCGACACGGTCGTCGGCAGACGCCCGACGATGCCGGCGAAGATGATGAAGCTGATCCCGTTCCCAATGCCGCGCTCGCTGATCAGCTCACCGAGCCACATCAGGATGAGCGTCCCCGACGTGAGCGACGCGAGGATCGCGAGCGTGAGGCCGAGGTTGTCGGGACCGAAGCCGGGCAAGACACCGGAGCGCTGCATGAACACGGCGACGCCGATGCCCTGCAGCAGCGCGAGCGGGACGGTGAGGACGCGCGTGTACTGGTTGATGCGGTTGCGCCCGTACTCGCCTTCCTTCGAAAGGCGCTCGAGCGCGGGGATCGTCTGGTTGAGGAGGGTCATGATGATCGAGGCGTTGATGTACGGGTTCACGCCGAGCGCGACGACCGACAGCTTCGCGAGGCCGCCGCCCGAGAAGAGGTCGAGCAGGTTGAGCAGCTGGCTCGAGTTGAGGACGTTCTGGAGCTGCGCCTGGTCCACGCCCGGCAGCGGCACGTGGGCGAGGAAACGGAACACCACGAGCATGCCGAGGGTGAAGAGGATCTTGTTGCGCAGGTCCGGGGTCCGGAACGCCTCGAGGAGCGCGGTGAACATGCCCATCGGGCTACGCGCCGCCGATGATCACGATCGACCCGCCCGCGGATTCGATCTTCTTTCGCGCGGTCGCCGAGACCGCGTGCGCGTGCACCTCGTAGCGGCCGTTGACGTCGCCGTCGGCGAGGACTTTCACGCGCGCGTCGGGTCGCACCAGTCCCTTCGCCGCGAGCGTCTCGGGTGTGACCTTGCCGTCGACGGCGTAGTCGCCCAGACGCCCGACGTTCACGCCGACGTACGAGACGCGGAAGCGCGTGTTCTTGAAGCCGCGCATCTTCGGGATGCGCATGTGGATCGGTGTCTGTCCACCTTCGAACCAGCCCGGTATCCCCGGGCCGCTTCGGGCGAGCTGACCCTTCGTGCCCTTGCCCGCCGTCTTGCCCTGGCCGGAGGAGATCCCGCGGCCGACGCGGCGATGCGCCTTCCGCGCGCCGTGCGGCGCGCGCAGTTCGTGCTGTCTCATGTGTCCCTCTCGCTGCCCGCCGTCTTCGCGTCTTGTTCACGTACCTCCACCAGATGCGCGACGCGGCGCAGCATGCCGCGAACGGCCTTCGAATCCGTCTGCTCGACGCTCTGGCCGGTGCGCCGCAGGCCGAGCGCTTCGAGCGTCCGGCGCGCGGCGATCTTCTCGCCGATGGAGCTGCGGTGCTGACGGATGACCAGACGCGTCACGGCGCCACCGGCTCCGGCTCGGCGCGGCTGCGCCGGATGTCGACGCCGCGCATCTCGGTGATCCGCTGCGAGGAGCGCAGGGCGCCGAGGGCCTTCATCGTCGCCATCACGACGTTGACCGGGTTCGTGCTGCCCAGCGACTTCGACAGGATGTCGCTGATGCCCGCGGACTCGACGACCGCGCGCACCGATCCGCCGGCGATGACGCCGGTCCCCTTCGACGCGGGGCGCAGGAGGACTTTCGCGGCACCGAAATCCGCCGTGACCGGGTGAGGGATCGTGCGGTCGACGAGGGGCACGAGGATGAGCTGCTTCTTCGCGTCCGCGATGCCCTTCGTGATCGCGGCCGGCACTTCGTCGGCCTTGCCAAGACCGGCGCCGACGTGACCGCGGCCGTCACCGACGACCACCACGGCCGAGAAGCTGAACCGCCGGCCACCCTTCACGACCTTGGACACGCGGTTGATCTGCACGACACGCTCGGTGAGCTCCAAACGAGTTGGATCGATCCTCGGCATCAGACCTTGACCCCCGTGGCGCGGACACCCTCGGCCAGCGCCTTCACTCTTCCGTGATACCGGTAGCCACCGCGGTCGAACACGACCTCGGTGACGCCCTTCTGCTTCGCGCGGTCGCCGAGGAGCGTGCCCACGTTCTTCGCGACCTCCGTCCGCTTCCCCTTCGCGTCCTTCGCGTCGAGCGAAGACGCCGCGGCGAGCGTCGTGCCCGCGTCGTCGTCCACCAGCTGCGCGTAGATGTGCGTGAGCGAACGGAACACCGCAAGGCGCGGACGCGCCGCGCTGCCGCGCACCTTCTCACGCACTCGCGCGTGACGCCGTGTCCGACCGTCGTTCCGCGTTGCTCTCGCCATTTCTCTCCCCGCTACGCCTTCGCGCCGACCTTGCCCGCCTTGCCGGCCTTCTTCTTGATGCGCTCTTCCGCGTACTTGATGCCCTTCGCCTTGTACGGATCCGGCACCCGCAGCGCGCGGATGCGCGCGGCCATCTCGCCCACCATCTGCTTGTCCGTGCCCGAGACCTTCACCTTTTGCGGCGTCTCGAGCGCGAACGACACCCCAGCGGGCGGGTCGATCTCGATCGGGTGCGAAAAACCGAGCGCGAGCTGCAGCTTCTTGCCCGCGAGCACCGCGCGATAACCCGTGCCGCTGATCTCGAGATCACGAGCGTACCCGGTGGTGACGCCGGTGACCATGTTCTGCAAGAGCGCGCGCGTGAGTCCGTGCAGCGCGCGCGTTGCCTTCGCGTCGTCCTTGCGCTTCACGACGAGCGTCGAGTCCTCCCGCGACACGGACACGTCGGGATGGAACGTGCGCACCAGCTCGCCCTTCGGGCCCTTCACGCGCACGGTGTGGCCGTCGATCTTCACGTCCACGCCCTGCGGGACCGGCACGGGAAGGCGACCGATGCGACTCACCAGATGTAGGCGAGGACTTCCCCGCCCAATCCCTTCTTCTCGGCCTCGCGGCCGGTCATGACGCCGGAGGAGGTCGAGACGATCGCGACGCCCAGACCGCCGAGGACGCGCGGCATCTCGGTCTTGCGCGCGTAGACGCGCAGGCCCGGCCGGCTGATGCGGCGAAGCCCCGAGACCGCCGGCACCTTGCCGCCGATGTATTTCATCTTGAGCACGATCTCGCGCGGCGTCGGCTGTTCGAACGAGCTGATGAAGCCCTCGGCCTTCAGGATCTTCGCGACCTCGAGCTTGGTCCGGCTCGCGGGAATGGTCACGGTCTCGTGACGCGCGCCCGCGCCGTTGCGTACGCGCGTCAGCATGTCGGCGAGCGGATCGCTCGGCGCGCCGCCGATGCGCGGCTTCTTGGGTTTCTGCGCGACCGTGCGCTTCACCGCGGGCCGCGGAGTCAGGCTCTCTCCGAGCTGTTGCTCGCCGGTCTCGATGGGGGGCGTCGTCTCGTTCATTTCCATCTCACCAACTCGACTTGGTCACGCCGGGCAGCTCACCCATGAGCGCGCGCTCGCGGAAGCAGATGCGGCACAGCCCGAACTTGCGCATGTAGCCACGCGGGCGACCACACACCTGACAGCGGTGGTAGCCCTGCACCTTGAACTTCGGTGGCCGCTGGGACTTGAGGATCAGGCTCTTCTTCGCCATGAGCGGGGCTAGGCCCCTTCCACCCCCTTCGAGGATGCTTTGAACGGCATGCCGAGGCCGCGCAGGAGCGCGCGCGCCTCTTCATCGTTCTTTGCCGTGGTCACGATCGTGATCTCCATGCCACGCAGGCGGTCGATCTTGTCGTAGTCGATCTCCGGGAAGACGAGCTGCTCCTTGAGACCGAGCGAGAAGTTGCCGCGACCGTCGAAGCTTCGGTCCGGGATGCCCTGGAAGTCGCGGATGCGGGGGAGCGCGACCGTGACGAGCTTCTCGTAGAAGTGCCACATGCGCTCGCCGCGCAGCGTGACCTTGAGGCCGATGGGCATGCCGATGCGCAGCTTGAAGTTCGAGATCGCGCGGCGGGACTTCGTGACCACCGGACGCTGGCCGGTGATCTGCGCGAGGTCCGACGCCGCGGCGTCCATGGCCTTCGCGTTGCCGATCGCCTCGCCCATGCCGATGTTGAGCACGATCTTCTCGAGGCGCGGGATCTGCATCACGTTCTTGAAGCCGAACTGCTTGCGCAGCTCGTCCCGCAGCGCCGAGTCGTAGCGCTGCTTCAGCGCGCTTGCCACTGTCACGATTCCTTCTCCTCGACCACGATGGACTCGCCGCACCGCTTGCAGATCCGCTCCTTTGTGTCCTCTTCGACGCGGTGCGCCACCCGCGTGGCCTCGCCGCAATGGGGGCAGATGACCATGACCTTCCCGAGCGAGAGTCCCATCGGCTGGTCGATGATCCCGCCCTTCTGGTTCTTGGACGGGTTGGGTTTGGTGTGACGTTTGCCGATGTTCACGCCGGCGACGATCACCTTGCCCGACGCACGGTCGACCTCTTGTACCTTGCCACGCTTGCCGCGGTCGCGGCCGGCGATGACGACGACCTCGTCGCCCTTGCGGATGCGCAGATTGCTCGCCACTAGAGCACCTCCGGCGCGAGCGAGACGATCTTCATGAAGTTGCGCTCGCGCAGCTCGCGCGCGACGGGGCCGAAGATGCGCGTGCCGCGCGGCTGGTTCTGCGGATTGAGCAGCACCGCCGCGTTGTCGTCGAAGCGGATGAAGGAACCGTCGTTGCGGCGGTATTCCTTGGTCTGGCGAACGACGACCGCGCGCACGACCTCACCTTTCTTCACGCCCGAGTTCGGGATCGCGTTCTTCACGGCCGCGATGAACACGTCGCCGATCTCGGCCGTCGTCCCGGTGGACGAGCCGAGCACGCGGATCACCGAGAGCTCTCTCGCTCCGGTGTTGTCGGCGACGCGGACGCGGGTGTAGGGGCGGATCACGCCTCGGTCTCCTCCGTCGCTTCGTCGCTCTCGTCGGCCGGCTTCGACAGGAACTCGGCCGCGCCCTCGGACTCCTCGAGCGCCTTCTCGACGTCGGCGACGCGCGGCGCGGCCGCGCCCGCCTCACCGAGCCGCGAGATGACCTCGACGACCCGCCAGCGCTTCGTCGCGCTGTAGGGACGGCTCTCCTGGATGCGCACGAGGTCGCCCTCGCGCACGTCGCCCGCGTCGTCATGCGCCGCGAAGCGCTTGCGCACGCGAACGACCTTCCGGTACATCGGGTGTTTGCGCAGGCGCTCGACGGTCACGATCACGGTCCGCGGCTGCTTCGCCGAGACGACCACTCCGACCTTGGTCTTGCGGTGGAAGCGGCGCCAGCCGGTCACCGCCTGCGTCGCGGCCGCACCGTGCGACACCGTTGCCGCGGCGCGCTTGCGCGTCACCGTCTTGCGGACCGCGGGGCGCGGAGCGGTCGCCGTCGCGGCGGCGCGCGGCGCGGCGGCCGTCGTCTTTTTCGCGGCCGCACTCTTCTTCGCCGCCGTCGTCTTCGTCGCGGTCGACTTCGCGGCCGTGGTCTTCTTCGTGGTCTTCTCAGCCATTCGTCGCTCTCTCTCGTTCCTGCAGCACCGTGAGCGCGCGCGCGATGCGGCGGCGCGCGGCCGGCAGCCCGCGGTAGTTCTTCAGCTGGCGCGTCGCCAGCTTGAAGCGGAAGTCGAAGAGCTCCTCTTTCGCGCTCTTCAGCTCATCAGCGAGCTCGGTGTCAGACAGCCTCCGCATGTCCTTCAGTTGCACTGCCGCCCCCTTCCTGGCCGTCTCGCGACACGAATCTCGTCTTGATCGGCAGCTTGTACGACGCGAGGCGCAGCGCTTCCCTCGCCAGGCCCTCGCTCACGCCGGCGACCTCGAACAGCATCCGGCCCGGGCGGATCACCGCCACCCAGTGGTCGGGCGCGCCCTTGCCCGAGCCCATGCGGACCTCGGCCGGTTTCTTCGTGACCGGCTTGTCCGGATACGGTCGGAACCACACCTTCCCACCCCGCTTGAAGTGGTGCACGATCGCGCGCCGCGCGGCCTCGATCTGGCGCGCGGTCATCCAGCACGGCTCCTGGGCCTGAAGTCCATAGTCGCCGAACGCGATCGTCGCCCCGGCTTGCGCGTGCCCCTTCATGCGGCCGCGCTGGAACTTGCGGTGCTTCATGCGCTTCGGCTGCAACATCGCTAGACCCCCACCGCCGGCGGGGTGCTCGCGGCAGCCACCGGTGCCGGCGCGGGAGCCGGAGCGGGTGCGGGCGGCGCCACTGGACGCTGCGCGCCGCTGCCCGGCGCGTTCTGCGCGACCTGCCGCGGGGCCGGCTCGATGTCGCCCTTGTAGACCCACGCCTTCACGCCGATCGTTCCGAACGTTGTCTTCGCGATCGCGCGGCCGAACTCGATGTCGGCGCGCAGCGTGTGCAGCGGGACGCGACCCTCGCGCTCCCACTCGCGTCGGCTCATCTCTGCTCCGCCGAGGCGGCCGGCGACGGCAACGCGCACGCCCTTCGCGCCCGACTTCATCGAACGCAGGACGGTCTGCTTGAGCACCTTGCGGAACGACACGCGGCGCTCGAGCTGCTGCGCGACGTTCTCCGCGATGAGAACGGCATCGAGCTCCGGGTAACGGATCTCGAAGATGTTCACCTTCACGGCCTTGCCGGTCGTCTTGCCCAGCACCTGGCGCAGCTCCTCGACCTTCGCGCCGCCCTTGCCGATGACCACGCCGGGCTTCGCGGTGTGGATGGTCACGGTGACCTGGTTCGTGGAGCGCTCGATGTCGATGCGTGAGATCGCGGCGTCGCGAAGGCGTGCGCGTATCGCGGCACGGATCGTCACATCCTCCTTCAGGAGGATCGGGTAGTTCTTCGATCCGGCGTACCACTTCGCGTTCCAGGTCTTCACGAACCCGAGGCGGAACCCCAGTGGATGGACTTTCTGACCCATTACGCCTTCCTTTCGTCGACGACCACGGTGATGTGGCTCGTGCGGCGCAGCTTCGTGTCGCGCCGTCCGCGGCCGCGCATCCAGATGCGCTTCATGCGCGGGCCCTCGTCGGCGATGGCCCGCTTCACGTACAGGTTCTCCAGCGTCATGTTGAAGTTGTTCTCCGCGTTCGCGACCGCCGAACGCACGACGCGGCCGATCGGCAGCGCGGCGCCCTTCGGCAGGTTCTCCAGCATCGAGATC
>Ga0207646_10000804_pt1 | contig 40886 bp, 37 predicted proteins | sample KBSK5502metaG_FD_184343 | JGI IMG/M metagenome (GOLD analysis project Ga0207646, IMG submission 184343) | Corn, switchgrass and miscanthus rhizosphere microbial communities from Kellogg Biological Station, Michigan, USA - KBS K5-50-2 metaG... | ecosystem: Host-associated > Plants > Roots >... | reverse complement strand
GGCGGGCGCGTACGAGCGTCAGGGGAATCTCGCCGCGGCGAGCGAGGCTCAGAGAAGATCGTTCGAGCTCAGGGATCGGATGACGGAGCCGTACCGTCTCCTTGCGGAGAACAACTACTACGACCTCGTGACAGGCGATCAGGAGAAGGCCTGTGCCGTCGCCTCCCTGCGGGTGCAGACCTACCCTCGTGACGTCATCGCTCGCGCCGGTCTCGCCCGGTGTCTGTCTATTCTCGGACGGCTCGATCGCGCCGCCGACGAGAGGCGCGAAGCGGCTCGGCTGGCTCCGTCCCCAGCGACGTACAACAACATGATTCTTGCCGACATCACTGCTGGAAGGCTGGCCGAGGCGCGAGCCACGCTCGACGAGATTGAGGCGCGCCGATGGGTCACCGATGACACGCTCGATGTCCGCGTGCTCCTCGCATTCCTCCAGGAGGACGAACCCGCCATCCGGAAGTTCAGGATCCAGGCGGAGGAGAAGCCCGGGCAGTCCAATTTGCTCTGGGGCCTTTCCCTGATCGAACTGGCGCGCGGCCGCCATCGAGCAGCGCGAACCTTGTGTCACCGCGCGACGGAGGAGGCTGCCCGCGGTTGGACACCCCGGAATTGCGATTTCGAGCTCGCTCTCTGGGAGACGGAGGTCGGCAACGTGACGCTCGCCCTGGCCGCCCTGGCGAAAGTGCCGACCGCAGGATTCAGCAAGGACGACCGACTACGCCTGGCGATGACCTATGCGCGGGCGGGGGAGACGACGAGGGCGACCGAGCTCGCCGACCGGCTGGCGGCGGACTTCCCTCAGGATACGATCGTCCAGAAATACTTCATTCCGGCGATCCGGGCATCGCGCAAGCTCCATGAGAAAGACGGGGCCGCCGCTGTCGAGATCCTGAAACCGACGCTGCCATACGACTTCTGCTGGTTCCCGTTCAGCGCGCTCTACCCCGCCTACATCCGCGGTCTCGCGTACCTGGAGCTTCGCCAGGGGCGTTCCGCGGCCGCGGAGTTCCAGAAGCTTCTCGACCATCCGGGTCTCGTCGGCCGGGGCCCCCTCATGCCGCTTTCACGCCTCCAGCTCGCGCGGGCGCTCCTGGCCGCGGGCGACCCCGACGGAGCGCGCCGTTCCTACGAGCAATTTCTGGCGTACTGGAAGGACGCCGATCCCGATCTTCCGGTCTACCAGCAGGCCAAAGCCGAATACGCGGCACTCGACAAGGGCGCGAAAGCCCCATCCTGACGGCCCGGGCGCGCGGCGACCGGGGATGCTACAGAGTCACTCCTCTAATCGTCTGTTTTTCCGAGCCGGGGGCCGGCGTAGTAGAACAAGCTACAGGGTGCAGGAACCAGTAAACGTCATCGAAGCGAGCACGCTCACGTTGGGAATAAGCGTCACGAGCGCGGCGGGGACCGAGCTTTGACGAGAGGTTCTCCGGATCGTTGAAGGGGTAATCGGAAGCTCCTGAGACCTGCTGAACCCTCCTCGAATGAGCGCATAACTCCGGAGCCGAAGGTTATAGGTTCGAGCCCTATCGGGCGTACCAACTTACGGGCAGGCCCACTTTCTACAGCGCACCCACAGCGCGGGCCACGCTCGAACGGCTGTTTTTTGTCCCCTTCGCATCGCGGGCGGGTTTTTCTTCCCCCGGCGGACCAAGCACGACAAGCGGCTGCGTCGGCCAGATGGATAGGCCGGCAAGGCCACCTGTGGCGCACAATCACAGACCGGCTCCCGAGCGACCTCGACGTCCCGCCCCGCGTTGTTGACTGCGGCGTCCTCGGGACCGACGTCCCGAAGCTCTGACGCACCTAAGCGAACCTCGGCCAGGTCCGTCAAGCTCGTGGCCCTCCCCGGCGAAGGACTGAGCCATCGTTCATGCGAAGCTCGATCCAGGATCACCGGCATCGGGGTCCGGAACAGGGCTGACAAGGCGTTTGCCGCGGTCGCCAGGACTCGGGTGCGTTTCAAAGGTCTAAGTTACTGAAGAGAAAGGGCGCCCAGGTGACGCTCAGGGCGGCGTGTGGGGGTAGTAAGCGGTACGTGCCCGAGCAACCTCAGTCTTGGGTCAACCTGGGGGCCGCTCACGACAACATTACGCCGGCGCGTTGCGCATGGACATCCGGACCTGCCCGATGCGGGAGCACTGTTAAGCTACGGTCGCGAGTAAAGATGCCGGTGGGAGTGATGGTCCGTCGGGGCGAATGCCTGCGCTCGATCATCGCCTAAATTCACCGCTATAGCATGGCAGGACAGTGAACGCAGCGCCGCTACCAAATCTGCAACCTTGTCGGCTTCTGACGCTAGACGGAGGCGGAGCCAAGGGCTTCTATACCCTGGGCGTGCTGAGGGAGGTGGAAGCCCTGATTGACTGTCCCCTCAGTGAGCGGTTTGACCTAATCTATGGCACTAGCACCGGCGCGGTCATCGCCGCGCTGCTGGCCCTCGGCCGACGTGTGAACGATATCCACGCCCTGTACAAGGAATATGTACCTGCGGTGATGCGGCCTTGGTCGAGGGCGGCCAAGTCCCGGGCTCTCGAGGAGCTCGCGTCTAAGGTCTTCGCTTCCTCGCGTTTTGAGGATGTACAGACCGACCTCGGTATCGTTAGCGCGCGATGGGACTTTGGGACGCCTATGATCTTTAAGTCAAACAGAGCCGGCGCGCATGGGCGCAATGCCAGCTTTGTACCCGGGTTCGGGTGCTCAATCGCACAGGCGGTCCAGGCATCCTGCTCGGCTTACCCGTTCTTCAACAGAAAGATCGTGATCACGCAGGATGGAGATCGGATCGAGCTGATAGACGGAGGTTACTGCGCAAACAACCCGACGCTATACGCCATCGCCGACGCTCTCATCGCCTTGAGGAAAGATCCGGCGAACGTCCGAGTTGTTAGTCTTGGAGTCGGCGTCTATCCAGAGCCGCGGACGTTCAGTTGGTCTCGATTACTGCGTCGCTGGTGGCCAGTTCAACTGCTTCAGAAGACGCTGAGCATTAACACGCTCTCGATGGATCAACTGCGGGGGATTCTCTTTGCAGCTGTTCCCACGGTGCGCATCAGCGACACCTTCGCGGAACCGGAGATGGCGACCGATCTCTTGGAGCACGATCTGGTGAAACTGAACATGCTCAACCAGCGTGGCCGTCAGTCATTTGCGAGGCACGAAGCGGAACTCACGCAGTTCTTGCTTTGATGCTTCTCCTGTTGGCATACTCGCGCGACGATGGCCATCCCCGAAACGCAGCTTGACACCTGGTCAGGCCAGGGATCTGTGGCCCAATCAAGCGAGACCTACGCCACCATAAGGCGCGCTCTCGATACAGCCGAGGCCCCCTACGCCGATAAGCAGTACAGGATCTTTCTACAGGGTTCCTATGGGAATGACACGAACATCTACAGCGAGAGCGATGTGGACGTCGTCATACAACTTGACTCGAGCTTCGCTCACGACCTCTCGGAATTGCCTCAGGATCAGACGAACGAGTTCAAAGCGGCATATTCGGACGCGACCTATGCGCACAGCGCCTTCAAGGCCGATGTGCTGAAGCAGCTGCGAGGGAGGTTTGGGGGAGCAGTAACGGAGAGCCAGAAAGCCGTAAAGATTCAGGCGGGCGCCGGCCGCCGTAGTGCAGATGTTCTGATCGCCGTACAGTTTCGACGGTATCATCGTTTTCGCTCCATAGACGATCAAGAGTATGACGAGGGTATCTGCTTCTGGACGGCGTCAGGTACGCGCGTCGCAAACTACCCGCGACAGCACTCCACCAACTGTACGTCGAAGCATCAATTGACCAGCGGTGTGTTCAAGCCGATGTCAGAGTAATCAAGAACCTCCGGGGAAGGTTGATCGATGAAGGGATGATCGCGCATGGGTTGGCGCCGTCCTACTATCTCGAGGGGCTGCTCTACAATGTGCCTAATGACAAATTCGGCACCAGCTATGCCGACTCCTTCGTTAATGCGGTGAACTGGATCCGCGGGGCAGACCGTTCACAGTTCGTGTGTGCCAATGAGCAATACTACCTGCTGAGAGACGAGCCGAACGTCACGTGGTCGGCGGCGAAATGCGAGTCGTTTCTCGCTGCGGCGGTAAACCTATGGAATCAGTGGTAACTTGAAACTGCAGAGACTCAGGCAATTGGATCGCGCCCTTGCCGTTGGGAGGCCGAGGCTTGCCTTCTAAATCTTGCGCCGGCACCCGCTCCATGCCACCACGAAGACGCTGTGCCGGCCTTTGTCAGCCGCGGGTGAGCCGGCTATGCGCTCCACGTCACCGCCATCCACAAATCTGCGATGGCCGGGTCCAGGTAGCGCTTCAGTGGTCCCGTAGGGCTAGGAAGAGCTATCTCGGTCCGGGTGCCCACCCGAAGATTGCCCAACGCCGTGTCCTTCATCAAGGGATCCTCTTCGCTGGGTTTTCCTTGGAATCAATGAGTCTGTCGGCGACTTCGAGCGTCGCGGGACGGGCGTCTCCGTGCTCCTGCAAAGAACATCTAAAACAGCTCATTGCGGAAGCAAGTGCCGTCGGTTCGGTGCGGCTGTTCTCGATCCGCCACGAGTTCCCAAGCGAGTGGTCGAAGTTAACGAACACAACAGCGTCAACAAGCAAGCGTCAGGAGCTGTGCCTGAACCTGCTGCCCGGCAGCTACACCCGGCTCATGGGGCGGGGCGCGGACCCTGTTCGGGCCTCTGCCGGACGACGTGTCTGTAGCCGATCTTCGAGGCGAGCCTGACAAGCACACCAGCGAGCCGGCGAAGCTGATGCGCAGCGGCCAGCCGGACGGGACCGCGCGGGATCGGTTCGTAGTCGGGCTCCGGCGCACGCAGGACTTCGTTGGCGTCCCTCGGCCAGTTGCAACGGACAGCTAGCGGCTCAAGGTGCTCGGCACGCGCGACGACGCGGACCTCCGGTTCCGGGATGTCCAAGGTCGGTCCACGCGTGTAGAAGCGCACCCTGAGCTTCTCTTGGGGGTTGAGAAGGTCACAGGTACCGGTGAGGGTGACGGGATGTTCTTGATGTCGGAGGCCGGCGAAATCCGCTCCGGGCGGTGGCGTTATGGTCGGTGGCTCGATCATGTACTCGGCGTCAGGTCCGTACGGCGGAAGATGGCGCTCCGGATACATCAGATCGACGGTGATCGGGAGGTCGCGAAAGGCTCGATTCCCGGTGTTCTGGATGACCACTTCGTACGAGTAGAGTGCGCCGATGGGACGCCCAGCGACGTTTCTCTCGACGACGTCAATTAGGCCGGCGAAGGCAGCGACACCAATATTCTCGATGTTGCGCCTGTTCGGATCCGGTGGTGGCTCCAGAATGAGCGGCACCCGACGGTGCCAGCTCCAAGCGGCGCGGTCGCGGCGGAACGCATAGCTGATCTCGGGCCGTGGACCCTGTGGCTGCGGCGGCTCCTGTGGCCGCGGTCGCGGTCGCCGAAGAAGGTCTAGCACGAGTATCACGAACGCCGTAAGTAGGAAGAGCATCCCCACGATGAGCGAGCCCGTGAAGAGTGCGTCCGGGAGCGGAATCAGCCCTTTGATGTCACCCTTGCGGGCAACGATCGAACTGAGAAGGGCGCCCGCAATTGCCAGGTAGCTGCGCCAGTCGTTTCGATACCTGAGGAGCACGACAAGAAGCACGGCGGCCATCGCCAACCCGATGCCGAACACCCACAGGTAGGAACCTCCGCCGCTCATACGCCTATCTCCTCGCGAGCGGCAATCCTACTGCATCCGCTTGGGAGGGCTCGTAAGACTGCGGAGCCTCGTCCCTTAGAGAGGGGTTGCGCCCTCGCGCGCTAGGCTGTCTAACTGATTGATTTGATTGGTCGGGGCGCCCGGCTTTAACCGAGCCTCTTGGCGTCATCCCAAGAGCTGGGATCGCATGGGGATCGCGACACTAGCTGGGATCGCTTGGGGCTCGCATGCCGGTCCATCTAACGGACAAGTTCGTCGCGGCCGCGCGCGCTCGAAAGCGCGCAAACATCGCCGACGAGGTCGTCCCCGGCCTGCGCCTCAGGATCTCCCCCTCCGGCATCAAGGCCTGGTCCGTCTATTACCGCGTCCGCGGAAGTCAGGACGAGCGCCTGTACACCCTTGGCCAGTACCCTGACCTGAGCCGCTCGTCAAGCGGAGAGTCCATGGCTCTTCCCCGCCTCACGACGAGCTGCGAGATCTGCACCCAACCGGGCCATATGGGCAAGCCGAACAAGGCGTCGGCGGCAGTCAAGAAGGCGGCCGGCATTACTGACCGTGGACTGCTGCACCGGTTCCGCGACACCCTGAAGACGCGTCTGTCCGAGCACGGTGTCGATGGTCGCGTTTCGGAGCACATCCTAGGGCACGCGGTGCCGGGTATCGCCGGCATCTACGACCACGCCGAACTTCGACCACGCCGAACTTCTTCCTCAACGCAAGGAAGCGCTCCCGTGGTGGGACGACGAGTTGGGCCGCATCCTCAAACCCAAGGCCGTTGCATCTGGGCGAACCGCTGGTCGGACAAGCACGGCCACGTCGCACCGCTCACCGTCGCAGAGGCCAGGATCCCAAAGCCGGTCCCAACGCTCATCCGCCAGAGGGTGATGGGAAGCCGTGCATACAACCTGGAAACAACCTCTTGCGCGATCCCGGGTCCCTCATCCAGAGCTCTACGCGGAGGAAAGAGCGGCCGTCTGCGCTGGGCGCCCTGAACCGCGAATGGACGTCTTGCCCTTCTGCGAGATGGCTTCCGCGCGGTAAACGCCACCTTCTCTAAAGCCAGCGTCGTGCAGCAGCGTCCGAGTCGTCCGGCCGCGAATTGAACGCGAGTTTGGCGCGTGGCGCTTTGTCGCGCAGCACATTCATGAGCTGCTCAAACTGGTCCGTCATCGCTGGCAACGTTCGCAACCCCGCGCCGATAACGATAACGTCGTAAGTTCTTCCTTTAAGCGCCCGACTGACTTGCGCCTCGACGCTCGCGGCGTCCTGCGTCAGGAGTAACTCGGCTTCATGCCCCGCGGCTTGCAGTCGCGCGACGGAGTCGTTCAGGCCGGCCATAATCTTGGCGGCATCGATATTCTTCGGAGCATCGGGCGCGCCAAAGTCGATGAGCGCTGGATCTTCGCCGACGATCAGGACGCTTTTCTTCGCCATATTAGTCACATGGCTGTCTTAATCAGCTCAATTGTTTACGTGGCATGAAACCCTGTCGGGGTGCACGGGGGTGCGGCCGACAGTACCTCATTCCAGTCGCGCCGAGTCGCTCACTCGCGCTGATGGCCGCGTCTCCGCTGCCCCCGAACTCAAACCCCGAGTCGCAGCTCAGACGTGACGGCAGAACTCGCCGCTTGGCGACGTAGAGGCTCACCCTGAACCAGCCAGGACCCGACTCGAACCCGTTCGCGCGAGGACGGTAGCGTTTGGTACGATACGAGCTGACTCAGACCTTGCTAAGCGGCTGGTCCTGGCGTTAAGCCTCGCATCGAGAAGAGCCGACACGCTCGCGTGACGGCTTAGGGAATGGTGGTCCTCAGACCAGCCGGTTAGCCGGCCTAGAAGATAGGCGATTCGTTTAGGCTACGCTGTCGGCAGGCAGCAAATGGAGACAGGTGAACTAGACCTCCTGCTCAAGCGCTCCGAGGGCCCAAAGCTCGACTTCAAGGCTTCGCTCCAGTTGTCCACGAAAGACGAGAAGGCCGAGTTCATCAAGGACGTCATCGCCATTGCGAATACTGTGGGCCCGGATGGGGTGACGCAGGGCTGTCTCGTCTTGGGAGTGGCCGACGATCAGCAGGTCGTTGGGCTCAGCGCCGACGCGCCGACTGAAGAGCAGATTCAACAGACGATCCGCGAATACACCGAGCCCTACATCGAAACGACTTACGAACTCTCGGAGACCTCAAAAGGAAGGGTCGGCGTTCTTACCATTCTGCGGGAACCAACGAAGGTCCCTTATCGCGTCGGTAAGGCAGTGGGAGGGAACAAGAAGGCGATCGATAAGGACGATATCTTCTACCGGTACGGGCGGCACTCTCGGAAGATTCAGCATACGGACCATCTCCGATTGATTCAAGAAGCTGCGCAGTCCTCGCGTTCGGCTACTACGCTTGCTATCTTGACGAGGTCGTTGGGGCCCTACACTTGGGCCTTCTTACTCGCGGCTGCTGTCCTCATTCTCTTTGTGTCTCCGCAACAGAGGTTCTACTACCCCATCTTTAACTGGCGCGAGTGCTTCTCGCTGCTATTCGGACTGGCTATCGTCCTCTTCTCTTGGAGAAGCGCGGTTACACAGCCTAGCCAACCGCGCCGCCTGCTGGTTATCGCGGTCGGGCTCGCGGCGCTAGCCATTGGGTATTTCGGCGCGTGGAGGCTGCTCCACCGCGTCGATTTGCCGCAATCGCAGCAGGTCATCTACATCGCTCGTCTTCGGAATGACCCGGACGATGCCTTCCAGGAAGCCGTTTACTCAGCTCTAGGCGCCATGGTGGCGCACGATCCGGCCCTCCGAGCGTTCGAGGTCAAGCGGATGAGTGAACGCCTTACCGGCGACACACCTACTAGGCCGGGCGTGCTCACCTCAGTTCCGGCCGACATTCTGCTGGTCTTCGGCACAGTCGGGCCTAAACAGTCCCTTGACCTGGCCCTTCGGTTCTTCCCTCGTACTGTTGAGTTCTCGGAGAACCTTGCTCCGGCGTTATTGCGGGACTACGAGCTGGCTCATAGCCTCGGGTATTGGTTCGGGCGTAACCGCCTCGCCAAGCAACGTCTCGATGTCTCGGAACGGGTCACCTCCAATGACTTTGGAGCTGTTGCGTACTTGGCTCACTTGACGAGCGCCCACCGGCAGGTCTTCGCCGGCGAGTACCAGGACGCTGTCTGGAGCGCCGGGCTCGCGGCGAATACGAGGGGAGTTTCCCCGGGGCAGAAAGCACAGGCCCTTGCACTTGAGTCCATCGCGTCTTTCCTCGAGGGACAGAACTTATACGACCCAACTTCGATGGACGCTCCTAGCGGCGCCAGGGACAGGGGACGACGGGTCCTCGCCGAGGCAGTCGCTCAGGCGAATGAGGCCCTCCAGTTGCTAGACCAGGAGCCGAAGGAAGGACATGAGTTCGATGGCGCAGACGACGTGACGGTCTTCTCTCTGGCGGCGCAGGAAAAGGTGAATAGGCTCCTTCTCTCCGAAATTGATGAAAGGTTGATGGCGTGTCTCAACGCGGGGTTGCACGGGCAGCGTCGGGCAACGGCATCACTCGCCCCCAAGCAGCAGGATAGAGCGGATCGCTTTGTCCTTCGCAGCGCAACCGCTCAACGCGTACGCATGTATGAGAAGCACGTTCGCGAACGGTGCCCGGATGTGCTAGAGCTCTGGAATCAGTTCTCGGCGCTGTCATTTTATGAGCCGCTAACCCTTTTCCCAGAACTCGAGACGCACTCTCAATACTCGCCGGGTCGCGACTGACAACGACCGAATCGAGTAAAGACCGCGAGATCGGAACTTCGATAGGCCAGTGGCCCAGCACTGGGGCGCCCGATGGCTCAGGGCCCGTGGCATTTCGTTAGGCTGCGGCCCTCTTCGAGCTAAGCACCGCCTCGACGCCGCCGATGCGCCGCGACGAAGCAGCTCCAAGATCTCGCCGTGGAGTCACTGCGCCTCAGAGTACACGGAATGCCTCGCTTGCAGCGTTCATGGTCAGCACAAGCGGCGCCGCAGGGTTGTCCGGGGGCAGCAGAAATACGTCCAAGAGGCGCAGCCTGTCGCCGCGATTCGAATCTAGCGATCCGTTGGGTGTGCGCACTACAATGCGCCGGCCCCTTGACCTGTATCGGGCGTCGCTAACGATACCGTCCCAACTGGCCGCCCCGTGCCGTTCAACGATCGTGATTTCCAGGTCTACCAACCCCGGCTCATCCCAACTGTCACGTGGCGTGCTACCAATTGCCGGGTCCCAGTATGCGTCACAGAGTTGTCTTACTTCGCAAAAACGGCAGTTTTCCACCGTCGGACGCGCTTCTGGGGGTCGAGTGGATGCTGCCAGACGGGCGGCGGCGCGGCGCGCCACAAGGTCACGTTCCAGGGCATTGAGCTGCGTGGTCGAAGGCGCGGCGACCCTAACATCTCTGCTGCTGTACGCCAGCGTCAACGTATCGACGAGCCGCTGATTTGGGTTCAGCTCGCTGTCGCGGCTCCAAAGCAGCGCGTAGACCGTGATCTGAAACCGGTGCGCCTCGTCCTCTTTGCCCGTCTTGAAGTCGATGATCTCCGATGTTTCCTCGGACAACACGAGGAGATCGGCCCTGCCTTTCCATCCGATCTGCTCCGCGCGCAACTCGATCTCGGGGAACACGCCGTTCGGCAGTGGAGCCCGCGCCCGTGCAACGCGTGTGCCCACAGTCCCCCCGAACGACGAGAGCCGCACGCGTCCCAGGAGTGCCTGTGCTCGCGCGCGAAAGTCAGGAACCTGCGCGCGCAGCGAAAGCGCCGCGTGCTCAAGAAACCGAGCCGCGCGGGGGTTCTCCGCGCACCGGGCGATCACGCGATCGATGCAGCCCTGCACCACACAGCTGTACCCTCCGAGAGTCTTCATCACCTGTACGGCCGTCGAGTCGTGGGCGGTCTGACAGCTCGCTCGAACCAGTTCTCTCGTGACTGTCTCCACGACGAGGTGCACGACGATGCCCGCGAGGGCGCCAAGCGTGACACGAGGGGGGTAACCACGCCCGTTCCAGAGTTCCGGATACTCGGCAGAGGCGAGCGCCCAGCGCCGTGGACACGTCTCGATCTGCATGAGCGTGGATACCGTCATCTCTTCGGGAAGCGCCGGCCATTTAGCCGGACCGGCTGTGGTCCAAGGCGTCAGCTGCGCGGGTGCCATCATCCGCGGGCCTCCTCGCCTATCCGAGCTTGACGATCAGGTCGGCCGTCGCTCTTGGGAGATTGCGGCGCACTAGGAGCTCATCGAGGAGAATCACCGGCAGTGCGGCGGAGAATTCCTTAAGCTCGCGCAACGCCGCGTCAGGCGTATAGTCTGGCGTCAAAGGACTGTGGAGCCCGACAACGAACCGTGCTCCAGCGCGGTTGACTGCTAGAATTGGCGCCACGACACTATCAAGACCGGGAACCGAAACAGGTTTGTCTCGGTCAAGATGGAGGCCGTCGACGCCGTGACGTTGCAGGTCCTGGAAGAGCAGATCCGTTGAGCGTTCGAGCCGTGTGGGATTGAGCGTCGGTGGGGTGCCGGCCAGTACGAACTGGAGTAGACTCGCGCCCAACTCGCGGTCGAGGAGATCGTGCTCGAACTTGTTCTTGTAGCTGCGCAGGCACCTGTAACAGGACCGGTCACAGCCGTCAGGACAATTCTCCAAGATTTGAAGTGCATCCTCAAACACGACGAGGCCGAGCCGGCCGACCCGCTGAGCGAAGCCGGCTCCACCGGGAAGCATGTCGTAGAGGTAGATCTCCGCCTCCCTCCCGTCGCGGCCCGCAGTGGTAAGCGCAGGTCGGTATTCGGCTTGGAGCTCATTCGCTTCTAACTCAAGTCTCGCGCAGGCAGCCTTCGTAAACGCTTCACTGAGAGTCCGAAGTGCGACATCCGTAGCGAGCACACTGGGGAGCAGCGTAATGGGAGGTTGGACGCTGATGGAGATCAAGAGGACATCCGTGATGAAGTCAGTTCCAAGGACCAGCCCCTTGGTGGCGCCCCCTCCTGCACAATTGGAGTCACGCGGATCAGGATACGGCTTCCGGTGCGCCGCCCCCACGATGCCGTGTGGCAGAGCGGTTGGCTCGATCAAACCGCACTTGGTGCAGTAGGTGTATCCCTCCTCGCGCGGCCCTCGGTTAGTGACGAGGAGATGCTGCCTCGTGTAGTGGACGCGGAGCCGCTCGTTAAGCCTGACCCACCTGCTCTCATCTGCTGGGGTCGGCGCCGTCAGCTTGGCTCGGGTCGCGTAACTCTTGGCGGGCTGATCGTCAGGCGAGGTGCTCTCGGCCTTGCTGACTGGGTGTGCGAATCCTGGTGGGCGCAGCCAATACGTCGCCGGACCAAACGTCCCTACACTACCGCAAGCCTCGCAGTCCAACGTCTCCCCGCGCACGCCCTGGTTTAGAGTCGTGGTTCGGGCGTAATGACAGAAGCTGCATTCATAGTAGAGCCGGCGAGACTGCCAGGCCTCGAAGCGATCATTCCGCATGGGCGAATAGATCGCCCCTGATGTCCAGAGCTTGCCTCCAATCCACACCTCCCTACCGGGCGCATATTGCGACAGCGCCACTGGGAGGCCTTGAGACGGCGTGAAGCGGAAAGCTGGCCGAAAGAGCGTAGAGCGGTCAGCATCGAAGACGTAGAAGGTAACGACGTCTGTCGGGAAGGCATACCTTGGGAGCACGCCCTTGTAGAGCAAGCGGTCCAGCAGGTTCTCGGAGGATGGATCCCGGCCAGGCCGTTCCTCTCCTTCCTCATCGGGTGCCTCGAGACTTGTTGCGTCGCTCGGGCTCTCGCTACCCTCTGCCACGACGGGTTCTGCCCCCGCGCTGGGGGTCGCCCCTCCGCCGGGATCAAACTCGATGGCTTCGTCGATGGGCCGCAGAGTCTCAACAATGAGCGTATCGAGCAGCTTCTCGCGATCACTGATCAGGAGCTCCGTTGGTAACCACGAACTGACATCAGTCTTGAGGGCAGGTTCATTCGTCCGTAGCCAATGCTCGAGATCCACGCGGTTCAAAACCTTCTTTGGATCCTTGAAATCCGATACCCTGCCGAGGACAGCAAAAAGCTGCGGCTGGTCCTCCGGCCTAATCGCTGGGAGCCTGGCCTGGTGGTACCGCTGAAGGAGGTACGCAGTGACGTGGCGCCGTGCGATTTCCGGGTTGTCAAGCGTTAGCATCGGATCATCGACCGGGCCGCGGATCATTTGGTCTGGATTGCTGAAGTAGTGCTCGTCGTGGCTGTCGGCGCTGCCGAAAGCGGTGACGGTCGCCACCGCGTTCCCGCGTCGTCCTGCGCGCCCTGAGCGCTGCTGGTAGTTCGCGCGTGCAGGCGGCATGTTTCGTAGCGAAACGCCGGACAAGGTGCCGATGTCGATGCCGACCTCCATCGTTGTCGTACAGGATAGGACGTCGATCGCCGGACGCTCGCGCCCGCCGTCGTCCGGCCCGAGATCGACATCCTGAAACAGAAGTTCGTGCTCCTCCGTTTTTGAAAAGACTTCGCTTGCCTGCGCGGTGTTTAGCTGCGCCGTGTGTTCGGCAGCGATCAGGGCAATCGGCGGAGTCGGCGGTATTCGCAAGGCTTCAATCGTGCTCGCGCGGTAGTAACCCTTGCGTGCGGCGAACACAGAATCCAAGTCCGGATCAATCTGGATAGCGGCATCCTGGCCGCAGTTGACACATCTGGTGCGGCCTGGGAAAGGGCGTTGGGTGGTGCGGCAAGATTGGCAGTACGCCCATCCCCCGCCGATCGACAGAGAGAGTTCGCTTCCCTTCAGCCGGTACTTGCCCGGTGCGATTTGATCGGCAAAGAGGCCCAACAACCTCGGCAACCAAGCCTGCTCAAAGACCGACTGGGCGGCATTGTTGGCGAGGAACCGATGGAGTTCTCTAAACTTGCCGGAGCGCGGCTGCACGTCGTTGAGCCACCAGGCCGGTGGCATGCGACTAAGCCAAAAGCCCGCACGGTTCCAACAGCGCAACCACGCGCGCGCCAGGGCGAGTTTCTCGTCAGGCGACGAGGCCCAGCCGGGCACATCGGGGAGAGCCTGGATCTTAGGCGCCTGCTCCGAGCGCTCGATGATCGAAGCCAGCGCAAGCGATTCTAGCCCGTAGTACCTGTCGGCCAGGGAGTTCGTGATAGCCCGCAACAACGATTCTGGGGGCGCGGATACTCGCAGCCGCAAAACGAGTTGGAGGAGGTCTGTGTCTCGCGACAGGGCGCCCGCTTTGACCGCCTCTTCTACAACGCCATCGTCATGGAAGGTTTCACCGACCTTCAGCTCGGGACGAAGTCGTACGCCCAGTTCCTTGGCGGCGAGCAGTACCCCTAGATATACGTCCTCCAACGACACAACTGTGGCTATGATCGCGGATTGGAGCAGGCGAGCGTAACCAGAGACGATTAGCGGGCGTAGCGCGTCCTGCGTGGAGTAGGTTTGCAGGTTCGGCGCCAGCCGTGCCGCAGTTTGTCGTGAGTCGGAGAAGATGAGGACCTTGCGCCCACGCAACGGAGCCAACCTTGTGGCCGGGACTGGGCTGGGGGGCTGCACTTGGACCTGTTTCGCAATCAGGGCCTGGAACGGCTGATCCCCCTTCGTCTGATGGTCTTGGACGGAAGATCGGCCAAATGAGCCGCTTTCGCCACATACAGCGCACGGCCTAAACTCACCGGGCAGCGCGCTCCGCCGTTCACTTTCAGGATCTGAGACGGCTGATCGTCCCTGGCGTAGGTAGACCTGTCGGTTCCGCGGACCCAGTTCCTGGGGGTTAAGGCGCCCAGTCACTAAGTCGTACTCGGCTGGTTCGGCGTCTTCGACGATGGGTTTCTCCAAGAGAAGATCGAGAGGCTGAAGCTCGTCGACCATACCTGAGAGTGTGCGAAACGCGCCACCGCCCTCAGACCAGAGGAAGTTCGGGTCGTTCACGTCGTTCGTGTAAGCGCGCGTATACGCACTACCGCAGTTGCGGCATGTGTAGAGCTCAAGCACACGCGCCCCGCACTCGCATGAGTCCCGCGGCTGGCTATACAGCGTCCCCGCGGGCCCGCCTCGCTGCTTAGCGGGGAGGCTCGGGCACTCAGGGTCCATGCAAACCCAAAGCCCTGCGAGACCTCTATAAAACGAATGCACCCGGCACGGCAACAACCCCGGTTCGGTTGGGTCTGGTCGCGCTAGGCTCCCCAGGGCAACGAGACTTGTAACGGCCCGCGCGGCCAGTGCCGGCTCGATCCCCTCGAACAGCATCCCGCCGAGTGTCTCGACAGGTAGGGCTTCGGCCATCGTGAGGTTAATGAGATGACCCATGGGCCCGAAGGAGACGAGCGCGTCATAAAGGGCGCGCTGAAGCTGAAATGGAGGATGAACGCCGCGGTACTTGAGGAATGCACTAACTTCTGCGATCCTAGCGTCCTCCGTCTCGGCCTCGTAGAAAGCCTGCAGATCGATCGTGGCCAGACTATTGGCGTCTTGGTGCGTCCCGGGCATCGCGTCCGAGCGCAATAGCACATGGCCCTGGACCGTTGCAAAATCATGCAAGTCCTTTCCCGTCAGTTGCGCGCCGAACTCTGCGGCGTAGTCAGGGTCCCTGAAGCTTGCGCTCGTGCAGATCACTTGCATCCGTTCCGGCGGGATCCCGAGCCGCATCCGAAGGCGACGAATGAGAAGCGCAACCTCCGCGCCCGCGGCTCCCCGGTAGAGGTGGGCCTCATCGACCACGAGTAGGAATTGCTCCCCTGGGCTGGACTGCAACCACTCGCGCGTACGATCGAATATCGGGCGCTCCAATGGTCGCATCAGCATGTACTCGAGCATCGAGTAGTTAGTGATTAGAATGTCGGGCGGGACCTCCTGAATCTCATGCCGCGTGATCAACTCCGGGTCGGCTGGGAGCGTAACGCACCGCCTGAAGGCGCCCGTGCTCGAATCCCTCCATCGCGATCCCCTTTGGCCATACCATGCGATCAAGTCTGGCTTCGCTGGCCATTTTCCCCGTTTACGCAACTCGCGCACTAGACCCTCAGCAGCGACCTGCTCAGGCGATGGAGAACCCGCGGCGACTTCGAGATTTCGGACATAGTACTTGCCAATCGGAGCTAGCCGATCCTTATCTTTCTTCTCGTCTCGTACGCCAGGGTAAAGCGTCCGGCTCGTATATCGCGCGAACCGTGCGGGTCGACCGGACCACTTCATGAATGCCTGTACCACCCTCGGGTCGCCCAACAAGAGGCGAAGGCGACCGAGCTGGTCATTAACCAAGGCGTTCATCGGGTAGAGCAGGATGGCCCGAACTGCGGGGGTAGTGCGGAAGCTGTCGCCCCTGTTCTTGGCCTCTCGCGCAAGCTTGCCAAGGATCGGGAGCAAGAAGCACTCTGTCTTGCCGGATCCCGTACTGGTCATCACGACCAGGCTTCGTCCATCCGCGAGCGCCAACTTGGTGGCGTCTGCCTGGTGCTGATAGGGGGGATCGTGGATGAGAAGACCCAGAGGCCCGTCCCTCTTCGACACCACCGCAAAGAGCTCCAACGCTGCGGGGTCGAGCCCAACCTCGCGGAACGATGGGCCGGTCTTATATCGAGGAGTGCTCTCCAAGTATGGGCGCTGGTGGATGACTCCGAGTTCCTCTAGCAGGCCGCGGCGCCGCGCGACGAGACTTGGATGACTTATGTGGTACGTTGCCTCGATGTAGTCACGGAGGCTTCCGTGAAGCTGCTGGATCGTCTCGCCAATGGTCAAGAGCACCGTAAGCTCCTAGGAGGCCGAATACCCGAGTTCCGAGTCCTTCAGCCACAGCATTTCGCGCGCGAAACGGATTTCCTCAGAGATTTCGGCATCTCTGAATACATAGGAGAAGAGGCACCCGAAGTCAGGCCCCGCCGTTCCAACGATCTCCCAGCGCCGCCGCGCCCAGAGCGGCACAGGAGAAAAGAATTCCATAGCGCGGGTACCCTCGGCATCGCTGCGGATACGGCATGATTGCGGTTTCCCGCGAGTGGCGTCGATGGCCATTTGAAGGCGCCACGCTTCATCACAGCCTCGCGCCCACCCATTGGGGAGAGGCAAGTCGATGAAACGCTCGGTTTCACCATCATCGAGTTGCACGTAGCACCAGAGATCGGCGCCGTACGCTTGGCGCCTGCGGCCAACGAAGCGACCAGTGTGTGATGCAGGGGCGACCCAACGACCGCGGTAATAACTGACCGGCCTGGCTGAATCGAGTATGGTCAGCCCCGGTATGTCGCGCGCAACCGCTGCTTGCTCCATCAGCTGGTCAAACTTCCGCACATGCTCCAACGCGAGCTGCGGCACCGGTGCCCGGAGCCATGTCCGCTCGCTTAGCTCGATCAGTCCCAGGTCCCGGAGGTCCTGCGCGAGGTCTTCCCCACTGCCCTCAATCCGTCTGGTATGACCGACGTATTCGACCCGGGATTGAAGATCAGTTGGCAGCTCTGACGAATGGTCCGGCGTGATGCCCATCAGGAAGACAAGGCCGCTCCGCCTTTTAAAGAACGCTGGTGGCGCCGCGTACACAAGGACGGATGAAGTCCCATACGTATGGTCCTTAATCTCAATCAGGTCTCCGTAGGCGAGCATGCCTTCCAGCGCGACGTCCAGGCGGTTTCGGAGTTGTTCGGAGTCAGCGACGAGGCTCTGCAGCGCTTCCGTCACGGCTCCCGCTAGTGTCGACGTTGAGCAGGGGCACAAAAAGCCAGCCGTCCTCCTTAGGACGGCCGCGAGGAGTTCCACGGACTCCCAGCCGGGCTGTCGGGCGAGGCCAAGCTCCTCTGTTACCCTCGCCAGCAGCTGCTCGCCTGACAGGATTTTCATGGCCATTCCCAACCGGCGTGGACTCGCCCCGCGGGTACCGGCTCCGGAGGCAGGTAATTTCCGATGCAAAGAACTGCAAAGCGGGCCGCCCTGGGTATCTGTGGCTTCTCAATAAGATGCGAGACACCCATCTTCAGGTTCGTGCCGAGCCACGTTGTAGCTCGGGCAGGATCACTCGCTAGCCGGAGACCCAATTCAGCAAGCCAATCAGGGTGCTCGGGGTTGCTATCGCGGTGGCGGTCAATCAGTCGTTCGCCACCGGGCCCGACTCCGGCGACTTCCCCAGGAGGCAAGCGAAGATGCAGATGACTCTGGAGCAGCGACGAGAACTTCAAGACCCGACTGGCTACACTCTGTCGAGCCATCGTTGCTGCGCACTCCCAGATTGCGCTGGCCAGCGAGGCCTCGTCCCACCGCGTTCCGACTGCACGTCTCAATCCTTCGAGGCGACCGGTTGTCGTAGCGAGTCGCTCCGCCTGGTCCCAGCTATTTCCACCCAATAGAAAGACGAGGTGCCGTGTGAATGCCAGTAACACGGTTTGCTGCCGAAGGGACGCGAACACGCCCCCGAATAGGCGGGCGTCGGCCCACAACTTGATGAGCCGAAGAGACGCCAAGACTGCGCCCTCGTGGCGGTCACGACTCGCGAGTTGAGGATCAAAAGCAAGGGCCGCGAAATCTTGCAGTGTGACTCTTGGCGCAATGACCATCGCGGCCAGGGCTGAGCCGCGTTCTGCAACATAGAGACCACCGTCGGCCGACACTTCAACAGCGGTGCCGGCTTCGAGTCGATCAAAGGAGAGAGCCACGTCCGGCCTGGCGAAGTCATAGTGCCTGGCATTGATAGCGTCCGAAAAGCCTGTGTCATCCAACAGCGTTATGGACCTGCCGATATTGGTGGTGGCCGCAGACCAGCGCAAGGGAGTGGACTCGCGTGCACAGCGGAGTTCAAACAACCCAAACTCGCCCGCTGCCAATCGCAGGAGTGCATATCGAGCGGCGTCATAGGCCGCTGACAAGCCACCATCGCTAGTGATCCGGTCTCTAAGAAGATCCTTCCAGCCGGCCTCCGTTACCGGGAGGGACATATTCGTGAACCTTCTTGCCGTCCGAGGGGGTGCTCCTTCAGCGTCGTACAAGGCAATGTCGCATGTAATCGCTCGGCCGACCGGGCCGGCGACTTCTATGGAGACACGCCCCTCCCACAGATCCTCCAGAGACGGTCGTGGCGGATCAACCGAAACAAGCAGTGCAGATCCCGGCGAGGCGCTGGGAGACCAAGGAACTGGCTCGCGACTTGTGACCTCAAGCTCGCCCGCCTGCTCACGCCCGGCGTGATCACGCGCGACAATTGAGACGGTATGTCGACCCGGCGGAAGGGCGGGAAGCTCAATGTAGCTCGGCCTATCACCAGAGAGGCCCGTTTGCTCAAGGGGGACCAAACGGTCGAGACGGACGCTCAAACTAGCGACTGGATAATCTGATCGAATTGCTATAAGCGGACGCTCAGAGGTGAGCCATTCGGCGCGTCCTTCCCGGTCCCACTTGGCGGCCGGAACACCGACGGGCCACACGGTCAGCGTCACGGACTGGCCGATCCCGAGGTGGCGCAGACGGTCCTGCCACTCCGACGTCAGAGGCGTGGGCACCTCGAGCAATACGGCCGCAAGCCCCGCACAGGATATCTGGACGCGCGGCGCAGTCGTTGTCAACGTGCCGGTGGAGATGGCCAAATATCGGCACCCGGCTCTAACCGAGGCTTGCTTGAGCTCATACCCGATGCCATCGGGTCCGATTCTGAACAGTCGGATAGGGGATGGCGTGAGCAGGCTGTCGGTTCGTAAGAGGAAGTCAAGCTCCCATGGGGCTTGATCAAAGTGCAACAGCACTTCGTCCGGCCGTGGCCACTCGTGAAGCGGCAGTGGTTCCCCACGATGCAGGAGGCGCTCGCGGGCGAGAGGTCGTCCGTGATACCCGGCGACGGTGCACCGAGACCCCTTGAGCGTAGCTGCAAATTCAGGAAACGCTATGAGGAGCGGTGAAAGGTCGGGTAGCTCTACAAAAAGATCCCAACCCCCTTCAACGGTGGACGAGCGCCTCACTTGAAGCCTAGCCTCTATTCCAAGCCTGAATGTCTCCTGGCGAGCCGCTTCTTTTGCGCGGGCGGGATCGGTATTCCGCAGGTCGGCCACTCTTCCTGCCGCAGGAAGAAGAAGCCCATGCAGGCTGGTTCTGTCGCGTGCCTCATTCCTGGCTCGAGTTAACCATTCGCGGGCGTCTCGCTGCTTCTCCAAGTCAGCGGTAATGCGTAACAGCGTTGAGTCCAGGAGGAATCCATGCTGCCCTTCGCCCGCCCCCGTGACCAAGGCTGCTGCGATTTGGCCGATAATTGCCTGCTGCCGAGCAAAGTCCTGGAAGCGCGATGTGCATCGCCAGCTACGGAGAGAGATCAGATTGCCAAGTTCCTGCGGGGAGTCGATCAGGTCTCGGGTGAACTGAAATCGCAGATCGTAGAGAAGCCTGGCGAGCTGTACCTGTAGGTCTCTCGGAATTATTGCGTGCGTGAGGGGCCAGCAGATGATGGAAAAGTGGGCAGCCCAAGGACCCGATGGCACCGCTCCCCCTCGGTGCTTGAAGGCTTTAAAGCAATCGCGAATCCAATCGCGCTTGCCATGGCGAATCCAGCCAGGGGTCTCCTTCTCAAAGGTCTGCCAGTATTCGTCGCCGGAGTATCGGTAGCCAAGTTCAGCCGCGTAAACCATCCAGGGCAGTTCGTGTTCGCGAAGCGGAGGCGAGGTGAAGATCTGTGCCCGGACTGCGCTGCTGAGTCCTGCCAGTTCGTCAGGGGTAAGCCCGTGCTCAAGTACGAAGACCGATGAGCCTCTCTGGGCTGAGCGCCCTTCGGCGAGGACGCTGAAATGTCTGCTGAGCCGTGCCTGCCAATCTCGGAGGGTCACTGACGTGGCTCAGCGGTTCGGAGGACGAGAGGCGTCCTGCGTCGCCCAAGAGCAGGGAAACTACACTCCGGCGCGGTCGCGGTTGCGACCGCTCGGAACGGAATGGCGGCAAACCGTGTCAAGGTCCTACCACCCTGGAACAACCGGCTCTCGGAGGGATTGAAACGGGTATGAGCTGTGACCGGACTATAGCTGAAGTCCGAAGGGATGCAAACTAGCTACTCATCACCAGCAGGGATTGTCCTCAGGAGCTGGCCGTTTCACCCAACCAGTTGGCCGCGCCAATGAGTGATCATGTGCGTCTCAAGCCGAAGTTGACGAGCAATGCCCCGAGAGCTGCGGCGAGGAACACGCAGAATACCTTGATCTCAATCGGCAGCCCCGGCAGAAGCGTCGGAAGCCCGAGGAGAAGAGCTGTGGCCGCCGAACCTCCGACCGCGGTGGCCGTCCTGTACGCTGGTCGGACAACTCGGAGCCGCAGTTCAACACGAGGCCCTTTGATCCCTATACTTGGTTGGATGGTCAGCACTGTCTCCCGGCGCTCGTTCGTGGGTAGGTCCACCGCATGGACCGGCAACGTTAGAACGTCATATCGTGAAGCGATCTCGAGGGTTGGCTTCCCGACGACCCTTAGGAGGGCGTTGTCTGCCGAAACGTCGAACACCTCTCGGGAATGTACGTCCGACGGCTGGCTGTGAATTACCTCGATGCCGTAGGTTGCTCCCGCTTCCAATGTAAACGTTCCATCGACGGCCTCAATTGCTTCGCCAATGCTATGCTCCGACCCGAGGCGATAGATCCGGCGAACCCGTAGGAACCGCGCACCCCGAAACGACTCGGTCCTGCTGAGGTACCAGGCGGTCTGATCGAAGAGCACCTGTTCATCCTTGTCGTCGTGCATCAGTGTGGATTCGATCGTCGCGTCGGGTCCCGTGCCCGCCCACGAGTCATACGGTCTCGGAACGTTGTGCTTGGCTAACCAGTCGGCGTAGTCCCTCACCTGGCGGCCAGCCGGATCTTCGCGAGTGCCTTCTTGCTTGGGCGCGGGCTTCTTCAGAGCTAGGTACGCACCGAGCTCAAACTCGATCACCTTGATGTCACCGACGCTCTCCACACGGCGCACGGCGCCCTCCCGGACGGGAATGAAGGCGGCTTGGTGGTATTGAGCCTCCTGCTGGAGTGCGAAGTGCACGACCGATCTCTGCGACACGAGGCTCTGCCTTAAGACTGCCTGGTCTTTCTCAAGTAAGCCTGGAGAGAGGTACTTTGTCCCTAGGTATCGAAACCGATACAGCGTTCCGCGCGGAGCGGCGAGCAGATCGAGAATGTCCTGCTCATACAAAGGCCTGATGTTCGACGAGTAGAGGTAGAGGATCTCGGCATGGGGCATGCTGCCTTCGACCATGCTTTACCTCGGAAGCCGCGGCTCAGGACTGTTCCGACCGGCGTCTGCGGCGTCCAAGTCCCAGTCGAGCGACATCTCTCGGCCGGTCAGCCTCGCGAGGATCCGCTCGCGGAGCAACGCATACCTACGGCGGGTCTTCGTGAACGATAAGACGTATGCACGGTCGCGCGGGCTTCCCTCAGGGATCACAACTGCATCCCCGAACTGGTCGCGCGTCAGGTCAATCTCTTCACCGGAGGGAATGCGGTTCCAGTAGTGGGAAGAACCCCCAACGTCGGATCGTAGGAGGTCGCCGCCGTAGAGATCCTGGACGATCAGCGCGGTGACCGCGCACTGTCCCACGGCCGGACTGGCCGGCATCCACTGGTTCGGATTCGCGGAAGTGTCGGCAGACCAGCACTTTTCGAGGCTGCGCCGGAGGTCCTCCCAGCCACCGTTTGGAACCAAGTTTCGCATCAACCCTCTCCTAGAGGTCTCCCTGATCCGTCCTCTGGAAGTATCGGGTCAAACGCCGTCGTACGGGGTCCGCACCTGACCTCGGCCAGCCCCCCCCTACCCTTGCGTATTTTCCCACCGTCGCATGTGCCCGTCACACCTCATGAGGCCGGCGGCGGCCAGATCCGCTTGTCGAGAGCGCTCGTTGCGCACGGCGGGGTCTCCGGCGGCTTGCGGCTGACGTCCTCATGGGCGCGGCGAACTGGGGCTCCTCACGGGCACATCGACCGGAGCGACTTCTAGAACCCCGAAGTCGCATACCTGGTTGCAGGCGAGCATCGCGCAGGTGACGGGGTCTGAGAATTCGAGTAGCCCCAACCCTCAGCGATCGCGGCCGCCACTCAGTCCGATGCCGCGGTATTCTTCGCGACGACGGTCACCTGCAACTCTGGCTCTTTCCCTTCGAAGCGTCTCGAAGGCGAGGTTCTTCAGACGGGCGACTTCGGTCTTGAGGAGGCGGAGGTCAACCACCGTGCGCCCGCGGTGGTATTCCCGTTCCACCTCGATCATATCGGCGCCGTCGATGCAGAAGATCGCCATCTGCCTGCTGCCGATCTCTCGGACCTCGACGCCTTGCAGTTCGCCTCCACGTGTGAGGGCGAACGCTCCCAGGAACAGATCCTCGGTTCGAAACACCTTTTCCCTCCCGGCACGGTCGAGGCGGGGAGGAGAGTTACTTCGAGGCATTCTACGTCTTGCGACCCTCACCATCTTTACTCTGCCGTGCCTGAATGCGCCAATGGGACCCGAACTCGATCGGGCTGTTTTTGCGCCCCAGCCATGTCGAGAGCCACCGCGTCAGCCCCCAAGGATGGCAGCGATAGCCGCCGCTATAATAGTCCCTATTTGGACTAATCGTCAACAGAAGTAAGCACATTTAAGCCTGTAGCACCTTGAGTCAGCGTCGAATCGTAGACACCCACCAGTCCTCATATGGACTCTAATTGACCCATGGGCAGCTGCTGTCCATATACTCCCCGGCAGCCGTGTCGCGACCACCTAGAGGTTCGACGCTCTCCAAGGCCGAGATAGGGGCACGGGTGCGCTGGCTGCGTACTAAGCGAGGGCTGACCCAAGCGAAGCTCGCAGCGGCGTTGCGTTTGACCCAATCGAACGTGTCAGCGATGGAGCGTGGTGATCGCGGGCTCACGATTCACCAAGCTGTGAGGTTGGCCAGGATTCTCCACGTTACTGTTGACGAGCTGCTGACTGGCGGGTTGCCACCGCGGTCCACAAGCGGCCAGCGCGGCTATGACCGCAAGCTTCTTCTCCGCCTGGCGAAAATCGAAGCCCTATCCAAACGCGACCGGCAAGTTCTCCTCAAGAGTCTTGACATGTTTCTGAAAGGGGCCGGCACGGGCTGATCCGCGCCCAGCCGCGGGAGATCGACGTTAGTCTGCGTCGATCGAGAGATCGAGCTCGCGCTGACCGCTGGAAGGCTGGAGTGGGACACGCGCTCCGTGGGTCACGGGATAGGCTAGCGTGTGTCCCTTCACGGACTCCAGGATCTCAGATCTCGCCACACGAAGCGCCAGCCACCGCCGCCGCCAGTAAGACGCGAGCGGCTGCGTCGACCGTTGCGGGCTCCCAGATGGCAAGAGGTAGTCCGCTTCATCCTCGAATCCCATAAGTACGTCCCTGAAGTTGCGCGCCAGGGCGACGCCGTAAACGACCCGGGGGTTCCCGTGGTTCAAGATGCTGTCGCTGCGCAGTTGCAGGTACTCGAGCGCCTCTCGGATCTTCCTCAAGAGCGGATTGACCCCCTCGCCGAAGAGGCTGTTGACGCGGCGTCCTCCATCCCGCCGCGCTAGCAGGACGTCGATCAGCCCGATGGTCGTCCCGCTAAAATGGAAGGAGCCATACCCCTTACTGAGGCCGAGCCTCTTGTACTCCAGCGCTTCACCAGCGCGACCACGCACCTCGGAGCACGGCACCTTGACGCGGTTGTACTGGCTGGAGCCGACTCCATAGAGGCTCGTCGTCCCCAGGAGGACCAGGCGCGGCGGCCGTCGCACCGGCTCGCCTTTCATTGAAGACGCAATCACGCTCGCCTGCGCCTCGTATTTCCGCCGGTGGTACTCCACGACCTCGTGACTCGCCAGCAGCATGCACACGAGCTTGCCGCCGAGAAGGGCGTTGTAGGGTGCCACCGCGCCGCAGACCGTGATGTCCATCATGTCGATGCCGACGCGCTGTGCTTTGACCAGCCGTACGAGTTGGGCCAGTGCCGTCCTCGTTGCGGGCGACGAAAGCATGGCCGAGAGGTCTACTTCCTTGGTCCGCACGTGTTCGCTCAGCGCCGAGCGAATCGTCAAGAGGCGCGCCAGTGCCTCGCATCGCTTGCTTCGAAAGAGGCTCGTCAGAGCCGCGTCCTTCCAATCTCCTTCGGCACCCTTCTGGTGCGCCCGGTGGACTACCGCCTGCGGATTTCGCCAATGCACGACGCGAGCCTCGCTCGCTTCCGTTTGCAGACGGGCGATAACGGCCGCGCTCGGGCTCGCGAGATCCTTCCGCCGGATCAGCCCATCTTTGATCAGGTCCTTGACGTAAATCTCCCCAATGAGGGCTTCGAGCCGTTTCAGAATCCACGCTCTCACCATCGGCGCCGGGCGGCCCTCCAGGGACTTGACGAATTCGTGTGCGGTCCAGCCGATCCACTTGTCTCGACTCTCCTGCTGCACGACGGAGCTGCCGAGAGCTGCTATGCCGATCACCGGATGGTTGGCTGCGGCTGCATCCCGGACGATGAGCAGCATCGTCCTTCCAGGCAAAGACCTGTAGGCGTTCACCCACGTGAGCCGAAAGTAGCGCCAGATGTCGTTCAGCTTCAGCCCCGTGTGCTCGCAGACCGCTCCCTGCTCCACAAACTGGAGGTACGGCGAGATGGCCGCCGCCAAGGGGTCGTCCGACCCGCTGCCCGCAGCCCTTTCCAGCGCACCGGCCAGCTCACGACCGTCCCGCATGAGGGAAAAGATCGAGTGCCATCCGTTCTTGGTGAGCCGCCGTTGCTCCATCGATTGCACGAAAGCCCGCACTGCCGGCTGCTGAAGCTGTAGGTCGCGATCGACGAGATGGGCTTGTCTGATCCTCTCCTTCGTCTGCTCAGCTGTTTGACCCTCGGTCCGGGGGGCGTGGATCGCGGCCTTCCCGCTGGACACGCGCACCTGCCACCCCTGGTCGACCAGGTCGAGCAGAAGGCTCTGCGCGAGACGCGTGCGCAGCTTCCTCGTGGACAGCGGCTGTTGCATCTCTTCGAGGAGCTGCTTGCGATGCTTCGCCACCGCGTCCTGCGCCCGCCGCGCCAGCGCCCGCACCGTCTGGAAAAAGTCGTCCGTTTCCTGGCTCGCAATGTACGGTTCGAAGGGGATCCAGTTCATGCTATTCAGGAGAGAAACGTCGCAAGCACGCTGCCCCAGCGGCGACGAAACTTTGTGAGCACGACGCGCTGGCCGGCGGCTCGCATCTCGGCGCGTGCCGCCGCGAGCAGCACCAGCTCAAGCGTCTGCCGCACACGATCCACGCGCCCCTCAGGCTGGGCGAGCTCGTCGAAGAAGGGATGCTGTCGGTTGAGCGTCAGGACGAGTTCACCGAGTCGAAGTCGTGGTGCGAAGAAGCAGTCCTCCTTGAGATCCTCGGCCTTGATGCGATAGGACAGGCCACCGACCGCACCTCTGCGCCCGATCATCGAAGTTCGCCCCCGGCGCCCACCGCGGCCGGCGCCGGGAGGCGGCTCCACCAGGTGGTCGCGCGCTGTCGCTCGCTCCACCGCGGCGCCCGTACTCTTGGCTCTCTTGAGCCCCAGGAAGGTGCTTCGCACACGGCTGTTGAGATCGTGCGCGATCTTCTCCATGTCTGGAGTCAGCAGCCGCAGCAACGAGTCGGTCGGGCGGATCCCCTGCTTCGTGTGGCTGACCCCGAAGAGATGGTCCAGCTCGGGCTCGAAGCGCACCTCGCACCGCCACCAATCGTCGTAGTTCTCCTTGCGCTTGGTGCCCATGAAAAACCAGCCCGTGTCGATCTCGCGGCCCGCGCGCAGCACCGAAACGCCCGCGCTCTTCGAGATCCCCCAGGTTCGCTTCTCCTCGTTACTCATCCGGTACCACGACGCCACCGGCAGCTCGACAAACCGCACGAGGACCTTCGACCGCCGCCGCGTGCCCCCATCATCGATGACTTCGACCGGGAATTCGAGAGATGGACCGTAGGGCTTCGCGCCCCGAAGGTTCCGGCCGCGCCGCAAGCAAAGAGGGTCCGCCGGTTTCACGGGCTTCCCGTTCAGGAGGAGGCTGCGCCCCGCCCATAGTTGCTCGCGAAAGACGCGGCCCAGCTCGACGCGGAGAGCCCCTTCGAGCTGTCGGGGGTCAAGCGAGGCGAGGCGGTCACAGCGAGACCAGACCACGATCGTCCCACTCGACCGCGGCCCGAGCGTGGGCCGGCAGTCCGGGGAGCGACGAGAGGGACGAGGGACGGTCGTCATGCGACCCGCGCGCACGTCCTGGACGTCGAGATAGCTCCACCAGACCTTCTTGCGGGCAGTCCAGGAGTAGACGTCGAGTCGCTGAGCCTGGCTCAATGACGCGGCGGGGAGGCCCATTCCGTAGCGGCCAAGACCCTCGCGGGACCCGAAGCGGGTCGTGCCGCCAAACTGAAGAGCGAGGTTGAGGACGGAAGGCCGCATCCCGTGGCCGTTGTCCTCCACGACGACAGCCAGGTGGTCGCGCTCACCCAGAAAGGAGATGTGTACCTCACTGGCCGCCGCCTCCCAGGCGTTGTCGATCAGCTCAGCCAGCGCCGCCCCAGGCCCGCGGTAGCCCGCGTCGCGGATCGCTTCGATGAAGCAGTCCAACGCGACGATCCCGCTTCGGCCAAGCCGTCCCAAAGTTCCCCCCTTTCTCGCTGGCCGGTTGGCTACGGGAAGTCAGGGCGCCCAGGTCACGATCCTGGACGCCCTGCCCCGGGTTCACTGGATCGTCGGCTGCTGCTCGGCGAAGGCCTCGGCGGCGGACTGAGAGTCGACCATGGGGTCGCGCTGGTCGAGGTCCTCCAGCATGATCTCCAGCCGCCGCGACCATTCCGGCCGCTCGGTACGGTAGAAAGCCTCGCGTTCCTTTTCAGAGTCGAGTTCGCACTCCCCGAGCACGATGAGCAGCAGCTCGAGCGCCGCCTGGAGCCGCGGGGACGAGTGCGGACCCGTGTACATGTCCGAGTAGAAGCGGTGCGAGAGGTTGATCCTGAGTTGCTTCTGGCCGCCCACCTGCAGCATCCGGTAGAAGGGCGCCCCCGGCAGTTCCTCGAAGTCCACCTTGAAGGGCCGGCTCTCGATCTCCTTCTTGACCGTCTCCTCGGGCTTGCCGGTGTCCTTCGCAATGCGCTTCGTCTCCTCCTCGAGGAGCTTCTGGCTCTTCTCTTCCTTCTCGGGGGACGGCGGGACCGCCTTGCGCGCACGCAGCTTCTGCGTGTCAGCGGCGACCTTTTCCGACTCCTTCTCCTCGGGCGCCTCCTTGGCCTTCTTCTTCTTCCTGTCGGCGTCGAAGCGGGCGCGGAGTTCCTTCATGGCATTGAGGACGCCGTTCTGCTTGAGGAGGTCCCACATGCGCTCGGAAACGGTGATCTGCTGCTTGTTGGTGGTGACCCCAAACTCCTCGTCCAGGGTCGGGTCGAAGTCAATCTCGATCCCCCAGTTGCGGTCGAAGTTCACGAGCGTAACGTCCGGGATCTTCGTTACGACGTCGATCTGCCGGCCCGCCCGCAGCATGACGAGGCCGTTGTTCTCCTTCATCACCCTCAGCCGAGGGCCCTCGCTGCCGTCGCTGAGCCGCTGAAACTCCGGCGGCATGTAGGAGTACCGGACCCGCACCGTTCCGACCTCCTTGTCCCGGCTGTCGCGGTCCTTGACGGTGAAGCTCGCCGAGGGCAGCGCCTCGGCATGGAGTGGAGTGTCGTCGTAGTAGCGGCCGTCCGGGCGCAGGAAGAGAGGGTCGATCGGCTGGACCACCTTCTCGTCCGTCCCGTCGATGACGCGGATCTTCACCGAGCGCATGATCTCGCGGTAGATGAGCCCCACGTGGTGGAGCAGGTTCTCCTTCATCGCCGACGACGTCTTCCAAGTGAGCCGGTCCAGGGTGTCGAGAAGAACGATGGTGCCGTGCGCGAGGTCGCCCTCGGGCAGCACCGCCTGCACGAAGGCCGGGATTTGCCCTGGCACTGCGGCCGGCGCTTCCACGACTCCCTGCTGGTTGTTGAGCTTGCCGCTCGCAATCTCGTCCAGGTTGATGCGGACGCTCTGCCACTGGCCGCCGGGGACCTTGGAGATGACGGCGAAGCTGCGGGAGATGCTGACCGCGGCGCTCGGCAGCCCGAAGCCGTACCGCCCGAAGCTCGTGCGGTCGTTCTCCCGGTGCGTGCCGCCCCACAGCACCGCGAGCCGGATCATGTCGGGGTCCATTCCGTGGCCGTTGTCGACGACCGCGACGTAGTCGGGCTTCTTCTTCGAGGTGTTCCCGGCCGCGTAGCCCATCACGATGTCCACCTGATCGGCCTGGGCCTGGATCGCGTTGTCGACGAATTCGTCCACGGCCGTCGCGTTGCTCTTGTAGCCGGAGTCGCGCATCCCGCGCACGAAGGCCTCGGCCGCGATCAGCGGGTAGCTGAAGCCGCGCTCGTTGAGTTCCTTCACAAACTTCCTCTGGCGCTCAAGGTCCTCGCTTGAGTACTTATCGTCCCTGCTCTTCTTCATGACCGCTCCTCTAATCTCCGGGCCGTCTATTGCAGCCCGCAATAGCGCGCTGGGCGTTATGCCCAGCGCGCGGTTCACTCGTGCGTGATCCCTACGGACACTCGGGAAGACTGAGCAGGTTGTTGGGCTGGTCCCCGTCCGCCACCGTCTTGAGGTACTTGTGGCCCAGCCTGGTCGCGACGATCACCGCCACGGCGTTGCCCCCCACGTTGACGTAGAAGGCCCACTTCCCGCTCTCGATGCCGGCGATGGCGTCGTCCTCACTGAGCTTCCAGCGGGTGCCGTCCGCGTTCTTGCCGCCGATGTTCTCGATCCGCTCATGCGGGTTGTACCGGTCCGTCTTGTTCACGCACTCCACACGAATCGCCATACCTTGTCTCTCCTCTTCGAGCTGACTATTGCAGCCCGAATTGCACGTCTGACCTCCTGGGGTACACGTCGACCGCGCGGCCAGGGCCACACTCTGGTCGAAGACGGAAAGACGTAATACGGCCAGGAAACGGGGACTGTTGGGGGAAGTTGGTCTTCTGGTTCACCGTTCCTTTCTCACTTCCGAGGCTGCTGTTGCAGCCCCTCGGAGATTGGTCCGCCAGACCGTCGGTCAGAGTACGTCCTGGCCCTCCGCTGTGTCAAGGTTTTTTCAGGCTTCAGGTTTTTTTGAGGCTTCTTTCAGGCTCTCTCGGGCCGTGTGGCGGTCGACCACGGACGCTTAACGCGAAGGCCTTGCGCCGCCCACCACGCCCTCGATTCTCGCGAGGCGCATTCCGATCTCCTGAAGAGGTCCGATGCGCTCCACCACCTGGTGGGCCTCCAGGAGCAGTTGGGCGGCAGCCGCGTGGAAGGCCCGGACGTTCTGGTCGAGGGCCTCCAGTGGGTCCATCGCGCCGTTCCTTCTGTCGTAGTCGCGCCTAATCGCTGACACGAGGCACTCGGTGATCGAGCGGCCTGTAAGCCGCGATTCCCGAGCGTACTCGTCCCAGACGGGCAGAGGCAGCGTCACGGACCAGGCCTTTCGAGTTTCCCAGCGCACACGGGCCTTCTTGAGGTGCTCGGCCACGAGCTCGCGGAGGTCTGCGCCGAGGGTGGCGTCTCGCGCGAGGCGGCCCTCAATGTCATCGAGTTTGTTTGCGCTGAGGGCGGCCAGGAGGCCAATCTCGCCGCGCGTCGGGTCGCCGGTGAGGGCTCGCTTGAGGCGGGCCTCAGCTTCTTCCTGACTCAGGTGGTAGCGCTCGAACATGGCCATGGACAGCCTCCCTCCTTACTCACCCTCGGGGAACGAACCTACTCACTACGCGACCTAGATCCCGCATCAGCCGAAATGGCTTTGGGAGCGCCTCCGAGAGCTTGCTGAAGGCTGCTCGGACAGTGTCCCGCGCCGCCCGCTCTGGGTCCTGCTCTAAGCGACGCATGATCTGGGGCGCCCGATGGATCATCGCCACGCCCCGCGCAAATCCAGGGAGCAGCGGCTCTCTCGCCGGAGCCATCCGGGTCGGTCCGATCCGGGAGAGCGCTCGGTGGAAGCCCATCATGAAGCGCTGCTGGAACTGGGGGGAACGGAGCTGATGGGCGGTCCAGCCGAGCTTCTCGGGGACCACGATCTGAATGTCCAGGGCGCGCCCATGCACCGAGTAGAGGAAGTTGTCGCGGATCCCTTCCCGTTCGAGGAAGGGATAGGCACGGTCGACGGCGCGCTGGAGAACCTTGGCTACCTCCTCGGCGCTCAAGCCCATCCTTTCGAGCTGCTCGGCTCCAGTGGGGAGTCGCAGACGGACGGCAAAGACGCGCTCGCGGCTCCAGTCCCGCTCTGCGGGCTGGAGCTGGTCGAGGAACTCTTGTCGGTCGATCTGTCGGCTTGGCGCGGCGACGCTGGCTTCGTGCTCATGCTCGCGATCGAGCGCGACGACGATGGCTGCCGCAACTCCCGCCCGGGCCGGCTCCTCGCGCCTCTCGGGTACGGGGGCGGCTTGCTCGCGGCTCGGCGGTCGATCAAACAGGCGCGCTTCGACCCGCCCCAGCTCGCCCGCACGTGCATGCGCCGCAGGGTCCAGGTTGGGAGCGAGGCGCTGGATCTCCTCACGAAGTCGAGTTTCGAGAGCGGCTCGCAGACGCTCCGGCTCGATGCTGCCGGGAGGATGTTCCGGCCGCCTCCGCTGATTGAAGTAGACGGTGGCATGGAGATCTGGACCCGCGGGCCACGCCATCACTGCCAGGCGCCTGGCAGTCTCGTCAGGAAGATACGCAGCCCTCGAGGCCGCCGTCTCCAGCAGCGTCCGCCGATGCGCTTCGAGCGAGCCGCGTAGATATCGGCTACCCCCTTCGATCCTGAGTCGGATCACGTCGAAGACCTGACGCCGATCCACGTCGCGGAGGTCGATTGCTGGGCCAGCCTGGCGGCTCCAAGCGGTCCGCGCTGCACGGGCTTGATGGGCCACCTCGATTAGCTCCTTCTGCGTCGCCTTCCCAGCAAGGCGGGCGGTGTAGACGGCGAAGAGGCGTGCTGAAGCCCGTGTCCACTCTTCCCGGAGACGCTCAGCCTCGGCACCGAGGATGGGAGCGCGATCGGCGGGGCGCGCGTGCTCCAGCTCGCGTGCGTGGCCCCGCGAGAGGCCAAAGACTCTTTCCACCTCGCGGTTCCATGTCTCTTCGAAGCGCCGCGCATCGTCACGAGACAAAGCGGGCGACGGACCGCCATCCGAGCGGCGACAGCTCAGGTGAACGTGCGCGACCGGCTCGAGGCCTTCCCGCGCAGCCGGCTCGAAGCGCACCAGGTAGGCGCCTTGCGCCCGTGGGAACTGGCGGAGGATGGCGTTCCGCGCCGCTTCCTCCAGCCGCGCCTCCACAGCCCGCGGCTCAAGCGCCGAGAGCCGCTCGGTGAGCTGAGGCTCGACGCGAAGGACCAGGCGCGCGAAATGCCCTTCCGGCGCGTGGAACGCATCTTCCCGGAAGAGGTTGGCGATCCTCGCAGCGTCGTCGCGCGCCTTGAAGAAGCGTGCCCCGAGTGCCTGGAACACCACGTCCCGAGTGGTGTCGATCCGGTTGCGGGCGAGGTCCTTGAGCGCGCGTTCGGCCAAGTCCGTGGCGCGAAAGCTCCGGACCGAGACGCGGTCCACCTAGCCCTCCATCTTCCCCGTCAACGCCCCGGGCGAGAACAGCCCTCGGCCGGCGAGCTCCCCTTGCCACTCCTCGTCAGCCACCAGCCGGCCCTCGGCCAGCAACTCGTCCTCCGACACCCGCAGCCCCCCGGTCTGAGCCGCCCAATGGACGAGGATGCGCTGTGTCCCCAAGGCTGCAGGCCCGAGAACGTCGACCATCTGCTTAAGGTCGCGCAGCTCCCGCTGGAGGTCTTCAATGTCCTCCTTGAGTCCCGTGCGCTGGCGCTCCGCGAACTCCAGGCCAAGGTAGAGCAAGGCCGAGAGAGACTCCCCGACCGTCAAGCCCTCCCTGGCCGCATAGGCGGCGACACGCTCTTGGAGGCCCGCATCGAGCCGGATGCCGACTTCCCCATCGTTCGAGTCCATGACTCCTCCCTTCACCACCGTTGGCGCACGCCGATGCTCGCGACACCGCGAGCGAGCCAGAGGGCATTCCGCAACGGGCCCGGCAGAGCCCGCGACAGGAGTCGCAGCGAGACCCGCCGAGCCACTCGCTCGGGATCGCGGCTGAGCTCCATCGACCGATCCAACAGTCGGAGAGCGGCATCCACGCCCCTCCCTGCCAGCTTCCCGACGCGACGCGACGGCCGGGAGCGGAGGAAGGCGACGGTCAGGGGTCCGAGCCGCCGCGCTCGAGGCTCGCGCTCGACGCGCAGCACCGGTTGCCGCACCCTGAACTCGCGCTGCCGCAGCGGAGTCAGGGGTGTCAGTTCGCGCTCAGGTTGGCGTCGGACCAGGCGCCGCTCCTGGCTCTCCAGGCCACGGAGTACCTCCATTTCCCAGCGCTGCTTGATCCGCTCGATCCCTCGCGGCGAAAAGTGGATCGGCGCCCCGTTCTGCAGGCGCGGGCTCAGGAGCGCATGGACGTGCGGATGCGACGGCCGATCGTGGCCGCCGTGCTGGTGGATCGCGAAGACACCCTGGACATCCCGCGCGGCGCCCCGGAAGGTCTTCTGGACGGCATCACGGATGGCCCTTTCGGTGGCGAGGCCGTCCAGCCGAGCGAAACGTTCCGCGGTGCGGTTGTCGACGGTCAGAATGAAGCGGAAGTAGGCCGGCCGACGTAGACCCTTCGTGTCTTCGGCGAACGCTCTCTCGATCGCTTTTTCGTCGCCCCGGAGGGCTCTGTAGCGGTCGCCGATGCCGAAGAGCTCCCGCCGCTCGCCTCCCGGCAACCGCTCCTCTCGATGCGAGATGTAGCGGATCTGCTGAGGCATCTTGTCCGGGTTCCGGTGGTACCGAGCCTCGACGAAGAACACTCACTGCCTCCCTTCGGTCCTGGCCTTCCGCAGCGCCTCGTGCAGCTCCCGTTCCGCCTCGGAGAGGACCTGCTCCCACTCGTCGGCCGCGACCGAGCGCAGCTCGGCGAGCAGCTCGTCCTCGGACACCTTGAGACCCCCGCCCTGCGTCGACCAGTGGGCGAGGAGCCGCATCACCCCGAAGGACGGCGGGCCCAGGAGCTCGACGACCGTGCGGACGCCTTCGAGCGCTTCCAGGATCTCTTCGGCCTTCCCAGCGGCGACGCCTTCGCGGGCGCGCAGGGCCTCACGCGCGATCTCGAGGAACTGCCCCGCGGCGCGCGATCGGGTGATGCCGTGGGCCTTGGCGTACTCGTCGATCTCGGCGCGGAGTGCCTTGTCGACCTTCACGCCGATCAGCGAAAGGCGTTCCGATCCGGAGCCGTTCCCGCTCTTGGCAGCAGGCGTCTTCCTCCCGCGGTCGGCCTTGTGCGTGGCCCTTCTGGACTCGCCGGAAGCCTGTGGATGGGTGCTCATTGACCCTCCGAAAGGCCCTGCTCGAGGAGCTGCGCGACGGTGCCTCCGCGCCTCATCGCAACCGCCGAGAGATGCTGCCAAGCGTCGGGATTCAGCTCGTCCTGCAGCCTTCGTGCGAGCCTCAGCGCGTTCCATTCCGAGAGGTCGAGGCGCAGACGCGGGGCTCGATGGCGCGCAGCCGGGTTAACCCGACCGACTACGCGCAAGTCCTTTCTGCCCCGCGGAGTGGACACGGAGCGGAAGGGCGGGTTAACCGCCTTTAACTTGCAATCGCTGATCGTTTGGGGCTGTTTGGGTCCGTGGGCCATTGGGAATGCTCCTAAGGGCGAAGGGGGAGAAAGGTTCGGACGTGGGTTGCGGAGAGGGCGGGCGTGAATACGGCTGTATTACGGGAAGAGGCCGGCGGGACGGTTCGCGTCCCGCCGGGTGTGAGATCGTTGTGCGGGCAGCTCGGCATGGCTGTTACGCAGTCACGCGGACGGCACCGGGTACAGCGCCAGCGGCTCTCGAGGTGAGGGTCTTCTGGAAGTCCCGATCCTGGGCCATGGCGATCTCGATCGCCTGCGCCATGACGTATGTCCGGTCGGTGCTGCCGCCGAGGTACTTCGCGTAGTGGTCGACCGCTCGGACGAGCCGGACCGGAAGACGGAGGGTCACGGTCTCAAGCTCGACCGTCGGCTTCGGCTGGATGCGACGTGTGGCCACTGGCCTCCTTCCTCGAAGCTGTCGGCTTCGGCTGGTCGCTCAGAGGGAGGGCAAGGGGTGTGCCGTGGCGCAGGCGGGCCCGGCCGCCGGCGCGGGCTAGGTCCTACAACGGATTACGGCCAAGCTCTCGGGGCCGGTCGCCGGCGGCTCTCTCATTATTGAGAGGGCGCCGTCGCGGCTCTCAGAATCGAGGGGGCGAGTGGTCAGGGTCGCCGTTGGTCCTCGGCCGGCTCGAGCTTGAGGTCCCGCAAGGAGACGGCGCAGACGAGACCATCTCCGTCCCACTCGACGTAGACCAGTCCAGGGCCCGGCCCGGGGATGTAAGTCCGGATACCCCCGCCCACCCTCACGGCCGTGATCGTCCCGCGGGTTCCCGTCTCGGGGACGCGGTAGGAATACAGCATGCGGGAAGCCGGGTTCGGGGTGAAGACGACGCGTAGTCCTTTGACCATGGCCGCCGCCTACAGGACGCCGCGCTCGCGCAGGCTGACGAAGCGGCCGGCCTCGCCGAGGATGAGGTGGTCGAGGAGCTCGATTCCGAGGAGCTGGCCGGCGGCGGCCAGGCGCCGCGTCAGCGCGATGTCCTCGGCAGAGGGTTCGGGGTCGCCGCTGGGGTGCGAGTGAGCGGCCAGGATCGCCGCGCTCCCGGCCAGGATGGCCGGCTTGAACACTTCGCGGGGGTGGACGAGCGAGCTCGTCAGGCAGCCGACAGAGACGGTGTGCAGGCCGATGACGCGGTGCCGGACGGTCAGCATGGCAATCACGAACACCTCGCGGTCGGCCTCGCCGATGTACTGGGCCAACATGGCGGCCGCCTCGGCCGGCACGCGCGCCTGCGGGCGGCCGGCGAGCCTCACGCCGGGCTCGCGGACCAAGGCGATCCGGAAGCCGGGGATGCTGTAGGGTCGCGTTGGATTGGGGGTGGGCATGGAGTCACGCTTCCAGAGCGGGCGGGGGCGGCTCTCCCTCCGCCCCCGCCCTGCCGTCTTACGCCGCGGCCTGGACCTTCCGGTACTCGTCGAGGATCCAGGCCTTGACGCGCTTGACCGTCTCGGCGTCGCCGTTGACGGCGCGGAGGTAGTCGAAGTACTTCCGGTCCGATCCGACTCCCAGCGCGCGCGACGGGAAGGTCACGAAGACCTCGCCCTCGGGGCTCCGCCACAGCGAGAAGCCGACCAGCCGCGTGCCGGCGAGCTGGTCCTCCTCGAAGTGGATCTCCGCCTCGCACACGAGGCGCTCGGGACGGCTCTCGCGCTCCACGAACTGCACCCGCATTGCTCTCCTCCTCGGGACTCCATGTCCCGTATGCGCCGCTTGGGATGGCCGGGGCGCTTCGGCCTCGCCGCCTCCGGGATTGCCCCGAAAACGACTTCCTTCGACCTCCCCCCGGCTCGTAGAGCCACCCGGGGGAGGTGAAGGACTCAGCGACGACGGCCGAAGGCCCACCTCACGTCAGTGCGACGACGGGCCGGAGGCGGGAGCAGGCGTGCCAGCCGAAGCGAAGCGGAGGGAACCCCGAAGGGGCTGGCGCGCCCGCGCAGCGCCGCAGGACCACGAGGAGCACGCGGGCGACTTCAGAGGAGGAACGTCAGACCGACGGTGGTCGGTTCAGTTCAGGGCGGAGGAACCGGCCGCGCGGCGCGACCTCGTGCGCTCGCGGCGAGCCGACCCCCGGCTGAACCCAGGAGCCGCGAGGGCACCCTTGGCTCAGATGAAGACGCGCGGCGCGGCCGTGGGGGAAGGCCCCCTCAGGGGGCCGCGCGGTGGGTGGGCGCGGGGGAGTCAGCAACAAAGACCGAAAGGATGCGGCGCTTCGTGCTTGCGGCGGGTTCTGAGCGGGCGTCAGGCCGCCGCAGGAGCCTTTCCTCTTCGAGTTACGCGCTTAACCAAGTCCGGTCGCGCTAGGTGGCGGCGTGCTATCTTTCAGCCGAGTAAGTGTTCAGCCGCGGACAGGCAGATCACACACCCGTGCTCGCTTAGTTACTGAGCAGGGGGAAACGCATGACCCGAAGATGGTGCGTCAACTTCGATCTTGAGTCCGTGTTCCAGCACGGCCTCGCAGACGGCATGTGGTTGATGCAGTACCAGTATTCTCACGGCGGTTACGATTTCCAGGGGCATCGCGCCCAGATCGCGGCGACCTCCGCGAACTGGAAGATCCTGATGGGCGTCGAGGCAGGCGATTGGTTCCTCGCTTATCTTCGCAAGAGCACGTTCTATGCGGTCGGTGAGGTGATCGAGCCGCGCCTTGGCCCCCGGCACTCATCCGCTCCCCAACATGCCGACACCGTCGCGCGCACGATTCGGGAGCGCCGCCACCAGTTTCTCGACGGGGTCGTGCGCTATTCTGACGCCGCAGTTCTGTACGAGGACTTCGCCGACCCGTGGACGTGTCCCGCGGACCAGACGATCGAGAAGGCGGCCGGCCAACCGAAGACTCGCCCGAAACAACCCACGGCGTGGCAGTTCCCACAAAGGATCGATGTCCGTGAGTGGGAGCACGTGATCCCGGACGGTGTCCAGGTAGACGGCTTGAGTAGCGCGGTCCGGTTTCCGGCGTTCCGGCGGGCGATGTTCGAGATCCCGGAAGAGTTCTTCGACCGTGCCTTGGCGCGGCTCAAGAGGGCGACCCAGCGACCAAACATCCGGTAACGCACGAGCCCGCGTAGGCGATGAAGGCTCTCCGCTGAACCCGCGGTGCCAGATCGCTGAATCACCAACCAGCGAGGACGGCGTATGCAGAGCAAGCTCGAGAGCGAGTTCCATGAGGCGATGCTTGAGATCTACCGACGCGCCAAGTCAGAAGCTGACTACAACGCAACTCGGTTCCTGGGAATGGTCTCGGAGCGGGGCGGTCTCGAGACCGCGCGATTTCTTCTGAACGCTGCGACGGTCTCGGACGGATATGCGGCGCTGTGGGAGCGACGAAGGCTCGATCTTACAGTGGAGGCGGCGATCCTCGTTCCGAAATGGGCACCGCTCTTCAATGACCAGGAACGTCGGATCGCTGTCGATCGTCTCCGGGAGTATGGATTCACTGGTCGCCTTCCGCGCATCGATCCGGAAGGATGATCTCTAATGTCTCCTGCGGTCTAAACCATGGACTGCCACTAAGACCAGCGGCTTCGACCAATGAGTGGGCGCCCGCGCACGGGGCGCTGATCGTCTCTCAAGTCTGAGGGACGCGCCTCCTGCTCTCTCAGTCGTAAGACTCGCCTACGAAGGCGCAGCTCCGCTCTTCAATGACTTGCGGCGATATCGGTGAGCTGGACGGTTGGCCGTTGGCTTGCAACGTAAGTGGCGGGCGACGGCGGTAAGAACAGGAGGTGACAGTGCGATTCCTTAGACCTCGACAGGTTCTCGAAATGATCGGTGTATCCCGGACGACGCTCTGGCGGATGGTCCGGGCGGGGCACTTCCCGCGGCCTGTGTGCATCACGGAGCGCAACCGTGGCTATCTGCTCAAGTCCGTCGAGGCATGGATGAGAGCTCGGGCAGCAGGACGTCCATTCGACGCGGCGGCCGCCAGAACAGCGCGGGCCCGCGGTGGTGCAGCCGGCCGCGGCATGACGCGGTTGGTTCAGCGTCGGGCCGGATAGCGTTTCGAATATTGCGAATAGGAGTCCGGCAATGTACGCTGTCGTGGTGAAGGACTTGAGGATGAGGCCGAGAGGAGCCAGTCGCGAACCGATCATCGCTCCGCAGCGCGAGCGGCGAGCTCTCGAGCGGATAGGCGAGGCCCTCTCGCCAAGGAAGCGCGGCGGCGCGCGCCTGCGCGGACCCCGCGGCGAGGAGATGATCATCCCCCAGTCGCTCTATGCGGTCCTCCTGCAGGCGGTCAGGGAACTCATGAGCGGCCGCGCCGTCTCCATCATGCCCGTGACGGCTGAGCTGACCACGCAACAGGCGGCAGAGCTGCTGAACGTCTCCCGGCCCTTCGTGGTGAAGCTCCTCGAGCGGGGCGACATCCCGTTCCACCGGGCGGGAACGCACCGCCGCGTCTACCTGAAGCACCTGCTCGCGTACAAGCGGAAGAGGGACCAGGCGGCTCAGAAGGCTCTCGGGCGTCTCGTCGCCGAGGCGCAGGAACTCGGCATCTACGACGAGTGATGCGGCGTGCCCTTCACGACCGCGCTCCTGGACGCCAACGTCCTTCATCCGATGGTCCTTTGCGACCTGCTCGTCCGGCTCGCTCAGCGGGGCTTCTATCGCGCTCTCTGGACGCGCGAGATCCTCGAGGAAGTCGTTGCGACTGTCTTGAGGCGCCGACCCGATCTCTCTGTCCGCCTGCTGTGGAAGCGGACCGCGGCGATGCAGGCCGCTCTCCAGGACGCGACAGTGAAGGGCTACGAGGCGCTCATTCCGTCACTCGACAAACTCGGCGCCGATGCGCACGTGGTCGCAGCCGCCGTGTTCGGCCAAGCTGACATCATCGTCACGAGCAACATCCGTGACTTCCCTGAGAGTGTGCTGGATCCCTATGGGATCGCCGCGCTACTTCCGGACGACTTCCTGCTACAGCAATGGTGGGTCGATGCCGTGGCTGTGGTCGACACTCTTGTTCAGCAGGCGCGCACGACGACGCGTCCGCCGTTGGCGCCCGACGATATCCTGACGCGTCTCCGATTCATGGCGCCGTCTTTCGTAAAGCTCGTGCGGGCGTCCACGGAGTATCGCTCCGCGCTGAGATCACGAACCTGACGCTGGAGCCGCGCCCTTGCCTTGGATACCGGCACGGCGGTGACGCCCCGGACGTCCCCAGGCGCGCGGCCTAGCCAGCCTCGCTCGCACGCGCTTGAGCCGACTCCACCACCTGTGCTTGGAACGGCCCTCGGCCGTCTCTGTAGCAGCCCTACCCGTGGTCTCGAACCACGACAGCTCCGGGTCCTCGTGCATCGGCTTGAGGTATACGATCCAGGGCTCTAATACCCGCACGCCGTCGAACGCCTTGACGATGGCCTGGTTCACCATGAGGCTCGTGAAGGCCCTTGGCGCGAAGAGGTGCTCGCGGCGCAGGCTGACCGAGATCCCCTCCCCCACCGCCCCAGGGTCCGCGGCGATCACGGCACCGTCTATGAAGGAGAAGGCCGAAAGCTTCGCACTCTCGTTGCGGGAGTGGCTGACCTTTCGGCGCTCGATCTCGCCGCAGAGGTCAGCCGCCTGGCGCGCCGTGAAGTTGTCCTCGGCACAGAGCCAGATCTTCGTCCGCAGGTTGGCGAGGAGCTGCGCGGCGACGTGCTCGTTCCTGAGCTTCGCAACGAAGCTCTCGTACGTCTGCGTGGCGATGACCGCGCAGCATTTCCCTTCGCGGCATTTCGAGAAGAAGTCCCCGTCGCCGGGCTGGGTCGTGTAGCCGTCGTACTCATCCGCCACGAAGAAGACACCGCGGCCGACGTCCCCCGAGCCATGCTCGGCACGAGCCAGGCGGTTCAGGACGGCGTCATAAAAGTTCAGCTTGGTCATCGTCCCCACGATGGTCGAGACGGTCTTCAACTGGGACTTGGGCACGCGAAGAGCGACGATCTGCCCCTCCTCGATCAGGCGGTCGAAGCCCTTGAAGTTCTCCTTCTGGGGGTCCGGGGCGAAGACCTCACGGATCTTCGGGTCGTCGAAGAGCGAGCAGACCCCGTTGAGGCCGGCCGCGATCGAGGCGCGGAGCTTCGCGTCCAGCTTGGCGGCCTTGGCCTCGAGCCAGAACTTGATCGAGGCGAGCTCCTCGTGTTGCTCGGGCGTTCTCTCGCGCTTCTCGGCCAGCTTCACGTACTCTTCGAACGCTTCGTAGGAGGTCGCCGCCCGGTAGAGGCTCGCCATCGTGGGCTCCCGGCCTTCGGCCAGGCGGAGCACGCGGATGACCTGGGACGCGAGATCTTTCGCCTCCTGGTGCCAGAAGGGGTCGGCCAGGGACGTTCCCTGGACGTTCTCGATCATGTCGGCGATGTGGCCCCCGAGAGCGGCGGCGTTGAGGTCGGGACGGCCGATGATGTTCCAGCGGACGCCGCTCGTGAGGCTGACCTCGTAGTAGTCGGGCAGGCGGCCGGCGAGCCTGCACTGCTCGCGGACGAAGTCGGCGTAGTTGCCCTTGGCGTCGATGATGAGGCCGCCCATCTTGCGGGCCGGGTCCTCCGCGTGAAGGTGGATGAGCTGGGCGGTGAAGGGG
>Ga0207646_10000803_pt1 | contig 40898 bp, 43 predicted proteins | sample KBSK5502metaG_FD_184343 | JGI IMG/M metagenome (GOLD analysis project Ga0207646, IMG submission 184343) | Corn, switchgrass and miscanthus rhizosphere microbial communities from Kellogg Biological Station, Michigan, USA - KBS K5-50-2 metaG... | ecosystem: Host-associated > Plants > Roots >... | reverse complement strand
GGGTGAGCTCGACCAGGGCGTCGGCCATGCGCTGGGAGTGGCTGCGCACGTCATCCGGCGTGAAGCTCCTGGTCAGCGCCTCCAGCGCCGTCTTGACCGCCGCCCCGCCCACCGGGTCGAGCACGCCGTCGATGACGTGCATGCCGTCGGCCATCTGGCTGATCTGGAGCCGGCGCCGGGTGAAGTCCTCCTCGGCGTCCTTGAAGAACCCATCTGGGTCGGCGACATGGCGGGCGTAGAGGCAGAGGTTGCGTAGATCCTTGACCGTGTGCCGGCGCGCCAGCTCCAGCATCTCGTCTTCGACGAAGAGCTCGCGCTTCTCGCCGAGCTGGTCGCGCAGGTGACAAAGCACTGACGTGGATTGGTAGCCGATCTCACCGGCAGCCAGGGCCTCAGCCACCTTGGGCAGCGACTCCAGCTCCTTGCCGACACAGAGGCGGTCAGCGGCCGACGTCGAGGACATGTTGCAGTTGTGACGCAGCCAGGAGACGGCGCTAGGCGCGCCCTCGGCCAGGTGCCCGCCACGGCGCTGAAAAGCCCGGGCGTCGCCGCAGAACTCCGCCTCGAGGCAGTCCACCAGCGAGCGAAGCTCACGGAGTTCCTCGGAGAGGGCCGCGTCGGTCAGTGAGCCCCTATCTCGCCCCCGAAAGGCGACAACAGCTGCCTTGAGCTGGGCCATCGAGTCCACGTTCAAATCGTACGAACAGACGTTCCATATGTCAAGTTAATTCATATTCACGATGTAAACTCCCAGACGACATCACCGGGCGCCCGCTCCTACCCTGTCACCCGTTCACAGCTCGTCATGACGAGCGCCCGCTCAAGCGACGAGCGATCTGAGCCGTATGCATAGCGTCGTGAGCCGCGAGGTGCCGCACCAATGAGGCGATGGTCACCTGCCCGACCGGCGTCAGCGTCCCCGACCGTCTCCACTCGTCAGGCTTGAGCCGCCGGAGCAGCCTCAAGTGCTCCAGCCGCAGCTCGTAAAACCTCGTCCACGCCTTGAGCGCGGAAAGCTTCGTGTAGTCGGCGTCGGGCTGGATGCGCATCTTCGGCCGCTCCTCCCGCCGCATCCGCCGGACCCGCCCCAGATACCTCCGCTCCGTGTCGAGCAGGTGGTTCAGGATCTCGGCGATCGTCCAGGACCCATCCCGGTCCTGGACCTCCTCCTTGATGTCGCCCATGAGCAGGCCCAGCGTGTCGAGCGACGCCTCGCAGGAGCCGATGAGGTCGGCGGTTTCGGGGAAAGCCACAGCCCATTTTGGAGCCGACGGTGGTGTCCGAGTTCAGGACATAGGCGACCCCCTGAGCAGCTGATGTCTCAGGACATAGTGGACTCCCACTGGAGGTGGGGCTATGGACCTGGGGCGATTCTTGGTCGAAGCGGTGGTGGTCAGCGGAGCCAGCCCGAATCAGCTGGCGCGTTCGCATCCAATCTCGAGGAGCTGGCTGTTTCGGCTGCTCGGCCGCTACAAACAGGGCGGCTTGGCTGCGGTCGAACCTCGCTCAAGGCGTCCCAAATCGTCGCCGAGCCGGACTCCGGCTGAAGTCCAACAGGCCATCGTCGAATTGCGCCAGGAGCTCGTCGCCCAAGGTCTAGACGCCGGCGCTCAGACCATTGCCCACCACCTTGCAATGCGACTGGGCAGCGCGCCTTCGCGCTCGACCATCTGGCGCATCCTCAAGGCCGAGGGCCTCATCACCCCCGAGCCTCACAAGCGTCCCAAGTCGTCCTGGAACCGCTTCCAGGCCGAACTGCCCAACCAGCTCTGGCAGGCCGACGCCACCCATTGGCGGCTGGCCAACGGGAGCGAGGTCGAGATCCTCAACCTGATCGACGACCACTCCCGCTTCTGCTTGGCCTCGGTTGCCTACCCCACCATCAAGGCTGCCGACGTCCTCGAGGCTTTCACCGGCGCCGGCCAGAGCTATGGCTATCCGGCCAGGTTCCTGACTGACAACGCCGCGGTGTTCAGCGGCGCACCTCGGAAGGGTCGAGTCGCTTTGGAATCAGAGCTCGACCGCCTGGGCATTGTCTCCAGCCACTCCAGCCCTTACCACCCTCAGACCTGCGGCAAGGTCGAGCGCTTCCACCTCACCCTCAAGCGCTTCCTCAGCCGCCAAGCTGGCGCTGAGAGCGTCGCTCACTTGCAGCTCCAGCTCGACACCTTCCGCCTCTATTACAACCAGCAACGACCTCACAGCTCGGCCCGTGGCCAGACACCTTTCCAGACCTTCCACGCTCGACTCAAGGCGGGCCCGTCACCGGCCTCCTCAGCTCTTCAGTACCGAGTCCGTCGCGACAAGCTCGATGGTGGCGGCAAGGTCACCATCCGCCACCTCGGCCGGCTCCGCCACCTCTACGTCAGTTACAAGCACAAGCGCCAACCGGTCACCCTCTTGGTCGCAGGCGCCTCGGTCAAGGTCGTCGCCGAGGACGGCTCGATCCTGCGCGAGCTGACTCTGGACCCCGAACGTGGTTACCAGCCGGTCGGCCAGCAAGCCAGGTCTACGATGTCCTGAGACATAGGCGGAAAAGAGTCCTCTATGTCGTGAGATATCAGAATGGAGCCGACGGTGGGATTCGAACCCACGACCTGCCACTTACGAGGCGGCTGCTCTGCCAGCTGAGCTACGTCGGCGCGCGAGAACGCCGAAAAACGGCGAGCCCCTACGCTACCATCGAGCGGGATGGGGACACTCACCGTCGAACGACTCGCGACGGGCGATTACGCGCTGATCAAGCCGCTGCTCGTCGACCTGCATCTCGCCGAGCAGGCGCACTACGAAGACCACCCGCAGCTCAGCAGGTGGGAGATCGAAGACCACCTGACCACCGTCCCCACCAACTTCCGCGGCGAGAACGTCATCTTTGCGGTGCGTGACGACGGGGGCGAGGTCATCGGCTTCTGCTGGATCGTCCTCTTCGACCCTGGCACCGGCCTGGAGGGCGAGGTCGCCGAGGTCTGCGTCGCCGCCGAGCACCGTGGGCATGGCATCGGCGAGGTCCTGATGGAGCAGGCGGTCCGCCTGTTCCGCGAGCGCGGCGTGACGCTCGGCTACGTCTGGACTCGACCCGACAACGAGGCCGCCGTGCGCCTCTACCGCTCGTCCGGCTTCGAGCCCAGCCGGCAGCTCGTTCTGACCTGGTACCCGACCGAAGCGAATCGGAGCTAGTCGCCCTCCCCCTGGCCCGGCGCGCCAGGCGCGAGTAGGTTGGGACTTACTGATCGCGCCCGCTTTGCGGGAGAGGGGACCGCCTCCTGACTTGATTAAGCTGGCTTCGTGATCCGCAGCCGGCCCATCTTCTCCGCCATCGGCGTGATTCTGCTGGCCTCGGTCGTGGCCACCGGCGTCACGCTCGGCGTGCTGCGGTACGAAAACCGGACGAACCCCCAGTCGGTCGACGTCCGCGGCGTCACCATCTCCGAGGACTCCGCGATCGTCCAGGCCGCCGCACGCGCGAAGCCCGCGGTGGTCAGCGTGGTCACGGCCCAGGAGCCCCAGCTGCAGGCCGGCTCGGGCTACCTGGTCACCAGCGACGGCTACATCGTGACCAACGTCGACGTCATCTCGGGCGCCTCCAACCTGACGGTGCTCGTCACCGGCGACCCCAGGCTGCACGCAGCGCGCCTGGTCGACTACGACTGCGAGACCGCCGTCGCCGTGCTCAAGATCGACCAGGTCAGCGGCCTGCCGACTCTCGCGTTCGGCGACCCCGCCGCTGTGGTCAGCGGCCAGGTGATGGTGGCTGTCGCCGGCCCGCTGCAGGGTGGCGCCGTGACGCGCGGGATCGTCAGCGCCCTGCATCGCGACGCGACGATCACCGACCCGTCGGCTCCCGAGCGCAACATCCAGATCAGCGACACCATCCAGACCGACGCGGCCATCGATACCGGCACCTCAGGCGGCCCGCTGCTCAACGTTGGTGCCCAGGTGATCGGAATCGCGATGCAGGGAGCCACCGGCGAGAACGGCTACGGCCTGAACGCGGCGGACGTCCAGGACGACGTCCAGCAGATCCTGCAGACCGGCCAGGTCACAGTGCCCTCGCTGGACGCGGCGACCACCGACCTCGGCCCTGAGCTGGCCGCGCTTCGCAACCTGCCCGAAGGCAGCCTGGTCGACTCGGTCACGTCCGGCGGGCCGGCGGCCGCGGCCGGCATCCTGGAGGGCGACGTCATCACGCAGGTCGACGAGGTGAAGATCGACGCCGCCCATCCGCTCACCCTCCTGCTGCGCTCGCAGTTCCACGTCGACCAGCGGGTGACGGTCACGTACACGCGCTCAGGAACCTCTTCCCAGGTCCAGCTGACGCTCTCCGGCCAGCACCCGACCTGTTGATGAGCTCGACGCTCGTTGCGGGCATCCGGTCGCGGCTCAACACCGCCCTCGAATCGGCGGCACGCTCGCTCGGGGTGGTCGACGTGCCTGACCTCGAGCTGGGACGGGCCAAGAATCCCGAGCATGGGGACTACGCCAGCTCGGCCGGCCTCAAGCTGGCGCGCGAGCTGCGCCAGGCCCCGCAGGTGATCGCCGGCCGCCTCGCCGAGGCCATCGAGATCCCGGACGGCGCCGCGGAGGCGGTGGCCGACCGGGGCTATGTCAACTTCCGGCTGACCCCGGCGTGGCTGCAGCGGCTGGTCGCGGAGGTCGCCACCCACGGCCCGGGCTACGGCGCTTCAGACCTCGGCCGGGGCGAGCGCCTCCAGGTCGAGTTCCTGAGCGTGAACCCGACCGGGCCGCTGCACATCGGGCACGGCCGCGGCGCGATCCTCGGCGACTCGCTGGCGCGGCTGCTCGAGTTCACCGGCCACAAGCCCGAGCGCGAGTACTACGTGAACGACCAGAACACGCAGGCTCGGATGTTCGGTGAATCCGTGTACGCGCGCCTGCATGGGGAGGAGGTGCCGGAGCGCGGCTACAGCGGCGACTACGTCAACGAGCTGGCGGAGATGGCGCGGCGCGAGCTGCCGGGCATCGAGAGCCTGCCGCACGATGAGGCCGAACCGCAGCTGCGCGCGTTCGCGATCGGCGTGATGGTCGAGCGCATTCGCGCCACCGTTGGCCGCCTCGGCGTGCGCTACGACGAGTGGTTCCCGGAGTCGAGGCTGTGGCAGGAGGGTCTGCCGCAGGAGGCGATTGCGCGCCTGAAGGCGTCAGGCCAGATCCAGGAACACGACGGCGCGCTCTGGTTTGGCGGCGACGAGGAGGGCGATGAGGAGGGCCGCGTGGTCGTCCGCTCCAACGGCGAGCCCACGTATTTCGCCTCCGACATCGGCTACCTGCTGAGCCGGTTCGAACGCCGCGACTTCAACCGCGTCGTCGAGGTCTGGGGCGCCGACCACCACGGCTACGTGCCGCGCATGAAGTCGGCCGCGGCGGCTCTCGGTCTCGACCCGCAGAAGCTCGTGATCATCCTCAACCAGATGGTCAACCTCAAAGAAGGAAAGATGTCCAAGCGCGCGGGACGCTTCGTCACGCTCGACGCGCTTGTCGACCAGGTCGGCGTCGACGCTGTCCGCTACTTCTATCTATTGCGCTCGCCGGACACGACCATGGAGTTCGACCTCGAGCTCGCGCTCAAGCAGAGCAACGAGAACCCCGTCTTCTACGCGCAGTACGCGCATGCACGGGTGTTCAACGTGGAGCTGACAGCGGCCCAGCGGCATCCCCGGCTGCGCGAGGACGCTGACGTGGCGCTGCTCGTCCATCCCTGGGAGCTTGACGTCGCGCGCCAGCTTGCCTTCTGGCCCGAGGTCGTGGAGGACGCGACCCGGCTGATGGAGCCGCACCGCATCCCGTACTACGTGCACGACCTGGCGACCGCGGTGCACCGCTTCTATCACGCCGGCAACGAGGAGGGCGAGCACCGGGTGGTCGTGGACGATCCACAGCTCACCAGAGCGCGCTTGGAGCTCTGCCGCGCGGCGCGTCACACTTTGAAGACCGCGCTCGACCTGATCGGCGTCTCAGCACCGGAACGGATGTAGGAGGGACTCGAAGACTTGGACGTGACCTGGCTCGGACATGGCTGCTTCCGGCTGCGAGGCAAGAACGCGGCCGTGATCACCGACCCCTACCCGCCTGCCATCGGCCTCAAGCTGCCGCGCCAGGAGGCCGACCTGGTGACCATCAGCCACAGCCACGAGAACCACAGCTACTCGCAGGCCGTGCGGGAGGGCGCCTACGAGATCACCGGTCCGGGCGAGTACGAGGTGGCGGGGGTGAGCGTGGTCGGCTTCCCGACCTATCACGACACCGAGAAGGGCGCCAAGCGGGGCCGCAACACCGTGTACCTGATCGAGATCGACGACGTGCGCATCTGCCACCTCGGCGACCTCGGCCACGGGCTGGACGACACCGACGCCGAGACGGTCTCGTCGGTCGACGTGCTGCTGGTGCCGGTCGGCGGCCGCACCGCCATCAACGCCGTCGAGGCGGCCGAGGTCGTCCGCCAGCTGGAGCCGCGCTTCGTCGTCCCCATGCACTACGCGATCCCCGGCCTGAAGCTCGAGCTGGACGGGGTCGAGCGCTTCCTCAAGGAGATGGCGGTGTCGGCGCCAGAGCCGCAGCCGAAGCTGTCGGTGCAGGCGACGTCCGCGGGCGAGTGGGAGACCAAAGTGGTCGTTCTGGAGCCGAAAGCCGAACCCCGGGGCTAGAACCCGCTAAAATTCGTAAAACCGCCCTGGAGGTCCTCTATGTCGAAGTACGTTTTCGTGACCGGGGGTGTCGTCTCCTCTCTCGGCAAGGGCATCACCGCGGCCTCGATCGGGAACATCCTGAAGGCCCGCCACCTGTCCGTCTCCCTGCAAAAGCTCGACCCATACCTGAACGTCGACCCGGGGACGATGAGCCCCTACCAGCACGGCGAGGTCTTCGTCACCGACGACGGCGCTGAGACCGACCTCGACCTCGGGCACTACGAGCGCTTCGTCGACGAGAACCTGACCGTCGCGTCCAACGTGACGACCGGGAAGATCTACCAGGAGGTGATCGCGCGCGAGCGGCGCGGCGACTACCTCGGCGCCACCGTGCAGGTGATCCCGCACGTCACCAACGTGATCAAGGAGAAGATTCTCCGGGCCTCGCGCGATCCGCAGGCCGACGTGGTCGTCGTCGAGGTCGGCGGGACCGTGGGCGACATCGAGAGCCTTCCCTTCCTCGAGGCCATCCGCCAGATGAAGAACGACCTCGGCCGGCAGAACGTCTTCTACGTCCACTGCTCGCTGGTGCCCGTGGTCCACGGCCAGGAGATGAAGACGAAGCCCACACAGCACTCGGTGCAGGCCCTGCGCGCGATCGGCATCCAGCCCGACGCGATCATCTGCCGCTCCGAGAAGCCGATCGAGAACGACCTCAAGGAGAAGATCGCCCTGTTCACGGACGTGCCGCGCGACGCGGTCGTCTCAGTGCCCGACGTCGACTCGATCTACGAGGTCCCTTTGATGCTCGAGGCTTCCGGGCTTGGGAAGGTGATGGCCAAGCACTTCGAGGTCGACGACGAGAATCATGTCGCTGACAACGGGCCGTGGATCGAACTGGTCAATCGCATCAAGCACCCGCGCGCCTCGGTGCCGGTGGCGGTCGTGGGCAAGTACGTCGCCCTCCCCGACGCCTACCTGAGCGTCATCGAGTCGCTGAAGCACGCGGGCATCCACCACAACGTCGCGGTGGACATCAGGTGGGTGTCGTCCGAGAAGCTCGACGCCGGAGACACGTCGCCGCTTATGGGCGTGGCCGGCATCGTCGTCCCCGGCGGTTTCGGCTATCGCGGGATCGAGGGTAAGGTCATGGCGTCGCGTTACGCGCGCCACAACCGGATCCCGTACCTGGGCCTCTGCCTCGGCATGCAGTGCGCTGTGATCGATTTCGCGCGCGAGACGCTCGACGCGCCCGATGCGAACTCGACGGAGTTCGCCGCCTTCACCTCGACGCCGGTCATCGACCTGATGCCTGAGCAGCGCAACGTCGACCAGATGGGCGGCTCGATGCGGCTTGGCCTGTACCCCTGCAAGCTGCTGCCGGGCTCCCTCGCCCACAAGGCCTATGGGGAAGAGGTCGTCTACGAGCGGCACCGGCATCGCTTCGAGTTCAACAACGAGTACCGCGAGGTGCTCGGCGAGGCAGGGATGGTGTTCAGCGGCGTCTCGCCCAACGGACGGCTCGTGGAGATTGTCGAGCTCGCCGACCATCCGTGGTTCGTCGCCAGCCAGTTCCACCCGGAGTTCCGCTCGCGGCCGAACCGGCCGCACCCGCTGTTCCGCGACTTCGTGCGGGCGGCGTTCCTCCAGAGCGGAATCGACCAGATGGAGCTGCGCCCGGCCGAGTTGCTCCCCGAGAACGAACAAAGTTAAAGGCTCCCGGGCCACCTTCCTGGCGGCGGCCGCCACGTGTGTACTGACTGCGTGCTCGTCGAGCTCCGTCGCGATCGCGACCCCGGCGCCGTCGCCCATCGAGAGCCCGTCGCCGAGCCCGCCGCCGTGCGTGCAGCCCGCCGCCCGCCCCGTCGCTCCAGGGGTCGCATCGGCCGATCCGGTGCTGCTGCTCGCGTCAGGACTCAACGGGCCGGACGATCTCTACTACTACGACTCCGACGGCAGCGTGTTGGTCGGCGAGCACGGGGACGGCCACCTCGCGAAGGTTTCGCCGGCCGGCATGACGCGGCTGCCCCAGGTCATCCCGGAGGCGGAGGGCATCACCCAGATCGGCGGCACCACTTACGTCGCCGACCAGTACCACGCCCGCGTCGTCGCGCTTACTGACACCGGCGTGCGCACCGTGCTGCAGCTGCAGCCGGTCGCGAGCGGCGAGAACCTGGATGGCATCTCGTCAGACCTGAAAAGCGAAGGGCTGGTGGTTCCCGACAGCCCGCACGGAACCGTGCTGTTCGTCGACACCAGCGGCCACGTGACAGGTCGCGTGGCAGGCTTCAGCCGGCCGGCCGGGGCCGCACCGGATCCGAACCTCGGCGGGTATCTCATCGCAGACGAGAATGCCAGCGCGGTCTTCGAGCTCAAGGGCGGCACGATCACTCGGCTCGCGGGCGGCCTGCCCGGCGTGGACGACGCCGTGCGCACCCACAACGGCCATCTGCTGGCCATCCTTCCGGCGGGCGGTAGGCTGCTCGACGTGACCTCCGGGCACAACCTGGCCACCGGCTTGCGCAACCCGCAGGGGCTTGGCTTCGACGGGGCGCAGAACGTGCTGGTCACCGAGAGCGACTCGGGGCGGCTCGACCTGGTCGTGACCACCTTCGCTGTCGAGATGCCGACGGGCACCCTCCAACTGTCCCCGGGGCAGGGAGTGTGCTTCGGCCTCCTGCGCGCCCCCGGCAACACCGACGAGGTAACGGTGTTCGAATCGGTCGGAGCGGTGCCGGTCACCGATCCGGGCACGGGGTCCACGGGCGAGGTCGTCCCCAGCCGCTGCTTCCTGCCGGTCTGCACGGTCACCCTCGAGGTCAGGGGCCGCCAGAGCGGCGACGAGTTCGCCCAGTTCAGCTACCGGGATTAGCCCGTCACAAGCGGGGGTATCACATAAAGGAATGCAAGACCCCTTGGAGCCCACGCCGCAGGGCGGCGAGTACATTCCGCCCCGGCCTCCGATCTACCCGGTGACGTCCGACATCCCGCCCCAGTCGCCGTATCACTACTCGCCCGCGCCCCCCAGTCGCCGGAACAACGCGGGCTGGCTTGCCGGCGTGGGCGCAGCCGCGCTCGCGTTCGTGAAGTACGGCGGGCTCCTGCTGCTCAAGATCCCGGCCCTCGCCACGCTGTTTTCGGCGCTGGTCAGCCTTGGGTTCTACTCGCTCGCCTTCGGTCCATTGACCGCCGTTGGCCTGGTGGCGATGCTGTTCGTCCACGAGATGGGACACGTCGTCGAAATCCGGCGCCAGGGCATGCAGGCGACCGCTCCGATCTTCATCCCCTTCCTCGGCGCGGCGATCTTCCAGCGGTCGCACCCGACCACGGCCGTCAAGCAGGCCCAGGTCGGCATCGCCGGCCCGATCGCCGGCACGATCGGCGCCACGGTGGCGTTCTTCCTTTATCTCGCGACCGGCCAGCAGGTGCTGTTGCTTACAGCTCTGATCGGGTTCGGTCTGAACCTGTTCAACATGATCCCGGTGTGGCAGCTCGACGGTTCGTGGATTCTGGCGCCGGTCTCGAAGTGGGTCTACGTCGCCGGCTACGCGCTGGTTGTGGTCGCCATCCTGTGGCTGCACAGCATTCTCCTGGTCATCGTGGCGGTGCTCGGGCTGAGCTCGCTGGTGCAGCGCTTCCGGCAGGCCCAGAGCCCGTACTTCGCCTCGGTGCCGGCAAGGGCGCGCTGGGCGCTCGGCGGGGCGTGGTTGGCCCTGGTCCTGTATCTGGGATACATGACGTTCCAGGCCTACGCCTTGCTCAACCCGTTCGTTCAGTAAACTTCCCTAGGAGCCAAACGTGAAAACAGCCATTCACCCGACCTTTTACGAAGACGCGCTCGTCACCTGCGTGTGCGGAAACACGTTCACGACGGGCTCGACTCGCAAAGAGCTCAAGACCGAAATCTGCTCGGTGTGCCACCCGTTCTTCACCGGAACGCAGCGCATCGTCGACACCGGCGGACAGGTCGAGCGCTTCCGCAAGCGGGCCGCCAAGGCCCGCTAGATGGCGCCGCTCCCGGAGGAGGTTCCCTCTCCGGAGCTCGTCAAGCCCGCCAAAGAGCCGTTCTTCTATGGCGGGCAGGCCGTCATCGAGGGAGTGATGATGCGCGGCCGACGGCATTACGCCGTGGCCGTGCGCCTGCCCACGACCAGGCAGATCGTGGTCGACCGCGGCGAGCTGAAGGCCCAGATCTACGTCAACCCGTTTTGGAAGCTGCCCTTCGTGCGCGGCCTCGCGCTGATCGGAGAGCAGCTCCACCTCGGCATGAAGTCGCTGATCTGGTCGGTGAACATGAACGCAGGCGGGCGGGACATCCAGATCGGGAAGCGCGAGATCACGGGCTCGGTGGCGGTCGCTGGGGTCTTTGCCCTCTTCCTGTTCATCGGTCTGCCCCTTCTGCTCGCGGGCCTGGCCGTGCATCACAGCGGCGGATTCGCGTTTGTGCTGGTCGAAGGCCTGATCCGAGTGGGCCTGGTGCTCGGCTACCTGACCCTGATCGGAATGCTGCCGGACGTCCGGCGCGTCTTCCAGTACCACGGCGCCGAGCACAAGACGATCAACGCCTTCGAGTCCGGCTGGCCGCTCGAGATCCCCAACGTCCGCCGCGCCAGCCTGCTTCACCCGCGCTGCGGCACTGGATTCCTGATCGTGGTGCTGGTGGTGAGCGTGGTCGTGTTCAGCTTGGTGGCGCTGGCGCAGCCCAACTGGTTCTGGCTAGTGGTCAGCCGCATCGTGGCGATCCCGGTCATCGCGGGCGCCGGCTTCGAGGCGATCCGGTTCATGGCCAGGCACCGGCGCAACCCGGTGATCAAGATCCTGCTACTGCCCGTGCTTGGGACGCAGAAGTTCACCACGCGCGAGCCGTCCGACGACATGCTCGAGGTGGCGATCGCCGCTTTCAACGGCGCTCGCGAGGGTGAGGAGGAGTCGGCAGCGGCGTGATCGACCGGCTCGAGGCGATCCGGAAGCGATACCACGACATCGAGGCCGAGATGTCGAAGCCCGAGGTCGCGGCCGACCACAACCAGGTGACCAAGCTGGCGCGGGAGCAGCGCACCCTGCGCGAGATCGTCACCGCCTACGAGGACTACAAGCGCGCGATCCACGAGATGGAGTCCGCGCGCGAGATGGCCAGGCACGAACGAGATGGCGAGATGCAGGAGTATCTGCGCTCAGAGGAGCGCCGCGCGTCCGCGCAGGTGGGCGAGCTCGAGGAACGGCTCAAGATCCTGCTCCTTCCGAAGGACCCCAACGACGACCGCGACGTGATCGTCGAGATCCATGGGGCCGAGGGCGGGGAGGAGGCGGCACTGTTCGCGGCCGACCTGTTCCGCATGTACAGCAAGTGGGCCGAGAAGAAGGGCTGGAAGATCGAGGTCGTCGAGGTGTCTCCAAGCGAGAAGGGCGGCTTCGACAAGATCGCGTTCGAGGTCCACGGGCAGGGCGCCTACTCGCAGCTGAAGTACGAGGGCGGGGTGCATCGCGTGCAGCGCGTGCCGAAGACGGAGGCCCAGGGCCGGATCCACACCTCGGCGGCGACTGTCGCCGTGATGCCGGAGGCCGACCCCGTCGAGGTCGAGATCAAGCCCGAGGACCTCGAGATCAAGACCTCGACCTCCACCGGGCCCGGCGGACAGAGCGTGAACACGACGTACTCCGCGATCCGCATGACCCACAAGCCGACCGGGCTGGTGGTGAGTATGCAGGACGAGAAGTCGCAGCTCCAGAACCGGGAGAAGGCCCTGCGCGTCCTGCGCGCGCGCCTCTACGACCTGAAGCTCGCCGAGCAGCAGGAGGCGATCGGCGCGCAGCGCCGCACCATGGTCGGCACGGGCGGTCGCTCCGAGAAGATCCGCACCTACAACTTCAAGGAGAACCGGGTCACCGACCACCGCATCAAGCTGACGCTGCACAAGCTCGACCAGGTGATGGCCGGCGACCTCGACGAGCTCGTCGCCGCACTGGTCGCTGCCGACCGGGCGGCGCGGCTGGAGAACCTACCCGACTGACCGGGCGCTCAGCCGGAAAACCCGGACTGACCGCCGCCGAGGTACTGAAGCGCGCCGCCGGCCACCTCGAGAAACATGGCTCGAGCTCGGCGCGACTCGACGCGGAGCTCCTCCTCGCCAACGTGCTCGGCCTGCGGCGTCTCGACCTGTACATGCAGTTCGACCGCCCCATGGCCGAGCCGGAGCTCGATCGCTACCGCGCCCTCATCGCGCGGCGAGCGCGCGGCGAGCCGGTCGCGTACCTGGTCGGGCACAAGGAGTTCATGGCCCTCGACTTCGAGGTCACCCCGGCCGTGCTGGTGCCCAATCCCGACACGGAGGTGCTCGTGCAGCGGGCCGTCGCGATCGCCCGCGAAGCACAGCATGAGATCCGAGCGGCCGACGTCGGCACCGGCAGCGGCTGCATTGCCGTCGCGCTGGCGCACTACGCACCTCGCGTCGTGGTGTGGGCGTCCGACGTCAGCCCCGCCGCCCTCGAGGTTGCTGGGCGCAACATCGCGAAGCATGGGCTGGGCGAGCGCGTTCACCTTGTGTGCGGCGATTTGCTGGACCCAGTGCCCGGTGACCTCGACCTCGTCTGCGCCAACCTCCCGTACGTCGATGCGGCCGCGGCCCTGCCGCCTGAGGTGCGCGCGCAGCCGGCCTCGGCTCTCTTCGCCGGTGCCGGGGGGGCCGAGCTGGTGACGCGCCTGCTGGAGTCGGCTCCGGGCCGCCTGCGCGTCGGCGGGAGGGTGCTGGTCGAGATCGATCCCGCGATCCTGGCGCCGATCGCTGCGACGGCACGGCGCGCCTTTGCCCACCATCGCGTCCATCGCGACCTGGGCGGACACGAGAGAGTGATCGAAGCGTGGTCTTCCATCCCCACGAGCTCAGAGCCTTCGGCGTGAGTTCGCGGGGACCCCTTGTGTTGAAGCCCGACCGTGAGGGCCTCACGCGCGCAGCGCAGCTGCTGCGCGGCGGCGGGGTAGTCGCGTTCCCCACCGAGACCGTCTACGGACTTGGCGCCGACGCCTCGGACGACATCGCGCGGCGGCGAATCTACAAGATCAAGGGCCGCCCGGTCGGCATGCCGCTGATCCTCATGGCCGCGGCTGAGTCTCAGCTGATCGGCTGGGTCCATCTCGATTCGAGGGCCGAGGAGATCATCCGGCGCTGGTGGCCGGGGCCGCTGACCGTGATCCTCCACGCGCTCGGCGGCGGGACGCTCGGCGTCAGGATTCCGAAGCATGCCGTGGCGCTCGAGCTCCTGCGCGCCTCCGGACCGCTCATGACCACCAGCGCGAACCTGCACGGCAAGGAGCCTGCAATGACAGCGGACGAGGCGGGCGAGCTCCCAGACCTGAGCGCCGTCCTCGACGGCGGGCGCGCGCCGGGCGGCACTGCATCCACCGTGCTCGACCTCACCGGCCCGGAGCCTCACATCCTGCGCGAGGGGGCGATCCCAGCGGCCGACCTGCTCGGGCCGCCGCCGCCCCGCGCGGGATAGAACCGAATCACCTCCCCACGAAGTGGGGAGGGCGGGGAGGGGGGCGCTGGAGGCAAGATTCAGCTGCGCCACTCCCGCCGTTAGGATCTATCCAGTGGCCGCACCGATCACGACGATGACGTTCCGCGCGCTCGACAAGGTCGACCCTGACATCGCCAACCTGATCCGCAACGAGTACCGCCGGCAGTCCGAGACGCTCGAGCTGATCGTCCGAGAACCTGACCAGCCCGGCCATCCTGGAAGCCCTGGGCACGCTGCTCACCAACAAGTACGCGGAGGGCTACCCCGGGCGCCGGTACTACGGCGGTACTGGCGAGGTCATCGACAAGATCGAAACCCTGGCCATCGAGCGGGCGAAGCAGCTCTTTGGCGCGGAGTACGTGAACGTGCAGCCGCACGCCGGCTCGCAGGCCAACGCCGCCGTCTACATGGCCGTCTGCCAGCCGGGCGATCGGGTGATGGGCATGGATCTGTCCGCGGGCGGCCACCTCACGCACGGGAGCCCCGCGAACTTCAGCGGCAAGCTGTACGAGATCCACCCCTACGGCGTCAGCCGCGACACGGAGACCATCGACTACGAGGCGATGCAGCGGACGGCCGAGGTCGTGCGGCCGAAGATGATCATCGGCGGCTTCTCGGCCTACTCGCGGATCGTCGACTGGGCGCGGATGCGCGAGATCGCCGACTCGGTCGGCGCCACCTTCTTCGTCGACATGGCCCACGTCGCCGGCCTCGTCGCGGGCGGTGTCTATCCGTCGCCGATCCCACACGCGGACATCGTGACCACGACGACTCAGAAGACCCTGCGCGGGGCGTGGGGGGCGATCATCCTCTGCCGCGCCGACCGCCAGAAAGCGATCGACTCGGCAGTCTTCCCAGGCATCCAGGGCGGCCCGCTGATGCACGCGATCGCGGCCAAAGCCGTCTGCTTCGGCGAGGCGCTAAAGCCCGACTTCAAGGTGTACGCCCAGCAGGTGGTGACCAACGCCAAGGCGCTCGCCAACCGCTTGATGGAGCGCGGCCTGCGCCTGGTCAGCGGCGGGACCGACAACCACCTCATGCTCATCGACCTGCGGCCGCAGCAGCGGACGGGCAAGCAGGTTCAGGACGTGGCCGACACGGTGGGCATCACGCTCAACCGGAACTCGATTCCCTTCGACGAGGCGTCGAAGTTCAACCCGAGCGGGGTGCGGGTGGGAACGCCGCTGGTGACGACGCGGGGCATGAAGGAACCCGAGATGGTGGTCATAGCGGACTGCCTGGCCGACCTGGTCGAGCGCATCGACGACGCCGCCGTGCGCAATTCGGTGCACGAGCGCGCCCTCGACCTATGCCGGAGGTTTCCACTACCGTACGCGTTCGATTAGCTCCGAATTGGTGGCAGCCATCGTCCTCACGGCGTCGTCCTCGGAGTCGGATTTCTTCAGCATCGATTCGCTGATCGCCATCCGCGATCACCTGCTGCCCGGGCTCTGGTCGATGCTCTTTGCTTTCGCCATCTGCGCCGTGGTCGTCCCGGTGATGATCCTGCTGTCGCGCCGCCTCGGGGTCATGGCACTGCCGAGCGAGCGGCACCCGCACCCCAAACCCATGCCCCTGCTGGGCGGGCTGGCGATGTTCGTCGGCTTCGGCGCAACGGTCCTTCTCTTCCTGCCGCAGGTGGACCCGCGCGAGCGGTCCGGTGTCGTCGGGGTGCTGCTGGTCTCGGGCCTCGCGGCGGTGCTCCTGGTGGCCGACGACCGATGGTCGCTGCCCCCGCTCACCAAGTTCGGCCTGCAGCTGCTGATCGCGCTGGTCGCAGTCGTCGGCCTGGGCACCGAGTTCCAGATCAGCTTTCTGTCGCTCCCCGGCGTGGGGATCGTGAGGCTCGGGCTGCTCGCCGTGCCGGTCAGTCTCTTCTGGCTGGTCGGCATGCAGAACACCGTCAACCTGCTCGACGGGGTAGACGGCCTGGCCGCGGGCGTGGTGATGATCGTCGCGATCACGCTGATGTTCGCGGGCGCCGGCACGCACCAACCGGACGTGGTGCAGCTCTCCGGCGCGCTGGCCGGTGCGTGCGGCGGCTTTCTGCTCTTCAACTTCTCGCCCGCGCGCATATTCATGGGCGACTCTGGCTCGCACTTCCTCGGCACGGCGCTCGGCGTGATCTCGATCCTCGGGGTGGCCAAGGTGGCCGTCGCGTTCGCCCTCGCGATCCCGATCCTGGCTCTGGCCCTGCCCATCGCCGACACGGCGTGGGCGATCGTGCGGCGCGGCCGGACCAAGGCGTCGGTCGCCCAGCCCGACCTCAAGCACATCCACCACCGCCTCCTGGACTTCGGCCTGGACGCCCGCCAGACGTGCTTTGTCTTCTACAGCGCGAGCGGGCTGCTCGGCGCGGTGGGTCTGACGATCTTCGGGCACCGGCGCATCGTTGCAGTCGTGCTGGTGACGTGGCTCGTCCTGCTGTCGACGCTGGCCGCCGACCGGCTGGAGAAGTCAGGCTGGCGCATGAACTTCCCGCCACTGCGCCGCCTGCTCGCCGAACCCACCAGCCGGTAGGATTACAGCGGGCATGCGCCCGACAAGTCAGGGCCCAACCGGGACCGACATGGCCGGGATCGGGATTTATCTCGCGGCTGCGGTTCTGCTACCGATTCTTGGAGGCGTCCTGATCGACGGGGTTTTCCATACATCGCCCGTCTTCGTGCTCGTCGGACTGTTCGTGGGCCTCGCGGCGGGAGCGGCGGCCGTCTGGTTGAAGGTGAGGGAGTTCACGCGTTGACGTTTGGGAGGATCTTGCGGGACACGGTGGCCGTCTCGACGGCGATCGCCGCGATGATCGTCCTCGTAGCAGCCATCGCCGGACGCTCGAGCCTCGGTGTCGGCCTCGGAGCCGGCCTCGTCATCGGCTCACTGAACGCCCAACTGGTCGCCGCGCTGCTCTCGCGACAGATGCCTTTCGTGGCCGGAAGCGTCGTTCGCATGGCACTGGTCAGCGCGGTCGCCGTGCTGGCGGCCCTCCTCCTGGGCAGCCCGGCCTGGGCGGTGCTGCTCGGGGTTGGAGCCGCGCAGCTGGTCATGGTCGGGGCGGGCGTTCGGCAGGGACTGCGGACATGATTCGCGCCGACATCAACGTCACCCATCCCACAGTCAGTCTCGGCTGCGGGCCGCTCTGTACCTTCAACTACGACAGCCTGATCTCGAGCGCTCTGGCGGTCGTCGCGACCATCGCGATCGCGTTCTGGGTCCGCTCCCAGCTGAAGCCCGGCGAGCCGAGCAAGGTCCAGGCCATCTTCGAGTGGGGCTATGACCTGCTGCGCGGTTTGATCAAGGAGAACGTCTCGGAGGACGCGCTGTTCGTCATCCCGCTCGCGATGACCCTTTTCCTCTACATCCTCATCGCGAACTGGCTCGAGATCCTGCCGCTCGGCTTCTTCCCGATCCTGCACGGCGCCAACGCGGACCTCAACCAAACGCTGGCCTTGGGCCTGATCGTCATCGTGGTGGTCCAGTGGTACAGCATCCGGGTGCAGGGCTGGCGCGGATATCTGCGTCGCTTCACCAAGCCGTTCGAGCTGCCGCTCGCCGCACGGATCGTGTACATCCCCCTCAACGTTCTCGAGGAGGTGGTAAAGCCGGTGACGCTTTCGTTGCGTCTCTTCGGGAACATCTTCGCGGGCGCAGTCATGATCGGGCTCATCGCGAGCATCGGCACAGCGTCGCTGCCGCTGATCGGAACAGTTGGCGGCACCGCGATCGGTGCGGTGGCGCTGACCATCTGGAAAGCGTTCGACGTCATCTTCATCGGCTTCATCCAGGCGTTCATCTTCATGCTGCTGACGGTCATTTACTTTGGCGCGGCCCGAGAGGGTCTCGAGCACGAACACCATTAAGGAGGGGTTGTATGACAGATCATGGACTCGAGCTAGCGGGTGCCCTCATCGGCTTTGGCCTGCTGATGGGCCTCGGCGCAGTTGGCGCCGCATTTGGTGACGGCCTCGCCGGCAACGCATTCATCAGCGGCGTGGCCAGGCAGCCGGAAGCGCAGGGCCGGATGATCCCCTGGCTGTTCACGATCGTCGGCCTGGTCGAGGCGATGTACTTCATCAACCTCGCCTTCGGGTTCGTCTTCCTGGCCCAGGTGCACTGATGCATTTCCTGGCGGGCACAGCCGGCGTCATCGACATCAACGGGACGGTGATCGTCGAGCTGATCACCTTCCTGGTCATGATGGCCATCCTCGCCCGCTACGTTTACCCCGAGATCGTGCGGCTCGCAGAGGCGCGACAGCAGGCTGTCGCGGCTCAGCTTCGCGACGCCGAGAAGGCACGAGCGGATGCCGAGGCGCAGCTCAAGGAGGCGCAGGCCAGGCTCGAGGACGCGCGCAAGACGGCGCAGGGTGTCGTGGACGCCGCCTCCAAATCCGCGGAGCAGCTGCGGCAGGAGATCAAGGGGAAGGCCGAAGAAGAGGCCAAGCGCATCGCCGAGGCCGCCCGCAAGACCATCGACGCCGAGCGTGACAAGGCGATCCAGGCGGTTCGCGGCGAGGTCGCCGGCCTGGTCGTCGCCGCGACCGAGAAGGTGATCGGGGAAACGCTTGACCTCACCAAGCACCGCCAGCTCATCGAGAGAGCCATATCTGAGGTTGGAAGTGGCGACGGCAGCCGCTAGGCGCTACGCGCGGGCCGTCTTCGAGTCGGCCACCGGCGAGGGCCGGGTCCAGGAGTGGGGGACGCAGCTCGGCGTGCTGCGCCAGGTCTTCGTCAACTCGGAGATGGTCGAGGTCCTGAGCAACCCGACGATCCCGATCGAGGAGAGGATGGAGCTCGTGACCTCATTGAACGTGCTCGACGACGAGGCCTCAAACCTCGCGCGGCTGCTCATCGAGGCCGACCATGTGGACGAGATGGGCGGCATCGCCGACGAGTTCGAGCACCTCGCCGACGAGGCCGCCGGCCGCGTCCGCGCCACTGTCACGACCGCCATCGAGCTCGAGACGAAGGATCGGGACCGCGTCGCGGGCGAGCTCTCGAAGCGGCTGGGCAAAGAAGTGAGCATGGACGTCGTCGTCGACCCGCGGATCCTCGGCGGGCTCAAGCTCCAGTACGGAGACCGCCTCATCGACGCCAGCGTCGCGACCCGACTGCAGCAACTGCGCCGCCGGCTGGCGGACGCCTCCTAGGAGAAATGAAGAGTGGGCATCAGCACCAAAGAGATCTCGGAAGTGATCAAGGAGCGGCTCAAGGATTTCGACGCCACGCTCGTGTCTGCTGACGTCGGCCGCATCGTCGCCACCAGCGACGGCATCGCACAGGTCTACGGCGTGCAGAACGCGATGGCCGGCGAGCTCCTCGAGTTCCCGCACGACACCTACGGCCTCGCCCTGAACCTCGAGGAGGACCAGGTTCGCGCCGTCATCCTCGGCGAGTTCGGGCACCTGCACGAGGGCGACGAAGTGCGCACGACAGGACGCCTGCTCCAGGTACCGGTAGGCGAGGAGTTGATCGGCCGGGTCGTCAACCCGCTGGGAATTCCCATAGACGGTAAGGGACCGATCAAGACCACCAAGACGCTCCCGATCGAGAAGATCGCCCCGGGGGTCATCACCCGCAAGCGTGTGGACAGCCCGGTGCAGACGGGCATCAAGGCGATCGACGCCATGATCCCGATCGGACGCGGACAGCGGGAGCTGATCATCGGCGACCGCTTCACCGGCAAGACCACGGTGCTGCTCGACACGATCATCAACCAGAAGGGCAAGGACCTGATCTGCATCTACGTCGCCATCGGCCAGAACGCAGCCTCGGTGGCGCGGGTCGCCGCGACGCTGGAGGAGAACGGCGCGATGGACTACACGATCATCGTCGCCGCCACGGCGTCGGAGGCGGCCTCCCTGAACTTCATCGCCCCGTACGCGGGGTGTGCGATGGGCGAGTACTTCATGGAGCAGGGCAAGGAAGCGCTCTGCTGTTACGACGACCTGACCAAGCAGGCCTGGGCCTACCGCGAGCTTTCGCTCAACCTGCGCCGCCCGCCGGGCCGCGAGGCTTATCCGGGCGACGTGTTCTACCTGCACTCGCGTCTGCTCGAGCGCGCGGCGAAGATGAGCCCCGCGCACGGCGGCGGCTCGCTGACCGCCCTGCCGGTGATCGAGACCCAGGCCAACGACGTCTCGGCCTTCATCCCGACCAACGTCATCTCGATCACCGACGGCCAGATCTACCTCCAGGGGGACCTGTTCAACGCGGGCCAGCGGCCCGCCCTCAACGTGGGCATCAGCGTGTCCCGGGTGGGCGGCGACGCCCAGACCAAGGCGATGCGCCAGGTCGCGGGCCAGATGCGGCTCGACCTCGCCCAGTACCGCGAGCTGGCAGCCTTCGCACAGTTCGCCTCCGATCTCGACAGCGCCACCCGCCACCAGCTGGAGCGGGGCGCGAGGCTCACCGAGCTCCTCAAGCAGGACAAGTACGAGCCGGTCCCGCTGGGCCTGCAGGTCGCGACCATCTACGCCGGCACGCAGGGCTTCATCGACAAGGTGCCGACGGCGAGGGTCAAGGAGTGGGAGGGAGCGTTCACGCGCTTCCTGAAGACGGAGCGCCCGGGCGTGATCCAGGAGATCGAAGAGAAGAAAGCCCTGGACGACCCGCTGTTCGAGCGGCTCAAGGCCGCGATCTCGACCTTCAACCACCAGTTCGGCGTCGAGGGGTACAACGAGACGCCTGACCCTGGACCGGGCAGTCCGGCGCCCGCGCCTCCGGCGCCGGCCACACCACCGGATGGGGAGCCGAAAGCCAAAAAGCCCAAGAATCGAAAGGAAAAGTAGTTGCCTGCATTCCGCGACATCGTCCGGCGCATCGACTCGATCAAGAACACGCAGAAGATCACCAAGGCGATGCAGGTGGTGGCCGCGACCCGGCTGCGGAAGGCGCAGCAGGCCGTGCAGGCGTCGCGCCCCTACTCCGAGAAGATGGTCGAGGTGCTGCAGACGGCGAGCGAGCGCGTGACCGAGTACAAGCACCCCTTCCTCGTCCGCCGCGAGGGCAAGCGCGCCGTGATGGTGCTCATCACAACTGACAAGGGCCTGGCCGGCGCGATCAACGTGAACAGCATCCGCGCCGCGACCAGGTTCATGAACGAGCACTATCCGCAGGAGCAGCGCTACGTGACGATCGGCCGCAAGGGCCGCGACTTCCTGCTCCGCTACCGGCGCTCGGTGATCGCGGAGGTGAGCGGCATCTCGGACCGCCCGACCGTGGCCGAGATCCTTCCGGCGATCACGGTCGCCCTCGAGGAGTACACCAAGGGAAATACCGACGCGGTGCTGCTCTGTTACGAGAAGTGGATCTCGACCATGCGTCAGGAGCCGACGGTGCAGACCCTCATCCCGGCCGAGATCCCGCGCCGCGAGGAGGGCCAGTCCACCGGCCCGCGAGCCGACTACATCTACGAGCCCGACCCCGAATCCGTCCTGGACGGCCTGCTCCCGCGCTACGTGGAGACCCAGATCTTCCAGGCCGTGCTCGAGAACAAGGCCAGCGAGTACTCGGCCAAGATGATCGCGATGCAGAACGCGACCAACGCCGCGGGCGACCTGATCCAGGCTCTGACCCTGTACGCGAACAAGGTGCGGCAGGCGGGGATCACCACCGAGCTGATGGAAATCGTGAGTGGCGCGGAAGCGATGCGCGCCTCGTCGTAAGGGGAGATAGATGGCAGATACCAAGACCAAGAAGAAAACTCGGGTAGGCCACGTCAGCCAGGTGATCGGCGCGGTCGTCGACGTTGCCTTCGAGCCGGGCGACCAGCCTGAGCTTTTCGAGGCGCTCGAGGTCAAGGTCGGCGATGGCCGGACCGTGGTCCTCGAGGTCGAAGGCGCGATCGGCGACAACGTCGTGCGCTGCATCGCCATGGACGCGACCGACGGCTTCCGCCGCGGTGACGCGGCGGTGGCGACCGGCGCGCCGATCTCGGTGCCGGTCGGCGTCGAGACGCTCGGCCGGATGTTCAACGTCATCGGTGCGCCGATCGACGACGAGCCGGCGCCTGAGGGCATCACGCGCTGGCCCATCCACCGCACCGCGCCTCCGGTCTCGGAGCAGCAGGCGAAGGTCGAGGTCCTCGAAACCGGGATCAAGGTCATCGACCTGATCTGCACGTTTGCCAAGGGCTCGAAGATCGGCCTCTTCGGCGGAGCCGGCACCGGCAAGACGGTCATCGTGCAGGAGCTGATCCGCAACATCGCCTATCAGCACAAGGGCCGCTCCGTGTTCGCCGGCGTGGGGGAGAGGACTCGCGAGGGCAACGACATGTACCACGAGATGCAGGACGCGGGTGTGCTGCCCCAGACCGCGCTCGTGTTCGGCCAGATGAACGAGCCGCCGGGCGCACGCGCCCGGGTCGGCCTCACAGGCCTGACGATGGCCGAGTACTTCCGCGACGCCGAGGGCGCGGACACCCTGCTCTTCATCGACAACATCTTTCGCTACCTGCTCGCGGGCTCCGAGGTCTCGGCGCTGCTCGGGCGTATGCCGTCGGCCGTCGGCTACCAGCCCACGCTGGCCACCGAGATGGGCGAGCTGCAGGAGCGCATCACGTCGACGAGCAAAGGCTCGATCACCTCGGTCCAGGCGGTCTACGTGCCCGCCGACGACTACACCGACCCGGCCATCCAGACCGTGTTCGCCCACCTCGGCGCGACAGTGCGGCTGGAGCGGTCGCTGGTCGAGATCGGCATCTACCCGGCGATCGACCCGCTCGGGTCCTCGAGCCGCTATGTCGAGCCGTCAGTCGTGGGCCAGGACCACTACGACGCGGCGCAGGGCGTGAAGAAGATCATGCAGCGCTACAAGGACCTACAGGACATCATCGCCATCCTTGGGATTGAGGAGCTGTCCGAGGACGACAAGCAGGCGGTGTCCCGGGCGCGCAAGGTCCAGCGCTTCCTGTCCCAGCCGTTCAACGTCGCGCAGCGGTTCACCGGTCGCGAGGGCAAGTCCGTGCCGATCGCCGAGACGGTGCGCGGATTCAAGGAGATCCTCGAGGGCAAGCACGACGAGCTGCCGGAGCAGGCCTTCTACATGGTCGGCACCATCGACGAGGCCCGCGCGCAAGCCGAAGACCTGAAGAAGAAACAGGCAGGCTAGGCGTTGAAGTACCCGTTGCGAGTAGTGAGCGTCGAACGCAGCCTGTTCGAGGGCGAGGTGGAGTTCATCATCGCCAATGGCGCCGACGGAGAGCTCGGAGTCATGGCGCGCCACGCCCCCCTCATGACGATCCTCAAGCCCGGCGCGCTCAGGATCCAGGAGGTGATGGGCGGCAGCGAGGAGGTCATCTTCGTCGGCGGAGGCTTCCTCGAGGTGCTGCCGGACCGCGTGACCGTGCTCGCCGATGTGGCCGAGCACGCCGACGAGATCTCGATCGAACAGGCGGAGGCAGCTCGCCGGCGAGCCCAGGAGAGCCTCGCGGGGACCCTCACCGCAGCGCAGGAGGTCGAGTTCAACCAGGCGCTGGCGATGGCGGAGGCGCGCCTCAGGTTGGCGCGAACACGCCGCGGATAGCACGTCGGACTACGTCCTGAGGATCACCGGCGGCGCGCAGCTTGCCGGCGACCTGTGCGTCAGCGGCTCCAAGAACGCAGCGCTCCCCGAGATGGCGGCCGCCCTGCTCACCTCCGAAACCGTGCGCCTGACCAACGTGCCCCGCGTGATCGACACGAGGCTGATGGGCGAGATCATCGGCGTCCTCGGCGGCGCCAGCGCGGGGGAGGGCACGGTCGAGATCAACGCCCGCGACGCGTCGTCCAGCCATGTCCCGGACGACCTCGGCGGTCGGATGCGCGCGACGATCCTCCTCCTGGGTGCGCTCATCGGTCGGTTTCGCAGGGCGCGCGTCCCGCGGCCCGGCGGGGACGACATCGGGGCTCGCCGCGTCGAGCAGCACCTCCGTGGTCTCCGCCAGATGGGAGCGCGCATCGAGGAGCGCGAGAACGAGCTCGTCGCCGAGGCCGGCCAGCTGCGCGGAGCGCGCATCGTCTTCGACCTGCCGACGGTGACGGGAACCGAGAACATTCTGCTCGCCGCCGTGCTCGCCGAAGGGCGGACGGAGATCTTCAACGCGGCGCGCGAGCCGCACGTCCAGGACCTGTGCGCCCTGCTCGTCAAGATGGGTGCGGCCATCGAGGGCATCGGCAGCGAGCGGCTGGTCGTGGACGGCGTGCGCGAGCTGCGGGGAGCGGAGCACACCGTCATCCCCGACTACCTCGAGGCCGGCACGTACGCGATCGCGGTCACGGCCGCCGGAGGCGAGCTGAAGCTCGCGTGCAGCCGCTCCGAAGACCTGAACATCCTCCTGCTGAAGCTGGAGTCGGCTGGTGCGCATGTCGATGTGGGCGAGGGGTGGTTTCGAGTCGGCCGGCGCGCGGGCACGACCATCAGGCCGACCGACATGTCGACGTGGCCTTTCCCAGGTTTTCCGACGGACCTGCAGGCGCAGTACATGGCGCTGATGACGCAGGCGGAGGGCGACACGGTCATCTCCGAGTACGTGCACGAGAACCGATTCCAGCACGTGACGCAGCTGGCGAGGATGGGCGCCCGCATCGCCGTGGAGGGCCGCCTGCATGCGTTCGTGCACGGCCCGACGCGCCTGCATGGGACGGAGCTGGCGGTCCCGGACATCCGGTCCGGAGCGGCGCTGGTGATCGCCGCGCTGTGCGCGGACGGGGAGAGCGTGCTCCGCAACGCGTGGCATGTGGCGCGGGGCTACGAGGACATGGCGGGCAAGCTGGCTTCGGTGGGCGCGCGCATCGAGACGGTCGTCAGCGAGACAGACCCAACCGCTGGCACCAGAACCTATGAGTAGGTCCCCTCTCCCCGCCAGGGGAGCGATCAATCAGTCCCATCCTGGTCGCGCTTGCGCGCAGGGCAGGGTGAGGGAGTGAATCTCCTCTCCAAGAAGATCGGGATCGACCTCGGCACGTCGACCGTCCTGATCTACGTCAAGGGGGAGGGGATCGTCGTCAACGAGCCTTCCCTGGTCGCGGTCAACCGCGACGGGACGCGCATCCTGGCCATCGGCCGCCAGGCGCAGGAGATGGTCGGCCGCACGCCCGACGCGATCCAGGTCGTCCGACCGATGCGCGAGGGCGTGATCGCCGACTTCGTCGTGACCGAGGGCATGCTGCACCACTTCATCGGCAAGGTCCAGGGCCGCCAGCGGATGTTCAAGCCCGAGATCATGATCTGCGTCCCGTCGGGCGTCACCTCGGTCGAGCGGCGGGCCGTGACCGAGGCGGCCAGCTCCGCCGGGGCGCGCCAGGCGTGGCTCATCGACGAACCGCTCGCGGCCGCGATCGGTGCGGGCCTGCCCATCGCTGAGCCGCGTGGCAACGCGATCTGCGACATCGGCGGCGGCACGACCGAGATCGCGGTCATCTCGCTCTCCGGGATGGTGGTGGCCCACTCGATCCGGGTCGGCGGGAATCGCATCGACGACGCCATCGCCGCCTACTTGAAGCGCAAGCACAACCTCCTGATCGGCGAGCGCAGCGCGGAGGACCTGAAGATCACCGCCGGCTCGGCGGTCACCATGAAGGAGCCGCTGTTCGCCGAGGTGAGGGGTCGGGACATCGTCTCGGGCCTGCCGCGGAGCCTCGAAGTGTCGTCGAACGACGTCGTCGAAGCGATCCAGGAGCCGCTGCGGCTGATCGTGGGTGCGGTCCGGGCGGTGCTCGAGGAGACTCCCCCCGAGCTGGCGGCCGACATCTTCGATCGGGGCATCGTCCTGTCCGGCGGAGGAGCGCAGCTGCGGGGGCTCGACCGCTACCTCGCGATGCACACCGGCATCCCGACCGCCGTCTCCAACGACCCGCAGACGTCCGTGGTCCGCGGCACGGGGCTGGCGCTGGAGAACTTCGAGGTTCTGAAGAGAAACCAGTCCTACCTGCGTTGATCGGCCTCCACATAGCCGTCGACGGTTATGGGCTGGCCCGTCCGCGAGCAGGAGTGGGCGTCTACACCAGGGAGATCCTGCATGCGCTGGCCGTCGATCGGCCCGACTGCCGGATGACGGTCTTTCTGCCCCCGGGCGTGAAAGCCCCTGAGACGAATCCGGCCATCGCCTACAGGCCGTTGCCTGCGACTCGCCTGATCGGACGGCACGTCCAGTGGCCTTCCCGGGTGAAGGCCCTCAGGCCGGATGCGTTCTTCGGCCCGGCAGGCGTGCTGCCGCTGCGCGACGTCGGCTGCCCGACCGCGATCACCGTGCACGACCTCGCCATCTACCGCAACCCCGACTGGTTCCCTGCCCGCCAGCCGCTGAGCACCGGCTGGATCGTTCCGCGGTCGCTCAGGCGCGCGGACATCGTCATCGCCGTTTCGCGGAACACCGCGCGGGACGTGCAGGCGATCTTCGACGTCCCGGCGGCCCGCGTGGTGGTCGTTCCCGAAGGTGTGTCGACGGCGTTCCGGCCGCTGGGCGCCGAGGACCTGGCCGACGCCAGGGCCCGCCTGAAGCTGCCGGAGCGCTTCATCCTCTTCGTCAGCACGATCGAGCCGCGCAAGAACCTGGGCACGCTGCTCGAGGCCTGGGCGATGATGCGCGACCGGCCCGACCTCGTCGTCGTAGGCGGCTGGGGCTGGCGATTCGAGCCGCTGCGGGCGCAGATGCAGCGGCTGGGCCCGGGCCTCCATCACGTCGAGGGGCTCGATCCGTCCGACCTACCCGCCGTCTACAACCTCGCCTTGATGCTGGCGCACCCCGCCTGGTACGAAGGCTTCGGGCTGCCGCCGCTCGAGGCGATGGCATGCGGCACGCCGGTCGTGGTCTCCGACCGCTCGAGCCTGCCTGAGGTGGTGGGCGATGCCGGGATCGTGATCCCGGCGGATGACGCCGAGGCCTGGCGGAGGGCGCTGGAAGCGGTGGCAGGCGATACGGCCCTGGCCGCCGACCTGCGCCGGCGCGGCATCGTGCGGGCGGCCGAGTTCAGCTGGGGAAGAAGCGCGGAGCTGACCTGGCGCGCGATCGATCGGGCGGTCAGCCGATGAGCTCGCGGATGACAGCGACCACGCCCGCGGCGCACCGATCCCAGGTGAACGTCCGCGCCCGTGCCTTCGCCTTGCGAGCCAGCTCGGCTCGGACAGGGCCGTCCGCGACAGCCTTGGCGAGGGCCTCGGCCAGAGCCTCCACGTCGTCGGGGTCGTCCACGTACAGGGCCGCGTCGCCGCCGACCTCCGGCAGGGACGAGACGCGCGAGGCGACGACGACCTGCCCGCGGCCCATCGCCTCGAGCGCCGGGATGCCGAAGCCCTCGTAGAGGCTGGGCACGACGACCGCCCTGGCCTGCTTGTAGAGCAGCTCGAGCGTCGGCCGGTCGACCAGTCCGAGGACGCGGCAGCGCGGCGAGGCTCGCAGGCGCGCCGCGATGGCAGGGTCTCGCTCCGGCCCGGCGACCACCAGCGTCAGCCCATCCAGCCGCTCGACGGCGGCCAGGGCAGTCACCTGGTTCTTGCGAGTCTCGATCCGTCCAACCTGCAGGACGTAGTCGCCTTCGACGCCCAGCGCCCGCAGGCGCGAGGCCGGAGCCGCTTTCACGGAAGGCGTTTCGCCGCCCCCGTTGGGCACGACGCGCACGCGCCGCGGGTCTGCGCCATACAGCGAGACCAGGTCGTGTTTGGTGGACTCCGACACCGCGATCAGCAGCGGGCAGCGCCGCACCGCCCACCGGGTGGTCACCTGCAGCAGCGCCCGCTCCCGGCGCGAGTATGCCTCCGGGTGCTTTTCGAAGGCGAGGTCGTGCACCACGGTCAGGGCGCGGCCCGGCCACGCGAATGGAATCGAATGAGCGGGCACGAACAGCAGGTCCGGCCGCACCGCGGCCAGCGCCACGGGCAACCTCACCTGCGACCACAAGCGCCGGAAGGGCACCACCAGAACGTCGAAACCAAGTCCCGCCGCGGGCCTCGAGGCGAAGAAAGTCCATGACAGCTCGGGTGCGATTCGGGCCAGGCGCGAGCAGACTTCGCGTGTGTACACCTCGGTGCCGGTCGCGATCTCGCGCACGGCCGGATTGACGTCTACCGCGATGCGGGGCATCGGTTGAGGACACTAAGCTAAAGCCCGTGCAGGCGACGTTGACCCGTGCCTACACCGCGGCCCTGGTGCTCGTCATGATGTGCACGGTCCTGGTGGTGTCGGACACGGTTCTTTCGAGCCACCAGGCGCCGGCGATCCAGGTCGAGGGCGGCTACCCGCTCGAGTTTCCGAACCCGAATACACGCGACATCCCTCGCGGCTTGTCGCAGGGATGGATTCCCCTCGGGCGGAAGCAGATCAGCGTGCCCATCCTCATGTACCACTACATCCGGACAGTGCCGCGATCCGCCGGGCAGCTGGCCTTCAACCTCAGCGTGACGCCGGCCGACTTCAACCGGCAGCTGAACTGGCTCAGCGAGCACGGCTACCACTCGGTCACCTTCGACGACCTGCGGGCCTATTTCTCGGGGTCCCATGAGCTGCCGAGCAAGCCCTTCGTCATCACCCTCGACGACGGCTATCGAGACCTGTTCACGACCGCCTATCCGCTGATCAAGGCGCATGGGTTCGTGGCCGTCGCTTACATCGTCACCGGCTTCGTCGGACGGCTGCGCTACGTGACCAGCGACATGATCCTGGAGATGGACCGCGACGGTTTCGAGATCGCCTCGCACACGGTCGACCACGCGGACATGGCGCGCATCCCCCTGGGCTCCATCGTGTACGAGCTGGTGGCGTCCAAACAGTGGCTGGAGAAGCTCCTGGGCCATGCGGTCGCGGACTTTGCCTACCCGTCGGGCAAGTTCAACGCCCTGGACGTGTACGAGCTGGGGGCCACCGGTTACAGCACCGCGGTGACCGAGGACGGTTCCACCCTCCGCTTGTGGGCGGCGCGCTACACGTGGACGCGAACCCGGGTTGGCGGCGGCGAGGCCTTCACCGACTTCGTCAAGAACCTCGGGCCGGTGGAGCCGTTCATCTTCGCGCCTGCGAACGTCGTCTAGACCCGCGCCCGTGGACCAGGCGCGGGTGCTGGGAGTGCGAGTCGACTGTGTGGACATGACCTCCGCCCTGAGGCGGATCGAGAGCCTCGTCGAGGCCGGCGGACACCACCTGGTCGCGACCGTCAACCCCGAGTTCGTGATGAGGGCTCATTCCGACCGCGAGTTCGCCCGTGCGCTGGATTCGGCGGACCTCTGCCTGCCCGACGGATCCGGGGTCGTATGGGCGGCTCGCCGGCAGGGCTGCGAGATGCAGGGCCCGGTCACGGGCACGGACCTCATCCCGCCGCTGGCGGATCTGTGCGCCCGCCGCGAGTGGCGGCTTTTCCTTCTCGGCGCCGGGCCGCGCGTGGCCGCCGACCTGGCGGCCAGGCTGAAGGCGCAGCATCCGGCGCTCGAGGTCGCCCATCACGAGGGCTCGGCAGAGCCCTCGGCCGACGACGAGACGGTGCGGGTCGTGGCCGAGCACCGCCCGCACGTTCTGCTGGTGGCGTTCGGCGCTCCGAAGCAGGAGCTCTGGATCGAGCGAGCCGGCCGCCGGATCGAGGTCCCGGTCGCCATCGGGGTAGGCGGGGCTTTCGACTACCTGACCGGGCGCGTCCCGCGCGCGCCGGGATGGATGCGACGCGCTGGGATGGAGTGGCTGTTCCGGCTCGTACGCCAGCCGTGGAGGCTGCGCCGGATGGCGGTGCTGCCGGTCTATGCGGCGAGGGTTCTGACGGAACGCTGAGCGGTCCCCAATATCATTGGGCGCCGAATGATGCGCAAGCGCAACCAGGAAGGGACTTACTGATTGCTCAGTGTTGTCATCCCTTGCTACAACGAGCAGGATCGGCTGCCCGCGACCGTCGGCGCGATCCAGAGCTACATGGCCGGCCGCGGCCTGGACTACGAGCTGATCCTCGCCGACGACGGGAGCCGCGACGCTACGCCGGCGGTGATCGACAGGGCGATGGACGGGGCTGCCAACGTGCGCTCGGTCCGGCTGCCCCACAACCGGGGCAAGGGCCGCGCGCTGGCGGAGGGCGTGGCGGTCACCACGGGTGACCGTGTGCTGCTCACCGACGCCGACCTGTCGACACCTATCGACGAGCTGCCCAAGCTCGAGGCAAGGCTCGACGACGGGGCAGGCGTCGCCATCGCCTCGCGGTCGCTCAAGGGCTCGCAGGTGGTGATCTCCCAGCCGATCTACCGCGTGCTGATGGGCAAGACCTTCAACCTGATCGTCCAGACCCTGCTCCTACCCGGCCTCTGGGACACCCAGTGCGGATTCAAGCTCTTTCGCGGCGACCTGGCGCGGGGCGTCTTCGCCGAGCTCAAGACGGATGGCTTCGGCTACGACCCCGAGGCTCTCTACCTGGCGAAGCGGCGCGGCGAGCGCATCGCCGAGGTGCCGGTGGTGTGGCGGCATTCGGCGCCGACCAAGGTCGCCGCTATTCGGAGTTCGCTGGACATGTTCAAGGACGTGGTCAGGACCCGCTTCCGGCGCCTGGACCCGCCGAGGTGATCGAGCCGCGCAAGACGCCGCCGAGCGAGGTGCTGGTCGTCCTCCCGACCTACAACGAGCGCCAGAACCTCGAGCGGGTCGTGGCCGGGGTGAGGAACCTCGGGCACGACGTCATGGTTGTCGACGACGCCTCGCCCGACGGCACGGGCGAGATCGCGGACCGGATCGCACAGTCCGATCCGGCGGTGCGGGTGCTTCACCGCCCCTCGAAGCTCGGCCTGGGGAGCGCCTACGAGGACGCCTTCAGGATCGGGCTCCGGGACGGGACCGGCTTTTTCGTCGAGATGGACGCCGACGGATCGCACCGGCCCGAGGACCTCGCTGCCATCGTGGCGGCCGCGCGGAAGAGCGGCGGGCTGGCCCTGGGCTCGCGCTACGTCACCGGCGGCGCGATCGAAGGCTGGCCGTTCCACCGCTGGCTGCTCTCGTGGGCCGCGAACATCTACTGCCGGGTCCTGCTCTGGCTGCCGACGAAGGACACGACCTCGGGGTATCGGTGCTATACCCGTGACCTGCTCCAGCACATCGGGCTCGACGAGGTCGTGTCCCAGGGTTACTCGTTCCAGATCGAGATGGTCTACCGGGCGCGGCGGCTCGGCTACCCGATCGTGGAGGTGCCGATCCGCTTCGAGGACCGCGTCGCCGGGGCGTCCAAGGTTTCACAGGGAGAGGTCCGACGGGCCCTGTTGACCGTGCTCAAGCTGAGCCTGGCTCGATGGAAGCGGTAGCCCCCTCGAAAGCGGCCGCGAGCCCGGTCGGGCGTCGCGGCCTGGGCGAGTGGACCATTCCGCTCGGCACCGGTCTGGCCCTTGCGGTCATCACCGCTCTTCCTTATCTGTACGGCTACCTGGCGCAGCCTCACGGCCAGGTCTTCATGGGTTTCTTCTACCTCGGCGACGACGCCAACACGTACCTGGCGAAGATGCGCCAGGGGTGGGAGGGCGCCTGGGCGTGGCAGAACCGCTACACCACCGAGTCGAGCCCTGCCGCCTACCTCTTCATGTTCTGGCTGGCGCTCGGCCACATCGCCGCCCTGACCCACCTGCCGCTGATCGTCGTCTTCCACCTCGCCCGGGTCGGGGCCGCCATCGCTCTGATGTGCGCCGCGTGGCTGAGCCTCGGCCACTTCATCCAGGATCGCTCCGCGAGGCGGTTTGCGTTCTTCTTTCTTGCTTTCGGCCTGGGCATGGGCTACGTCATCCAGGCGCTCGGCCATCCCGTAGTCTTCGGCAACCGCACCGACACGCTCGACTGGCGCATGCCGGAGCTCACCGCCTTCTATTCCGTGCTGGCGCTGCCGCACTTCGCCTGGTCGGGTGTCTTCGCGGCTCTAGGCATCGGCCTCACGTTCATGTCGATCCAAAAAGGCAACCTCTGGCTGGCGGCGCTCGCCGGGGCTGCCTGGCTTGGGCAGGCGTCGATCCACCCGCAGATGCCCGTCCTGATGGGGGGAGCGACCTTGGTGGCGATGCTGGTCCGGCCGCCCTCGCGCAAGGGGTGGGCGGCCTTCGCTCTCGCCTTCGCGATTCCCGCCCCGTACGCCCTCTATTCGTACCTGGCGTTCGTCGGCAACCCGGAGGTCGAGCGCTGGACGTTCCACTCCAAGAACTCGCTGCCGCCGGAAGGCTTCAGCTTCCTGTTCGCCATCGCGCCGCAGCTGCTGCTCGCCCTGATCGGCCTCCCAGGTGCTATCCGCCGGCACAGCCGAGAGGACGTGTTCCTGGTCGCGTGGCTGGTGCTCCTGGCCGTGATCCTGTACCTGCCGAACCCAGCCGGCGACCTGCGCCGCCGCTTCCTCGACGCCCTGTACATACCCCTGGTGATCCTGGGCGCGCGGGGCATGTACGAGGTCGTCCTGCCGCGGCTGCGCAGCCTGCGGGCGCGGCGGCTGGTGCCGTTCTCGTACGTGGCCCTGGCGGCGGTGGGCAGCGCCTTCCTGGTGCTGGCGCCGATGCTGGTGGCCACGCAGCCTCAATACGTCACGACGCAGGCCGTGTACGACGGGCTGACCTGGCTTGGCGGCCAGCCCCAGGGCCGGGTGCTGTCGATGCCGGGCATCGGGTTGTACGTGCCGGCCTACTCGCCGGACACGGTTTTCGTCGGCCACTACGACGAGACCTTCGACTACTACACGAAGACGCAGACCGCGCTCGACCTGCTCACCGGCAAGACCGACATCGTGCAGTTCGACCAGGCCAACCACATCCGGTACGTGATCTGGACGTCCGACCTGCGAACCCCGCCGCCGACGGTCCTGGGCCCGCCGGCTTACGACACCCCAAAGTTCAAGATCTTCCGGATCTACTGAGCAGATTCACCTCCCCACCGTGTGGGGCGATCAGTTGGGCCCATCCTGCCCGCGTCTGGCGCGCAGGGTAGGGAGGGCGCGCTCAGCCTGGCTGAACGCGCACGAAGATCACGGACTCCGAATCCTCGTAGACGAGCTTCCACCCCGGGTCGTGGACCAGGACGTTGGTGAGCGGAAGGTCGCGGTTGTAGACGACGTAGTCCACGTGGTAGCGGTCGAGGATCGCGGACCAGTCGGCCTGCAGGAACTGGACGTCGGCGTACTGGTTCAGCAGGTCGTCGCCCATCAACGCCGCCTCGCCGAAGATGAACACCCGCCGGTTGGGCTGCGGGTAGAAGCGGTAAGCGAGGTAGCCGCCCCAACCGTACTGGTTGAACATTCGCGTACCGACATCCGGGTGGGCCGCCAGCCAGTCCGCGGCCCCGACCGGGTAGCTCTGCGCCGTGAGCGAGGCCTGCTCGGCGGGGTTGATGTCGCCGTAGATGTGCAGGGCGCTCGCCGCGGTGATGACGAGCAGGGCCACGGCGGTCATCGCGGCGAATGCGGGTTTGGCGGGCGCGGTTCGGGTCCATCCTCGCGCCTTCGCCAGCTCAACCCAGTACGCGGAGTAGGTGTTGATCATCACCGGCGTGACCGCGGCGACGAAAAGGGCGATGTTGCGTACGGACTGAAGCGCGGCGGCGGTGCCGGCCAGCACGAGCAGGAACTCGTAGAGGGAGGGCCGGCGCAGCGCGAACCCACCGAAGGCGATGAAGATCATCGCCTCGAACGGGAGCAGGTAGCGCTGGTGGAAGTCGGGAGAGAACCACTCGACGATCAGCTTCTCCTGGGCCGAGCTGCCCACCGTGTTGAACGGATAGAGGTAGAGGCTGAGCCCGTGCGGCGTCGCCGCCACCGCGACCAACGAGGCCGCAGTGATGATGGCGAGGAAGCGAACGTGAGCCTTGTGCGCGGGATTCGAGCGGTCCAGGGCCCATCCCGCCAGCTCCGAGACCAGGGCGACGCCCAGCCAGGCGAAGCCGATGACCCAGCCCCCGTGCAGGTTTGCCCACAGCACCATCACGAACGGGAAGTAGGTGAGGATGCGGCTGCGCCCGCTCAGGTAGGCCTGCAGCCAGAGCAGCTCCAGGCAGCTGAGCACGAACGTGATCATCTGGGCGCGCGGTCCCCAGATCGGGTTGCCCGCGACCGCCCCCAGGGCGAGCCCAAGCCCGACGATCACGAAGGGCTGGCGGCGAACCTGCCGGTAGAGGATCCAGAAGCCGGCCCAGGTGAGGATGCCGAAGGCGACCGAGACGCCGACCACACCGGTGGCGTTGAACACCAGCCACATCAGGATCTCGGTCAGGTACTCGTGGTCGGTCCAGACGTGGCTGGGCACCGTGTAGGTGAAGAGGTCGTTGGACGGCAGGCGGCCGTTCTCGACCATCCACCGGCCGACCCGAAGGTGCCACCAGAAGTCCGGGTCCTGCTCGGCGGTCGCGAAGAGCGAGGCGATGACGATCATCACCCCGCCGACCAGCAGGGTGCGGGTGCTCAGCCGCTCGGTGACTTTCAGCTCCGCGATCCAGTCCGGAACGGGTTCGGGAAGAACCTCGGCACCCTGGCCGCGTAGGCCGGGTAGGCGTCCGGGAAGGCCTTCGACAGCACGCCTTCCTCCCAGCGCATGCGCAGGATCTCGGCCGTGATGAAGTAGGCGACGGCCAGCGCGCCCAGCCAGCCGGTCGTCGCCAGGTTGACCCCGATCGCGGTGGTGATCTCGCCGAGGTACACGGGGTGGCGGCTCAGCCCGTAGGGGCCGCCCGTCACCAGCCGGCGCGCCTCAGGGATGATCGAGAACGAGCGGCGGAGGTAGGCGAGCCCCCAGACCGAGTAGGCGAGACCGAGGGTGGCCAGGACGTCCGCGGGCAGCACCAGCAGGTCGCGCCGGCCGCCGCCCGGCAGGAAGCTCGCCCCAATCGCGGAGAACGTCCCGGTGAAGGCGATGACGACCACGGCCAGGCGGTGGTCGGTGCCGCGCTGGGGGAGCCGGGTGCTGTAGAGCACGACCAGCATCGTGAAGTAGCTCAGGGCCAGGAGCTGCTGGACCACGAAGAGGTAGTCGGTCGGGGTCCGGGCCGCCTGCACACTGCCGGCCAGCGTCAGCAGGTAGCGGGCGACGAAGACGCTGAAGAACATGGCGGGGAGGAGGCGGCCGAAGACCAGGTCGCGCCAGTAGGCGCCGGTCCGTGCTCCCGGCGTCACCGTGCTCGCCACCATCGTCGGGCGCCAATCTATCAGGGCGTTCCGTTCAAGCGATCCGATCGCGGACGACTTTCGTTATTGAATTGACCTTCCCGGGCCCCCCGGCTAGGATCTCGCTCGCGATCCAGCGGCGACCCGCAAGAAACGGCTCCCAGGGCCGTCTAGCTGGGTGAAAGTCCCTGGAGTACTGAAAAAGGAGGTGAATTTCGCAGAGATGTTGAGCCTTTACTGGAAACTCCGCAGCCTTACGACCCGTCAGGAAGGGCAGGGCATGGTTGAGTACGCCCTGATCCTCGTGCTCGTTTCAATCGTGGTCATCGTCATCCTTCTTACGATGGGCAACCAGATCAAGAACGTGTTCTCGAACGTCGTAGCCGCCCTCGGCTAACGAGAACCAAAACGTAGTAGCACCTTCACGGAGAGCCCCGCAAGGGGCTCTCCACATTCAGGCAGACTCGGCCCGCAGGGCCGAGCCCGTTCGAAGGGGCCCTCCCCCTTTTAGGCCCACGACCACTTACAAGAAAAGGGGGAACGTTTACGTTCCCCATGGCTACAATGGCGCAGCAGTTTTGGAACCGCATACCTCGGAGGTGACTTAGTCTTGGCAACGGCACCAGCACCGGCACGGCCGCGACCGGGCGGCGGACGGCTCTTCATCATCGTCGGCTTGCTCCTGGCCATCCTGGCCGGCGCCGGCGTGTTCTTCCTTCCGGGGCTGCTCGGCTCGGGCGGCGGCGGTGGTGGCATCAGCGGCGGCAACCAGACCGTCGTGGTCGCCAAGCAAAACATCCCGCTGCGCCACCAGATCACGGGGGCCGACCTGACCACCGCGAGCGCCGCGGGCAACTTCATCGCCGTCAACACCTACACGCGACCCAGCGACGTGGTCAACCTCATCGCCGAGATCAACATCAAGGCGGGTTCGATCATCACTTCGGACATGCTCGCCAGGGACCTCGGCGTGATCAACGCCGGTTCTGGCCCGGCCTACCTGCCGCTGGCCAGCGGGTACGTTGCCATCACCATCCCCACCAGCGAGCAGCAGGGCGTCGCGGGCCACATCACCCTCGGCGACTACATCACGGTGATCTCGTCGGTCCAGCTCACCACCTTCAAAGTGAGCACCGGGCAGGTGGTTGGGTCGAGCGCGATCACGAAAACCGTGTTCACCAACGTGCGGATCATCGGGATCGGCCCGGCCACGGTCAACGTGCAGCCGGCTGCCGGCTCCACCACATCCGGCACGCAAGCGGCGGCTCCCACCGGTGGTGTGACCTCGAGCCTCACCATCGAGCTGACGCAGTGCGATGCGGAGTTCATGACCTGGTTCTTGAACAACACGCAGCTGCGCTACACGCTCGAGTCCTTCAACGACTACCTGAAGGCGCCGCCCAGCGCTCCTGACCCGAGCTGCCCCACGGTCCTGGCGGCCCAGGGCGTGAGCGCCAAGTCGGTCGACAACAGGTACCACTTCACGCAGCTCTAGCCAGACGCCGGTGATCGGCGAGATATCGGGGCGAAGCATCCGGGAACGCGGGCCGGCTCTGGTAGGCTGGGCCCGCGCTCGCGCGCCTAGGCAAGCCTGAACATGGGACTACTCGACAGGGTCAAGCAGAACCAGACCGGTATTCCCGCGCCTGCGGCCGGGGGTAACGGCGGTCCTACGCCGGGCGCCGGCGGGTTCACAACGGCCTCCGCGATCCCAGTGGCCCGCCAGGCCGCGCCGGCTGCGACCGCGACAGCCGCGCCGGCGGGGCCGCGGGCGGCCGCGGGAGGCGTCGAGCAGATGCCGGCCTTCACGGCCGCCAAGGTGCAGATCCACGCCAAGCTGATCGAGCGCTTCGCCGACCAGATCGACTCCAGCAACAAGGACGGCGTGCGGGCCAAGATCATCGAGCTCGCGGACGAGTACTTCCGGACGACCGCAATGACGATGACCAAGACCGACCGCGAGCGGCTGGTCGAGTCGGTGCTCGATGACGTGCTCGGTCTCGGCCCGCTGGAGGCGCTGCTCGCCGACCCGAGCATCACCGAAATCATGGCCAATCACCCCAAGCAGATCTACGTCGAGAAAAGCGGCGAGCCCACGCTGTCGGCGGTCACCTTCGAGTCAGAGCGCCAGATGCGCCAGGTGATCGACCGCATCGTCAGCCTGGTCGGAAGGCGCGTCGACGAGTCGACGCCCATCTGTGACGCCCGCCTCAAGGACGGCTCTCGTGTGAACGTGGTCATCCCGCCGATCGCCCTCAAGGGCCCTTGCTTGACGATCCGCAAGTTCGCCAAGGAAAAGTGGGGACCGGCTGACGTGGTCAACCGCTTCCACTCGTCGAGCCCGGAGCTGATGACCTACCTGCAGCACTGCGTACGGGCGAGGATGAACATCCTCGTGTCCGGGGGCACCGGCTCCGGCAAGACGACGCTGCTGAACATCCTCTCGTCGTTCATCCCCGAGACGGAGCGACTCATCACCTGCGAGGACGCCGCCGAGCTGCAGCTGCAGCAGCCGCACTGGATCCAGCTCGAGTCGCGGCCGCCCAACGTCGAGGGCAAGGGCGCGGTGCCGATCCGCGAGCTGGTCAAGAGCTGCCTGCGTATGCGCCCCGACCGCATCATCGTCGGCGAGTGCCGTGGCGGCGAGGCCCTGGACATGCTCCAGGCCATGAACACCGGCCACGATGGCTCGATGTCCACGATCCACGCCAACAACCCGCACGAATGCCTGGTCCGTCTCGAGACGCTGGTGCTCCAGGCCGGCCAGGACCTGCCATCCCGGGCCATCCGAGAAACCATCGGCTCGGCCATCCACATGATCGTCCAGCAGTCCCGCCTCCGCGGCGGCGTGCGGCGCATCGTGAGCGTGGCCGAGGTCATCGGGATCAAGGACGGCGAGGTCCAGTTCCAGGAGATCTTCACGTTCAAGCAGCTCGGCGTCAACGCCGAGGGCAAGGCGGTCGGCTACCACACCGCCACCGGCGTCATCCCGATGCGCATGGAGCACCTTCGATCGGAAGGTGAGGACGTCCCCGAGCACATCTTCACGCCCACCCCACAGCCACCCCCGGATAAGCTGTACTGACCCTGCTGGAGGTCCGAGATGCCTAGCCTTTCGATCCCGATGGTTTTCGCGATCATCGCCGCCGCCGGAGTGTTCCTGTTCTTCCTCGGCCTGAACCAGGCGCGCCGCTCGGCCGGCGGGTCGGAGGACTTCGAGGCGCGGCTGGCCGCGTACGGTGTGACGACGACCGCGGGTGCATCGCAGATGTCCTCGTCGGCGGGCTTCCGCGACACGATGAACCACCTCTTCCAGCCTGCCGCCGACCGGTTGGGCCGCGGCGACGTCAAGAAGGGCAAGCCGTCGGTGGCGGAACAGCTGCAGCGCGCCGACCTGAAGCTGCGCACGTCCGAGTACTTCATGATCCAGCTGGGGAGCACCGCCCTGTTCTTCCTGATCGGGTGGTTCCGCTGGGGGCCGATCCAGGCGATCGTGATGGCCGTGATCGGCTACCTGGTGCCCGGGATCTACGTCAAATACCGCATCGGCCAGCGCCTGAAGGCCTTCAACAACCAGCTCGGCGACACGCTGACGCTGCTCTCCAACGCGCTCAAGGCCGGCTACTCGTTCGCCCAGGCCATCGACACGGTGGCCAAGAACGCGGTGCCGCCGATCGGTGACGAGTTCAGCCGGGCCGTCCGCGAGATGAACCTCGGCGGCTCGCCCGATGAGGCGCTTGCGAACATCACGAAGCGGGTGGTCAGCAACGACTTCGACCTGGTCGCGACCGCCTACTCCATCCACCGCACGGTCGGCGGCAACCTGGCCGAGATCCTGGACAACATCGCCTATACGATCCGGGAGCGCGTCCGCATCAAGGGCGAGATCTCGACCCTGACCGCACAGGCGCGCGCGTCGGGGACCCTGATCACCTTCCTCCCGATCATCCTGGCGGCGTTCATGTACTTCGTGACGCCGACCTACTTCCGCCCGATGTTCGGAAACATCATCGGGTGGATCCTGCTCGTGATCGGCGGATTCATGATCTTCGTCGGCAACCTGATCATCCGCCGCGTCGTGGCGATCGAGGTTTAGCGAGATGCCCATTTCAGTACTTGCCCTCGGCGTCGGCGTCGGCATCCTGATCATGTTCGTCGGCTTCGCCCGCAACGCCACCAATGCGGCGAGCACGGCCGATATCGTGGCCCAGCGTTTGCAGGTCTACGGTGGCGAGAAGCCGCTCACGCTCGACGAAGTCGAGCTGCAAAAGCCGTTCAGCGAGCGCGCGCTTCGGCCGATGATCGAGCGGCTCGGCAGCCTCCTGTCGAGGTCCACTCCGCAGAAGGCGCGCCAGGACCTGCTGAACCGGCTTGACCTGGCCGGTCGTCCAGGGAACCTGACTCCCGAGGACTTTGGCGCGGTCCGAATCGTGGCCGCCGCGGTCATGGCGGCGATCGGGCTGCTCATCGGCCTGCTGCTCGGCAGCACCCTCTACACCGTGATCGCGCTCGTGGTCGGGGCCGGCCTCGGGTACTACCTTCCGGTCCTGTGGCTCAAGCAGAAGGTCGACGGGCGGCGCACAGAGATCCGCAAGGGCCTGCCCGACGCGATGGACCTGCTGGTCATCGCGGTCGACGCCGGCCTCGGTTTTGACGCGGCGCTGGCGCGCGTCACGGACAAGTACAAGAACGCGCTCTCCGAGGAGTTCGCCAAGGTCCTCCGCGAGGTCAGCCTCGGCCGCCCGCGCCTGGAGGCGCTCGACGAGATGGGGAGGAGCAGCGGCGTCGACGACCTGCACAACTTCATCCAGGCCGTCATCCAGTCGGAGCAGTTCGGCACCGGCATCGGCAAGATCCTGCGCATCCAGGCCGACGAGATGCGGCGCAAGCGCCGCCAGCGGGCGCAGGAGCTGGCCGCGCAGGCCACGCTGAAGATGATGCTGCCGATGGTGGGCTGCATCTTCCCGACGCTGTGGATCGTGCTGCTCGGGCCCGCGGCCCTGATCCTTCTGGCGCCCCGCTAAACCGAGGCCGCTCCCACGGGCTCGCTGCTGCCGAGCATCCCGGCTTGGGAGCTCGTCGTCCGGGGCGTCCTCATCTACGCGGGGCTGCTGATCGCCCTGCGGGTGTTCGGCAAGCGAGAGGTCGGGCAGTTCACGCTGTACGACCTCGTCTTCATCCTCCTGGTCGCCAACGCCCTCCAGCCGGCGATGACCGGCCCGGACACATCCCTCCTCGGCGGCTTCGTGCTCATCGCGGCGCTGGTGGCGGCGAACTTCGTGGTCTCCCGCCTCGACCTGCTGCCGCGCGTGCACCAGCTGTTCACCGCGCCGGCCACGGTGATCATCAAGGACGGCCACTACCTGCCCGAGGTCCTCAAACGCGAGGGGGTCGACCAGGAGGAGTGCGAGACGGCGATGCGGGAGCATGGCGTGAAGGACATCAAGGAGGTCGAGCTCGCGGTGCTCGAGCCTGACGGCAGCATCTCCATCGTGCCCACCGGTTCGATACAGCACACCAAACGGCGGGTGCGCTTCAACCGCCGGATCTAGTGTCCCCGGCTAGTCTGAACGGCTCACAAGATCTGTAGACACCTGGGGGCTTCCCAGATGTAGAAGCGGCGGCCCATCCTTTGGGTGCTTCACGCCCATTTGGAGGTGCCGCCGTGACTAATGATGACCTGCTCTTCCGCC